>BNJV01001050.1_pt1 | contig 64047 bp, 90 predicted proteins | sample 8540591 | NCBI WGS metagenome assembly BNJV01 (sample SAMD00202457, study PRJDB9452) | human saliva metagenome | host: Homo sapiens | reverse complement strand
AGATAATCATTGGTTCCAAGCATAATAGCCAAAGGTCAATATCCCCCGCCTTCTCTATAACCTCTTCAAATTCTTCAAGTTCAAAGTCCATAGAGGGTATACATCTGCCCACCTTAGCTTCTATGATGAATTCCCATTCACCCTTTAATTCATCGGCTAAGATTCCTGTAAACCTCTGATTCTCAGGATATCTTGCCCCACTATGTCCCCCCTTTACATCTACTCCATAGGTATTGGAATCGCCGTAAAAATAAACACTTCTTCATACTTCTCCTCCGTTTGCCCAGCTTACTATACAAGCTCTCGTTTATTTAATCACTTACCTGCTGTACTCTTAGCCTAATTTATCCATTCAAAAATAGCCACATTCACAAGTGTAACACCTGTATGTGGCTTAAGCAAGCAGCTATATTTAATTAAATTTCTTTGATACTAATCTTGTACAGCTTGGCTATTACTCCCATAAGGTCTTTACAGCCGTCTGAAAGCCTGTTCTTCTTCTCTGTTACCAGATAAAAGCTTTCTGTAACCGCCCTCCTTACTTATCTTGAATTCAAGGAGTTCTCCTCTTTCTAGCTCTCCCGATACCGCAAGCCTTGACATCATCAGCTATTCCAAGACCGTTGATAACAGAATTGATTACAGTCACTGTCTTGCCAAAGGTTGCACTTACCTTTAATTCATCCTGAGATATGCCCTGGCTTTCAAGAAGCTTGATAGCCTCCTTTCTTATGTACCTGAGCCACTTTCTCTCATAATGAAATCTTCATTTTTATCCAGTTAAGATTAGTCTCACTCTCCTTTATCTTCCTGTATTTTCTCAGAATTCTCAGTTACGAGGATGAGCTCGTCATCATAAAACGGAATAAAGTTACACTTGTTGCTGTTGATTTCAGTACCGGCTATGCCTATGTCTGCCATGTGGTTGGTAATGTCCTCTACCACCCCTGCACTGTCAGTTTCCCTTACCCTAAAGTCCACATCAGGGAATTTCTTCTTAAATGCTGAAAGAATCTCAGGTACAAGGAACTGTCCCGGTATAGAAGAGGTAGATATAACCACCTGTCTTACCTTGTTGTCTTCATCCATTGAAAATGAATTCTGTATCTTGTCAACGAGCTCAAGTATCTCTTTGGCATAGAGTGAGATTCTGTCTCCCTCATCCGATAACTGGACCTCTTTTGGTTGTTCTGTCAAACAGCCTTACTCCCAGCTCTTCTTCTAGGTTGTTGATATGAGGCACTTACCGTAGGCTGGGTAATGAACAGCTCCTTTGCAGCAAGTGTAAAAGCTTCTATTATTGGCAATCTTTACGAATGCTTCCAATTGTTTTAATGTCATTAGTACGCCACCCTTTCCGTCTCGCGCCAACCTTCTTTGTTACCTTTAATTACGTCCATATATTCTATTATTGGCTTAGCACATTTTCTACTTGTTTCAAACATTTCCCTTACTTCTGAAATAGTAATAATTTCATTTTGTCTTAAAATGTTCCCTTACCTTTTGTTCAGCTGCATCCATAAAGTGCTTCATTGTGTACATTTCAAGCTCGATGCCGACCTTTTACAGCCTTTTCCTCGTCCATCATCACTCTAAGTACATCCATCACCACTTCATCACTATACTTTTTCTTGTCGATTTCTGAAAATCTAAGGAAAGCATAGCCAGCAGTCTCAAAAAGTATCCGTAAGCAGCTTTTTCTATAGAAAGGTAGGTTTCATCCTTATTTATCTCATAACCCGGCAGGCATACATACTCATTTCTTACTTCTATGAGGGTTTTCGGAAACGAGCTTATTGATACATTCTTCAAATACATTTAATTTTACCTTTTTCATATAGGATGAATGTATCTCTAGCCTTCTTTATTCCTGCCCTGTAAGGATATTTTTCATAGAATTTCTTCAAATCTCGGACAATTTCCTGAGACAGAATAAATGCATTGTCCCTGTGCCAGAAGAAAATATCCTTGTTCTTAGGAAATTCATAAATAATGCCATCAGCAATTAGCTCATCCAGATAAGGGCGTAGCTCTTCTGCGGAATGCGACATATTTTTGGCAAGGTCTTTAAGAGTAATCAAATCCTCAGTCTCAGCCCTTATATTAAGCTCACAGACATCTGCAAGAGAACCCTGACTCCTTCTTAAGCAGTTCTTCTATGGCGTCCTCATTAAAACGCTTTTCTTTCTTGGATTTGGCTCTAGGGACTATACCTCCACCGATAGTCTCAAGCGGACTGTGAAAGCGGACTATGAATCTGTCGCCTCTTTTTGGTTGCAAGCTCCTCCTCAAGAAGAAGCTGTGCTAGCCCTGTCTCTCCCAGATCAAGCTCATCCTTGTCAAGAAGAATAGCTCTGCAGAGGATTTCACTGGTTCCCGTAAAAGGTGGAGTCTGTCTCTATAATATTTCTATTGGAATCCTTTAGTACTGTGAGCTTTACATCCATAAGGCGCGAATTCTCCATACTTCCCACAGGCGCAATGACACAGCCCCTGTGAAGTTCGTCCTTATGTATGTTAGATATGTTAAAGAGCCACCCTCTGTCCGGCTTCGCATTTATCCTGATTGGTCTCGTGTACCTGGATATTTCTTATCTTGCACTCTTTACCTATAGGAAATACCTCAAGGGTATCATTTTTACTTATGGAGCCTGAAAGCAGGGTTCCGGTAACAACAGTTCCAAAGCCCGGCATAGAAAATACACGGTCTACAGGAAGACGAGGAATGCTGTTTACATCCTTTTCCTTAACATCGTCCTTTACCATATGGAGTATAAGTTCTTTAAGTTCTTCTATACCATCTCCCGTCATAGCGAGATACCCTAGCCACAGGAGCACCCTCCATTATCGTTCCTTTAAGCTCTTCTTTGACATCTTCCTCCATCATCTTAAGCCACTCTTCATCCACAGTGTCGCATTTATTAAGCACCAGAATTGTCTTTTCTATGCCAAGAAGCCCAAGTATATCAAGATGTTCCTTAGTCTGAGGCATGATTCCCTCATCTGCCGCCACTACCATAGTACAAGGGTCCATACCGACTACTCCGGCAACCATGTTGTTATAAATTTCTCATGCCCCGGCACATCTATGATACCGCATCTGGTATGGTCTTTAAGGTCAAACCAGGTAAAACCTAGCTCAATGGTAATACCACGCTTTTGCTCTTCCTTAAGCCTGTCCGTATTACGCCCTGTAAGTGCATGTATGAGGGTGGTCTTGCCGTGGTCTATATGTCCTGCGGTTCCTATAATAATATGTTTCATTAAAGCACACCTCCAAACAGGCTGCCAATAGTCTCAAAGTCTTCGTCAAGCAGGGTACGTACATCCATCCAAATGGCATCCTCTGCTGTCCTTGCAACTATGGCAGGTCTGGAGTGGTGCATAATCTCCTCAAGGGAAGTTACGCTTATATTTTTAGGCTTAATAACTACAGACACACTTTTGATTCTTTCAAGAGGCAGGGAACCTCCTCCCACCTGCGATTCACAGTCTTCTATGGTTATCTCTGCATGTTTTGCACTTATCTCTAAGAATATCTGCAAGCCTTCCTGCTCTTTCCTTAACCGAGTCATAGGTCTCGCTAATCATCTTAAGAACAGGTATCTCAGATATCGCTTTTTCCTCATTTAAGTATGAAAGTAATACAAGTTCAAGTGCGGTAACAGTGAATTTATCAACTCTAAGTGCTCTGGTCAGCTGATTCTTCTTCATCATGTTGATATATTTCTTCTTACCGATAATGATGCCCGCCTGTGGCCCGCCAAGAAGCTTGTCTCCACTAAAGCAGACTACGTCAACTCCTGCTTCTATTGCTTCCTGTACTGTAGGTTCGTGTGTAAGGCCAAACTTAGCAAGGTCAATAAGCACACCACTTCCAAGGTCCTCAATAATAGGAAGTCCTTTATCTTCAGCAAGAGGCTTAAGCTCACTTGCAGTAACACTCTGGGTAAAGCCTACTATGCTGTAGTTACTGGTGTGTACCTTTAAGAAAGCCTTAGTATTCTCAGTGACAGCCTCTTCATAGTCAGAAAGATGTGTCTTGTTGGTAGTACCTATTTCTACAAGCTTCGCACCGCTTTGCTCCATAACATCAGGTATTCTAAACTTACCGCCTATCTCTATGAGCTCGCCACGGGGATACAACTACTTCTCCGCCTTTTTGCCATAGTGCTGAGGATGAGCATAACTGCGGCTGCATTGTTGTTAACCACCATGGCAGCCTCAGCTCCTGTTATTCTACATAAGAGTTTTTCAAAATGCGAATAACGCTCTCCCCTCTTGCCTGATTCAAGATTGTACTCAAGGTTTGAATAGCCACAGACTATGTCCTTTAGCAATTCAGCCTGAGTCCTTGTAATAGGTGCACGGCCAAGGTTGGTATGAAGTATGGTTCCTGTACCGTTGATTACTTTTCTTACTTTTGGTTTAAAAAGATTTTTAACTTCATTTACGATTGTTTCCGTAAGATTGTCTATCTTAGATTTAAGCCCTGTTTCACTGTCTGCTTCTGCAATTAAAAGGCGGAGTCTGTCTGTCTCCTCCCTTATGATATCCATAACTATCTCGTGTCCGTATTCTGATATTACTGCCTTTATCTCATCTTTCTCAAGGAGTATATCCACCTTGGGTATACTCTATACAATCACATTCTTATCCATTTCCCCTTCTTTCCGCGCAGAAAATCCGGTCCGAGTCCGACATTTTCTGCCAGAACCGAGTTTATCTCACATATATTAGTTTTTCCTTCTTTGAGTACAACCTTACCGATAATAGCTACCTCGGTTTGCAAGTGAAGAACCCTAAGTGCCTTAATAATCTCTTCTCCATACTTAGCTTCTACTGCATATAAAGAGTCCGCCTGAGGGTCTGTGGATCAAAGAGTAAGTCTCCATACACTTCCTTTACTCCACTAAGGTCAACCTTTGAATCAAAGTATTTTTATTCTTATACGCTCCTTCAGGAATCATTCCCATTTCCGCAAGACTCATCGACTCCGTTACATAAGGGAATCTCATCTGCACATAATTCAAAAGAAACCTCACTTGGCTCAGCCATCTCTATTCCATCTCCCCAAAAAGTCCAAAGCCTGTAACATCTGTGCAGGGCATAGAACAGGAGTAATTATCCATTATCTCTTTTTGGCAGACGGTTAGAGTGTAGTCATAACTTTAATTGCCTCTTCACAAGCTTCTTTGGAAGCCATCTACCTATAGCTGCGGTACTTGCTATACCGGTACCAACCTGCTTGGTTATGATAAGGATATCACCTTCTTTTTGCTCCGTAGTTTTTCTGTATTTTCTCCGGATGCACAAACCCGGTTACACTTAGTCCATAGAGAGGAACATCATTTTTGTATTGAATGTCCACCTATAGGAGTGCCCCTGACTCAGCTACCTTGTCTGCACCGCCCTTCATTATATCTCCGAGTACGCTTGGAGACAGGCAGTTAGGGAAAGCAACTATGTTCATAGCGACCTTTGCTGTTCACCCATAGCATAGATATCGCTAAGGGCATTGGCTGCAGCATCTGTCCAAAGAGGTGTGGATCATCTACTACAGGGTGTGAGAGAAATCGAGTGTCTGAATAATAGCCACATCGTCACTGACTTTATATACAGCGGCATCATCTGAAGTATCAAGACCTACTAAAAAGGTTCTCATCTTTTTCTTAACTTGAGCAACTTGCTCATAACCTGAGCAAGGGTTTCAGGACCTCATTTTGGCAGCTCAGCCCTGAAGCCTTGGTAAGATGAAGTCAGCTTTATATTTTCTTTACTCATCTTAACCTCCTAAATAATATTCTTAGTGATAAAAATTATCTATATATGCACTGAATCATTATACTATAGACAGTTACAGATTTTTCAAGTAGATCTACAATTTTGCAAAAATTTTTGCAATTAAACTACGGTTTTATTGTTATTTTTTTAACGAATAAAGTCAAAAACAGAGGCCAAATTTCTCAGCCTCTGTAATCAACTACTAATCTCAGGGAGTTTGACAACCTAATCGTTATGAGGTTCATCAAAAGCCAGATATGGCTTATGATCAAATCTTAAATTTATGCTTGCACGTTCCACTCCGATACGTTATAATAGTATTGGAGGATAATACTATGAGATTAGGGATGGACTACCGGAAAATATTCAATTACCTATCGTGCTGTTAAAACAGTTAGAATCAATGGGAAAAACAAAACTCAGATTGTTAAAACCTTTCGGTTCAGAAAAAAACAAATCTGCGAGATGTATGGCGTGAAAGATGCAAAAGCCTGGGCTAAAGAACAGGTGCGTATTATGAATGAAGTTGAAAAAGAAGATTCCGCAACATTTAATATTGAGCTCTGTGCCGCTAATGACCTTGTTAGTAATGAACAGCATAGGTTTAATGGCGGATATCTTTTCCTTCAGGATATTTATTATGAATTAGGGCATACATAAGATTTGCCGTGCAATCTCTGCGAGACACCCATTTGAGTACGACCTGAATGACATACTTTCACGTCTTATATACAGCAGAATACTTTTCCCGTCATCAAAAAGGAATAGCTTTGAAGAGTCAAAGCGTTTTATTGAACAGCCCTCTTTTGAACTGCATGATGTTTACCGCTCATTATCAGTGATAGCTGAAGAGGCTGATTATATTCAGAGCCGCATTTTTAAAAAAATAGCACTGCAGTGCAAAAACGAAATACTCAAGTAATCTATTATGATCTGTACAAATTTCTACTTTGAGATCGACAATGAAGAGGATGATAAGCAGTTTGGCAAAAGTAAGGAAAAACCGCCCACTTCCTATAGTAGGAATGGGGCTGTTTATGGATAGCGATGGTATTCCTATATCTTTTTGCATTTATCCCGGAAACCGCAATGAACAGACCACTATGATTCCGCTTGAAAAGAAGATGCTTTCTGGATTTGATATGTCCAAGTTTGTTGTCTGTACAGATTCAGGGCTGTCATCTGCAACAAACCGGGTGTTTAATTCCTACGACAGCGAAAACGGCATGCGCGGGTATATAACAACACAGCCTATCAAAATACTTAAAGACTTCTTACAAGAGTGGTGTATGGCTGATGACGGATGGCTTCTCGATGGTGATAGAAGCGGCAAAAAATATAGGATATCAGAATTAGACAATGAAAAGGATAGAGACAAGATTTTCTACAGATCGCGATGGATTAAAGAGGAAGGTATCGTCCATACAGACAGTGGCGACAGAAAGCAAATAATCGAACAGAAGCTTATTGTTTCATACTCCTTAAAATACCGTGATTTCCAGCGCCATGTGCGTAAAGGACAGATTGAAAGAGCTGCGAAAATGATTGAAAAAGGACGCTCTTCGATAGAAAGAAAAAACAGAATGATCCTAAACGATTTATAAAAACCGACCATACAACAAAGTACGGGAGATTGCAGATGTATCCATAAACAGCATAGACCAGTCATATATTGAAAAATGAAGAAAAATATGATGGTTTCTATGCTGTATGCACCAACCTTAATGACAACATAGGTAGTATAGTCAGGGCAAACAAGCGACGTTGGGAGATTGAAGAATGCTTTAGAATAATGAAAACTGATTTTGAAGCACGTCCTGTATATTTAAACAGGAAAGACAGGATACTAGCCCATTTCATAACCTGTTTTATTTCGCTTATTGTATACAGGTATCTTGAAAAGAAACTTAATAATAAATATACCATAGACCAGATACTTCCTACCCTTCAGGAAATGGATTTCATAAAAGTACGATGGGTAAAGGTTATCAGCCCATTTACACCAGAACAGAACTCACAGATGCACTGCACGATGCATTTGGATTCTGTACATCTAAACAGATAGTTCCAATAAAAATGAGGAATATTTTTTTCACAAACAAAAATAGATAGTGTAACGTGCATATGTGAATTTTTCCAAAAGCCCTGTAACTCGCTTCTATAGCGAATTACAAGGCTTTTTCTTAAAAGCTGTCAAAGACAGGGATTATCTATATATGCACTGAATCATTATACTATAGACAGTTACAGATTTTCAAGTAGTCTACAATTTTGCAAAATTTTTGCAATTAAACCACAGTTTTATTGTTATTTTTAACGAATAAAGCTCAAAAACAGAGGCCAAATTTCTCAGCCTCTGTAATCAACTAATCTAAGCTCAAATCCAAATTATTTACAATTATTTTAATATATTGCAATCAAAGCCTTAGGCCTAATATTACAACAATTTGGATATAAGTCTGTACTGTAACACCTATTTAATGCTTACATCTCTACTTTGTCACCCTTAGCAAACTTAGCATATCTTGCCTCCAAGGAAGAGGAGTGCAAGGATGTTTGGAAGTACCATCAGAGCGTTGAAAAGGTCTGAAAGGTTCCAAACAAGGTCTACCTTAAGAAGTGAACCGCAGAAGATACATATAACAACGATTATGGTGAAAGGAACTATTGCCTTGTCACCAAAGAGGTACTTGATGTTCTGTCTCGCGAAGAAGTACCATCCGATAATTGTTGAGAAAGCAAAGAACAATAAGCAAAGTGCAACGAACTTAGGACCTATGTTTGCGAATCCATCAGCGAATGCTGCCTGTGCCACTGCTGTACCTGTAAATGCTTTCTTAACTCCGTCTACAATCTGTTCATTATTGCTGCCATATCTTCCATCAAGTACGCCAGTTGAAAGTATAACAAGAGCTGTCATTGTAAGTACTACGAAGGTATCTATAAATACACCTATCATGGCAACTTCACCCTGATCCTGTGGCTTATCAACCTTAGCGATAGCGTGTGCGTGTGGTGTAGAACCCATACCTGCTTCATTAGAGAAGAGACCTCTTGATACACCTCTTCTTATTGCTTCTCTAACTACGATACCACCGGCACCACCTGCAATTGCAGCAGGGATTAAATGCACAGGTAAATATAGAAGCAAATGCGCCTGGTACATTCTTATAGTTTAATTATAAGAATAATAAAGACCTCCGATGAGATAAAGTGCAGCCATTATAGGGTACACATTTCTCTGTAAAGGAAGCAATACGGCCGATACCACCAAGGAAGATAAATGCTGCTATAACCGCTACTGCAATACCTATAATCCAAGCAGGAATACCAAATGCTGTCTTAAATGCATCACTTATAGAGTTAGACTGAACCATGTTTACCCATAGAGCCAGAGTGCAAGGATAATAGCTACAGAGAAGAAACCGGCAAGGAACTTACCGAATCCGCCCTTAAAGGCCTTAGTAATATAGTAAACAGGACCACCTGTTACTTCTCCGTTCTTATCAACTATCTTGGTTGCCTGAGCCAGACAAGCCTCGCCGTAGATTGTAGCCATACCAAAGAAGGCTGCAAGCCACATCCAGAAGATTGCTCCCGGGCCACCACCAACTATAGCTGTAGCACAACCGGCGATATTACCGGTTCCAACCTGTGCTGCAATTGCAGTTGCAAGTGCCTGGAATGAACTCATACCATCTTTTCCTGCCTTAGAACCACTGAGAGAGAAATCACCGAATACTCTGTTCCAGGCTCTGCCAAAATGGCGAATCTGAACAAATCCGGTTCTAACCGTGAAGTACAGTCCTGCACCAAGGAGAACAAATAAAAGAATGTTGTTCCACACAAAGCCACTCATTTGGTCAACCACTTTTGCAGCCTTGTCCATTGCGCTAGGCTCTGTTGTAGCATCTAGAGCCATTACAAAAAATTTCGTTAAATCTATCATACCCTTTCCCTCCTCCTAATATCAGTAGCCTCAGACCTCAACCAAATCTGAGACTTTTGTTGGGTATTTTTCTAAAAGAGTATCCCCCGCAAGTCTAGCCTTGCGGAGGGATACAAGACTAGACATTATTTATCAAATACTGTCTGCTTATCAACTTCTGTGCAGAGTGCATCAAGTGCCTTCTGAACTATCTTACGACGAAGTTCTTTTTCCTCATCTGCTGGTAATGCAGGATTACCAAGTGGGTGAGGGATAGCAATAGCTGGTACGATTCTGTTAGCACCAACAGTAAGTGAAATAGGTGTTACTGTACAGATATGAACTACAGGAATACCTGTTGCTTCAATTGCTTTAACCATCGTTGCACCGCAACGTGTACAGGTGCCTCACGTGCTGGTTAAAATAACAGCGTCTACTCCGGCTGCAAGAAGTTTCTGTCCAATCTCCTCACCAAATTTCTTAGCTGATGCAACGGCTGTACCGTTACCAACTGTTGAATAGTAGAACTCGTGAAGCTTGCCGATAACTCCTTCTTTCTCCATATCACGGAGTACATCAAGAGGTACTACTCTGTCAGCTAACTCGTTAGCATATACAGGATCGTAACCACCGTGTGCTGTCTCTGAATTTGTACTGTCAAGAGTATCAAGACCAGCCATGCTGTAAGTGCCGTACTTTGAAGCATTTGAGCTCTCAATGTGGTCCGGATTGCCCTTTGGAACAATACCACCTGATGTAACTACAGCTATTGTAGCCTTGCTCATATCCTTGATAGCCTTACCTGGCTCTACTCTATCGAATACAGGCATTGGATACTCTGTAACGAACGGCTTGTCAGCTATCTTCTTAAGGAGCATCTCTACTGCTCTCTTTGAGCCTCTCTTAGACTCGAAGAAGTTAACACGCTGATTCTGGTTGAAATATCCTTCTTCTACAGATGCACCGATTGGCTCTCCCTTTGCAAGCTTAAGAGCAAGTGGAGCCATCTTCTTAACTGCATCTCTCATACCTGCTGCATTGTTCTTAGTAGATACGATATATACCTCGTTCTTGAACATGTCTACACCAGGGTTCTCTTCGTACATACCTGTAACAACAGGAATATTTAACTCTTCTTTAACTGCTGCTGCTATAGTAGCGCAGGCAACACCATAACGTCCTGCGTTAAATGCAGGTCCTGCAATAAATAAATCAGGTTTCTGTGACTTAACCATCTCGATAATCTCAGCCTTAGCCTTATCAAGATTCTCATTGAAATAACTATCTCCACAGATGATAGTAGCTACTATCTCTGCTTCTTCGCCAAACTCTGCAGCAAGTGCCACACCAGGACCTACCTTTTTCTCCTACGCGGAGCTCAGCTGCATAATCAGCCTTTTCCTCGCCACCAATCTGTGCAAAGAACTGGTTGATATAATGAACAACTCTAAGTTTTGCCATGATTTTCTCCTTATCTCGCACTAAGTGTATTAAATCCCATTTCGTTTGTAGCTCCGGTAATTACCTGAAGCTCAACTTCAAGTGTACCATCTTCTCTAAGTGTATGCTCGTTAGCTCCGGCAATCTTGTCAACATAAGCAAGAGTACCGATAACCTTGTCAAGCTTAGGAAGAATAACAACCTGGTTAGCATTACCGCCGGTTACAAGAGCATTTGCAGCTGCGTTTGCATCTGCAAGTGACTGTGACTTACCATCACGTCCTGCATACTCATCAGTAATAATAACAGTCTTAATTCCCTTAGCCTCAATCTTTGTACAGTTCATAATAAGGTCTGTATCAGGGTTACCAAAACCTTCCTCAGATATAATAACAGCATCAAGTCCAAGCATCTCGCAAAGCTTTGCTGTCTGGTTTGATGAACGCTGCTTATCAGCAAGGTATACGTTCTCGTTTGTAATGATGTGTGCTACAAAGTTGATTGTCTTTCCATGCTCTGCATACAAATCTTCAATAACAGGGTTGTTCTGATGTGCATAAGTCTGGTTCTTATCACAAGAAGAAACACAGTTACCGGAGATGATAGCTCCGTCCATATCCTCTGTTGGATAAAGTACTGTAGGGAGGATCTTCTTCGCATCAACACCATATACATAGGTGTCGTGAAGAAGTCCCTGGCTCTGAAGCATCTGTACATAACCAACTCTAGGAAGTCCAGGGAACTTCTCAAAGCCTTCTTTAAGTGTAGGCGCTTCATATACTACTGTCTCATCAGGTGTAAGGTTTCTAGCAAGCTCACCGATATAAGCAGCTACATTAAGACCTGCCATACGAACTGCATGCTCATAGTCGTGAGGAGCAACTCCATCAACGCCTTCGCAGATAAGGCAAAGGTTAAGTAACTTTGAATATGGTGTATACTGTGCTCCAAGACCGGTCATATCGATGATACCTTCCTGGAAGCCAACAATAGGTCCACAAGTAACTACCGCCATATCCTTAAGGCAATAGGTCTTTCCTGAACCAACTGTGTCAACAGGGGCTACAACACCAGGGAAGATGCCTCCGTTTCCTTCTACCTTTACTCTAGGCTCGATTACGTCCTTAACAGGTGTAATTCTTACGGACTCGCCTGGTTTAGCAATGTCAAAGTCAGCACATTTAAGCTTCTCCTGCTCAAGAACTATCTTAATAAGCTCTTCTTTGTTCACATAGAGAACTCCGCCTTCGATCTTTGACGTTGTTGCAAATTGGATGTCTTTGATGAAAATCTTTCCAAGTTCCAGTTTCACAACTCATACCTCCTAATCATAATGTGTATTATTTTTCAAACAATTCAAATGTCTGAAATCGTTTTTAATCATAGGGATGTTGTATTATGATTCAACCACTCATAATTATTATCCTTATTACTAAAAATCATGATTTCCAACACTTAAATCATTTATAGGAAAAATTAAATAATACTTTCCTACTTGAAACCTCCTATATTATATCATATTTCACTAATATTGTAATCCAAAAAAATGCACATTTTCTGTATTTTCTATGTTTTCGATAGTTTTAAGAATGTAATCGCGTTCATAAGCGTGCTTATTTTAAATATTGCACAAAAGGGGTCATTGTATATTTTTACCATAGATATGCCCGTTATTTATACTATTTTCTGATAATTGTATTTTTTTGCACAAAATATAACTATGATTGTAACTTTTTTTATATTTTTGCAATTTTTTCTGCTAAAATTTCATTTTTAAATCTTAAGTCATAATTTTTCGTTATTTATAGTAAAATATCAATAAAAAGAACCCTTTCATAAGCAGGTCTGCTCTGCTTACAAAACTAAGGTTCTTATTATATAACTATTTGAGCGCTTCGAAGGATTCAATTCCACTTGAAATCAAAGTAAAATCTATGAACTGTTTGTCCTCGTCAGTTCCTTCTCTAAATTCGTCTGCTCTCTTAACAAACTTTTTGCAGTTATCAATCGCATCTTCTATCATAAGCAGGAGTCTGCGTCTACATTTCCTCAACTATATGAACCATAACTGACTTATAAGGTGTCTGTCCCGGTTTGATACTGCCAGAGAGCGGGTGAGTAAGGAGTACTGAACCTTTATGTATCATGTCTCTTAACTTTTCCATAACATTTAGAATGTCACCCTCTACAAAGTCAATGTTATAATTGCCTTCTATTTTTTCTTTAACCAACGGATTGTTAGTAACTATCAAAACTTCTTGCTTTTTCATTTAATTTCACCTTTATACAAAAAACTTACGGCTGCAGCCATCTTTATCTAAATGGTAAAGAAACTGCAGCCGGTATATTGTCTTACTATGTAAAACTAGTCTTAGCTTACATATCCTGCCTTCTGAAGTATTTCAACTGACTTTGCCTTATTTGCATCAGATACTCTGATGATAGGACCTGTACAACCCATACCACTTTCAGCATAGATATTTTCTTTCCAAAGTACCTTAACAGCATCTTCAAGATCCATAACTTCTACGCCAGGAATCTGAGCTGTAACTATTTCCTTTGGAGGCTCTTTTACGTCTTCACTTGGAGCAGCACTCTTCTCACGAGCAGCCTTAAGCTCAGAAAGTATCTTATCAAGGCCGGCCTTCTTGGCAGCCTTAAACTCAGCATCAGCCACATCAAATACTTTTGCCTCTTACAAGCTGTGCTGCATAGCGGATAGCATTTGCTATAACAGGAGTACCTGAAGCACGGGAAATAATCATAACTAAGTTCTTATATCCCTCGCCAATACCAGGACCGTATCCAAATCCGCTTGCTTCGTAGCTTCCACCTGTAGTGAAGGAAGAAAGCATCTTGCTCATTACATTACCTGTAAGTGAATCCATAACCATGATATCAGGAGTAGCCCTTAATACATCGTTACCTCTCATTACACAGCCGCCATCAGATCTGCTTGACTCTGTGAAACGGATGTCATAGCCGCCTTCCTGAAGTCTCTTAAGCTCTTTTTCGGTCTGTCTTGCACCATCTACGTTAAGAATACCTACTGTTGGCTCTTTAACTCCACAAGCCTTAGCTGTGATGATACCATAGATAGCGTTCTTTATCATACCTTCAATACGATCTGTGCTTGAAGTACCTGTAGTATTGGCAATGAATAATTCCTTGCCAACACCAGGTGTAATAGCACGTCCTACTGTAGATACACCGATTGGGAATGGATAATGCATTGTAACTGCGCCGTCAATCTCGCCTGATGCAAGCATTTCGTCCATTTTATCATGTCCTTCTTCATCGTTACTAACCTTTACAGTAGTAACACCTTCTGCCTCAAGAGTACCGATGTAATATACATCAATTCCATCTCTTGCAGCCTCAATCGCAGCCTTCATGGTAGTCTCTTCGCCATGCTCAGAACCCATACCTGTAAGCGCAATCTTAGGTCTCTTACCGAAGCTTCCTGTTTCAAGGCCTTCAGCCATTTCAAGGAAGGTATCGGCAATTATCTTTTCAATTCCTTTTCCCATTACATTTCCACCTTCCTCAGATTATTCTGTTACCAAAGATGCTGCAAACTCTTTCATAGCCTTAGCTATAAGTCCCTTTACCTCTTCCTCTGATACTCCGCTTTCCTTGCTGTCAGCAGATGTATTAGCCTGAATCACAAAGAAACACCGTCAAACAGGTTTGTCATTCTTCCAAGGAAGAGTGAACCCTCCACCTACTATCATAGCCTTCTTGATATTGCCTGCTAAAATATCTTCTCTTGCAAATCCGATATATGGCGCACCTGAAGGGATGTGTCCCTGTGTAGGAGCAAAACCTACAAGACCATGCTTCTCGATGAAAGCAGGAATCTCAGTTCTTTCAATCTGACCCTTCTTTACAGCAAGAGCAGCTATCATCTTATAGTTAGCCTCAGGAACATCTCCTGCACCTGCTGGCTTAGTAATATCAGGATTCTGCATCTCTGTAGCAAATTTATCTATATCAGTAATCTTAAGTCCTACTTTCTCAAGCGGATCAGCAACAAGGCTTCCAATTACGTTCTGAGGAGCTGAACCTGTACCAACTGTATGACGTCCGATGATGTCAAGGTTAATCTCAGGGCTTACACCGTCATTCTCAGCAATGAGGATACAAAAAGAAGCAATACAATCCTCAAGAAGTGGAACATCCTTCTTTACATGATCCTTACCGTTCATACCAAGCTTAGGTACGCAGCCACCACCGATTACAGCAACTGTCTTATAAGCACCTGACTTAACAAGAGCAGCAGCCTCGATAAGAGCGTGTGCAGGACCTGCACAGAAGCCTCTTGCATCTGAACCGGTAGCATTTACAAGGCCAGCTATCTCAGCAACTGCCTTTGCAAAGTTACCGCCACCACGCTGGTTAACGTCACCACAAGCCTCTTCTGAACAATCGATAACGTATTCAACGTCTTCTTTAGCTACGCCTGTACTCTTAAGTGAGTGAAGTACTGCAAGTACGCTTGAAGCCTTATTTACAAGGTTCTCGTGCATAACCTCAGCTGAAAGGTTTACGTCGATATCGTGAGCACGCTTAACGCAGCCTACAAGTGTCTCCCCATAATAAAGACCTTCTGCACCGTCATTATTAACGAACTGCTCGATTTCTGAAAGCTCGAAAACCTTCGTGAACTCTTGCCATTATATCTTCTGTGATTACAGGATCTGCTGCAAGCTCAGCCTTGTGAGCTGCTACGAAAGCCTTTCTCAAGCATAACTACTTCAAATACATCACTAGCCTGAACTAAAAGAAGGAACTCTGCCTCAGGCATAATCTCACCAAACTTACCATATCTCTCAGCACCTGCCATCTTCTTGTCAAAGTAAGGAATTCTACCTCTCTGAACTGAGCAGGTGTAGCATTGCCAATGTAAACCTGATTTGGCCAATAATCAACAACATCCTGATAGCTTCTGAGATGACTTGGTACACCCTTTAAGAATTCTGAATCAGGGTTAACAATCTTCTCAGTTACAGCTGTAGAACCATTGTGAATTATCATGCTTGGTGTATGCGCAAGTGCATAACCTGTTCCTTTAATAATACTGTTCATACTTTCCACCTCGTTTTTATTAGTTTTTACCTTCTAAGCACTTGGTTATATAATAAATATCCCCCAAATGTTGATTTCTTTTTTTCTTGTAAGAATACTTTTTGAAGTAATTTTTGATACTCAATGGATGATAATTGAATCATTAAAAAAACTACAACCACAAAAAAATGGCGATGAGGCAGTTAAACCTCATCGCCACCTCTTAACTCTTAAATTGCAAAAGCTTATTTATAGATATTTGCAATACTCGTTTCTGATGTTAGTCATCTCTTCAATGATTCCGTCAACATCAAGAACCATCTCCATCATACTAACCTGGTCATCATAAACGCTTGCATCAACTTCTGCTTTTATCTCTGGTTCGCAAATATGGTATACTGTGAGTCCAAGCTGAACTCCTGTCAATGGACCTGCAAAAGTAGGATCTCCAGCTGTAACAGTCTCAGCTGCAAGGCCTGCTGCCTCACCCTCTGCTGCACCAAGAACTACTACTACGTTCTCAGGACCGTACTTCTCTGAAAATTCCTTTACTCTTTTTCTGGTTTTCAAGATCCATTGCACCTGCGCTCGTTCAAACGAAGCACTCAGTAGATGCAAAAATTACTTCACCACCGGCTGACTCAACACAGGCACTAATAGCTGGGCCCGGTACACCGTCACGATCGCCGATGATTACTACCTTTTTGTCTTTTAAGATAGCCATCATATTCTCCTTTCAAAAGTGTTTCAATATATCGTTAAAGCACATGCTTTAAACGCATTTTAATACAACTCATAGTTTATCACAGTTGTAATAAAATTTCAATACTCTGGGAATACACTATAATTATTGTAAAAAAATTCATCTAAAAAACCGCAGTAATTTTAGACTTTTTACAATAGGGTTAATTACTTTGCGTACTTCTCAACCATAGCTCTGATTGCTGGCTCTGTACAATCTTCTTTTAGCAAGCTCTTCAACCTTCTCGCCACCCTTGTAGATAGCCATAACAGGAAGTCCTAAAATCTTCTGTCCGATTGCAAGACGACGTGCCTGGGTTGTGTTGAGCGCACAGAATTTAAGCTTTCCTTCAAACTCATCAGCAAGTCCGTGTACAAATGGCATAAGAGCCTGACAAGGTACACAGCCATCACCGTAAAAATCAACGAATACATATCCGTCAGCCTCAAGTACCTCTGGTCCAAATGTTTCCTTATTTACTTCTAACATATCTATGTCCTCCTATAAATTGTATTTTATTAAATTATCTAATTTCATTGATACAGTACTACAAAAAGATTAGATTGCAATACTTTGTATAATTAGATAAGTCCCGTTTACATACTTATCGCACATTGTTGCTGCGATAGCACCATCTGCTGCAGCAGTTACAACCTGACGAAGCTCTTTTACTCTAACATCACCAACTACAAATACACCAGGGATGTTGGTACGCATATTATCATCAGTAATGAAGTAGCCTCTCTCATCAAGCTCAAGACCTGTATCTTTGAAAAGGTCTGAGTTAGGGATTCTTCCGATGAAACCGAAGAGACCGAACATACCGTCATCTTCATTTGCTACAATGTGAGTAACCTCACCTGTCTTTACATTCTTAACATCCATCTCTGAAAGGATGCCGTCTCCATAAAGCTTTGTAACAGCACTGTCCCACATAAAGTGAAGATTCTCAATCTTGAAAGCCTTCTCCTGAATGGACTTAGCAGCTCTAAGCTCATCTCTTCTATGAATGATAGTAACATTTCTTGCAAACTTTGTAAGATACATAGCTTCCTCAACAGCTGAGTCTCCGCCGCCAACTACATATACGTCAAAGCCTTCGAAGAAGTTAGCATCGCAGGTAGCGCAGTAAGATACACCCTTACTTGCGAACTCTTTCTCTCCTTCACAGCCAATTGGTCTTGGATAAGCTCCTGTTGCAATAATAACTGTCTTTCCTTCATAAGTACCATTATTACAGGTAACCTTCTTTACATCGCCCTTAAGCTCAACAGAAACAACTGTGTCGCTTACACGTTCACATCCAAAATGCTCACACTGTTTTGTCATTCTGGCAATAAGACTTGGACCGCTCTCTCCTTCAAGAACCTGTCCAGGATAGTTCTCAATCTCATCTGTGATTGCTATCTGTCCGCCATCACTTCCCTTTTCAATGATAAGAGTAGAAAGTCTGGCTCTTCCACCGTAAAGGCCTGCTGCAAGGCCGCCAGGTCCTGCCCCAAGAATAATTACATCATACAGCTTACTCATAGTTCACACTCCTTTTTTTCATTTTCAATCCAAGTTATATGGATATAGCCAAATGATTTGCAAAAATTTGCAAGATCTTGCATTTAATTGCAAAAATCTCACAAATTTTTATTCAATAATTTGATTTACAATATCATCACCTTCTATTATACAACACATCTACCATATTTGTAAAAATACTTTTTAAATCTATTCTCTACTTTTGTACTTTTTCATCATTTTTGAGTGCTTTTATTGTAGAAATTGCCGTCATTACCATAATGAAAATGAACAGGAAGGCTGCAACGATGGATATGGTCTGTAACGGTTTGAGACCACCCTGCTCTAAGGAGTCCGATAGCAGTAACTGCCTGAAGTACACCCCATATTATCTTATTGAGCTGTGGCGGATTCAAGTTACCATTTGATGTAAGCATTGACAATACAAAGGTACCTGAGTTTGCAGATGTAATGAAGAAGGTGCAAAGAAGTACAATAGCAATAATCGAAAGCACAAACCCGAGCGGATATTTGCTAAATACCACAAAAAGTCCAACTGATGGATCTGCCGCTATCTTACCCATTTCTTCCATCGAAAGTGTTCCGTTTAGTCCAAGGTTAAGTCCGAGCGTTCCAAAAATAGAGAACCACACAAACGATGCAAGGGCAGGAGCGAGCATAACACCCATAATAAACTCTCGTATAGTCCTTCCCTTAGATATACGGGCTATAAATACACCTACGAATGGTCCCCAAGCTATAAACCAAGCCCAGTAGTACACTCTCCAGCCTGCTACCCAGCTATTGTCGCCAAAAGGATGAACTGTAAGACTGTCCTGAACAAAATTCTGTAAGTACTGCCCAAGTGAATTTACCAAATCATTTAAGATAGGAACTTTAGGCCCAACTATAAAAGCCAGAATCATAAATCCTAAAAGCAATGTAAAGGTTGGCATCCGATATTATCTTTTTATACCTTTGCCTATACCTGACATTGCTGACCACACTACAATTACAGTGATAATAACTATAATAGCTATATACACTACTAGAGTAGAAGGAATGCCAAACAAATAATTAAGTCCACTGCTTATCTGCATTGTTCCAAGTCCAAGAGAGGTAACAACACCGGCAAGCGTAGCAAAGGTGGCAAGTATATCAACTATCTTTCCCGATGTACCATTTATGCGCTTTTCGCCAATAAGTGGCTCTAAAAACCGTACTTAGCAGACCTTCTTTATTTTCTTCTGAACATAAAGTAAGCAAGCGCAAGACCAACTATCGCATAACATGCCCAAGGCTCAAAACCCCCAGTGCATAAAGGAAGAACGCATAGCAAATTCTGCAGCTTCCTGTGTACCTGCTTCTATGCCGGCTCCTGCAGGAGGACTTACAAAATGAGATACAGGTTCTGCCACTCCGTAGAACACAAGACCGACACCCATACCACAGCCAAATAGCATTGCAAACCAAGAAAGTGTTGAATAATCAGGTTTGGAATCGTCTGCACCAAGTTTAATATTTCCATACTTACTGAAAGCTATAAAAAGTAAAAAGCTACAAACGCCAAGACTACAAAAAGATAAAGCCAGGCAAAGTCATTGGTTAAGAATGCAAAAAGCTGCACCTGAAACCTCTTTCGAAAATTTATCATTGAATTTAACCGCCCAACCGGCAACTACTACTGCAAGAACAATTGAAAATATAAAAACTGTATTGTCTTTTTATTTGTCCCCATTAGTTATCCCTCCGTTGATTCTATCAACCATTATTTTTTTAAGATGAAAAAAGCCACCCCCGTTTATCCCGTAGAGGGCAGGGGTGGCTACGCTTCAAAAATATTTATCTTTTATACATCAAAAACTGTCTGCTCTTCAATTGGAGTAGCAAGTGCTTCAACAGCAACCTTTACTCTGTGGTAACGAAGCTTCCACTGATCTTCCTTGAAGTAGCAGGATCTCCAAGTGGGTAAGGAATAGAGATTGTAGGAACAATTCTATTGGCACCAACTGTCTTGGCTACAGGAATAAGGTTACACATCTGTACAATAGGCATACCAGTACGTTCAATTTCTTTAACCATCGTTGCAGCGCAACGTGTACAGGTACCTCACGTGCTGACCATAATGCAGGCGTCAACATGATCTTCCTGTAATAATGGAATTATCTCCTTTGCCATTCTTGAAGCTTCTTTTTCTGTTGTTCCTGTACCTACTGTGGTATAGAAATAATTGTGAAGACTTCCGTACACACCCTCCTTAAGCAATACCTTCATTGCATCTACAGGCATAATTACGTTAGGATCTGCGTCTGCAGCAGCAGGATCAAAACCTGCGTGAACTGTCTTAAATACGCCACCCTCAAGTCTGTCCATATTGGAGATATCATATCTTCCCCATCTTGTAGCGGAAGCTGACTGGATGCGGTCAGGGTTATCTACAGGAACTATACCACCTGTATTAAGAAGTGCAATTTTAGCTGTCTTAAGATCCTTCACAGGAGCAGCTATAGGTACTCTGTCAAGCTTAGGAATAATAAGCTCTGATGTATATGGCTCATTATGTATTCTCGCGTGGAGCATCTTCATAAATCTGTCTGCTGCAGTCTCACCGCTCTCAAGGAATACCTGATGACGATGACCGGTAGGGAAATATCCCTCTTCTGCAGCAGGTCCTACAGGCTCACCCTTAAGCATCTTGTTGGCAACAGCTACAAGAGCCTTGATATCCTGTCTCATCTTGGAAGCGATGTTGCCACCCTCCATGATGATCATATCTTTTCTGAACATTTCAACACCAGGGTTTTCAACATTCATTGAAGTAATTACAGGTACATTGAATTTTTCTTTAACAGCCTTGCAGATAGTACCGCAGGCTACACCGTAACGACCGGCCTGGAATGCAGGACCGGCTATAAATATATCGAATTCAAGATCCTTTAACATATCCAAGATAATCTTAACTGCTTCTTCTGTATTTGAACCCATGAAAGTTGTCACCACAAATAATTGTATGTGTTACTTCACAATCTTCCAATTCTTTATCAAATTCTACCGCAGGACCAACCTGTCCTACACGAAGCTCAGGTGCTACATCAGCAGTATCTTCTCCACCTAACTGACCGAAGAACTGATTGATATATACAATCGCCTTTTTCATCTATGTTTCCTCCTTAAAAATCTTTCATTGTCTTGGTTGACCAACCTACTATCATATCACCACAGAAAAGACCGTTGTCTTCCATAATGATTGAACCATCAGGTCTTACTGAAGGTCCGAGTACCTCATCACCTTCCCAGCCACCTGAGTTACCGTCTCTGCCAAGTGCCTCAAGCTCCCCAAGGACTGTTTCCATTGGAGGAAGTTCAATAAGCTCTGATACATTACCCGTGGAAACCATAGCTACTATCTTCTCATCAAGTGTAACAAGAGGCTGAGAAGCACCGTCACGTCCTGTACACTCATTAGCAACGCCAACTACCTTAATGCCTGCTGTCTCAAGAGCAGCAATAGCTCCAACATAGTCAGCATCAGGGTTACCATAACCTTCTTCTGTAACAAGGGCAAAAGTCAGCACCAAGTTCAGTCGCCTGCTGAACAAGCATCTGGATAGCTCTTTCTTTCTGATCCATAGCCACGTTAAGGTTGAGACATGAGTTACGCCCAGAAGTTGTAGTCCTTTCCGTCTTCTTCCATAAGTCTTCTAAGAATAGGGAAGTTCTGGAAATCATAGGTTGACCACTTTGATGAGCAAGGCATGAAGGAACCTGAAACTAAAGCTCCGTCAAGTACTTCCTGTGGACTCATAAGAGTAGGAAGATACTTATTCATATCCCATCCGTAAATGAGGTCATTGTATCCAAGCGCTTCCATCTGTGACTGTGGCTGAAGAACAGCTACAACTGAAGGAAGCTTATTTATCTCAGTGCTGCGCTTTGTAATAGGAGTTGTCTCATATACATCCTTTGCTTTCAGGAGTTAAATCCTTTACGCACTTTCCGATAAACTCTGCAAGCTTATGTCCTGCACGTCTGAGTGCATCGTTTTTCTTCTGCTGCTCGTGTCTCTCAAATTCTTCATTTGTGTCAGCAACAAGCACGATATTGTTAAGTCCACCAAAATATGTAAGCTTCTGTCCCGGACCGCTCATATCAATAAGACCATCCTGGAAACCACCCCAATGTCTTCCAACAACAAGCACACTACAATTCTTAAGAGCATGAAGAGCGCCCTCTCCGGACTGTCTTAAAGGACTTGTGTATCCCGGGAAAAGTCCCTTTCCATCAAGACGTACACGAGGCTCAATAGCCTCCTTTACAGGGCAAAGACGAATCTTGTCGCCAGGCTTAGCTATATAAAGCTCTGCCTCTGTAATTCTCTCATCTTCACGCACCATCTTAAGTGCTTCTTCTTTGTTGATGGTGAGAACACCATCTTTGTAGGATAATTCGCTGCCAAACTGAATATCTTTTACTTGAAAATTTCCAATCTCTAGTTTCACGAATTTCATCCTCCTTTCATTTTGGTTGTCATTTGCAATTTTTTACAATAAAAAGCTTTATTAAGCGCGCTTATTAACTAACAACTAATATACAACATTTTATACTGTTTTGTCAATATAATCTTGCCATTTATTGTAAAAAAATGATAAATAAAAAAAGACGCTTTAAACGTCTTTTATAATGTATAAGTTTCAACTATCCACTCTTTTTTTAATCATCCATAGTGCACCTTCTACATATTTATCACAAAGGCTCCTCCCTGTCAAAGAGTTTATTCCAGCTTTCCACAAGTTCTCTCTTTAACAGCGGATAAAAAGGCGACTTGAATATCTCCAGACTGTCTTTCATCCCCTTGAGTCTTTAACTTCTGTGCAAACCTCGCTGTCTCCTCCTCAGTACCCAGATAACCGAGGTTAAGAATCTTATTCCAATCCCTTAAATCAAAGAAGATAATCTCCTCTTTAGGCACATTTAGCTTCAAAAGCGTTGCCCCACTGCTCTTAAACACATTTCTCTCATCCTTAAATACCCAAACAGGACTTTCAGCTTCATCAGGCTTACTTACTCTTTTCTCAGCTTCCTTAACGACAAATTCATAAGCCGTCTTAAATATCCAAGCGGTTTCTCCGTATTTTTATCCAGGTACTCTTTCTTTACATAGCTTACTCCGTCTCTCTCTATAGCCTCCATCACTACAGCTTCTTTAGCAGTCCATACCGTCACCATATTCTCATCATCCTTCATAATATTCCACCTCTTCAATCCACTCTTTCTTGATCTCCCAGGTCACGGCTACCAGACAAGCGTTCAAGTCGGTAGGCTTAAGCGTAAATATCCTCTCCCAGCTTTTTACAACCTCTCTTTTAAGCAAAGGATAAAAGTTTCCTTTTGATGTTAAAAACAGCTCATCATCTGATACAAGCCCATTCTTTGTAAGTTCATCCTTATGCCTTGCCTTGTCAGCCTCATCAAGAGGTACATAAAAGTAATTTACAGTATATCCCCAGGCATCGTAGTTACAAAGAAGCACCTCTTTACTTGGAACTCTAAGCCTAAGGGTAACTGTTCCTTCCACAGGCCTTAGCCTAAATTCATCCGCCACACTTAGCCAGATAGGATAATCTCCCTTTACAGCTATATACCTTTTTGCCTCTCCTGTAAACCATTTGTATAGTTTTAAGTAATAATCAGAAATTGTATCATTCTTTTTTTCTAATATACTCTTCTTTAACCTTGTACACACCTCTTTCTTTATTTCATCCAATATCTCCGATACCTGCCTTGTCCACAAAGTTACGTACTCATCTTCTTCAATGTTCATTGCATTCATAAACTTCCCCTTTTTTTCATCTAGTATAGTACTTTTTACGCTATGTATCATTATTTACAAGATTCTTCTAAAAATAATCACAGTAAATACCAACACTTTTTATAATTCTATTTGAAATTTTGTGTTATTTTAGGTATAATAAAAATGATGCCTGTGTCAAAAGATAATACATTTTCTTGCAAAGCAAGCTCCCAATCGAATTTTTATACTTTTGACACTTGTATCATTAAAAATTATAACATAAGTAAGAGAGGGCATTCAATATGGCACATAAAGCTACTCCTGAGCAAAGGAAATGAGAAGCTTCGATCCTTTGTGGTTGCAACTAGGGAAATGATTGAACAGGATGAATTTTTGACAAAGATTCACATCAGAAAAATAGCAGAGAAGGCAGGATTTCATAACTCAACACTGTATTCGTACTTTAAGGATGCAGAGTATCTTATCTCACTGGCTTCCGTTAAGTTCTTCGACCAATACAGCCATTCTTTAGCTGACTTTGAGCGACAAAAAAACTTAAGCGAGCAGGAAAAATTTTTATGAGATATGGCGTTTTTTTCTGCCTAAATGCCTTTCAGTATCCCGGAGATATACTACAACTTTTTTTCTTTGGCAAGCACAGTGATGACTTAACTGCTATTTTTTTGAAGAATACTACAGCATATTTCCTGATGAAGAATACAAGCATTCTTCCAAAAATACATAACTATGTATGTAGGGAAAAAAATATAAACATCAGATGTCTTGATATATTAAAACCACTTATAGGCTTAGATGGGTAACAGATTGAACGAGGAAAAATGTTACTATTGCCAATAGTTTGATTATAGCTTATTTTTAAGAGTCTTTTTGGAAGAGGTACTTGTCTGCAGGAAAAGATAACAAGGAAGTAGACACCGATGAATTAACCTCTACAGTTTATGACCACCCTTGAATTTATAATTAAAAACAAACTAGAAAAATAGCAGCTCTAATTCTTATAAAACAGGCTGGTAGCGGCTTTTACTTAAACTGTAGCTTTGAACGGTGATGAGATAGTTACGGTTTATTTATAGTATTTTATCTATAAAGTATTGTGTTAATATCATATAAAACAATTTTACAAATTGCATGATATATTATATTATAATATCATCTTTGGTTCACACAATACCATCATATGTGAATAGGAGAAAGCAGGAATCTGGGAACCTGCTTTCTTTTTTTGTATCTAAAAATACAAGAAAGAACACTGTAACTAATATTCTTTCTTGTACTGCTTTTATTTATTCAAGCACCTTTTTTAATATATTCTCCCATGAGAGATTCGCCACACAGTCAGCATTAACCTTACTCTCATCATTCACGCTTTCTGTAATAGCCTTTGCAAGCCTGTCTTCAAACTCAGGCAGCTCTTCTTTACAGGCTCGTCCATATTTACAAGGGTTGGGCAGCTTGACATATCTTATATTAGCCTCAGGCGCATTATTCCCTGAAAGAATTCAGGAACTCCCGGAAGTGTTGTAAGCACCACCTTCATACCACAGGCAAGAGCCTCAATCACAACAAGAGGTATGGCATCAAAAAATGATGGCAGGACAAAGATATCACTACTTCTATATCTGTCCGCAACTTGAAGAGGGGTTAGCCTTCCTGTAAACTCCACCTTATACTTACAGTTCTTTTGCTAATTCTTTTATTATCCCATACTCTTCTTCATTTCCTGCACCCCTACCAAAAGTAAGCTCCAGCTCTATCTTTCAGGAATATCAAGTTTATTAAGACATCTTTAAAGAGGCTCATAACACCCCTTTTTCTCTGATACCTTTCCGGTAAAAGAAGACGTTTAACATTATTTTTCTCTGTCCTGCCATTAGCATTAAATATGCTCCTGATTGTAGCCAATTCCCACAAGAGTAATCTTGTCTTCCTCGACTCCGTAAGTTCTTACAACTTCATCCGCCTGTGCCTTTTGTGGCGCAAATATCCTGTCAAGTTTTCTTACATTTTCTATAATATAATCTCTTTCAAGATTATGCTTACCCATCTGCCTGATATCAGTATTGTGGCAGAAACCATATACCTTTGCGCGAGGATATCTCTCCCTCACAAGACTTGTAAGGAGGTAGAGATGGTGGCATAAGATAATATCAGGCTTAATCTCCTCCACAGCTCTTTCAATTACCGTTAAAAATGCCTTCTTAAACTTCTCTTCCATATCGCGAGTCATATCACAGTAGCGGCTACTCTCGTAGGGCATTTCATCCGACATTCCAAATATATTAAAGGGCAGTTCAGGAGAATTGTAGTATACAGGGTAAAACTTCGCAGAATCAGGTAGGTTCACAACATCCTCCTTATACACTCCTGCAACCACCCCCTGAGTATGTCCCTGTTCAGCCATTACTCTAACCAGCTCGGTCAGATATATACCACTACCCGTAGACATAGGCTTTTGAGCGATTACGTTTAATATTCTCATCTATATCTCCTATCCTTAAATTAAATGAACAAGCATCAATTGAAATTAAATTTATATTATAGCTTACCTGCTGGAGGAATTGATTATCTTTTATTTACAGTTTAATCGACATCTGCTATATCCACCGCAGTGCGATTCCTCGGAGCGATTTTTGTTTGCAGGGTAATTTCTCCGAAATTCCTATCAAATCACAGGAGGTATTTTCTTGAAGCTAAAGCTATTTGGGAACTCACCGGCATAGCCAGTGGTTTATTTTTATTGTGATAATCGGGTAGGAGGTAGATAATTATTTTATCTACCGACCTCCCACACCACCGTGCGTACCGTTCGGTACACGGCGGTTCTTTAGTTTTCACATATTTTCATATAGTACTCTGTGAATGTCGGATAGCCGAGTTCACGGAGTTTCTTATTGTTAAATGCAGTCTGTAATACGAAGTATCCACCACAATACCAGCTTCCATTTCGCATATTTGCGCATATCCACGCTTTCTCTTCATCTACACCTAACTTCTTTAGTTCTTTGAATTTAGTCTTTACTTTCTTCCATTGTTTCCAGTAGATTGTCCTTATTTTATGTCTCAGCCATTCGTCAGTTCTAAGAAGGATACTCTTTATATCTGCAAGCCCAAAGTAATTGACAAATCCACGTATATAAAGCGTAAGTTTCATTGCCCTGTATGAATTACTCCATCCGTTACTTCTTTTTGTCAGTTCCCTTATTCTGTCTTTCATCTTAGCTACTGACTTTTGGGTGTATCCTCAGTCTGCATTCCCCTTGTACCTATAAAAAGCTGTACCCTAGGTATTTGACCTTGCTGATATGTTCCACGCAGGTTTTTCTCCTTGTTTACTTTAAGAAACAGTTTACCTTCTATATATGGCGTGATATTGCGTAAGGTTCTCTCTGCACTCTTTCTGCTTCTACAAAAATATCATACAGTCATCTGCATATCTGACGTATCTGTGTCCTCTTCGCACCAATTCCTTATCTAGCTCATTTAGCATTATGTTGCTAAGCAACGGGCTAAGTGGACCACCTTGCGGTACTCCTACCTCGGTCCTTTCAAATACTCCTCTGCTTATCATTCCTGCATTGAGATACTTGTGAATAAGAGATATAACCCTTCCGTCTCTGATGGTTCGTGATAGTACTTCAATAAGCTTACTTTTGGCATACTGTGTCAAAGAACTTCTCTAAATCCATATCTACCACATATACATATCCATCATTTACGTTTGTCTGACACCTCTTTAGTGCATCGTGTGCCCTTCTGTTTGGACGAAATCCGTAGCTGTCTTCTGAAAACTGTTTCTCGTAAATAGGAGTTAGCACCTGTGCGATTGCCTGCTGAAAAACTCTGTCAACAACCGTTGGCACTCCCAGTTTTCTAAACTCACCCTTTGTTTCTTTCGGTATTTCCACCCTTCGGACAGGATTGGGTTTATATTTCCCTTCCATCAACTGCTGTTTAAGTCGCTTTCCGTTGTTTCTGAGAAACGCTAGAAGTTCATCTACGTTCATCCCATCCACTCCGCCTGCTCCTTTATTCGATTTTACCTTTTTGTACGCTTTGTTAAGGTTATCGTTTGATAAAATCTCTTCCATCAGTTTGTCCGTCTGAAAATCTGTGATGGTGTCGTTTCTTTCAGTAATCCTCTGATGGTCGGACACTTCTGCATACTCTTTCTGTTCCGCAGATACCATTTGCAGATAGTCCTCTATATGAAGTTGTCTGTCCTTAACTCCATCATTGGTTACATTCATTTACTAACACCTCCTAAAGTTCAGTCCTTCCCATTATGTTTGCAACCGTAATGGTACTATGACTTTTGCTGACTTCTTGCCATTCGTTGTTACTATGGCTTCTTACTCTGTTTCCACCACTGGCAAGACCTCCCTCGGTACCACACGTTTCTTTCTCCCCACCTATCTGCCACATTTACCATAGCTAATTCCGAGTAGTTATTGGACTTCAGTTTGTGCAGCAACCTTATCCTTAGCCATAGCCTGATGTGATTTCTATTCGTCAGACCGGAGATTTGCCATCCGACTTCCTTCAGATTCCACCTCACGATGGACACCCTTGTCTTCGGCTGTATCCTTCCCACTACTAGGGCGGATTAGGGACTTTCACCCTTTAGAAACGTGCGCCGCAAGGCACACTACAAAAAATGGGTGCTGCATAAACAGCACCCAAAACGGATATATTCCGATATATTCTGGCGAAGGCGTGTGAGAATCGAACTCACCCGGGACGCAAACGCGCCCTACACTGGTTTTGAAGACCAGGAGGCACACCAGTTACCTAACCGCCCCCAAAAAGACAACGGGAATATTATATCGCATTTTTGCGGTCTGTCAATCAGATTAGGCAACTATGTACAGCCTGTTCTTTAAGTCCTGCTTCTTTCAGAACTTCTCTTATTCTATCCTCATTTTTCAGGGAGCGGAACACCAGGCAAGTCCACAACCGGCTGAAATTACCTTAGGGAACCGGGAATCATCCTGCCCAGGTACATTCTTTTCTTCACAGAGATTCTCCATCTTCATGGCATCTGTGGTGTTGCTAAAGGTCACTACTATTTTTGCTTCTTTTTGCTCTCATTTATACCTCTTATGGACGGATTACAAGACCTGAGTCAGCCATAGTCTGCGCAATATCATACATGTTGGATACCTGTCCTACCTGAAGCTTCTCTGCTATTCCGTAGAAATTGAGACAGGTTCCACAAGTCATAATGTTTACTCCCGCCTTCTCAAGGTTCTTAAGGTCCTCAAGTGATGCAGAGCCTTCTACAGTAAGATGCGCTCCACCGTTGTAGAAAATGATATTATCAGGAGTTGGAGTTACATTGGTAAGCGCAAAGATAAATGCCTTCATAAGATTCTTACCAAGTTCATCGTCTCCATTTCCCATAGTTGCAGCTTGAGATAACTACAGTTGTAGGTCCCGCCTTCTTCTCATTTTCACTCTTTTCTGCACTAGCTTCAGGCTTAACCTCTATACGCACAACGAACTCCTCATCTGACTTTCTTTTCACTTGCTGCCGCGAAGTTGCTCTTTAGCAGCGAGCTTTAAGAGATTCTGAACTGCAGTATCGTTATCAACCACAACTTCAACAATACCTTCCTCAGTAAACTCTTCCATAGCTTTTTGCTGTTACTACAGGCAATGGGCAAGCCATTCCCTTTACAATCAAGTTTCTTTTTCCATACTAACCTCCACATATATTATAGTTTCTCTTAACCCGCATATCTTATCTTAAATATATCCACTTCACAGTTCTACCTGTAAAATGATAAATACTTTCTTTATACGGTATGTGCTCAAGAGTTCTTTTTAACTACTAAAGTCTACCATTTTTTTACTAACTATTAGTCTAATAGACATTATGCCTATAAATTGTTTCTATTATAGGGTTTTTATCTATAGCGGTAAATACTTAGCTACCCATCTGCCTCAGCACAAGTACATTTATGGTTATGCCGCAGGTGTAAATGCGATAATACAATGCGGATGGTTTATTCTTCTGCAAGAGTCCTTACGGCACCGATAGCTGTATCAATCTCCTCTTCTGTATTGAAATGAGAAAAACTAAATCTCACCGCTCCCTGCTCCACAGTTCCAAGAGCCTTATGCATAAGAGGTGCACAATGTCCTCCCGGTCTCGTTGCTATGTCAAAGCGTTCAAATAGCTCATCACTTACAGCACCTGATTCATAATCAGCAAGGTTTAATGAAACTATAGGGGCATCTGTCGCTAGTCTTCAAAAGTCTCCGTAGATTTTGATTCCCTTGATATCCTTTACACCGTTATAAAATCTCCACATAAGCGAGAGTTCTCTATCGTGAATTGTACTCATTCCGTATTCATTGATATAATCAATGGCTGCATCAAGCCCTGCTATTCCGTGGCCGTTAAGAGTACCAGCTTCAAGCCTTGTCGGCATTTCAGGCGGCTGATGCTCACTATAGGGTCTGTACCCCGGTTCCACCTGAGAGATAAGGGCGGACATCGACCCCTGTCCTTACATAGATACCACCTGTACCCTGAGGTCCAAGGAGCCCCTTATGCCCTGTAAAGCAGAGAATATCTATACCCAGTTCTTTCACATCTATAGGAAATACTCCCGCAGTCTGAGAAGCATCCACTATAAAGAGAAGGTCATGCTTCTTTGCAATTTCTCCAACCCTTTTTATATCCACAAGATTGCCTGTGAGATTGGAGCCTGCAGTTGTTATAATAGCCTTGGTATTAGGATTAATAAGTCTCTCAAAGTCCTCATAGTTTGGCCTGCCAAGCTTATCATGCAGACACAAAGGAAAGCCCTACACCTTCATCACGAATCTGATAAAGAGGACGAAGCACAGAGTTATGCTCAAGACAGGTAGATATAACAGCATCACCCTTTTCAAACAATCCCTTAATTACAATGTTTAGGCCTTCAGTTGCATTCATGGTAAACACTATATTAGAAGGTCCTTCTGCATTAAAAAACTTAGCTAACTTCATCCTTGTTGAAAATACAGTTCTGGAGGCACCTAGCGAGGCTGAATGTGTACCTCTCTCTGCATTACCTAAGGTTGTAAGTGCCTCAGACACAGCCTCTACAACCTCCTTAGGCTTTATTCTTGTTGTTGCTGCATTATCTAAGTATATCATTCTAATCCTCCCTATATCTTCTTATTTCTTCAAGTCTTTTCTTAAATTCCTTCTCCGCTCCCATGCCATCAGGCTCATAATAATGTCTGTCAGAAAGCGATTCAGGCAGGCATTTCATCTTAGTAATCTTATCCTCATAATTATGTGCATACTGATAGCCCTTGCCATAATCAAGTTCAGCCATAAGAGAAGTTGGCGCATTCCTTATGTGTAGAGGCACAGGCTCTGAAAATGTCTTCGCCGCATCATCCCTGGCCTTGTAATACCCTACTTCCATGGCATTTGACTTAGGCTGCTAATGCCATATAGGTCACAGCTTCAGCAAGGTTTACATTGCACTCAGGCATTCCAAGAAAATGGCAGGCCTGATAAGCAGCAACAGCCAGAGGAAGAGCCTGAATATCAGCCAGTCCCACATCTTCGCTTGCAAACCTTATTACCCTTCTTGCTATGTAAAGCGGTTCTTCGCCTGCTTCTAACATACGGGCAAGCCAGTACATAGCCGCATCAGGGTCTGAATTCCTCATTGACTTATGTAAGGCAGAGATTAGGTTATAATGCTCCTCACCGTTTTTATCATAAAGCAAGGCCTTTTTACCTGTACACTGCTCTACTATTTCCCTTGTTACTATAGTTTTTTCCTTGGTAAGTTCTCCGTTGTTTATCGCCATTTCAAGGGTATTTAGAGCAGTTCTTGCATCACCGTTTGAGAATAAAGCTATAGCACGAACGAGTTCATCCTCTATCTCTACATTTAACATACCAAAGCCTTTTTTATCCTTAAGCGCCCTTGTCAGAAGCTTAAATATATCATCAGTTGTAAGCTGTTTTAATACAAATACCTTACATCTTGAAAGCAAAGCGGCATTTATCTCAAACGAGGGATTCTCAGTGGTCGCACCAATAAGTACTATACTTCCTCTTTCTACAAATGGCAAAAAGGCATCCTGCTGTGCCTTATTGAAGCGGTGAATCTCATCTACAAACAAGACAGTCTTCATTCCCATTTTTCTGGTTTCCTCAGCCTTCGCCATTACCTCTTTGATTTCTTTAATTCCGCTTGTAACCGCACTAAAGTTGATAAACTGCGAATGAGTCTTTGCAGCTATTATTCCGGCAAGTGTAGTTTTGCCTACTCCCGGAGGCCCCCAGAATATCATAGATGTAATATTATCGTTTTCTATCAGCTTTCTAAGTATCTTACCTTCGCCTATCAAATGTTCCTGTCCTGCAAATGCAGAAAACTCCTCCGGCCTTAACCTGTCAGCCAGAGGAGTCACATTACGGCCTGTGTCAAAAAGACATCTGTTCCATTATGCTATTTCGCCTTTATTAGTTGTTTTTTTCTTAAGTGTTATTCCCTTTTTAGGAGGCTTGTCATCAGAATATATAATCTGAGGCTTTTCCTCTCCTTTTACAGCTGCCACAGTCACTATACACTTCACAGCCTTCTCTTCAGAAGGAAGTGTGAACATGGTGTCAAGCATGGTCTTCTCCATTATGGCTCTAAGGCCTCTTGCACCAGTCTTTCTCTCAGCTGACTGCTTGGCTATTTCCCTTATGGCATCTTCCTCGAATACCAGTTCAACGCCGTCAAACTCCAGAAGCTTCTTATACTGCTTAACCATAGCATTCTTAGGCTCTGTGATTATACGCATAAGTGCTTCTTCATCAAGCAAATCAAGGGTAACTACTATAGGTACTCGCCCGATAAACTCAGGTATCATACCGAAATTTAACAAAATCCTGTGGAGCAATCTGCTTAAGCAGTTCAGATACATCTTTCTTAGATTTATCCTCTATCTCGCCACCAAAACCGATGGATTTCTTATCAATTCTTGCGCCGATGATCTTCTCTATTCCATCAAAAGCTCCACCACAGATGAAAAGGATATCCTTTGTATCAATCTGTAAAAACTCCTGATGCGGATGCTTTCTTCCACCCTGAGGCGGTACGGAAGCAACCGTTCCTTCTAGCATCTTGAGAAGTGCCTGCTGAACACCTTCACCTGATACATCTCTGGTTATAGAGGTATTCTCAGACTTTCTGGTTATCTTGTCTATCTCATCGATGTAGATAATGCCGTGTTCTGCTCTATCTATGTCGTAGTCAGCTGACTGGATGAGCTTAGAAGTACATTTTCAACATCCTCACCCACATAGCCTGCCTCGGTAAGAGTCGTTGCATCAGCTATTGCAAAAGGCACATTGAGAAGCTTGGCTAAGGTCTGGGCAAGATAAGTCTTACCTGAACCTGTTGGACCAACCATAACGATGTTACTCTTTTGCAGCTCAACATCCAGACTCTTTCCCATTGATACTCTTTTATAATGGTTATAAACCGCTACAGCAAGAGCCTTCTTGGCATCATCCTGACCTATTACATACTGGTCAAGAAAATCCTTAATCTGCTCAGGTTTGTAGAGGTTGAAGCTGTCTACAGCCTCATCAAGTTCAAACTCTTCTTCGATGATTTCAGAACAAAGGCTTACACACTCATCACAGATGTATACACCATGACCTGCGATGAGCTTTCTAACCTGATCCTGTGGCTTTGCCACAAAAAGAACACTTCAATTTGCCCTGATCGTTACTTTTTGCCATCTATATCATTCCTCTATTCTATGCTCTCTTGGTAACTATTTCATCAATTAGACCATAATCCTTGGCTTCTTCTGCAGTCATGAAGTTGTCACGCTCTGTATCTCTTTCAATATCCTCTAAAGGTCTGCCTGTATTAGCCGCAAGCATCTCATTAAGTCTCTTACGAGTCTTTATGATGTTGTCTGCAACAATCTTGATATCAGAAGCCTGACCTCTTGCACCGCCTGAAGGCTGGTGTATCATTATCTCAGAGTTAGGAAGTGCAAGTCTTTTGCCCTTTGCACCACCCGCCAGCAGGAAAGCTCCCATGCTCGCTGCAAGTCCCATACAGATGGTAGATACATCACACTTGATATAATTCATAGTGTCATAAATAGCCATTCCTGCAGTTACTGAACCGCCCGGGCTGTTTATGTAAAGATGTATGTCTTTGGAAGGATCTTCTGCCTCAAGGAAGAGTAACTGAGCAATAATAACACTTGCCGATACATCTGTTACCTCTTCACCCAAGAAGATAATTCTGTCTTCCAGAAGTCTGGAGTAAATATCGTAAGATCTTTCTCCTCGGCTGGTCTGTTCAATGACGTAAGGCACTAAACTCATATTTTCCCTCCGGTACTATTCTAATTATTCTTCTGTTGTTGTTTCTTCTTTTTTCTTTCTTGGCTTTCTTGCAGCCTTCTTTGGAGCCTCTTCAGCATCAGCTTCTACCGCTGCATCTCTGATGAAGTCAACAGCCTTAGATACTGCAAGGTCAGCCATCATGCTCTTCTTCTCTTCTTCACCGATAGACTCTCTTAGCTTCTCTATCTCCATATTGTAAGCCTTTGACATCTCCTCAAGCTCTTTGTTGAAATCTTCCTCAGAAGCCTCAATCTTCTCAGCCTTAACAATAGCCTCAAGCACAAGTCTGCTCTGGATCCTCTTAAGAGCCTGTGGTCTGAGGTTCTCCATAAATGCATCAGGAGTCATTCCTGTGAACTGAAAATACTGCTCTGGGCTAAGTCCCTGCTGACGGATCCTGTTTGCAAAATCCTGTGCCATCTGGCGTGTCTGTGATTCAATCATAGCCTCAGGAATATCCATCTTAGCTGCCTCGATAACTTTGTCAATAACAGCCTCTTCCTTTGCACTCTTAGCAGTATTCTCTTTGCGCTCAGCTATTCTCTTCTTAAGAGCTTCTTTGTACTGATCTACAGTATCATACTCGCTGATATCCTGTACAAATTCATCATCAAGCTCAGGAAGCTCCTTACGCTTAATCTCCTTAAGAACTACCTTGAAAGTAGCAGGCTTTCCGGCAAAGAGCCTTTGCGTGATACTCCTCAGGGAAGGTTACATTTCACATCGAACTCTTCTCCTGCCTTGTGTCCAACGATCTGCTCTTCAAAGCCCTTCAATGAAAGCTATCTTGAACCAAGAGTAAGAGGATAATTCTCGCTCTTACCACCGTCAAACTGCTTTCCATCTACGTATCCGTCAAAGTCAATAACGGTCTCATCGCCATTTTCAGCTGCACCGTCTTCAACCTTGATTGTTCTTGCGTTTTTTTATTTCTATCCTGGTCAATCTCATTGTTAAGTTCTTCGTCTGAAACGCTTGTATCAGCCTTTAGGAACTGAAACTCCCTTATACTCGCCAAGCTCAACCTCAGGCTTAACTGCTACTGTTGCAGTAAAGATGAAAGGCTTACCCTTTTCAATCTGTGTTACTTCTATCTCAGGCTGTGAAACTATCTCCAAAGTCGCTCTCTTTAACAGCTTCTTCGTATGCTGCACCGATGATTTCGTTAGCAGCATCCTCAAAAAAATACTTCTGCACCGTACATTTTTCTCAATCATAGCAAGAGGTGCTTTTCCCTTACGGAAGCCCGGAACAGCAATTCTGTTCTTCTGCTTATGATATACTTTGTTGATTGCTTCCTCTAATTCTTTTGCTTCTCTTTCAATGGTAAGCTTTACCATATTCTTCTGCTCTAAATTCTCGATCTTTGCGCTCATATTAAATAATATCCTCCTTAAACTATAGCTAAATATATGCTATGACAGTTTATCATTATAGCATAGGGGCTTTGAAATTACAAAGTCGTTATAAAATCCCTACCCTATATAAGTCCTGTTTAATGCGTTCTTTTAAAATAATCCATCAAAATATCCTTGATATAGTTATACCTTCTTGCATAAGAGTTCTCAACCACTTATAATCTGCAGGTTGTGAGCCTTACATATCTCATTTTTCTTCCTGTCTCTTTTCAATAACAGCTTCTTTTGTATAATGCTCCTTACCGTCAAGCTCTATAGCAAGGATGGGTATTTCAGCCCTTCCCTGCTTTTCATAAACCACCAAGTCAAACCTTCCCATATAAAAGGGGCATTGTGAGTTAAGTTTTCTTGAAACACCTGAAATAGCAACTTCCTTGTGAATAGTATATCTGCTCTGAGTAAGCCAGATATTTCCCAACCCTATCTGTCAGATTGTCAAGGAAGGCATTTTCAGTTGCAGTTGAAAATGGCTGTACTCCCCAAAGCCCTTGAACTAACCTGCTTTTTTTAGTAACGACAGACTGGCCGTTGGTTCTTATATAATTGACAAGTTTCATATAAGTCATCATCAGTGTTAGTTCAGTAGAGTCTGTCAAGCTCTTTCTTGCTAGCAAGGAGAATAAGCTTTTCTTTAGCCCTTGAAGTAGCTACATTTATCAGCTCCTTGTTGTTTTTAAGCCAGTTATAAGTACCATCTGTTGTCCTGTCAGAAAGTGCTGTGGAGAATAACACCACGTCCTTTTCATCTCCTTGAAAGACATGGACTGTTCCACAGACGACATTCTCTAACTTTCTTTCGGCAATCCCCCGTTCTATCAGGTTCTTTTGATTAACAAAAAGGGTAATGACAGCTATGCTCTTATCCTTGTTAAGCATGGCATAGTCAAGTATTTCCTTCACTTCTGCAGGAGAAGTATTTTTATACTCACTTCTGCTGTTCTCTACATCCACAAAGGTAAAGGCTCCTTTTTCCTCACTTTTGGTAAGTATTTCAAGTTTTTGAGTTATAATACTTTTTATTATTAAAAGTCTATTATCCTCTTATTGGGCGATAATGGCAGCAGCAGGACCTCATCACTCACAGCGTCACAAGCTAAATATGTCTTGTAAATCGAGTTTTCCTTATAATCATATTCATCGCTAATGTCATACTTTTGTCCTTAGTTTTTATTGGTTATATCGTCTAAGAGAACAACCGGTCTAAGCTGTTGGGGATCTCCAACCAGCATCATATTTTTCCCCTCTGATTATAGGCACAAGGGAGATAGCAACATTGCATTGGCTGGCTTCATCTATTATGACCCATATCAAATAATATTTCAGGAGGACCAAGCCTGTGAGCTGATATACAGGTGGTCACCATAATAAAATACCCTCTGAAAGCAGTTTACATTCTCTGACTTTTTAAAAGGTACTTTGCAAATTTATCTACTTTTTCATCTTCCTTTTATATTTGCGTCCAATATATCATAAGCTCACTAAACAGCTTGGTTTCAAGCTTTTTATATATTTGGCAGAGGTAAAATAAAGATATTGGTAAAAACTCTTCCTCATTTCTATCAAGGAGTTCCATAACCTTATCATTGGATATCTCACCTATTTCATTAATCTTCTGATTCAGGTTGTTCATCTGGTTCATCTGCAAATCCATCTGAAAGGCTGAGATTGAGCCTATATTTTCCATTCCTTTCTGGTATTTTATCAGATGCTCCATACTCTCTTTTTCTCTTTTAGTTCAACTATATCCTCATAGTCCTTAAGGAGGTCTGAAAGCTGCTTTGCCCTTATTTTCTATCTTCTTTTCTTTTTATTTAGCGTATCCTCATATATATTAATGACTGCAACCTGCTTCCTAAGCAATTTATATAATTGATTGCCTGTCTTAGTTTTTCAGTATTACCAAGCCTCAGTATAGGAAAAGGTATGCTTTTTATCCTTGTATTCTAAGCCGGTTAAAGCATTTTGTTACGCTGTCTATAGGGCATATTGTTATACGAGGGCAAAAAGTACGGTTGTCTCATTAAAAAAATGCAGTAACTATAGTATTTTTAATTGTATTTGTCTTGCCTGTGCAGGGAGGCCCTGTATATAAGCACAGGGAAACTTCATGGCATTAGTTTACTGTCAAAGCAATTGGTCTAAGTTTATATTTTCATTGATAAAGAGCAATGGGATAAGCCTTAGTTCTTCTTGGCTTTTGTAAGAGTTCACCAAAAGAATGCCTTTATGGGAGTACTTACATTGCCTGCTGCATCATATCAAGGGATAGCCTTATACTCACTTTTTAAGTCAAGTGCCACATCAATTCCAAGCCCTATGATATATGGGATGTCATCTACCATTTTCTGAACTGTTTTAAATAAAGCTTGTTATAACATCTTTGATGATTTCTATCTTGCTTTCAAAGTCATTTAGAAGCTCATACTCATCTGCCTCTAAAAACCACCTTATGTTTTGGACTTCTCCAGCCAGTGTAAATTGTGTGCATATAGTTATTTCTTTATAAGGCTTTAACGCCTTTGCCTTCACATCCAAACCAAGCTTCCTATATGCAAGGACGTAAAGCCCCTTTTTTGTATGAACACTGAGTACATTCATAGCCAGATTTTTAATCTGCAGCCTTCCACTTTCAAATTGTCTCCTGTCCTTATCAAATTGAAATTACTTAACTATTTGCTTAAACTGTTCATCTGAAAGCTCATATATTTCACCGTCTATGGTTTCCCTGTCTAAGTAATCTATCAATTCAAAATCTGTCTCATAAACTGTTCCGTCTAGTTTGTTACACATTTCAAGGTAGTTTAGGATTTTCAGATTTGCATTTTGCTGAAACATATTAATATATTTTCCGGGATTCATAGCTATGTCTTCTATCAGTGCTTCATTTCTCTCACAAAAGCTTCCTTCTACTATCTCAGCTGATATTATCGAATCCAAATATATTTTATCCAGCATTATAACTGTGTAATAGCCAAGATGAAGTCCATCTACCGCAAGTATCCTCGAGTAAGGCTCAAGAGTTCACAATGCTTATCCAGTATCTGGTAGTATCTCCGCTTTTGTTTTTATACTCTATTTTTCCAGCCATTTTCCCTCGTGAATGGCTCTAAATATCTCTCTGCAAATATTATCCATAAACCCCTCAGATATTTATGCTCTAATCGTTGTAGTTACTAAATTTCTAGTATAGCATATACTTACAGATGTTTACCATCAAATTGTTCAAGATACCACCTATTCTTCTTTTATAAAACGCAAACACAGTAAACCTTGTTTTGTCGCCAGATATAGAATATCAGTATCCCCTGAGGCGGAATAAAGGTTTTACGGAACGCTTCCGGATTCAGTGTTCGCAAGTCCGAAAAAGCGAACGCAAATCCAGCGTTCGCTAAAGATCTAAAAACCATTTACACTGTACCTGGTTCCTCTTCCATTACCAAGCTTTTCTATGTAGCCTCCTTTCAATAAGCTGTTAAGTATCCTTACTGTCTTTTGTTTTCCCAAATCCTGTTAGCTCCATAACTTCAGATGATGTAAGTGATCTTTGTGCCAGATTACTATAAATGCTGTATTCATCATCATTTAGTTTGAGGCAGTTCGCTCTCCAATACAGGGAGTGACAGTTTTATAAATTTTTCATATACAGTAATAACCGGTTTTAATTTTGCTTTTCTTATATGATGCAAATATACGATATATTCCTGTTCCAAAAACGTTCTATAATTCCCCAGTCTAAAAATACATTTCCAATTATTGGATTTCTAAGAACTGATATTTGTCCGTCTATGTGTTCTTCTTTGGTCAATCCTTTTGGAAGGCTTCCGGTGAAATAATTTCTGTTTTATCATCAAACATAGATATATTTATATTTGACCTCATATCCCAGGTTCTATGCACAAGGCATTAGCCACAGCCTCTCTAAACGCCCTCTCCGGTATTTTCTCTATCTTTTTCTCAAAAGGGCCTTCTATGATCTCATATTGATAATACTGTCTATATTTCTCCTAAAAGCTTTATCATACTGTTTTTAGTATGGATATTCCTGCAAATTCTGCTCTATCCAAAAAGTATTAATATCTTTTCCCAAATCTAACCATGTCTATCCCGGAAAATCATTAATATCAGCAGAAGCTCTCCCGCAATAGTATAGCCTTCCTTCTTATTGTACAATTCAAGAGTTATCAGTAAATCCTTTGTGAGTTTTTCTACCCCCATTACACTCTTTAATTTTTCTCCCAAAATCTTAAACTCAAGTTTGTTTTTGAAGAAGTCAGGCTGTCATATGATTGATTTTGTCCTTCAAGTATGAGTCTTGTCAACTCTAAAGCATCTACCTCAATAGTAGCACTATCGTTTCTTTTATACGCCTTTGATTTATAAAAAATATGGTTTTATAACTTCCTTCTTTTCACTGTCAGTGTAATTATGTTTTTATCACTAATTGTTAAACTATAGTCAGGAGCAGGTTTAATAGAATCATTTATCATCTTTTTCAATATTAAGGCAGGTACTTTTTACATCTTTTATCCCCAACACTCCCATCATCTTTTTCTTCAAATTCTATCTTTCCTGTGCCATAATTAGCAAAAGCACTCACTGTTTTTAGGAATGTATTTGATACTGTTTCCTTAAATTCCAAGTTTCTTGTTTCTCTCATAGAAAGCCTCCTTACACATTATCACAACGAACAATCTATGCTTCACCGCAACCTGTCATTCATTAGTGTTCACATTATATCATAAAAAGTCCGGAAAAAGCGAGCGCAAAATTTACGTTCGCTTTTTCCGGTCTCATTCTAACATCCACTTCCAAGCAGGAAGCACCTTTACTTCTATTCCGTTCTCCCTAAGTTTAGCTTTTTAGCTGTTTGTAATCACAATGCAATTCGTATTAGGGAGGAGGTTTCTAAGTTTAGCAAATACTCCAAAGTTTTTCATTTCCTACCTGCTATTATCCCAGATTTTTGCTCGGTATGTCCTGCCAAACTATATATTCAAGTATTTTTCTTCATCCTCTTTTATCCAGATTCATAAAGTCAAAATTTTCTCCCCGGAAAATATGACTCACAGTAATTCAGGGATTACACCAGCAGGTACAATTCCGATACGGTCAACACCAAGAAACCTGTCTGCCATTGCTCTTTCCATCACGAATTGTAACCGGATAGCCAGCCCGATATATTGACAAAATAAAAAATAAGCAGCCTCAACCGACCTGTTCCATCGTTACCTGCTGTATAAAAATAATATCCTTTTTCATCCCTCATCACATAAAGGTCAATATAGGTAGAATTTCCTCCCGGCATACTTCCCACGGATGCCCTCCGTAACGCATACGATCATTGTACCATGTTTCAAATGCACTCAGGCTGTTTTCATCAATGCCACACAAACCTTCATCTCGCCCATCGGCATGTTTCAAATACTGCTCCTTTGGAGGCAACTCGCATCCCTGAAAGTGGTTTGCTTCATATCCCAATGCACAACAATGAAAGAACAATCCTGATGTCATTGTTTTCCAACCTACCATTTGGCGAAGGCTTATCTACTCCATCCATAAGCCCTGATAAATTCATCATAATCAGATTTTGAAAAGTTTTTCAGATAATTTTTCTTTTAACCTCCGGAAACGCCCTCCAGTAATCATTTCTGATAATTGTACCAGTTCGGTTTTCTGGTGTTAAATGGGTCTTCCCATACTCATTGTATGTGCCTTCCAGCATCTGATTAATGCAGCACTTTACTGATGCTGTCAGCCATTCTACAAACGGATTGACTGCATCCCCCAATCGGTCATATTGTTCTTCATTTAAATGCGGATTCACCTCAAGCACCATTCGGTTTTTAAGAAATACCGCCATATATCCATCGTTTTCTAATGTAACAAGATGATACCAGTACACATCATCGGGGTACTCCTCTTTCCACCACCTTTCAAACTCCTCATAATTTTCAACATCACCATATTCTTTTGCTGTCTCATAATCTCCAAAGTCAGCTATTGTTCCTTTGGGTACTTCAAGCCAAAGTTCCCTGCGTTCATCATCACCACAGGTTTAGATTATTTTTCAACTCTGCAAACAGTTCTTTCCATAATCTTTATGGTATTTTTCATTTACTATGGAAGAATTTCGGTTCCAGAGTTTGTATATAATTGTCTACTGACGGGGCAGCCAGTTGACTAGACATTTTGCTGATTCTACATAGTGTATTATCCATCAAGACACCTCCTCCTATGTGTCGAACATTCTTTTAATAAAATCCTTTCGTATTCCAAATTATTTCACTCTCTTTATCGTCTAATCAAATCAAACAAAGGAACTATTGGCTAATTCTCTTAAAACTTTTGCGTTTACAAAGGGAAGAAAAAGCTAACTATAAATCACAACGTTCGCTTTTAAGTCAATCTTAATTTCGCGGTTAACTACTCTTTACCAGTATTAAGACTTATAACAGATTCTGGAAGATACCTAGTGTACTGGTTCTTCGTAGCATCCATCATAGTTAAATTTTTGGATAAAATTGCTTTTGACAAGTAGTGCTCATTTATTATGAAGTTGTTGTTATTGATTTCAATTTATTACCTGTAAAAATGAATATAATAAATGATAATGTTGGTATATTTAATATTAACATTATCAAAGCAAAAATCACTTGAGGATAGCACTTTTCTTGAAATTGTAACGGTGGCAATTTCTTTGGCATCTTTTTGATATGCTATAACTATTATAAGTCTCCGAATTATGCGTTTGACTTATTATTGCATTTTTATCATTTGAATAACCTATAAGATTATTGCTATGATTAATACTATCTATTAATATATATGCACCCAACAATCGATAAAAACAAAAAGAGATGGGATAATCAATTTTTATTAAAAATTTTTATCTGAACAAATATTTTTTTGCAATTTATAACAAAATAGCAAGAAAACAATATATAACAATCCAACCATTTGCTTGTATCCTCCTAAATTTCATTAAATTTAATACTTTTTGTCATTATAATTGATATCATTTTATAATACAATATGAAAAATTCTTTTTAATTACTACAAATATGATAGTAGTTTTTCAACTTAAATGCAACATAATTGTTGCGCGGTTCTTCGACACTTTCAAACCTAATAATTCTCTATAAACCGTTGAAATATGACATTTTTATCAAAAATCAAAAAGCTGTAATTCCTCAAAAGATTATTGTTTCATTTTTCAAGAAAAGAAATGATGGAATATCAGAGAAATATAAGGAACCATCTGATTGAACATGCAAAAATGCTTTTTAAAAATAATGATCCTGAAAACCTACAAAGAAAGGCGCAAATGATGTAACACGCTTTATTAAGCGTATATCAAAGTCAAAATCAGGAGAAAATGTTACTGACACTAATTAAATTTATCTGATTCATTTTTCAAAATAATTATCCCTATAATAACATTTTGCACTATATCCATTGCCATATACAAAATTCTTGGGCTCCATCATTTTCTTTATTACCTATTGCCGCCATCACTTCAATTCGGCTAAAAATGCCTTGTATTAGTATTAAACAGCATATAAACAACGTCAACATCCTACTCCATAACATACACTTTTTTACCATCAATAATACCCTCTTTCTTCTTTATTTTTGCTAAAGAATCAACACAAAATGCCGGACGGATTCCATGTTTGCCAAAAGAATTGCGAAGACTAAGTTTACCATCAAAACTTACTTCACACACTGCCGAAAGATATGATGTCACAGGGGTTCTTAGTAACCATCCCATCGGAGTCCCATCTAAATAGCTAAGTCTGTTATCCGGACTTCTAAAATACCTCAGTGCTTTACCTTCTATTCCATAACCATATGATAGTTCCTTATCTGAGAGCAAAATATATTCCTGTTTATATTTTTCAGTCTCATCACCTGAGCGTCCGATTGAAGCTTCTGCGTAAATTTTCAACCGCAGTACTCTCTATAAGAGAGTGAATTTCTTAAGATTTTCATAATATGAACCATTCAAGTACCTGTCTATTTCACTGTCTTTATAGTATGAACTATACTCATTCATCCTTTTGTTTCAGCTAGGATTTCCTCCTTAAAAAGAAGAGTACTCCTTCTTCATATCCATTATCTATTACCAAAAATGGCACATACTTACCATCTTCCTTGATATAAACTCTATAATCATCTTTGCTTTTTAAGCTGGAATACGCTATAGAGCTGATTGTATCCTGCCTTGTGAGTAGCCTATAGCAGAATACTACAATTACAAAAGTCAAGGTTACAAGCATTATTATAACTCCCTTGCCCAGACTTTTTTTAATCATCTTGTCCATTCCGACCTCTCTATTCTAACATCCACTCCCAGGCTGGAAGTACCTTTACTTCTATTCCGTTCTCCCTAAGTTCAGCTTCTTCGCTATTTGTAATCACAATGCAATTCGCTTTATAGTGAGGAGGTTTCTAAGTTTACTAAATGCTCCATAACCACAGGTATTCCAAGTGATTATTCTTAGTCTTCTTGCTATATTGTCTTACACACAATACAATATAGTACAGTTTCTGTCTTGCACACAAGACAATATACCATCATTTTTGTCTTATGCACAAGACACTCACTTTTTTCAACCCTATAATTCTCTTAAATCCTTACCACTGGCGAGATACAAACTAAGTTTCTCTATGTCCGTATCTCTAATATATAGCTTAGGTATGATTATATCTTCACCCTGTAGGGTCGTCAAGGGAAAGAATTACCTCTTCATTCTCAGATATTTCCTTTGTAATAAGCCCATTTTTGCCTCTTAAACTAACTATATATCTGCCGTCTTCGGGAGTAAATAAAGCCGGGCTTTTTAGCATCAAAAAGTCTTAATTTAATATAGTGTTCTTCCTTGGAATACTCGCATATAAGAAGCATTCCCTTTGACACCCAGGTCCTACCACCCTTTATAGCGTGAGATAGCTCTGCTTCAACATCTCCGTCTTCCTCTCCCTCTATGAAGGTAGCATACTGGTTCCCCATGTCCCAGTGACCATGCAAATCCATGCCACAGGTCGCTGCAAGCCTCTTGCCATCTAGTGTTAGCTCCTCCCACCAGAGGAGTCCCTTTTTCATTTACTTCGTGTAAAGGGTTCAGGGGTTGTTAAATACCTCAATAAAATCAACGGCAGAAAAGTCCTTCACCTTCATTTCAAACCTGCATCCCTTTGCAAAAGGTGCACCAAAGGAGAAAGGATGGGCAATCCCAACCAAGGCTCCCTCAGCCCTGGCGGCGTTAAACAAAAGCTCAGGCTTAAAAAAGTCAATCGAGTCCCAAGGCACATAGACAGGGAGGTTCAGACAGAGGATATGACCGTAATAAGTCGTATATTCCATACCGTAGATACATTTTATCTTATAATCCCCATTATCTAAAAGTTTTTTAATAATAGAATGTCCCGATATGGTGTTGTGGTCTGTGATTGCAAAGGCATCCGCCCTGTCAGCCTCCATGATTTCAAGCAATTCCTTACAGCTAAGAGAGCTGTCGGATTCTGTGGTATGATTGTGAAGTTCAAGCCTCTTATACATCGCTCTCTCCTCTCTGCGCTTTAACGCTTACCTCATAAGGGGTTTCATCCATCAGCACATTAAACACAAGTACAGTGACCTTTAGCACGCCCTCAAGGCTTTCTGGCATCACACAGCCTTCCGAAAGCTTAGAAGGAGAAAAAACCATATGCCTTTCAAGCCTTTGCTTATGAATACAGCCTATGAACTCGTCATTAAGGGTTGCCATAAGATGAATCTCTGTTTTCATATTGTGGAGGCAGTTATCAAGTGCTTCCTCATCATTTTCTCCAAGGCTGATGCCATACTCTCTTTTGCAGAATTCTTTCATTTCCTCCAAGGGAACCATATCCGCTGACGGAAAATGCTGCTTTGAAAACTTCAGGCAAATGTCTAACTCACTGCACTTATAAGGCAGGCAGATAGTATAGGTTATCTGACCTACAAAGCCCGAATTAAGCTCTCCCTTTACCCTGTACAATTCTTCCATAAAGCCTCCTAATAGGTGAAATCTCTCTACTGTGTTAATATACATAAGCTTCTTTTCATTTACTTAAAGTAAGTTCTCTATAATTGACTATGAATTCCATAGTCCCTGTCCTGCTTTCTGTACATAAGAGGGGTTATTCCCTCCGACTTCTTAAACACTCTAAAAATACTGGCTGTCTTCATAACCCACCTTTTTAGATATGTCTGTAACACTTTCCTCAGTATTTTTTTCAGATAATCCTTTGCAGCCTTTTATCCTAAGTTCCGTAAGATAATTAATCGGCGAGCTGTTCGTCTTCTTCTTAAATAGGGCAGAAAAAAATAATTGATATTTAGGTCATATCTTTCTGCAATGTCATTTATGCTTATATCCTTGTTAAAATTATTCTTCATAAACTCTATTGCAGAGAGGATTTTTTCATCCGCTGTCTTTTTCTTATCTCCACTCTTCTTAAGAGAAACTTCTATGATTGAAGTCAGCTCATCCCTGACCTCTTCTATGTCCTCAAACCTGCCTGACTTTGAAAAAGGCTGAAAGTATGGTTTTCAACTTCATTTTCCTCATAATCGGCAGAATTTCTAACAAGGAGATTTGAGTACTCTCACCCACATAACCCTCAGATAATTAATTCCGTATTTCCTAAGCGTATCCTTTGAAAAATATATCAAGAGCCGTATTTTTAGCCTTTTTGTATCTCTTTTTCTTTTGATATAGTTTTTCGAGATTGTTAAGCTCTGATATAGGGAAAACTCTCAATGGGCACATCCTTCATATCTTCATAAAAGTAAATATTTGCCTTACCAAAAGAGCATAACCTGATTGAGGGCTTTTTCTGCCTGTTTGAGACTCTTTTCATTTTATTTTTCTTAGTAGGCTTACTCATACCGAAAGATAATATTATATTCATATTTTTTTCAAGCACAGCCTGGATACCTAAAAATATCTTTCTCAGAGTCTTTTTCTTAATCTCTTCTCATTTCGGAGAATAAAGCAAAATAAAGAGTTCACTTTTTATTGGTCAAGTTATTTTGCAATCAGCTTGTCCGACTTGGTAGTAATCTCAGCAAAGACATTTTTGATGGAAAATCTTAAAAGGTCTATTTCTCCCTGAGTGAAGCTCCCATTTTCAAAAGCTGCTTTGATGTATGCTTATTATGCCAAAGCATAAAGTATGGACAGGCTTTCCTCCTTTTTCGCCTAGAAGATAGGGATAGTTTTCCTCAATATAAAGGATAGTTGCCCACTATCTACACTGTTTACAAGAAGATTAAAGTCCTTTCTCAAAAAGGTATTCAGCCTTTTTCCTTGTAAGTATCCCCTTGTGAATGGATGCCTCCTTAATCATTTTCTCGCTCTTAAGCTCATAGATAACCTTGTCAATGCACTCCTTTAGCTTGTCCTTAGATACAGGCTTAAGCAAGTATTCTGATATACCAAGAGATATAGCCTTTTGGGCATAAGAAAACTCTGCATATCCGCTTAGAAGTATGAACTTAGTACCTTCCCTTTCCTTCTTTAGCCTCTTCAACAAAGCTGAGTCCGTCCATTTCAGGCATGGATATGTCAGTAATTACAATGTCAGGCTTTAGCTTCTTTAAGTACTCTAAGTGCAGACCTTCCCGTATCCGCCTCAAGTATTTCTATCAAACTCATAATTAAGGAATTCAAGCTGTGCTATTATTCCCTGTCTTATGAGGTTTTCATCATCTACAACTAAAATTTTATACATATCAGTCCCATTCCGGATTCTTTTGCAGGAATCGTGATGATACAGCTGCTGCCCTGATTAGGTGAGCTTGAAAGCTTCACGCCGTATTCATCACCGTACACAAATTTGATTCTTTGGTTTCACATTTTTAACTCCAACTCCCTGAGTTCTCATCACTTTCAGTTCTCTTAGAGTTAATAACATAATTTATATAGTCTGCCTTCTCTGCATCCATACCTACTCCGTCATCTTCAATTCTTATAACAAGGTTGCCTTCACAAATCTCGGTGCGGATTTCTATTATACCTCCATTAGCCCTTGGAGCGATTCCGTGTAGGATAGAATTCTCGATTATAGGCTGCAGGATAAACCTTGGAACGAGGCAGGACTTAGTCTCATTCTCCACATCATAGAATACCTCAAGTTTATCTCCGTACCTCATTTTCTGTATGAAGATATAATTTTCTATATGGGTTAGTTCATCCTTTAGAGAAACAAAGTCCCCATAGTTTTTGCCGAGGCTGTATCTAAAGATTTCTCCAAGCTTTCCGGCTATATCGCCTATAATAAATACCTTATTTACCGCAGCGATACTGCTTATAGTCTCAAGTGTATTGTATAGAAAATGAGGATTAATCTGCAATTGAAGGTTCTTTAGTTCCAGTTTTTTTCTATCTAACTCCTGTACATAGTTGGTCCTTATGAGCCTGTCAAGCTTGATAAGCATCTGGCTGAAATGCTCATCGAGAATCGTTATCTCATCACCGCCTGTGATAGGCTCTTTCACACTCAAATCCCCTGTTTCCGCCATCTTAAACTTGTCCACAAGGAGGTTTACCCTTTTTGAGAAACGCTTTGCAAATAAGCCCGCTGCCAAGACGATAACCCCTATGAGGGCAAAAAGTACAGGGAAGAAGAGATTAATTATATTATTCCTTTTACTTACAAGCTCTTTGTTGTCAAAGGCAAGATCTGCATTTAATCCCTAGATTGTCAAAGTTAAATCTATACACCACATAGCCATTAATCTTTATTCCTTCCTCGTCATTTGAGGCTGTGCTCTCAAGTATTTCTTTTCTTGCCTCTTCTCCCATAGCAGTTTCAGCAAAAAGTACCTTCCCCTCTTTATCAGAAAGAATGATGTCAAAGCTGCCATTTTCTCCCTCACCTGAGACAGAAGAGAACATCCTGTTTAAGTTCACATCCAGCTTAACAGCTCCTATGTCCTTTTGAGCAAGGGAGCCTGTATCCAGTATGTAGATATTATACACCAAAGACGCTATGCTCGTTTTAGTATTTTTCCCACTCGCATAAGGGTAGGTGAACCACTTCCCCTCTCTGCCATTATAGTAATTATACCAGCTCTCTTTCCTCGCAACCTCCCAGGTAGAGGCACTTCGCCCAAATATATCTCTGCCTTGCAGCTTGGTGTAGACCATACAGTTATTTATCTCATTTCTGCCTTCAAGGAGCAGACTCTTAAAAATCTCCTCACTAATTAACTCCCCCTTTATATAGGGGGAATCCAGAGGATTTAAGAGCTGCTCCTGTATGGTTGTATTCTTTGATACTACAAGTACACCTGTTTCGAGCCTGTTAAGCCTGTCTTTTATATTGTTAATGTACTGTAGTCCAATCTGTTTATATGAGGCAGTAAGCTCCTTCTCAGCTGTACTTTCAAGATTTCTAAACAGTATTATACTGACTAAAATAATCGGCACAAGACTGATTAGGAGCGAAAATATGAGAACCTGCCTAAATATTGTTTTTGAATGTTTTACGGTATTTATCATATTATTTTAGCATTATTGTTTTAATTTCATAAGGCTTTACTTCCACTTCTATAGCTGTCTGCTTCCACTCTCCCAGAGGATTTTCCATAAGTTCAGCCTCACACCAGCTATCAAACTTAAGCCCTATTTTAAGGTTTATCTTTCCTCTTCTGCCTGTGAATTCGTGGAAGCGAAGCACATAAGCTTCTTCATTTTCAGCCTTCTTAAAGGCATCAAGCACAATATTTTTTGCATCAAAGCTGATTAAACTCTCATTACCAAGTGCGGATGCACCCTCAAAGTACAACCACAGGTGAATTGAGGTCAAAAGCTCCTCTTCAAGACCCGAGTTATACCACTCTTCCTTATGAGGATAGATGCTGTAGGTAAACTCGTGTGTGCCGTAGTCTGCACTGTAGTCAGGGTCTGTGGCTGACTTTAAGAGGGACAGTCTCATAGTATCTTCCTTGATGTCATAGCCGTATTTGCAGTCATTTAGAAGAGCCACACCATAGCCTGTCTCAGAAAGGTCAGCCCACTTATGAGCTACCACTTCAAACTTAGCAGCCTCCCAGGAAGTATTCCTTGTAATAGGTCTTACTATATTTCCTTCCTGTACATCATATCTCGCAAATACTCCTCTTATGTCTACAGAGAATGCAGTTTTAAGAATCTTCTGGCTCTCTTTCCAATCTACAATTGTCTTAAAGTCTATTCTCCTCTTGTTGTTGTAGAGGCAGAGGGTCTGTATAATCTTAGAGTTATTGTAATTATAGGTAAAATGAATGAAGTAACCAAGTTCATTCTTAGTCTTTATGATATTGCCATCACAAGGAATCTCCTCTTTCTTGAGGTCAATGGTAGATTCAAGCTCCCAGGCATCGAAGCAGCGAGGCTTATCTTCAAATATCTGGATGACATTGGCAAACTTTCCCTCAGGTATAACTTCTCTGTCTGCGCTCTTATCATAGAGTCTTACAATTCTTCCTTTATCATCCCAGGATACAATGTAGTAAGGCGTTTCCACAGTATTTTCTGTAAAGGATGAAGCTTCGTTACAAGCTTTTGCCCTTCTTGTTATAGTGCTAAAGGCTAGAGGCTTAAGTCCTTTCACATATACGTGGTCTTGCTCACCACATCTATGACTAGGAAGTGTATTTCCCTCACTGTCTGTATACTCATAAGTCTCAGCCCCTGCAGGAATCTTTACAATGCTGTCTCTTTCCCAGTTTGCCTGATTAAAGAGGGTGAAGGCATTTTCTTTCTCAGTTACAAATGAAGCCTTTGCTGCCTTAGTAGCATTTTCAATATACTTTAAGGCTCTTTCATATTCTTCGTGGCTGTCCTCATATACCTCGTGGATACTTGAACCCGGAAGTATATCGTGGAACTGCTCGCAGAGGACTATCTTCCAGGCTTTGAGGAATTCTTCTCTGTTATAAGGCTTGTCAAACAGCTTTTCAGCAAAGACTGAAAGCATCTCCTCTTCCCTTAGCTTATACTCCATAAAACGGTTCATCTTCTTGTTATATCCTTGAGAGGTGTAAGTTCCCCTGTGGAACTCAAGGTAGAGCTCTCCATCCCAGATAGGAAGATATCCGTTGTAAGGATTTTCTTTTATTGTTTCATTTAACTTTCTAAAGTACTCAGTAGCCTTTCCTGTCTCTACATTTGGAATAGCCCAGGCATAAGCTTTGCAGCCTCTATATACTTAATCATTTCTCTGGTAGGACCACCACCGCCGTCACCAAAGCCATAAGATATAAGTAAGTCTCTGTTTAAGTCTTTATTTCTGTAATTATCCCATACTCCCTTTATCGCATAAGGCCTGCTTTCGCCGTTGTAGGTGTAGGTTACATCATTTAATTCTGTTGTGGTTACAAAATGTGTGGTTACCTCACTTCCATCCATTCCACGCCAGATAAAAGGTATCATAAGGAAGTCTGTTGGTATCATTCCAGCTTATCTTGGTAGTCATAAATGTATTGACGCCTGATTTTTTAAGAATCTGAGGCAGGGCCCAGGAATAGCCAAATACATCAGGGAGCCATAAAAACTCACTCTCATAGTCAAATTCTTTTTGAAGAAATTTTTACCTACAAGTATCTGTCTTATGATGGATTCACCTGATGCGAGGTTGCAGTCACATTCTACCCACATGGCACCTGAAGGCTCCCATCTGCCCTCAGCTACTCGTCTTTTGATATGTTCATATATATCAGGATAGTCCTCTTTCAGATAGTCATAAAGCTGAGGCTGTGTCTGTATGAATATGTATTCAGGATACTTCTCCATAAGCCTGTTAACTGTAGAAAATGACCTTGCAGTCTTTCTCCCTTGTATGTCTAAGCCTCCAAAGCCAAGCCACATCTATATGAGTATGGCCGAGCATGGTCACATTTACGCCCGGTTTTCCCTGTCCCTTAAATCTATCCCTAAGATAATCAAGGGCTGTCTGCAAACTCTTATAATAAGCCTCACTCTTCTTGTTGGTAAAATCAACAAGTCTGAAGGCCTCTACCAGCTGATTTAAGATATAAGACTTATATTCATTATTTTCATCAAGGAGTTCGTGAGTCTCAAGTGCCGCCATAGCAAGGTAGTAGAAATCATCTGCTGCCGTATCAAGCACACCAAACTCTGCCCTGTCAATGGACATGGTCATCTCACGAGGCCTGCCGCCGCCGTTAAGTCCCGACCATATTCTAAAGCTTAATTCAAGTTCTCTTCCTGTTTCTTTTATGTTAAAGAAAACTCTCTTTATGATTGCCATCCACTCCCTGATAAGGCTTTCCATTTACATATAAAAGGCTCTCAAAGTTGCTGTTATTGCCTGTTCCCATAGGTACACCGAAGTCAAAAATGCCAAGTACATTTTCATCTCCAAAGGACTCAGGTATACTTATCTTGGTGCAAAGCCAGTTGTATTTATCATAGCCCTTTGACCTGAACCCCTGACCTACCTTGACAGAGTTACCCTTTAGGAGCCCTATTACCTACCACTCCGTCATCTTCGTACCAGTCAAATTCTTCAATAGGCACAAGGTTTCTATATCTGTTCTCTCCTATTTCCTCCAACAAATTGTGTATTCTTTCCTGATGCTTAAAATCAAAAGGCATAAGCTTCCTCCTTAGTTAAACATTTTTATCGTATGCTGTTTCATAATCCTCTAACAGCTTCTTTTGCAAGTGAGTAAGAACTAATGAGAGGATGCTGCATAAGCGCTCTTATGGCAGTTTCTCTTGAATCTTCCTCTATTGCCTTTACTACAAGATTCTCATAGTTCTTTATTAGCCTTATTAAAACCATGCAATCCTCAGGTACATCAGTCTACCTTCACTGGTTCGATGCCATTCTTTGATACCTTGCAGGTGACCTCTACCACATCCTCATCCCTTAGTTCGGGTATGCTGCCGTTATTCTCCACAGACAGCACAAGGTACCTTCCCTCTTCGGACTGTAGTCCCTCTATACAGTCAAGCATAACTCCCGCATAGCCCATACCGTCAGGTACTTCAAGCTCTCCCTTAGGGAGCATAGGCCTGTTCTCTCCGCCTGTTTCCGCAGACATATAAGAATTTTCCCTAAGCTGCATATAGTAAAGAAAGGTCTGAAGCATTTCTTCTGCCTCGGTATCTGCATCCATTATATCAAGTTCTTTCATCATAGCAAGATTTATATTTTCAATACTCTTTCCTCTCGCCGCCTCTGACTTTAGCATATTGGCTAAGGCCTTCTCCCTGTGATAATAGTAATACAGATATTCATTTGGAAGCAGTCCAAGATCTCTAAGTAAATCCTTGTCAAACATCTTAAACTCTTCCACTTCATTTAGAAACTCATCATCCTTAAGTAAGTCAGGTAAGATTTCTTTTCCCTCTTTCTTTACGCTTCTAATCCAGGATAGATGGTTCAGTCCGTAGAACTCAACATAGAGGTCTTTTTCCTCTACTCCAAGCTTTGCCGCCATCCTGAACTTGCAGCTGCTTGGCGCATCGCAGATACCTATTACATTCTTATATCCTGCCTTTTTAAGTGCCTGGGTTACAAGACCTGACGGATTGGTAAAGTTAAATATAATGGCATTTGGTGCATATTCCTTTATTAGTTTACAGTAGTCAAGGAGGACAGGGATTGTCCTAACCGCCATTGAGAATCCACCTACACCTGTAGTCTCCTGACCTATTACACCATCCTTTAGGGCTACAGTTTCATCTATTACTCTTGAATGGTCTCCTCCCACCCTAAGAGTAGTAACAATGTAGTCAGCTCCTTTTATGGCCTCCTTTACATCTTCACATACAGACAGCTTTAAGTCCTTATTCTCTCTTCTTATAACCTGATTACAGAGCTTTTCTATAATACCAAGCTTCTTGTAATCTATATCATATACTATATAGCTTCCTCAATATGCAAATCTTTATATCTTTTTAATAGTCCGTTGATAAATATTACCGTTCTTACACCGGCTCCTCCAATTACTGCTATCTTCATATTCTACCTCTTTTCAATAAATTCATTTAGTACAGTCAGACTAGGAAAGGCTGTATTGCCGCCAAGCCCTGTACAGGATAATGCACCGCAGCCATTTCCATATGTAAGTGCAAGACCTATGTCTCCTTTTACAAGGTATCCATAGATAAAGCCTGCGTTAAATGAGTCTCCCGCCCCCGTTGTATCGATGGCCTCTACCTTAAATCCCTTATCTTCATAGGTTAGCCCCTCTGATACGGCAATAGAGCCTTTTGAGCCAAGCTTTATAGCTGCAACCTTGGAAAACTTTGCAAAATCCTCAGCCGCTTCTACTGCAGTAGACTTCCTGCTATAATGGACTGCCTCTGTTTCATTCATAAAAAGCACGTCCAGATACGGGAAGATATCATATATCCCCATATTCCATTCTCCACTGTCATCCCAGCCTACATCAAAGGAGACAGTTGCAGATGTCTCCTCCTTTATCTTTCTTATAAGGCTTAGATAGGCCTCATGGTTCTTGCTTCCCATATAGCCAGTGATATGGATGTGCCTTGCAAGCCTAACCTCATCAAGCTTAATATTCTCTAATATCTATATCATCATTAGTTCCTCTGTAAGTGAGGAAAGATCTGTCATTTTTATTGGTAAAGCTAAGAGATATACCCTGTATTTTTATCTTTTTCGTGGTTTGATAAAGCGATATATCTACATCGTATTTATTAAATGTATCTTTTGATATAGTCTCCGTATAAATCATCACCCACACTTCCCTTTAAAAGGCTGTTTTTAGTCCAAGCTTACAAGCCCCTAGAGGCAAAGAGCGCTGCTCCTCCTCCTATGCAGGTTTTGATATTTTCTACTTCCCATTCCTGTCCGTCAGGCGGAATCTCTCGCCTCTTTATTATCTCATCGATGTTTACATCACCGTAAACATATACATCCCATTTTTCATATTTTTTTCCTTAAATTAACATCATTTCAAAAGATAAAAATTTTCTTTAAGACAAGCTCCCAAACTCGAGATTTTTTTATGCTTTTTACTATTGTATCATTATACTATTCTGTAGAATTTTACTAAATGATAAAGGGTGCCAAATACATTTGACACCCACCTATTACAGATTGTATCATCACTTCCACAATCCTAAATATCACTTTCTTATCAACCTTTTAACCGCTCCTATCATTATACCGCTTGCAAAGTACTTTTGTACAAACGGATAAATGAGAAGAATAGGTACTGTGGTTATCACTACGGCCGCCATCTTAAGGGAGTCGGAAGTAACTGTACTTGCCCCCTGTACAGAGCCTGTGCCACACTTGTTATATCTTTTTGTGATGCTGACATAGCCCTTGCGAGCATCTGCTGAAGCACCGTCTGTACCGGCCATTTCTCATTGCTTGTCATGTAAAATGCACCTGAAAACCAGTCATTCCAATGGTTTACTGCTGTATAGAGGCCAATAACCGCAATTACAGGCTTTGAGAGAGGAAGTATTATCCTTCCATATATCCCAAAATATCCACAGCCGTCAAGCTTTGCAGACTCTTCAAGACTGGCTGGAATTCCTTCAAAATAAGCCCTCATCATAAGCAGATAGGTCACGCTGACAAGACTTGGTACTACATAAACCCAAAAATTGTTAATCAGATGAAGATTTTTGTACTGAACATAGGTAGAATCATTCCTCCTCCAAAAAGCATGGTAAAGGTAATTAAGATGGTTATAACCTTTACGCCGGGAAGGTCTTTTTCTAAGTGCAAATGCCGCAAGTGAAGTAACTATGAGGGTTAGAAGCGTTCCTATAACCACTCTTAATATAGTGTATTTATAAGCCCTTCATAATGCTTCCGTCACTGAATACCTGCTTGAAGTTCTCAAGTGTAAATACTCTAGGGAAGAAATATACCCCTCCCTTTGCCGCATCAGCACCGTCATTTAATGAAAGAGCAAGTACATTTATGCAAGGCAAAAATAATCACAAAGGCAGAGTGCAAGTATTACAAGTATAATAAAGCCCTGTATTATTCTGTCTCCCAAGCTTTGCTTTTTTTTATTCTTCTTTGGTGTAATTATTCTGTCAGTTGCTTCCATAACTGTACCTGCTCCTTTTAACTATAATCTAATAGAACTGAATTGACTGTGGATCTTCTTTGTAAAGCTCTTCAAGTTTAGCCTTAAACTGGTCATTTCCCGCTGACTGAAGCTGATTTCTAAAGGCTTCGATTATGGACTTAACCTCAGCGTCATCCTTTAGCAAAGAATGCCTGGATGAGGGTTTCCTGATAGTTAAGTAAATCCATCTGAGCCTTTACATCTTCAAGTCCTGTTGAAGTTAAGTATGCTGTAGCCTTAAGTCCCGGTACAACCTTGTATTCACGAGGATACTCCTTTGCTATCTCTACACTTCTCTTAAATGCTGAACCGCTTCCTGAGCCAGGTCTTGACTCACCGAGTGTCGATGTGGGTTTACATTGGTAGCATAAACTCAAAGAAGTAGTTTGCGGTACCACCAAAAGCAGCACCAACACTGTTGATAAGCCAGTCTACATCACCTTCATTAAGCTTCTTTGATACTTCCTCAGTAATAACAGGCTTTCCGTCCTTTAAGTTATATGATAAGCCTTCTACTCCGTACTCAGCTAAAAGCTGTCCTTCATAGGTAGATAAATAATCAAAGAACTTAAAGATTTCTTCAGGCTTCTCTGCCTGTGAAGATATAGCCCAGCAGCCACGCTGTGTCTTAGCCTGAAACAACTCCCTTATTATCTCCTGATACATTGTTAAGAGGTCCTAAAGGAACCCAGTCATTTGTCTGGAAAATAATGTTCTCATAGTTGTGTACATCTGCGATTATAGCAGAGTTGTGGCTCTTGCTTACTTCTTCCGCACGAGTCTGATCCATTGTAAAATACTCAGGATTCATAAGTCCTTCTTTGATAAGCTTTCTTACATAGTTAATCTTGTCATATACATAGTCAGTCTCCGCCTCATGCTTAATCTTGCCGTCTTTTTTATCTATGTTGTATCCACCAAGAGAACCCTTACCGCTTACTCCCCAGTTCAGCTCACCTATATTAAAGGCAAGTGAATCATAAGAACCGCCCCAGTACTTAGGTCCTAAAGGCCATACATCATTTCCGTTGTCATCCTTAAATCCGCCCTTCTTAATCTTCACAAGAAGGTTGTAGAAATCCTCTGAAGTTCTGATTGAAGTAGGATCGATTCCTAACTTGTCTACAATTGACTTCTGGATATAAGGTCCTCCAAGGTAGGCATCCTCAGGGATGTACTGTGCAGAACGATCTACTTCTTCAATCTTCATTGGAAGAAGATAAACTGCATCGCCAAACTCCTCTCTGAATACTATGTTCTTGTAGCTGTCCCTAGGAAGATAGCCCTCTTCATAGTATTTCTTATAAACCTGAGAGTCCTTCATCATAGCTGAAACATCAGCAAACATTCCCTCTTTCGCTGCCTTTAAGAGGAGTGGAAACTCCGGTCTTGTGGAGTCATCCAGATAGGAAATGATTACATCAGGAATGGTTCCTGCCGCAAGCTGTGACGCAAGTACCTTAGCATCACTGTCTCCAGGTGTATACTGGATGTTTAACTTGATTCCCGTGCGCTTTGTAAGCTCCTGCATCACAGGTGTGTTGTTAAAATCCTTTGGAAGACTGTAGCCGATGTCATCTACGTATGCCTGGATGTTGATTGTTCTGTCAGCTATCCAGGTAGATGGCTTACCATCTGTTGTAGATGCGGCCGATGCGGATGACTTTCCTGTTGATGCAGTACTTGCCTTCCTGCACTGCTTCCACTATTACCTGAAGAATTGCCACAGGCACCTAGCATACTCACCATCATGCTGCCAAAGCAGTGCAAGTGAAAGCACCTTTTTGAGATTTTTTGTTTTCATAAACTACTACCCCTTTCTTTTTATGTATGTTTTTATTCCCTGTCATTCCCAAAAACTAACTTATCTGATACAAAATTGCAAAAGTTTCTCTTACAGGCAGTTTCTAATCGATTTTATACTTTTACACTCGTATCACATTCATTTTGTTATATAGCAATAATCAGGGAGAATACATTACCAGAGACTGACTTCTGTTAGCTTCTTACATATCTTGTTGGTTCCTATCACAAGGACAAGACCTACAAGACCCTTGAATAAGTCCTATGGCAGTTGCATATCCAAACTGACCTCCCTGCAAACCTACTCTAACCACGTAGGTATCAAGGGTGTCCGCAAGCTGCATATTGCCGGGTGTTCTAAGCAGATATATCTGTTCAAAGCCTGATGAGAGAAGACCTCCCACTCCCATAATGAAGAGAGGCCTATGGTTCCTCTAATGCCCGGAAGTGTTATATGCCACATCCTCTTTAGCTTGCCACAGCCATCCATCTGAGCTGCCTCATAAAGGGAGGTGTCCACACTGCTTATGGCTGCCAGATAGATAATGGAATCCCAGCCTATATTTCTCCACAAGTCCATCGAGAAAGAGAATTCCAAGGAAATACTTTTGCATCCATAAGGAAGAAAGGTACTTCCGTCTCCTCCAAGTCCTGCTATAATCTGATTGATTACACCATTGTTAGGTGCGAGCAATCGCTGAATCATCGTCACTATGATTACGCTTGAAAGGAAATGCGGTAAATAAGTGATGGTCTGGCTCGCCTTCTTAAACTTCATGTTCTTAAGCTCATTTAAGGAGAAGAGCAAGGATGATGGCAAAAGGAAACTCAAGGATACACTTGATAAAGCCTACTGTCAGAGTATTTTTAATCAGTCTTAAGGCATCATAGCTCTTAAAAATGATTCAAAAATACCTAAGTCCTACAAAATCGCTTCCCCAGATTCCCTTCTTAAAGGAATATTCCTTAAATGCCAGTACATTGCCTGCCATTGGCACATAACAGATTAAAATATAATATATTATTGCCGGAAGCAGCATCACATAAAGTGGCCAATAATGAAGGAGCTTGCTTTTCAGGCTCTTTTTATTTAGCTTTACAGCCTTATTATCCATGGTTACCTCCTTCACTTAGATATATTACAGCCTCTATAGGATAATGGTCGGATAGAAAAACTCCGTCCTTTTCCTCAGCCCATTTTACAGTGCTCTTGCAAAAATACATCCTTAGTTGTAAATATATAGTCTATCTTTTCTTTTTTTCTTTTACCATAATCGTGGAATGTAAAGTCGATGTCCTTAGTTAAGTCCTGATACTTTGCCGGATGTGATTATAGACTTCATTTCCTCAGAGTCAGGCTCTGCATTAAAGTCTCCTGTAATAATCACAGGTATATCAGAGAAGGCTTTTTCTGCCTCAATCTTTCTTAGCAGCTGATTAAGTCCCAACAGCCTTGCTTCGCTTCCTTCGTGGTCAAGGTGGGTATTAGAAGCCTGAACATCTTCTTTTCAGCCAGGTCATATAAGACTACTTCTGTAGTAACTCTAGGGCAGGTGCTCTGTTTTTTATACCTGCTTGCAGGCACATAAGGAGTTTCCGACATCCAGTAGGTCTCCATACTAACAAGGTTGAACCTATCCTTCTTAAAGGCTATACTCTCCTGTTCATCCGTAAAGTCCTCACTTCGTCCACAGCCCACTACATAGTAGTCAGATAAGGTTTCCTTAATCCATACCGCAACGTGTGGAAGAACTTCCTGAAAGCAGATTATGTCAGGATTTTCAGAGCTTATCTTTTCTACTATCATAGGCTTTCTGAAAGCGAAATTATTGATTCCGTCCTGCTCATAATCACAGCGGATATTAAATGTAACAAGTTTGATACCTTCCATATTTACGCCTCATCTCTTCTGCAAAGCGGTTCATAACACCAAGGTTCTTTAATCACTGTGCCATTTTCAAGGTAGACATAGGTTTCAAAGCTCTCTGTATTATTTTCATTTAGTACAAAAAGCCTTGCTCCCTTCATGTGGTCAGGTGCGCCGTAGGTGCCATAGCCTCCTGCTCTTCCATAACCTAAGGTAATACCGTAGAGATTGCCGTAGTAATCATTGGCGTGGTCATGTCCTACAAAGAGTCCCTTTGTATGTCCTGCCTCAATTAAAGCATAGAAGAAGCCTGAATTTAATCTCGGTGCCCCGCTTCCTTCTCTCTTTACTCCGTAGCATTTCTCATATTTGAATACTTCCTGATGCTCAGGGACAGCTATATGCTGAAAGGCAAGGGCTGAGAAGTCCTTATGTTTACTCTCAAGCTCACGAATCTTTGCCTGATACCAGTCAATCTGATTTCTTGTGATGCAGGCATAGCCGCCTATCTTTTCACAAGGGAAATAATCACCTGAATCAATGGCGAATATAGCCCACTTTGTTTCATTATTTTTATTCTTGATTTCTATTACGTGATTACCTACTCCGTCTACAGAGGCCTCGTCATGACAGGCTACACAGCCTTTAAGCTTCATCCCGGCTTCTAGGAGTTCTTTCCTGCTATGTCCCCATTCAGAGTCGTGGTTGCCAAATACAAAGGTCCAAGGACAGTCTCCCTCTGTAAGTGGAGCAAAGACCTTAGGCAGAAATTCCAGATTATGCTCGCCGTATACCATATCTCCAGTAACTATAACAAAGTCAGGCTTTTTCATCTCTAAGCACCTGCCTTACAAGCTCTACTGTCTTATGGTCAGCCTCATCATCATTGGTAAAATGCAGGTCAGTTAGCTGCATTATCTTTATATTGCCATCTTCGTTAAATCTAAGTTCCTGAGCCATCTGCATACCTCTCTCTTATATTCCTTCTTACCACACACTTTGAGATGTGTGGTACCCTAAGACAGGCTGCCCTGCCTTATATGTATATCACATAAAAATCCACTCAAACTGTATCAGTAACAGTTTAAATGGATTTTTGTTTATACCTAATGGACTTTTTTTAGTATTTAAAGTGGAAAATTTTTGATTTATTGTTTTTCTTAAATCTTCTATGTATTTATAACTTGTAGGATAGTTTTTCCATAGACAGCTTCCCTCCAAAAAGCCTCTCAATCAGAGCAAATCACTTCTGCTCTTCCCACCTTCTCTTCGTATTTTACAAGTGCTCTATAGTCCTGAAAGCCCTCATTTAGAGCCATCATTCTAAGAGAATCCTCCGGCTTTCCGTCTATACCCGGATATACGAGGAAGGCATCTCCTGCCTGAAAGGCACCACCTGCGTCAGTAACCGCATAAGGGTTGATATGCTCTATTGAATACTGAGAGTTATAGAAATTATACCCCCAGTGCAAGAAGCCCTTTATATCAAAAGTAGTAAATGAGGGACTCCCATTATCCTGTTTCTGGCTGATGGCATGGACATAAACCTGTTCGGAACCTTATCTCCCTGGGCACAACAATAGTAAGTCCAAAGCCCCTTAACTTTATTTTCTAAGAATGGTTCCAGATGATTATTGCCAGGCACAGGCCTGTCAACTATTCCTCTTTCCACAAAGCTGTACCTTGAAACAGCATCTAGTATAGGGATAATCACTTAAAAAAGGGAGCAATCCTTTTTCCTTAGACTGCTGTATTTTTTTCTATGCAGTTTTCATCAGGCTCGTCTGAGAGGTGGAAAAGAACACCTTGCCGTTAAGTCCCCATTCATCAAGCTTTTTAGTAAGTGCAGGAAGGTAGTCCGAAAGGAAGTCCATATACTCTTCACCCTCAGAATCTGTCTCCCAGCCGAAATAATTTTCTTTAATTCTCCTTCAGTATACGCCATTACCTTAGGTGCGGCGTTTGCGCCCCACTGGGTAAAGAGGTGGGCTATCTCAAAGTATTCTATACCACTTTCAAGACAGATATCAATAAATCTCTTTACCTTATCAAAGTTAAAGCTATAGGACGAGCCGTTTTTATGAACCTCAACCAACTGCACCGTAGTCCGCTCTCCACCTACCTCGGTATCAAGTGGCGGTGTAAAAGTCGGTACAAGTATGGTATTCATTCCTGACTTTCCGTAATGTCTTATAAAATTAGCCATTATCTCCCAGTGTCTTTCTGAAAGACTCTCTACCCCGTAGTAATCTGCAAGACAGTCGGCGTGAAACCACTCAGTATGGTAAATACTTAGCTTTGGAAGCTCCCCTCTTAAAACCTCAAGCTCTATTTCTTTTTTATATTCATTTCCCTCAGTTTTAATAGTAACGATGAGATTGTTTTTACCGAAGTTAAGCTTGGTTTTATCAGCATTTCTTAGGTCAATGGTAAAATGAAGTGCCTGCCAGTAGCCGCTTATAAGCCTTAGCTTACCGTCTTTAATATCTTTTTAGTAAATCAGGAAAAAGCCCGGGAGCCTTCCTTAGATATTCTCCCGTATGCCTAGCCTTTCCTGCGTACCTTGCAGGAACAGTCACTACCTCTCTAAGTCTTGTAAATGGTGCAAGTAAGCCGCCTATCTCGATTTCAGCCAGGTCATTGTCGCTCTCATCTGTCGATTTTACGCCCAGTTGAACACTAAAGACCTCATTTACAAAAAAAGAGGGACATTCGCCCTCTATGCTTTCCACAGGTTCTTCATCGTGAAACACCTTAGCCATAGAATCAAGCCAGATTAACTTTTGTAATTGCTTCCATCCCCACAATATCTCCTCTACTTGTTCTTTACCTTAAGGCTTCTCAAATAAGTCTGCTTATATGATATGATGTGGGTGTCAAAAAGTATTTGACAGCCCAATTGCAATCTACAAGATTGACTACAGCAAAAATGTACTTTTGGGCGGTAGAGTTCAAGCAGTTTCTATTCATAAGACACAAATATAGCCTTGCCGTCCACATATTCTCCAAGGAAAATCTGACTGTATTCTTCAAAGCCCTTCTCTCTCATTTTTTCTTTGATCCAGTCTTCGTCTTTTCCGATTACTTCAAGGATATCTGTCTGAAGATGTCCATCAGTGATTATAGGGAACTTAGGATTTTCTTCTCCATCAAGCACTATAATAATCTTACCGTCTTGCTCGACTACAGCTCTTTTAACCTTTTTAACTGAATATACATTCTGCGCTCTTAGCTTAAATGCCACATCATTTGCTGATAGTCCTGCTTTCTTGCAAGTCTCAATATCTACCTTACCATTATTTATAATAATAAGTGCTTTCCGTCTATAATCTGTTTTAACTCTAACATTATGCTTTTTAATAGCCTAAATCCTGTCACAAGCAGGAACCAGGCAAGCATAACAAGGAGACACTCAAATATACCTATATTCTTGTTATATATCACACCACCGACAATTCCACCAAGGACATAGTTCTGTATCTGGTCACTGGCAGAATTTGGTGCAAGGTTACCCTTACCTGTAAAATTGATAACGGCTACTGCAGATAGAAATCCTATCATAAGCTTAATAAAAACCAGAACAAAATCATTCATTTTCTCATTCTCCTTTTGGGTTAATTTTTACTTCTACATCTTATCACAAAAAAATCAATTAATCAAATGGAAATTAAATGTAATGTTTAATTATTTCAGGATCTTCTAATGCTCCCTCAATAATTCTGCTAAGAATTGATGTGTATCCTTCCCTAAAGATTTAGCCTTTTTTCAAAGTCTTTCCAGACAGTCGTCAGGGTCACTACCTGCTTCTGTCTATCAACTTTTCTTTTCTTCAGAAATCTTCTTAAATTTTGACAATTCTTCCTTAGTAAATTCGGATATTCATCGTCTCTTTGAAACCGTAAAACTCTTTTTGCATTTTCAAGCATCTGTATCTGCTCTGGAGTTGGTTTACTTTTTAACATCAATATTTTTAACCATTATAATATGCCTCCTTTTCAATCTTTGTAGCTAATCTTGCCGATATAATTCTAATAGAATCTTCTCTCTCTGTATAAACTACAACAACTATGACAGCTATTCCGTTTATTTCTCCAATAGTAACATATCTATCTTCAGTCATGGAATGCGACTCATCATATTTTTCAATACGATTATCATCACCAAAACACAAGAGCGGCTGTACTAAAATCAATTCCAT
>BNJV01001666.1_pt1 | contig 64073 bp, 79 predicted proteins | sample 8540591 | NCBI WGS metagenome assembly BNJV01 (sample SAMD00202457, study PRJDB9452) | human saliva metagenome | host: Homo sapiens | reverse complement strand
ACCAACGCGGGTGGTCACTTTGTGTCCTCCTAGTGCGCCGGTTGGCGGCGCACGGTTGCTGGGCTCTTCTCACACACGGGGTGTGCTCCGGAACCTCTTCAGCTCACAATCCGATTCAGCTCCGGCACGACCGAGTCTAGCCACACTGGGCAGGCGCTGGGAGTCGCCGACCACGCCACGGGCGAACACTGTGATGCACAAGCCAGCCTGTGCGGGAGCCAATGACCATCAACCACCCCTGAGGCAAGGACCGAGGTCCCATCTTGGCTCAGGACTCGAGCATCTCCTGGGTGAGAACCGACTCAGTGTCGGGGATGCCCAGCTCATGGGCCTGCTTGTCCGCCATGGCCAGGAGGCGGCGGATACGGCCGGCAACGGCGTCCTTGGTCAGCTGCGGGTCGGAGAGCTGCCCGAGCTCCTCCAGGGACGCCTGCTTGTGCGCGATACGCAGGCGGCCGGCCTGAAAGCAGGGTGGGCGGGGACATCGTCCCCCAGGATCTCGAAGGCGCGCTCGACCCGGGCCCCCGAGGCCACGGCGGCCCGTGCGGAACGGCGCAGGTTGGCGTCGTCGAAGTTGGCCAGACGGTTGGCGGTCCCTCGCGACTCGCGCCGGGATCGGCGCTCTGCCCACACCTTGAAGGCCTCCGGCGCCCCCATCCGCTCCAGGAGGACGCCGATGGCCTCGCCGTCACGAACGACGACGCGGTCGGCCCCACGCACTTCTCGGGCCTTGGCGGAGATGTCGAAGCGCCGCGCAGCCCCGACAAGGCCAGTGCGGCCTGAGCCGGGACAGGTGACCTCCAGGGAGGAGGACCGGCCGGGCTCGGTCAGGGAGCCGCGGGCCAGGAAGGCTCCGCGCCAGGCGGCAGCGGCGGCGTTGCGCCCACCCTGGATGACGGCCACCGGCATGCCTCGCACCGGCCGGCCTCGGTCGTCGACCAGCCCGGACAACCGGGCCAGGTCCTTGCCCCGCTGGCTCACTCGCAGCACGTAGCGAGACCCCCTGTGCAGGGATCCGCCCTGGACCACCATCACCTCGGGCTCCATACCGTAGAGCTCCTTGAGGTGCTGGTGCAGCCGGCGCACGGCTCCGCCGTGGTCGAGCTCGGCCTCGACAACGATGCGCCCGGAGACGATATGGAGTCCTCCGGCGAAGCGCAGCATCGCGGAGACCTCGGCCCGTCGTTGGGCGGCGTTCTCAGTGGCGACGAGCGCAAGCTCATCCTTGACGGTGACCGTCAGCGACATGGGCGGGCTCCTCGTGGTCGGGGTTCGTGATTCGGTACTGGCGACATGGTTGACGCGGCGGCCGTTGCCAGGACATCCCAGGCGTTGCCGATGCGCTGCTCGAACGGACGCGGCCCGGGCAGCGGGCGAAGCAGCAAAGATGACGAAGCGCTGTCATACGGCGCCCTGAGGCGTATCAAAGAGAATTTTAACCGCAGCACCCGGCAGCCGGCTGGATGCGGCCGCGAAGAATTATGAACGATCGTGAGCAGCAGGATTGCTCAATGAGTTGAGCGTCACGTTTCATCATGCTCGTCATCATCGGTGACGTCACCCAGCGCTCCCTCGAAGGCGTCCCGGAAGGCGGCCGCCAGGCGGAGCGGATCATGATGGCACAGGGCCTCGCCGGTGCGCACCTGTCGCAGGACGACGGTGGCCCCCATGGCTGTGGCCACCGCCTCAAGATCGGCGACGTCCTCAACTGTGGAGGGGTCGGCCAGCACCACGTCCAGGCGCAGGTCGGGTGCGTACTGGCTCAGGACCCGCAGGTGATCAGCGATGGTCATTCCGTCGGTCTCGCCCTGTTGAGCGGAGAGGTTGAGGACCAAAACCTTGCGGGCCGAGGTGTTCACCAGTGCGCGACGCATGGACGGCAGGATGAGGTGAGGGAGCACCGAGGTGTACCAGGAGCCGGGCCCCAGGACCACCCATTCCGCCTCGTCAATGGCGCGCAGCGCCTCGGGGTGAGCGTCGGCGTCCTCGGGAACCATGACCACGTTCTCCAGGCGTCCGCGGGCCGAGGCCACCGCCACCTGCCCACTGACCCGGCGCCGGCTCCCCCCGGAGACGATGTCGGCCTCAATGATCAGAGGGGAGGAGGACATGGGCACGACGCGGCCGTGGATCGTCAGCAGACGCCCCACCCAGTCGAGCCCGGAGACCTCGTCCCCCAGCAGCTGCCACAGCGCCAGGATGAGCAGATTCCCCAGGGCGTGGTTGTCGAGCTCGCCCTGTCCCTCGAAACGGTGCTGGAGCACGTCTCGCCAGGTGAGGCCCCACTCGGAGTCCTCGCAGAGCGATGCCAGCGCCATTCTCAGATCTCCTGGCGGCAGACAGTCGAACTCCCGGCGCAGGCGTCCCGATGAGCCTCCGTCGTCGGCGACGGTGACGACGGCGGTGAGCCGGTGGGTGACGTGGCGCAGCGCCCGGAGCGTGGCCGACAGACCGTGCCCGCCTCCCAAGGCGACAACGGCCGGTCCCTCCTCGCCGCGGCGGGGCCAGCCCGCCGCATCGATCGTCGTTCCCACTGACTACTCCCGTCCCAGATCACGGTGCTGGACAACGACCTCGAAGCCTGCTCGTCTCAACCTCACCCCGAGCCTCTCCGCCGAGGCCACCGAGCGGTGCTGCCGCCGGTGCAGCCCACAGCCAGAGTGACGTGAGGCTTGAGCTCGTCAATGTACTGCGGAAGCGCCGGGATGAGCAGGTCGGCGTACCCGTCGACGAAGGCCGCCGCTCCCCTTCTGGGCGAAGACGTAGTCGGCCACCGGTGCGTCACGTCCGGTGAGGTGTCGCAGCTCGGAGACCCAGTAGGGGTTGGGGATGAAGCGCACGTCCAGGACATGATCGGCGTCCAGGGGAATGCCGTACTTGAACCCGAAGGACATGACGTTGATACGCAGGGCCAGGTCGGACTCGTGCGCCACGAGCTCGCGCACCCGGCGGGCGAGGTCGTGGACCGAGTAGTTGGAGGTGTCGATGACGCTGTCGGCCACGCCCCGCAAGCCCCCCAGGAGCGTGCGTTCATGCTCGATCCCGTCGAGGACCGAGCCGCTGCCCTGCAGCGGGTGGGGTCTGCGGGAGGACTCGAAGCGTCTGACCAGCACGGCGTCGGAGGCGTCCAGGAAGATGAGCCTGACGTCAGTGCCGTTGCTGCGGACCTTGCGCAGGTAGTCCATGAAGTGGGAGAAGAACTCGCGACTGCGCACGTCGACCACCGCGGCCAGACGGTGCACACCGGCACCGACCGTCGTCATCATTCCGGACAGGGCCGGCAGCAGCTGGGGCGGTAGGTTGTCCACGACGTACCAGTCGAGGTCCTCCAGGGCGTTGGCCGCGCGTGAGCGCCCCGCCCCGGACATGCCCGTGACAATGATCAGCTCGGGACGTTCTGCCGGTGGTACCGGTGGGGTCGCCTCATCGAGGGCGGGGATCTCAATGGGAACCGTGTCCTGAAGCCGCTTGCGCTTGCCGGAGGATGGCTGAGGGCGGCGCTCGTCATGCATGCCCCAAGCATCGCACGTCCAGCTCGGTCCACCCGTTGCCGACGCCGGTTTACCGGTAGCGTTTCATCATTGCCAGTACTCACCGCCGCCGGTTCTCGGCAGCCAGACGTCAGGAGGCCCCATGAGCTCCTCCCCATTCCCGACCAGGGGCGCCTCGATCCCGAGCACGTCCCAGGACACTGCGATGCGGCAGCCCACAGCCCCGGTCCTGGGCACACCCTGGACCCGCAGCGCGACGAAGGTGGCGCTCCTGGGCGCCGGCGAGATCGGCAAGGAGGTGACGATCGCGCTCAGCCGCCTGGGGGTGGAGGTCACGGCGATCGACCGCTACGAGGGTGCTCCAGCCCAGCAGGTCGCCCACAACGCCCTGACGGTGGACATGAGAGACCCCGCTGCGCTCACAGCCGCGATCCGCTCCAGCGGCGCCACGATCGTCGTCCCGGAGATCGAGGCGCTGGCCACCGACGCCCTGGCAGCGCTGGAGAGCGCCGGTGAGGTGCGGGTGGTGCCCACCGCCCGTGCGGTGCAGCTGACGATGAACCGTGAGGGCATCCGCCGTCTGGCTGCCGAGGAGCTGGGGCTGGCGACCAGCTCCTACGCCTTCGCCTCGTCCTTGGACGAGCTGCGGGCGGGCGCTCAGCGAGTGGGCTTTCCGTGCGTGGTCAAACCGGTCATGTCCTCGTCGGGCCACGGCCAGTCGGTGGTGCGCGGAGCGGAGGACCTGGAGGCGGCCTGGCGCTATGCGGCGGCTGACGGACGGGTCGACCAGGGCCGGGTCATTGTGGAGGGCTTCATCCGCTTCGACACCGAGATCACCCTGCTCACGGTGCGCTGGCGTCATCCAGGCACCGGGGAGACGGTGACGAGCTTCTGCGAGCCGATCGGGCACCGGCAGGTCGACGGGGACTACGTGGAGTCCTGGCAGCCGCAGGCCCTGAGCCCAGTGGCCCTGGAACGGGCCCAGCAGGTGGCTGAGGCCGTGACCACGGCGCTGGGCGGCTGGGGCCTGTTCGGGGTGGAGCTGTTCATCTGCGGGGAGGACGTTCTCTTCTCCGAGGTATCTCCGCGCCCGCACGACACCGGCCTGGTGACGCTGGCGAGCCAGCGCCTGAGCGAGTTCGAGCTGCACGCCCGCGCCCTGCTGGGTCTGCCCGTGGACACCTCGCTGCGCTCTCCCAGCGCCTCGGTGACCATCAAGGCCGCCGGGCCATTCCGGGCCGGGTGAGGGAGTGAGCTTCGCCGGTCTTGATGAGGCGCTCGCGCACGAGGGCGTGGACCTACGGCTCTTCGGCAAGCCCGTGGCACATGAGGGACGTCGTCTGGGGGTCGTAGTGGCCTATGCCGACGATGTCCAGGTCGCCCTGAGACCGGGCCCGGGCCGCGGCCCGGGCGATCCGTCCCAGCGTCTGAACCGCCCAAGCCGTGACGTCCCGCGCCTACTCCCCGCGGCGGTTCCTGCGTCGGAGGCACGAGCGAGGCGCCGTTGGATGCGATGACGTCGCGGTACCAGCCGAAGGACTTCTTGCGGTAGCGGGCCAGGGTGCCGTTGCCGTCGTCGTCGCGGTCCACGTAGATGAACCCGTAGCGCTTGGACATCTGGGCGGTGGAGGCCGAGACCAGGTCGATGCAGCCCCAGGAGGTGTAGCCCAGGACCTCGACGCCGTCGGCAATGGCCTCGGCGACCTGGACCAGGTGGTCGTTCATGTAGGCGATGCGGTAGTCGTCCTCGACCGTGGGGCCGTCGGGGCCCTCCACCAGGACGTCCTTGGCTCCCAGCCCGTTCTCGACGATGAACAGAGGCTTGCCCCAGCGGTCCCAGTAGTCGTTCAGGATGGTGCGCAGGCCCGCCGGGTCGATCTGCCACCCCCAATCAGAGGCCTTGAGGGTGGGATTGGGGACGCCGCCCATGAGGTTGCCCCGGCCGGCCTCGGCCGACTGGGTGACGGTCTCGCACACGGACATGTAGTACGAGAAGGAGACGAAGTCGACGGTGTGCTCACGCAGCAGCGCGCGGTCCTCCTCAGTGATCTCCAGCTCGATGCCCTTGTCCCGCAGGGACCGCCGCAGGTAACCGGGGTACTCACCGCGCACGTGGAGATCCCCGAAGGTGTAGTTGGCGCGCTCTGCCTGCTTGGCGGCCCAGACGTCACGGGGGTCGGGGGTCAGCGGGTAGGTGGGCACGGCCAGGATCATGCAGCCGATCCGGATATCGGGGTTGGTCTCGTGGGCGATCCTGGTCGCGGCCGCGGAGGCGACGAGCTCGTGGTGGATGGCCTGGTAGAGGTCCTGCTCGCTGAGCCTGTCCTTGGGCGTGGCGATGCCGCCGGACAGGAAGGGCTCATGGAGCACGGAGTTGATCTCGTTGAAGGTGAGCCAGTACTTGACCCTCTGGCCATAGCGCTCGAACAGGGTGCGGGCGTAGCGCTTGAAGAAGCCGATGAGACGGCGGTCGGTCCAGCCGTCGTAGGGTGCGCGCCAGGTGGAGCGGGGTCTCGTAGTGACTGATGGTGACCAGCGGCTCGATCCCGTGCTTCTCGAGCTCGTCGAGGACCCGGTCGTAGAAGGCGAGTCCCTCCTCGTTGGGCTCGGTCTCGTCGCCGAGAGGGAAGATGCGGCTCCAGGCGATGGAGAAGCGGAAGACCTTGAAACCCATCTCCGCCAGCAGGGCGATGTCCTCGGCGTAGCGGTGGTAGAAGTCGATCGCCTCGAGCTTGAGGTTATCCGGTGTGGGGGCCTGGGTGGGCGGGGCCATGATGCCCCGGGGCATGACGTCCTGGACGGACAGGCCCTTGCCGCCCTCGTCGTAGGCGCCCTCGATCTGGTTGGCGGCAGTGGCACCGCCCCACAGGAAGCCGTCGGGGAAGCGCAGGTCGGGGGTCAGGCGATGGTGCGGTCATGGCTCCTCATCCTCGGTGTCTTTTTGTCAGGCGGCAGGTTCAGAAGGCTCCGGGTCGGTGACCACCCCTGCCATGATCGCACTGACGGCTACACCGACCTGCGCCTCACGGCAGCGTCTGACCTCAGTCCTGAAGGCCCACCATGACGGAGGAGGCCTTGACGACGGCGACTGCCTTCTTACCCTCTGCCAGCTCGAGCTCCTCGATGGCCGTGTTGGTGATGGAGGAGGTGATGATGACGCCGGGGGCGACCTCGATCTTGACGACGCCGTTGACGGCGCCCTTCTCAATGGAGACGACAGTACCGGGCAGCTGGTTGCGGGCGGAGATCCTCATACAGGGTTTCCTTTCGAGTTGATGCCAGCCCAGCACATCGTGAAATCACACTACTGTTGAGTATCTGGACTGTTGAGGTGAGCCAAGATAGTACCCTGCCAGAGCCGGCCCGATACCCTTGATGCGGGTGATGTCGTCCACCTCGGCCTGCCGAATGCGTGTGACCGAGCCGAACTCACGCAGCAGGGCCGCCTGACGAGCCGGCCCCAGGCCGGGGATCCCATCCAGCACGGAGCGGGTCATGCCGGCTGAGCGCTTCTTGCGGTGGTGGGTGATGGCGAATCGGTGGGACTCGTCCCGGAGGTGCTGGAGCAGATAGAGGGCGGGCGACGTACGCGGCAGGATGACGGGGAACTCTTCCCCGGCACCCATACCTCCTCCAGACGCTTGGCCAGGCCGATGAGCGGGACGTCGATGCCGAGCTCGTCGAGCACGGCACGCGCGGCGTTGACCTGCGGCAGACCCGCCGTCGACGACGACGAGTCCGGGCGCGTAGGAGAAGCGCCGGGCCTTGCCGGTCTCGGGGTCGATAGGACCGGAGGCGACGGCGATGCCCTCGGCGTCCTCGATCTCCTCGGCAGCGCGGGCGGCCGCCTCGCCCTGTCCCTGCTCGGCGATGAGCCGTTTGAACCTGCGGGTAAGGACCTCGTGCATGGCTGCGGTGTCATCTGTGGCACCGTTGCCGTCCTGGCCGCGCACGGTGAAGCGGCGGTAGTCGGACTTGCGGGGGGCACCGTCCTCGAAGACGACCATGGAGCCGACCTGGTAGGTGCCCTGGGTGTGGGAGATGTCGTAGCACTCGATGCGCAGGGGCGCCTCGGCCAGGTCGAGGGCCTCGGCGAGCTCATCAAGGGCGAGGGTGCGTTCCACCAGGGTGAGATCCCCGCCCGTCGGGTCTTGTGCAGCCGCAGGGCCTCCTCCGCGTTCTTGCGCACCGTGTCCATGAGGGCGGCCTTGTCGCCGCGCTGCGGAACGCGCAGGTCGACCTTCGCGCCGCGCAGGTCGGCCAGCCAGGCCCGCACGGTGGCGGCGTTGCTGGGCATCTCAGGGAACCAGGATCTCCCGGGGCACCGCGGTGGTGGCCGTGTGGGCGACGTCGTCGACACTGGTGGCCGCCGACTCGCCGTTGCGCCTGGGGGAGTCGCTGCTGGAACCGTTGGGACCGCTGCGGGGCTGGGGGCTGGAGGGGGCGCGCTCACCCACCCCGACGGAGGTGGTGGTGCCCGAGGAGGCGGGGGCTCCGCCCTGGTGGACGGCGCCGTCGTCGGCAGGATCGAGGAGGGAGGCGTAGACCTGCTCCAGGAGGCGTTCGATGAGCTCGGCGTCCCCGGCGTCGTCAATGAGGTCGACGACCCAGCCGCGCTGTCCGCGCACCCGGCCGCCGCGCACGTGGAAGACCTGGACGGCGGCCTCGAGCTCGTCGCGGACCAGGGCGAAGACGTCGGCGTCGGTGGCGTCGGGCAGGACAACAGCGTTGCCCTCGATGACCTTGCGCAGCGCGGTGGCGTCGTCACGCAGGCGGGCGGCCTTCTCGAAGTCGAGGGCCGCTGCGGCAGCCTTCATCTCAGCCTCGACCTGGCGCAGGTAGGGGCCGGTACGGCCGGCCATGAAGGCGCAGAAGTCCTCGGCCAGCGCCCGATGGTCCTGCGGGCTGATGCGGCCCACGCAGGGCGCGGAGCACTTGTCGATGTACCCCAGCAGGCAGGGACGCCCCGATGCCTGGGCACGGCGGAAGACACCGGCGGAGCAGGAGCGCACCGGGAACACCCGCAGCAGCTGGTCGACGGTCTCACGGATGGACCAGGCCTGGACGAAGGGACCGAAGTAGCGGGTTCCCGGTTTGCGGGCCCCGCGGACCACCTGGACGCGGGGGTGGGTCTCCCCCATCGTCACCGCCAGGTAGGGGTAGGACTTGTCGTCCTTGTACATGACGTTGAAACGGGGGTTGAACTCCTTGATCCAGGAGTACTCCAGGGCCAGGGACTCCACCTCGGTGGACACGACTGTCCACTCCACCGCGCAGGCGGTGGTGACCATCTTCTGGGTGCGCGGGTGCAGAGCGGCGAGGTCCTGGAAGTAGCTGGACAGGCGTTGACGCAGGTTCTTGGCCTTGCCGACGTAGATGACGCGCCCCTGCCCGTCCAGGAACCGGTAGACCCCCGGGGACGTGGGGATCTCGCCCGGGGCAGGACGGTACGTCGAGGGGTCGGCCATGCCCGCTAGGGTAGACGCCGACCGACGTTGTCCACGACATGCTGCCCCGTAACGAGTCGTCCGAACGGCAAAGGCCCGAGCCAGCAGGGCTCAGGCCTTCGTATCTTTGCATGTGGTGGGCGATACTGGGATCGAACCAGTGACCTCTTCCGTGTCAGGGAAGCGCGCTCCCGCTGCGCCAATCGCCCGAGGTGGGTACCGGATTCGAACCGGTGTAAACGGCTTTGCAGGCCGGTGCCTAACCTCTCGGCCAACCCACCATGAGATGCTGGGGCTGGGCGCTCCCGGCTCCTCGGAGCGGATGACGGGACTCGAACCCGCGACCCTCACCTTGGCAAGGTGATGCTCTACCAACTGAGCCACATCCGCGTGATTCCTCACGGTCCGACTGAACCGCTCGGTGCTGGAAAACCATAGCATCACGATCGCGGTGACAGGCAAACAGCATCGCGGTGATTCACCTCACCGGGCAGCCGTTTGCTCCGGGGGTACCGGCCTGGCTAAGGTTAGCGCCGCACCGGGCGATTGGCTCAGGGGTTAGAGCGCCTCGTTCACACCGAGGAGGTCACTGGTTCGATTCCAGTATCGCCCACCGGATCATGCAGTCTTCACGCTTGCCCTCTCCTGCTAGGGTAAGCATTTTTCATGCCCTCGCTCGGCAGGAAGGCGCCGAACCCCATGACCGAGGTCCGGCGCCCCCGCGTAGCAAGCAGCAGTGACCTTGCAGGTCACTGCTAACGGCCTCGTTCAGATCCGGGTGCCGTCGGCGATCCTTCCGGGCGAGCCCTCCTCTTCCACGCGCGCCTCACCGGTGGCGACGACGTCGGCGCCGAAGGTCCAGTCGCCGTCCACGGTCAGCGACCGCGCATCCTTGATGGAGGGGACGCCATCGGGGAACCGGACCTCGAAGTCCTGGATCTTCTTGTAGAAGCGCGGGTCGAGAGTTTACGGTGCAGGCCCGCTCCGGGACCATCCGCAGCAGACCGTCGTCGTCGACCTCGTAGACGTCCGAGCGCACCAGCAGCAGGTCGTTGGTGGTTTTGACCGGCAGGAACCGGGAACGTGGCACCTCGATGGCTGTCGCACCCTCGAAGGCCTCCACGGCGGCCCCCATGGCCGTCTCGAGCTGGATGACCGGCGTTGAGGAGGAGTCTGCGGGGTCCACCGTCTTGCTGTTCTTGATGAGCGGAAGACCGAGGATCCCTCCCCGTTCAGCCAGGGTGTCGCGCAGCACCTTGAGGTCGAACCAGAGGTTGTTCGTATGGAAGAAGGGGTGGCGGAACTGGTCGGTGAAGTAGTGCATCTGGTCGCCAGGCGTCTGCGCCGTGTCACGCAGAATGATGCGCCCGTCGCTCTTACGCACGGCCAAGTGGCCGCCCTTGACATCGGCTGGCGTGCGACGGCACATCTCCGGCGCATAAGGGGCACCGGAGGCGGCGAACCAGCCGGCGATCCTGGCCGAGGGCGCCGCACCGAGGTTGTCGGAGTTGGCGGTCATGGCGTACCGATACCCCTGATCCAGGAGGGCGTCCAGCAGCCCGGAGGCGAGCAGGGCGGTGTAGATGTCGCCGTGCCCCGGGGGGCACCACTCGAGCTCGGGGTCGGCCCCCCACTCCACGGGAGCCAGATCGTCAGCGCGAAGCTTGGGCTCGCGGTTCTGCAGGAAGTCCAGGGGCAGTCCGTCGACCTGGACCTCGGGGTGCCCGGCCAGCACCTCGAGGGAGTCCTCGCGGGTACGGAAGGAGTTCATGAGGATCAGTGGCAGGCTCACACCGTAACGCCGACGCGCCGCCAGAACCTGATCGACCAGCAGGTCCAGGAAGGTCTTGCCGTCACGCACCGGCAGGAGGGACTTGGCGCGATCCAGGCCCATCGAGGTGCCCAGGCCCCCGTTGAGCCGGATGAGGACCGTCTTGCTCAGCGCCTCGCGAGCCTCCTCATCACTGACCTCAACGTCAGCGAGGGAGTCGATCTGTGTCAGGGGCTCGATGGTCTCCTCGGGGATGAGTCCCGTGGCTCCCGCTTCCAGGGACTGGTAGTAGTGCGTGAAAACCGTGATGGCCTGATCGGCGACGCCGGCATCGCGCATCTTGTGCTGCGCTGCAGTGAGTCCGTTCTCGCTCATGAGATGCAGCCTATCCCAGCCTGACCGTTCTTGTGGATCTTTGTTCGAGTCTGTTCGTTCTTGAACGACCGGTCTTCCTCTCGTTCCCGAGTTTTCCACAGGGTACCTTTCCCCCTTCACGACATCGACAGCTCCCCGTACTCTCAGAAGAACCGGTTGAGTGACAAGTGCTTACCGCCGAGCACCGAGTGACGAGGAGAACCGTCGTGTCCATACCGTCCACTGTCGGCCCGAATGTCTCCTTGGTACTGCAGAGACTGGACCTCATCGAGAGGAAGATCGACTGGCTCGCAGAACGCGTCACCTGGCTGACCTACTCCTCCACCACCCCAACGCAGGAGAGCAGTGACTTCCCACCACGGTGATGAGCAGCGCCCCTGTTTCCACCTCGAAGGAGAGCGCGGCCACCGACGTCGTTGATGGTTACTCTGCGGAACCCTCACCCGCTGACACGCCGCACCAGCCTGAGACGACACCGCCCGCAAGCACCTCGGAAGCGAGCACGGTCTCCGAGACCCCCTGGCAACGCCTCGACGAACCTGCTGCTCAGGCCCCCGTCAACGAAGTTCCCCTGGATGACAAAGCCGCTCACACCAAGACAACCACGCCTCGGAGGCCCCCGAGCACCCGAGGCGAGGTGCCGCCGGCACCTGCACGGTCAGGAGCCCGCCCCCGTGGAGCCCGAGCAAGCCTCGGCACCCTGGACGAGCCCGGACTCGATGCATCATGCACCCGTTGCGGGCGCTGCCTCTCATATGCAGGGAAGCGGACCGGCCGGGACCGGCCAGGCACGCAGCGCAGGCACCGAGCAGATCCCCGGATGGGCCCAGCGAGCGATGCGGGAGGGCAACCTCGGACGCTATCTGCTCTCCGGCGCCGCAGCGGTGCTCGTCCTGTCTGCCGGGGTGAGTCTTCTGGCTCTCGTCTGGGACTCCATTCCTGACCCGGTCAAGATCCTGGGACTGGCACTTATCGCGGTCACGATGACAGCGGCCGGCGCTCAGCTGGGGATCAGTCGTCCCCGTTACCGCGTCGCTGCGGCGACGATCACGGGAACTGGTGGAGGACTCGGCTTCGTTTCCATCGTGGGAGCCGTCCTTCTCAATGGAATGCTCAGCCCAGAGCCCGCTCTGGTGCTCATGGCCTGCTGGGGGCTCGTACTCCTGGCCGTGTCCCACATGACACGGGTGCTGTTCACCGCGGTCGTCTCAACCCTCGGCGCCCTGGTGACCATCGGGATTCGCAGTCAGCCACGTGGTGCATCAGCCGCAGGCCGCGCTCATCACGTGGCTGATGATCAGTATCTACGTCACGGTACTGGCACTGACCTGCGTGGTCCTGTCGCGCAACACGGAGCGGATGAGGCTGGCCGCCTGGTATCCGGTGACGTCAATGGTGGCGACGGCGACGGCCCTCATCGCCGCCCCGATCCAACCGATGCTGCGCACCTCCGTCGCCAGCGGCACCGGTATCGTTCTGACCCTGTGCCTGCTGCTGGTGTGCCAGACACCCATGCCAGCACACAGCTGTGGAGCATCGGTGTCGAGACCTCGGGATGGGACTGGGGCCCAACGGCGGTGATCCTCATGCTGAGGATCGGAAACCTGATGACGGAGCAGATGAGCCTGCGCCTGGGGCACACCGTCATCGTCATCACCTTCCTCCTCGAGCTCCTCCTGCTGGCCTTGGCGGCACTCGCGACACTCCCGATCTACTGCCCCGCTGGTTGGCGCCGTGCCATGGCGATCGGGCACGAGGTTGCGTTCTTCCCCCTCGCACTGATCGGGATGGCGATCATTGACGACCCCAGGGTCTATCTCTTCGTCATCGTGGCTGCGATGCCGTGCCTGCTTCCGGCGATCTTGAACGCAAGAGTGGAGCCGGCCCCGATCCTTGCCCTTCTCGGGACGGTGCCGATTCTCATGGCCCCGGGCGCTGCTCACTCCCGCGGCGACATCTGGTCGCTGATCGTCTCCGTGGTGATCTCTGCGCTCATGGTCATCGTGGCCGAAGGACTCGGTGACCGAGCCGCATGCAGCTCTCCGGTCCCTGCTTCATATGCCGCGCCGTCGCACGTCCAGACACGGGTACCATGCCCTGCGGGCGGCACTCGGCGGTGGTGGCCTTCAATATCGCCGTCGTCATTCCGTTCCTGGGCTCCGGTCTCGTGGGTGACTCCCAGAGCGCCTGGGCGGCGCTGCGCGCGGTTCCAGGCCTGGCGACGATCACATTCATCGCTCTGGGGGCGTTCTCAAGCGGAGCCACGCCTAAGCGAGTGCTCAGTGGTCAGTGCCGAGGAGCTCGCTACAGGGTGGGTCCTCGCGGCGAGGCCCTGCCCGACCCGGCGGGAAATCAGGCAGGAGCACCGGCGCCGTCGTGGATCCTCTCAGGGATAGTGGCCGTGCTGGCACTGCTGACGCTGTCGTGGGCCGAGGATGCCTCCTCGTCGATCTGGATGCTGCTGCTGGTCGCCGTCGCCCTGGGGGTGGGGGCATGCGCCACGTGGCTCCTGCTTCCCTGGCGGCGGTGTGCGGAGGTGTGCCTGAGCCTTGCGATCGGCAACTCACTGCTCATGTGGCTCTCAGTCATAGTGGCCACCGAGGTCGACCCGGGTTCGGTCCTCATGTCGGTGCTGGTACTGCTGACGGGCGGAGCCTGCATCGTCCTCGGGTTCAGGGCGCGTCTGACAATCCTGCGCCACTACGGACTGACCCTGGTGCTCCTGTCCGTACTCAAGCTCGCCGTTATGGACGTGGCCGCGCAGAACTCGATCATTCGAGTCATCTCGCTGGCGGCCGCAGGTGTCGTCTGCTTCGTCCTGTCGCTGCTCTACAACCGCTACGCGCAGGAGCAGCGTCACGAGAACGACCAGAACCCCGTGGACTCCAGGAACATCTGAGGGCAGCGGGGAACCGACGCCGAGCCGTCCAGCAGAGCCGGACCGGAGCGGGAAGGGGCGTCAGCCGCGGGCGGCCTCCAGCACCGGAGCCAGGAACTGGCCGGTGTAGGACGACTCAGTGGCCGCGACCTTCTCCGGCGTGCCGGCCACGACGACGGTTCCCCGCCCTTGCCGCCCTCGGGCCCCATGTCAATGACCCAGTCGGCGTTGGCGATGACATCGAGATTGTGCTCAATGACCACCACGGAGTTGCCCTTGTCCACCAGTCCCTGAAGCACCCCGAGCAGCTTGCGGATGTCCTCGAAGTGCAGCCCGGTGGTCGGTTCATCGAGAACGTAGATGGTTCGGCCGGAGGACCGGCGCTGAAGCTCGGTGGCGAGCTTGACGCGCTGGGCCTCACCGCCGGAGAGCGTGGTGGCCGACTGCCCCAGGCGCACATACCCCAGTCCCCACCTCGACCAGGGTGTTGAGGTGGCGGGAGATCACTGAGGAGGCGGAGAAGAACTCGGCCGCCTGGTGGATGGTCATGTCCAGGACGTCGGCGACCGTCTTGTCCTTGTAACGGATCTCCAGTGTCTCCCGGTTGTAGCGGGCGCCGTGGCAGACCTCGCAGGGAACGTAGACGTCGGGCAGGAAGTTCATCTCGATCTTGAGCGTGCCGTCACCCTTACATGACTCGCAGCGCCCGCCCTTGACGTTGAAGGAGAACCGCCCGGGTCCATAGCCGCGCACCTTCGACTCGGGCACGGCCGCGAAGATCTTGCGGATGTGGTCCCACACCCCGGTGTAGGTGGCGGGATTGGACCGGGGGGTGCGCCCGATCGGAGACTGGTCGACGTGCACCACCTTGTCCAGGTGCTCCACGCCCCGCACCGTCTTGTGCCTGCCGGGCACGCCGCGGGCGCGGTTGAGCCGGTTGGCGAGCACCTGATAGAGGATGGCGTTGACCAGGGAGGACTTCCCCGAGCCGGATACTCCTGTGACGGCGGTCAGTACGCCGAGGGGGAAGGAGACGGTGACGTCCTTGAGGTTGTTCTCACGGGCGCCGACAACGGTGACCTCACGGTTCTTGTCCCGCTTGCGTCGAGTCGCGGGGATCTCGATCTGACGCCGTCTGGCCAGGTAGTCGCCGGTGACCGAGCCCTCGGCTCTGGCCAGGCCCTCGATGTTACCGGAGTAGACGACCTCGCCGCCCAGCTCGCCGGCGCCAGGACCGATGTCGACGATCCAGTCGGCCGAGCGGATGGTGTCCTCATCGTGCTCGACGACGATGAGTGTGTTGCCCAGGTCCCGCAGCCGCTGGAGGGTCTCGATGAGTCGGGTGTTGTCGCGCTGGTGCAGGCCGATACTGGGCTCGTCCAGGACGTAGAGGACCCCCCACCAGGCCTGAGCCGATCTGGGTGGCCAGGCGGATGCGTTGGGCCTCGCCTCCGGAGAGCGTGGCCGCACCGCGGGCCATGCTGAGGTAGTCCAGGCCCACGTCCACGAGGAAGCCGAGGCGCGCGTTGATCTCGGTCAGACGCTGCCTGCGATCTGAGCGGCCTGGCCGGTGAGGTTGAGGTCGGCCAGGAAGTCTCGGGCCTCGCTGATCGGCAGCTCGCACAGCTGAGCGATGGACAGCTCGCCCACGCGCACGGCCAGTACCTCGGGCTTGAGCCGGGCCCCGGCACAGACGGGACAGGGGATCTCACGCATGTAGGCCTGGTAGCGCTCGCGGGACCAGTCGGACTCGGTCTCGTCGTGCTTGCGCATGACGTAGTCGAGAACCCCTTCAAAGCCGGTGGAGTAGATGCGTTCGCGCCCCCAACGGTTGCGGTAGGTGACCTTGACCTCGTAGTCCTTACCGCGCAGAATCGCCTCCCTGGCCCGTGCCGGTAGGGCGCGCCAGGGGGTGTCGACGTCGAAGGAGAGCTCCTTGCCCAGGGCCTCGAGCTGGCGGGTGAAGTACTTCTGGTGGCTCGACCAGGGGGCAACGGCGCCTCGGCCAGGGTCAGCTCCTCGTCGGGGACGACGAGCTCGGGGTCCACCTCGAGCCGGGTGCCGATCCCGGTGCAGGCGGGGCAGGCGCCGTAGGGGGCGTTGAAGGAGAAGGTGCGCGGCTCCATCTCGTCCAGGGCCAGGGGGTGCTCGTTGGGGCAGGCGCGCTTCTCGGAGTAGCGGCGCTCCCGGTCGGGGTCGTCCTCAGGCAGGTCGACCTGCTCGATGATGACCAGGCCCTCGGCCAGGCCGAGCGCCGTCTCCACCGAGTCGGTGAGGCGCTGGCGGATGCCCTCCCGGACGACGAGCCGGTCGACGATGACCTCGATGTCGTGCTTGAGTCGTTTGTTGAGGGTCGGGGGGTTGTCGAGGCGCTCAGGGGCGCCGTCGACGCGCACCCGGTTGAAGCCGCGCCCACGCAGCTCGCCGAAGAGCTCGGAATACTCGCCCTTGCGTCCGCGCACCACGGGGGCGAGAACCTGGAAGCGAGTGCCCTCGGGCAGGGCACGGACCTGGTCGACGATCTGCTGCGGGGTCTGGGAGGAGATGACGGCGTCACAGACCGGGCAGTGCTGGACGCCGGCGCGCGAGTAGAGCAGACGCAGGTAGTCGTAGATCTCCGTCACAGTGCCCACCGTGGATCGGGGGTTGCGTGAGGTGGACTTCTGGTCGATGGAGACGGCGGGACTCAGTCCCTCGATGAGCTCGACATCGGGCTTGTCCATCTGGCCGAGGAACTGACGGGCGTAGGAGGACAGGGACTCCACGTAGCGGCGCTGCCCCTCGGCGAAGATCGTGTCGAAGGCGAGGGAGGACTTGCCCGAGCCCGACAGCCCGGTGAAGACGATCATCGTGTCGCGCGGCAGATCCAGGTCCACGCCCTTGAGATTGTGCTCGCGGGCCCCACGGATGATGAGAGAGTCGTTCACGGGATTCGAGTCTCAAGGGGTGACCGCACGTCCCGCGCGTCGCACACGTGTTCGACGTGTCTCATGGTCGGGACGCCGGAAGAATGCCAGCGCCGCTGGTTCAGGCCACGTCCGGAACTCCCCTCTATGCTGAGACCATGAGCAAGATCTACGCCGTCGAGTACCGCTACGTCACCGACAAGGACGAGGAGATGGCCGCCGGCCGCCCCTCGCACCGCGCCTTCACCAGCCGTCTGGCCGATGAGGGCCGACTGCTGGCCGCCGGCCTCTACGTGGGCACCCACGACGCCCTCATCGTCGTGCGCGCCGAGGACGAGGCCGGCGCGCTGGCCCTGCTCGAGGAGGATCCCTTCCAGCAGGCCGGCTACATCAACGAGCGCATCCCGCGCGAGTGGAACCCGGTCATCGGGGTCCTGGCCTGAGCTACTTCCCCGCCGTCTCATGTGCTGACGGCTCTTGCTCCCGCGCCACCCGGCCGGGAGCATGGGCCCATGATTTCTTCCGAGTCCTCTTCCGCACCGACCGAGTCCCAGTTCTCCCGCCCTTCCTCGCTCATGGGTCGCCTCCTGCTGCGCAGCATGAACATCGGGCACGGCCGCCTGCACCAGTGGGGCCTGAAGGCAGCGGGTATCCAGCTGACTGACAGGGTACTCGACGTCGGCTGCGGAGGTGGCAAGGCCATATCCCGCATCCTGGAGGAGACGCGCCGTGAGGTCGCCGGCGTTGACCACTCCCCTGAGGCGGTCAAGACCGCACGGAGCGTCAACCGCGCCGCCATCTCCTCCGGACGCCTGCGGATCGTGGAGAGCTCAGTGGAGAACCTCCCCTTCCGTGACGGGTTCTTCGACGTGGTGACGGCTTTCGAAACCACTTATTTCTGGCCGGAACTGCAGGTCGGTCTTACTGAGATCCACCGGGTTCTCAACCGCGGTGGCAGGCTCGTGATCGCAAACGAGTTCGCTGATCGGGCGTCGGCGGGAGCCTGGGCGGGTCGCCTGAACATGCGCGTCCCTGACAGCGATGCCCTGGCCGGCGCAGCCTACGAGGCCGGTTTTCTGATGGTGGATGTCAGCGTCCATCCCCACAACGGCTGGCTGCGCCTCGTCGCTGCGAAGTAGAGGCGCACTCATCCCCCGACCGCGCACGATCCGGCGCCGCACCAGGTGAACCAGCTCGATTCCAACGATGGCCAGGCATGCCATGAGTGCGATCACCCACCACACCCCTGGGGTGGGCCAGGCCAGGAGGAAGAAGGCGCGCACCGGTGGGGCGACGACGCCGAGAACCGCGATCGCCCCCATGAGGACCACCAGCCCCAGACGCCAGCTCGTCAACGGTCTGGCGGTGAGCGTGAGCAGCCACAGCCCGCAGGTGATGAGCACCAGGGTCGTTGCCGTGGTCACCTGGGCCCGCGGGGCGTGGGTGAGCGTCAGCCAGAGGTACGTGGACAGGGTCACGGTTCCCGCCATGAGTCCCGCCGGTACGCACAGGCTGAGCACCCGGCCGAGGAAGCCCTGCCGGTAGCGCTGGTTGCTGGGGGCTAGAGCCAGGACGAAGGCGGGGATCCCGATCGTCAGCGAGGAGACGACCGTGAACTGGCGAGGCAGGAACGGGTAGGCGACCGCCATGGCCGACACGACGACGGCGATGAGAGACGCGTAGATGGTCTTGGCCAGGAACAGGGAGGCGATGCGCTCGGTGTTGGCCATGACACGGCGTCCCTGAGCCACGACCCCGGGCAGGGCCGAGAACTCTCCCTTGAGCAGCACCAGGCGCGCCACCGCCTTAGTGGCCGGAGCTCCGTTACCCATGGCGATGCCGAGGTCGGCGTCCTTGAGTGCCAGGGCGTCGTTGACGCCGTCCCCGGTCATGGCGACGACGTGCCCTCGGGACTTCAGTGCCCGCACCAGTGCCCGTTTCTGCTCGGGGGTGACGCGTCCCAGGACGCTGGCGCCCTCAACCGCGTCGGCCAGGCGCTCCAGGTCCTCATCCGTCTCGTGCCCGCCGCCTGCACCAGCAGGCAGGGTACGTGCGTCCAGGGCAACGAGCTCGCCGCCGTCAGGGGCGGTGACCCCGGCCTGGCGGGCGACCGCGGCCACCGTCTCGGGACTGTCACCGGAGATGACCTTGGCATCGACTCCCTGCTGGCGGAAGTAGGCGAGGGTCTCAGCGGCGTCGGGGCGTATCTCCTCAGTGAGGATCACGATCCCTGCGGCCTCGAGGTGATCGGGAAGCCGCGGATCATCCTCTCCCGGAGCCGACCTCCAGGGCGATCCCGATCGGGCCAGGGCCACGACACGCACTCCCTGCGCAGCGATCTGACGAGCACGGTCCAGCACTGACTCGCTGTGTCCTGCCAGGACGATCTCTGGGGCGCCGAGCACCCAGGTGGTGCCGGACCGGTCGCGAACCGCGGACCACTTGCGGCGAGAGGAGAAGGGCACCGACTCCACGTCGGCCGAGGAGCCCGTATTTCCGGGTTCCCGGGCATCCTTGAGGCCCTGCTCGCCAAGGCCTCTGAGATCATTGAGCCCCTCCCTGATGGCATCGGCGGTGGCGTTGGCCTCCCCCACCGTACTGAGAAGTGCGAGCGCCGAGAGCACCTCGGAGGGCGCTTGGTCGCCGTCGGGACCCTGGACCTCTCCGAGGCGGATACGGCCGGTGGTAATGGTGCCGGTCTTATCCAGGCACAGGGTATCGACCCGGGCCAGGACCTCGACGGCGGGCAGCTCCTGAACCAGGACGTTGCGCCTGGCCAGGGACAGGGAGGCGGTGGCGAAGTTGACGGAGGTCAGGAGCACCAGGCCCTGGGGCACCATGCTGACCACGCCGGCGATACCGGCAACGACCGCGTGCCGCCAGGCACCGCTGCTCCAGGTCTCGGCGATGCTTCCGCTCAACCGCAGCTGGGACCACACCAGTACCAGGGCCACGGGCACGATGACCCAGCTGATCCAGTGCAGCACCCGATTGGTCCCGGCCTGCAGCTCACTGACAACGAGTGAGTACCTGCGGGCCTCCCTGGCCAGCCGGTGGGCGTAGGCGTCCCCGCCGACCGCGGTGGTGCGGAACAACCCGGTCCCGGCCGTCACTGTGGTCCCGGACATGACCTGCGCTCCGCTCACGGGGCGCACAGGTCGGGACTCACCGGTGAGGATCGACTCATCGATCTCAAGGCCGTCGCTGATCAGGACTTCCCCGTCCGCAGGTACCTGCTGGCCGGCCCGGAGTCGTACGACGTCGTCGATGACGACCTCGCCGACCGCCACCTCAGTCTCGTTCCCGTCCCTCAGGACAACGGCACGGGGGGTCTCCAGCACAGCGAGACGGTCCAGGGCACGCTTGGCGCGAATCTCTGCCAGGGTGCCCGTGGCGGTGTTGAGCAGCAGGACGAAACCGAACAGCGCGTCCGCCCAGTGCCCCAGTGCGAGGACGAGAACCAGCGCGACGCCGAGGATGCCGTTGAAGATCGTGAAGACATTGGCCCGCAGGATCTGGGGCCGCGCTGCGGGAGGTCCGCTCGCGGTACTCGTTGGTCCGTCCGGCGCTGACACGCTCAGCGACCTGGGCCGCGTTGAGCCCGTTCACCGGGGACTCAGAGGGGTTCGTGGTGCTCACGAGTCACACAGTAGTGAATCGGTCGAGGGCCGCCCCTCATCCTGGCGGCCGAGACATCAGGATGCGACCTCGGCACGCCGGGCATCTGCTCGCGACTTGAGGACCGAGGCGATGACCGTGACCATAACGGTGGTGATGATGACGCTCAGGGACACGCCGATCGACGCCTCAGGAATGGCGTGCCACTCCTGGCCGCCGTTGATGAAGGGCACCTCGTTGGTGTGCAGGGCGTGAACGATGAGCTTGAAGCCGATGAAGCCGAGGATGACCGCCAGGCCGTAGTGGAGGTAGACGAGCCGGTCGAGCAGCCCGTCGATGAGGAAGTAGAGCTGGCGCAGGCCCAGCAAGGAGAAGGCGTTGGCGGAGAACACCAGGAAGGGCTCGCTGGTCAGGGAGTAGATCGCGGGGATGGAGTCGACGGCGAACATGACGTCGGCGGTGCCGATGGCGATGATGCACAACATCATGGGCGTGATCATGGTGCGACCGGCGTGGCGGTGGATGACCTTGCCGCCCACGAAGCCGTCGGTCATGGGGATGACGCGGGCGATGAGCTTGACGAAGCCGCTGGGCTTGTACTCCTCATCCTCGTCATCGGAGTCCTCGACGCCCTCCCGCGCCTGAGCGAAGGCGGTCCACAGAAGCCAGGCCCCGAAGAAGTAGAACACCCAGGAGAAGTTCTCGATGAGCGCGGCACCGGCGAGGATGAAGATGAGCCGCAGGATGAGGGCGATGACGATGCCGGCGAGCAGCACCTCCTGCTGGTACTTCCGGGCACCTTGAAGGAGGACATCATGATGACGAAGACGAAGAGGTTGTCGATGCTCAGCGCCTTCTCGGTGATGTAACCGGCCAGGTACTCCTGGGCGAAGCCCCCGCCCCACACGAACCAGACGATGCCGCCGAAGACCAGGGCCATGGCGATATAGGCCACCGACCAGACGGCGGCCTCCTTCATGGTGGGCTCGTGGGGGGTGCGTACGTGACCGACGATGTCGATCACGATGAGGGTCAGAATAATGGCCGCCAGGCCGATCCACCCCAGGATGTGGACGTCCACGTGTTCTCCTCCGGTACGGAACTGGTACCGGAGGTCTCCTCCCGCCACGTGCACAAGCGCTCAAGGCGTGTACCGCTCTGGCCGCGACGCCGGGAACGCAGGGCCGTATGTGCCTGCACCGCCGTGATGACGACGTCGCCGTTGGTTGGGAGTACTCCCCTCCGTGTATAACGCCTGAGAGTCTAACGTTCTCACCGGCGTGGGCGCATGGACAGTCCCGTCGAGCAGGTGTGGGGTGCATGACGTTGCCGCCTCACAGAGAATCCTCGGAGGCGGCAACGACATCACCATCGTGACTGCAACGTCCCTGCCCCTGAAGCAAGCTCGATCAGTAGACCGGATCCCGATCGATCGGGCAGGTCATGCAGTGACCGCCTCCGCGGCCGCGCCCGAGCTCGCTGGAGGGGATCTCCAGAACCTCGATACCGGCGGCGCGCAGGTTGGCGTTGATCGAGTAGTTGCGGTCGTAGGCGACGACCACTCCCGGGGATAGGGCCACGACGTTGTTGCCGTCATTCCACTGCTCGCACTCGGCCCCGTAGCGTCCTGCGGTGGACATGACCGGGGTGAGCTTGACGCCTAGGGCCTCGGAGACGACGTCGACGAAGTAGCCCTCGTCGTAGGTGACCTTGATACCGCCGCGCTCAGTCTCGTCGGGGCGCAGGGAGAAGGTGTCCATCGCCCGGACGACCGGCTCATAGACGTTGACCACGTCCTCGGAGCACACCGTGAAGACGGTGTCCAGGTGCATCGCGGCGCGCTCCTTGGGCATGCGCGCTGCGATGACCCGCTCGGCCGAGCCCGCTTCGAACAGCGACTTGGCGATCTGGCTGACGGCCTGGAAGGTGGAGCGCTCCCCCATGCCGACCAGGACGATGCCCTTGCCGATCGGCATGATGTCGCCCCCTTCGATGAAGGTGTGCCCCATGTCCTGGTCGACCGTGTCCAGCCAGGCCTTGTAGTCGTAGTTGAACATCGGGTGGTAGCGGTAGATGGCGGTCAGCAGGAGGACCTCGCGTCGTCGGGTGCCCCAGAACATCCGGGACATCTCGACGCCGTCGTAGATCCAGGCGGAGTTGTCACGGGTGAACAGGGTGTTAGGCAGGGGGGCGATGAGCATCTCCGGATCGTCGCTGTTGACGTGGAACGGAGAGATGCAGCTGCCGAACACGTCCGTGGGCACCTCGTCGGACACGAGGCCACCAATGAGGAGCTCACCGAGCGCGGCCGAGGGCATCTCCTTCAACCAGGCCAGCAGGTCCTCAGCGACCCCCACCCCCATGGTGGCGTGATTGACGCGCCGGTCCAAGATGAACGAGCGTGCCTTGGGAATATCCAGGGACATCGGCGAGCAGATCACGCAGCTCGAGGACATCGATGCCACGCTCACGCATGAGCTCGACGAAGAAATCGTGGTCACGCTGAGCCTTGGGGACGTCCAAGACATCATCGAAGAGTAGATCGTGGCAGTTCGACGGCGTGAGACGCTCGTGCGCGCGACCGGGGCGGCACACCATGACACGGCGCAGCTTGCCGACCTCGGAGTAGACTCCGTGCTTCTGTTCGGTCATTGTTCCTCATTCCAGGTCGTAGCACATTCACGTGCCACCGAGAACGGTGCAGTCGTAGATGACAGGACGATGATTGAGAACAGCGGTCATAGACTCAGCGCGCCAGTGGCCAGCCCGTGGACGGCGTGAGACGGACATGGCGGAGAAGAGCGCAACAAGTCCCCACTCGGCCGTACTGAAGACCTTGACCTTCTGCTCACGCCTCGCCCAGATGTAGAAAGGCAGCCCCAACACGTAGAAGATGGCGGTGTACAGGAGGTACACCAAGCCTGCGGCATAGAGCAGCCACAGACCGTACGCCGACCCCAGAACGCCGACGACGAGATCGAACGCCTTCACCTTGGTTCCACCCTTGAGGGACACGAGCACCTGGAACAGGGCGGACAGCAGATATGGCAGAAGGATGAGGGCAGAGGCCAGGCTGATGAGACGCGTGTAGGTCGAGGGCGTTGAAAATAGGTCCAGATCAGGAAGAGCTGAACCAGCCCCATGGTCAGCCACAGGGGCGTTGACGGGTACGGCTTTAGCGTTCTCGCCCAGGAACGAGGGCATGAGCCCTTCCTGGGCGGGAACGCGCACGATCTCGGCCAGCATGAGAAACCAGGACAGCAGGGCACCCACCAACGACACGATCAGTCCCAGGGCGATGAACTTCGCTCCCCACGGGCCGACTGCCGCCTCAAGCACCCCGGCCAAGGAGGGATCACCGAACTTGGCGAGCTCGGAGCGAGGAACAATGCCGTAGGACAGGACGTTCACAGCGAGCAGAAGGGCCAGGGACGGAGGTGGGGTCAGGTGGTGCTTTGCACCGTTGATGATGTCGTTGAGTTTCTCAGTTGGGGTCTGTCCGTTCAAGACGATGCGGGGTCGGCGGTTGAGGCGGTCCTGGATGGCTTGGACCTGGGTGTCGGTGACATCGGTGAAGCTGGTGCCTTTGGGGAGGTACTCGCGGATCAGGCGGTTGGTGTTCTCGTTGGTGGGGCGCTGCCAGGGGCTGTGGGGTCGGCGAAGTAGACCGGGATGTCGGTGGCGGCGGTGAAGTCGGCATGCTGGGCCATCTCGCTTCCCTGGTCCCAGGTGATCGAGGCCCTCACGGCTCGGGGGCAGGTCAGCGACCATGGTCTGCAAGGCGGTGGTGACGGTCTGGGAGTCGTGGCCGGCGCCCAGGCGGTGTATGAGCACGAAGCGGCTGGTGCGCTCCACCAGGGTGATCAGGGCGCTGCGCCCGCCGGCGCCGATGACCAGGTCGCCCTCCCAGTGACCCGGCACGGCCCGGTCGGCGGCCTGGGGCGGGCGCACACTGATCTGGGCCCCCTCGATCCAAGGGACGCCTGGATCTGCGGGGCAGGCCGGCCAGCGGTGAGCGGGGCAGGCGCCGGGTGCGTCCCTGAGCGCAGGGCCTTGTCCACCCGCAGTTGCTGGCGCAGGCTCCCGGCGCCCTGGACGTAGAGGGCCTGGGTAGATCTGTTCATGGGATATGCGCATGGACTCATTGTCGGGTGGGCCCAGCGCAGGCGCGCGCTGATCTGGCGGGGGCTGGCCCCGTCCTCGAGCAGGGCCACCACCTCGGCACGCAGGACTCGGATCGGCGTCCAGCCTCCTGGGTCTTGGGACGGGCCAGGCGCTCCTGGGCCGCCGCCGAGGCTCCCTGGGCCCGGTAGACCCCGTCCGGGCCGGTGTTGCGGGCGATCTCCCCGCCAGACGGTCTGACGGCACCGTCCCGAAAGCGGGCGATGGCTCCGGCCGACTCCCCGCGGGCCCGACCCCGAGCGATCAGGACCCGCTCGGCGTCGCTGACGCGCTGCCCGCGCCCGACCCGTCCGGCGCAGACCGACGCCGACCAGTCCTCACGCCCCGCCGCCCCTGACGAGCGTCTTGATGAGCGTCCTGATGCTGCTGCTGCGTCCTCCACGGCCTGATCGTGCCAGTACCGCCTGGCGGTATCCCTGGGTCACTCCCGGCCTCGGCTCCCGCCCGGGTCAGGGACGCTCCGGCCAGGACGGCCTGGACGACCTGGCGCGTCTGGCCTGGTCAGCCTCGAGCGTGCCGCCCTTGAGCCGCGCACCAGCTCCACCCCCGCCGCCTGGCACCACCGGCTCACCGTCCCACGCCGGTACCCCAGAACCCGCCCCACCGCCGAAGCCGACTCACCAGCCACCACACGCGCCACCGCATCACGACGCACACCCTGACCAACCCCAGTCCCAGACACAAAACACCCTCCCACGAGCGGTGCATCCACCACCAGACCCCACCGGAGAGGAATCCCAGAATCGTCGCCCCTGCCGACGTCGGCACGCGTTCTGGCCCGCTCGGAGAACACCGACGCCCCTTCAACGCCGATGAACACCCACACTGTCACCAGCATCATGCCCTTGAACTGGGAGAGCACATCACCGATTCCCACACCAGCACCGGATCCCCAGAACTCGTGGGCGAAGATATCGAGCTTGAAAGCGAACAGGCCGATAATAATGAAGACGATCAGTGGCAGGATCTTGCCGACAGTCACAATGAAGTTGATGATCGCGGCCTCGCGGATGCCGCGCAGAATCAAGACGTGATACATCCACATGACGACCGAGGCGACCCCCTGATGGCAAGCGCGGTATTGCCGTCACCGAACCCGGGGAGGAACACTCCCAGTGAGGCCATGAGCAGCACGAGATAGCCAACGTCACCGATCCAGGCCGACAGCCAGTACCCCCAGGCGGAGGAGAATCCGACGAGGTCGCCGAAGCCGGCGCGGGCGTAGCCGTAGACACCGGCATTGATCTCAGGTCGGCTGATAGCCAGCCGCTGATAGACGAAGGCGAGCGAGCATGCCGACACCCGTGATGAACCACCCGATGATGAGCGGTCCAGGCGCTGCAGCACGTGCCATCTGCTGCGGCAGACCGAAGATGCCACCGCCGATCATCGATCCGATGCCGAGTGCAGTCAGCGCGGCCAACGAAACCTTGCTGGAGGAGACCGTCCGGTCCCCCACATCAACGGCCCCGACGTCCTCTCAGCCATAGCAACTCACGCCCCCTCGCAATCATATTGGCACAACACATATTTACCATACGGCACATTATGAGAGTGAACAAGGATCACATCATGTCAGTAGAAATTCTTCGGCGCGTATAACGCGATGCATAATCGCTCAGATTGACTCCAGCAAGCCACACAATATGGTGAATACTAGCCAGACACTCTAGAGAATCCTGAACGCCGCTTCTTCACTCTGGGACTAAAAGCCATGAAGTAACAGAACGAATCATGCCGGTCGCGCTCTCTCACTGCGCGGCCCGCATGGCGCGCAGCTCCTTCTTGAGATCCTGGATCTCGTCGCGCAGACGGGCGGCGAGCTCGAAGTGAAGGTCCTCGGCTGCAGCATGCATCTGCTGGGTGAGCTCATTGATGAGCTCGACGAGATCACCCTGCGCCGCCCCGGCCAGTCTCTCTCGGACTGTGGCCTCGGCGGCGTGCTTGACGTCGGGCTCGTATCGAGGAGTCCTCGTGGTCTCTGATAGCCGCCGGCCAGGGAGGTCGGCGGTGTCGACGTCCTCACGAGCGAGCATGTCGGTGACGTCAGCGATCTTCTTGCGCAGCGGTTGCGGGTCGATGCCGTGCTCAGTGTTGTAAGCCAGCTGCTTGGTGCGGCGACGCTCGGTCTCCTCGATGGCCTCCGCCATGGCCGGGGTGATGGTGTCGGCGTACATGTGGACCTCGCCGGAGACGTTACGGGCGGCACGTCCGATGGTCTGGATGAGGGAGCGTGTCGAGCGCAGGAATCCCTCCTTGTCGGCGTCCAGGATGGAGACGAGCGATACCTCCGGCAGGTCCAGCCCCTCGCGCAGCAGGTTGATGCCCACGAGGACGTCGAAGCGGCCAAGTCGCAGCTCGCGCAGGAGCTCGACACGCCGCAGCGTGTCGACGTCGGAGTGGAGGTACTCCACGCGCACGCCCCGCTCGGCCAGGTATGTGGTCAGGTCCTCGGCCATGCGCTTGGTCAGGGTGGTTACGAGGATCCGCTCCTGGCGCTCGACGCGGGTGCGCACCTCCTCGAGCAGGTCGTCGATCTGCCCCTCGGTGGGCTTGACGACACCTTGGGGATCCACCAGGCCGGTGGGCCGAATGATCTGCTCGACGACTCCGTCGGAGCGCTGGGTCTCATAGTCGCCGGGGTGGCCGACAGGTACACGGTCTGGCCGATGCGGTCCCTCGAACTCGGCGAAGGTCAGGGGCCGGTTGTCCAGGGCGGAGGGCAGACGGAACCCGTGGTCGACGAGGGTACGTTTGCGAGGCGTCCCCTCGTGCATGGCCCCGATCTGAGGGACCGTCACGTGGGACCTCGTCGATGACCAGGAGGAAGTCCTCAGGGAAGTAGTCCAGGAGGGTGTTGGGCGGGGTGCCGACCTCACGTCCGTCGATGTGCAGGGAGTAGTTCTCGATCCCCGAGCACATGCCGATCTGCTGCAGCATCTCCAGGTCGTAGGTGGTGCGCATGCGCAGCCGCTGGGCCTCCAGGAGCCGGCCGTCGTGCTCGAGCTGGGCCAGGCGCTCGGCGAGCTCGGCCTCAATGCCCTCAATCGCCTTCTGCATGCGTTCGGGTCCGGCCACGTAGTGGGAGGCGGGGAAGACGAAGACCTGCCCGACGGTGTCGATGACGTCACCGGTCACGGGGTGCAGTGTGGCCAGGGCCTCGATCTCGTCTCCGAAGAACTCGATACGGATGGCGAGCTCCTCGTACATCGGGATGATCTCCACCGTGTCGCCGCGAACGCGAAAGGTGCCACGGGTGAAGTCGATGTCGTTACGGGTGTACTGCATCGTCACGAAGCGTCGCAGGAGATCGTCCCTGGTCGATCTGCTGCCCCACCTCCAGGGGCGTCATCCGGTCCACGTACTCCTGGGGGGTGCCCAGGCCGTAGATGCAGGACACCGAGGAGACCACGACGACGTCCCGGCGGGTGAGCAGGGAGTTGGTGGCGCTGTGGCGCAGACGCTCGACCTCATCGTTGATGGAGGAGTCCTTCTCGATGAAGGTGTCCGTCTGCGGGACATAGGCCTCTGGCTGGTAGTAGTCGTAGTAAGAGACGAAGTACTCGACCGCGTTGTTCGGGAGCAGCTCACGGAACTCGGCGGCCATCTGAGCGGCCAGGGTCTTGTTTGGCTCCAGGATGAGGGTGGGGCGCTGGACCCTGCTCAACGAGCCAGGCGGTGGTCGCGGACTTACCGGTTCCCGTGGCGCCGAGCAGAACGATGTCCTTCTCCCCGCACGGAGGCGCTCGGTCAGCTCGGCGATCGCCGCGGGCTGGTCTCCCGCTGGGCGAGTAGGGACTGACGACCTCGAAGGGCTTGGCTACGCGCTGGAGCTCGGTAACGGGACGCATGCCCTCAGGCTACGCGGTCCGGCCGACATCCTTGAGATCACCGGTGGAGGCTCGGCTCGCGTCACATCGCTGGGACCGTACCGTCACCACACTGAGGCGCCTTTGTGGCCGGTTAGGGACCATTCCAGCAAGTTCGCCCACTACCGTGGTGCCCGCAGGACATCGCTACGTCCTGCCCCCGCGTTCACGGTGGGACGCAGCTCCTGTCAGCCGCACCCTCCGCCCTGACTCAAGGAGTCCTCATGGCCTTCATCGTTGCTGTCTCAGCAACCATCATCGGTGTCCTCGGCCCGACCCGCACGACCTCTCGACGCAGCAGCTGCTGAGTCCACTTGCCGGCTCTACCGCTCGGTTCCGCCCCCACTCGACGGCGGTGAATCCGGTCCGTACGGGTGCAGGCACAAGCTTCTGCTCAGGGAACCGATACTTGCGGTACATCCCCGACGACGATGTAGACCCGGATGAATGCCTCCGGGACGATCTCTGCGCCGGAGGAAGGGGTTGTGAAGCGGTAGACGGCCTTGCGAGCGTACTCATCGGTGGCGAAGGTGACCAGTGCCCTGCCCCGCTCAGCGATCCGCGGTCCCCAGAAGGTGATGAACTCAGTCGCCTCGCGCTCACTCAGCCCCGGGACGGCGAGCTTGTCTCGAGGAACGAAGCGGCTGCTTCCGCCTCGACGACGAAGCCCTTGTCCTGAGGCGAAGGTGGTGGGCTCCTCCCCTTCCCAAAACAGTGACGGGTAGTTCCGCCCCGAGGCGTCGGTGAGGTCCCCGTCGGGAGACGCCGTCATGTGCCACGTGACGCCACCATCCGCCTGCGTCCGGGGCGCCATGGCTCCTCACCCCACTGTAGGAATGGGCGCGGCATCCACCGATGGGAAGGTCTCCCCCGGTGTCAGGCGATGGTTCCGGGCTCCAAGATCCGGGTGCTCCAGAGCCTGTCGACCTCCGCGCTCAGGTCCTCTATCGCCCCGGAGTTGGACACGATGACGTCGGCGACACCTCGGCGCTCCTCGTCGGTGGCCTGTACCGCGATGCGAGCCAGTGCCTCGTCGCGATTCATCCCCCGCTCGGAGAGCCGCTCCAGACGCAGCTCAAGATCCGCCTCGACGACGATGACGAGATCGAACATGTCCTGCATCTGCCCCTCAACAAGGAGAGGAACGTCGTAGACCACTCACCTGCCCGGCTGGAACCGTGTCCATCCGAGCCCACGCCTCGGCTGCGATGAGGGGCAGGAGGATCTCCTCAGAGCGCGCGCGGCGCAGGTCGTCGGAAAGACCAGCCGCCCCAGAGCACTGCGGTCCAGGGAGCCGTCCGGTGCCAGGATCCCATCCCCGAACTCGGCCACCACTGCCGCAAGACCGTCACTGCCCGGGCTGACGACGTCGCGAGCGACCTCGTCAGCACTGGTCACGACCGCGCCGCGCTCCTCGAGCAGCGCGGCCACCGTTGACTTTTACCCGCGCCGATGCCGCCGGTGAGCCCCACGCGCAGGGCTCGATCCGTCGGACGGCGAGTGGCACGGGGTGCAGGTGTATAGTGCATGACCCCATCATGCCGTGACCGGCCCGAGCCGGGCCAGCGCGCCGGCGATACTGGAGACACCGTTGATACGGGGCACGCGGCCTCGCCCTGTCAGCTGCCCCCGAGGCCGCCTGACCATCACTCGCGATCGTCGCGGTCGATCCGGGTCGTCTTCTTGCTCCCCGGCCCCGCCCGTAGGGCGCGATGCGCTCCTCGACCCGGGCCAGGGACTCCACCGCGTTCTGCGGGGAACTCACGCACCGCGAGGCCTGATCCGACGCCCGCGAGATGATCTCGCGGACGATCGACGCGCGGGAGTGGTCCTCCTCCACCCCTTCAACCAGGACCTCCGCCAGTGCGGAGAGAACCTGCACCGCGACCAGAGGGTCGCCGACGGCGTCGACGAGTATCCCGCAGCGCTCTCCCGGCCGGTTCATCGGCCAGGATTCCATCGACTCTCGGCACTGGCGCCATGCCCGGCCACTGGCGGCACGGTCTCCCCGGGCCTGAGCGGCGTGTGAGGCCAGGGCGAGTGCGGCGCAGGCGGTTTCCGTCCATCCCTGGCTCAGACTCAGCTCCGCCGTGTCGAGGTGCTCCTTCTGTGCCCGCTCGTTGGCGCCCAGCGCCGCCAGGAGCCGGCCGAAGGCCAGGCGGAGGTCAACGACCAGCTCCAAGGCCGAGTCATCCACCACCTCGGACAGCGAGGCGCTGACCGTCTCCGCGGTCGACATGGCGCGCTGGCGCACCGACTCCATGCCGTAGCCACGAGACAGCGTCAGCAGCTCACGGACCTCCTTGAGCAGGGCGCCCTGGTTACGCAGCCGGGTGCGATCAGCCGGCACAGCGCTCGTCACCGTCCCGTAGGACCGGCTGGCGAGTCCGGAGGCCTCAGCGGCCATCCTCATCTCCACCCGGTACGACACGCCGTTGTTGCCGTTGCGGGCGTCGAAGCGTTGGGCGATACCGCGCACGAAGCCAGTCATGACGTCATAGGCGTGCACGACGGTATCCCAGGCCGTGAGCTCCAGATTCCCCCAGGGCGTTGTCCAGCTCAGTGAGGCGCCCAGGGCATGGTTGCCGTAGTCGGCCCGGTTGGCCTCCCTCATGACGAGAGCCAGTCCGACAGCGGTGTTCATCAGGCTCCAGGCCGAGGCCTCGGACACAGCCGTCATAGGGCTGTGGCGCAGGAGCGCGATGGCCCGTTGCCACTGGGAGGACAGTCCCAGGTACTCGAACCTGTCCCCCAGGGACTGGAGTGACACGACGTCCGGAAGGCGGAGCCGGCTCAAGGAGGCGAAGGCGTCCTCGGCCTCGACGAGCCGTTGGTGGGCCAGGTAGGGAACCAGCACCGCACCCAGCCCCCGCGCGGTCTCCACGGGATCGGCCTCCGCACGGTTCGGCGTCGCCGTCGCAGTGCTGATGACACCGGAGTAGTCGTCATGCATGCGAGCGGTGGCCAGGACCGCGCCGGTATCAGTCTTGCCGAAGGAGAAGAGTCTGGCCTCTCGAAGCCGTTCGAGGGCCTCGTTCCTGAGGCCGAGGACGGCTGAGAGCTCCCACCTGGGCGTAGCGCAGTGGGAGCGTCGAGCAGCCGTGAGCTGTCCGGAGCCTCTGGCGAAGGCGATCGCCTGGTCGAGGCTCTCCTTGCGGGTGCCCGGGTCCTGGCCCAGCTGAACCAGCCAGGCCCGGTCGACGGCGCAGACCGCCTGCACCACCTGGTCGGGCGCATCCCCCGGAGCCGCTTTTCGACGTCGTCAGTGGCAATCGCCTCCCACAAGGCCGCTGCAGCGACACGACTGGGGCAGACGGGGTCGACATCATGCAGAGCACGGGCAATGTCGCCCCAATAGCTCATATCGTCTCCAACGGTCGTCACGTACAGGTTCCCTACTTCCAAGGAAGAGGGAGCACCAGCTCCACCCCTAGAGCCTCCCACGGGCAAAGCGCCCGGGCGATGGGGAGAAGACACCGACATCTGAGGGGTCTCTGCCTGCGGAACAGACAGAGACCCTCAGATGATGTCAGAGATCAGTCCTGATCAGTGAAAAGTGCGGATGCTCAGTTACCAGTGAGCTTCTCGCGCAGAGCGGCCAGGGCCTCATCGGAGGCCAGAGTGCCGGAGGCCTCCGACGGAGCCGAGGAGTAGGAGGTGCCGCCCGCGGGGGCCGCCGGGGCACCGGACTCCTGCTCCTCCTCCAGAGCCTTGGCGACCTGGGCCTTGTGAGCCTCCCAGCGGGCGTGGGCAGCCGCGTACTCGGCCTCCCAGGCCTCGCGCTGGGCGTCGTAGCCCTCGAGCCACTCGTTGGTCTCCGGGTCGAAGCCCTCGGGGTACTTGTAGTTGCCCTGCTCGTCGTACTCGGCCGCCATTCCGTAGAGGCTGGGGTCGAAGTCCTCCGACGTGGGGTCGACGCCCTCGTTGGCCTGCTTCAGCGACAGGGAGATGCGACGACGCTCCAGGTCGATGTCGATGACCTTGACGAAGACCTCGTCGCCGACCTTGGCCACCTGCTCGGGCACCTCAACGTGACGCTGCGCCAGCTCGGAGATGTGGACCAGGCCCTCAATGCCGTCCTCGACACGAACGAAGGCACCGAAGGGAACCAGCTTGGTGACCTTGCCGGGAACGACCTGGCCGATGGCGTGGGTCCGAGCGAAGGCCTGCCACGGGTCCTCCTGGGTCGCCTTGAGCGACAGGGAGACGCGCTCGCGGTCGAAGTCGACGTCCAGGACCTCGACCGTGACCTCGTTGCCGACCTCGACGACCTCGGAGGGGTGGTCGATGTGCTTCCAGGACAGCTCGGAGACGTGGACCAGACCGTCAACGCCACCCAGGTCCACGAAGGCACCGAAGTTGACGATGGAGGACACGACACCGGAGCGAACCTGCCCCTTCTGCAGGGTCTGCAGGAAGTTGGTGCGGACCTCGGACTGGGTCTGCTCGAGCCAGGCGCGACGGGAGAGGACCACGTTGTTGCGGTTCTTGTCCAGCTCAATGATCTTCGCCTCGAGCTCGCGGCCCACGTAGGGCTGGAGGTCGCGAACACGACGCATCTCCACCAGGGAGGCGGGGAGGAATCCACGCAGACCGATGTCCAGGATGAGACCGCCCTTGACGACCTCGATGACGGAGCCGGTAACGACGCCGTCCTCCTCCTTGATGCGCTCGATGGTGCCCCAGGCGCGCTCGTACTGCGCGCGCTTCTTACTCAGGAGCAGGCGCCCCTCCTTGTCCTCCTTCTGCAGGACGAGGGCCTCAATCTCATCACCGACGGAGACGATCTCATCAGGGTCGACGTCGTGCTTGATGGACAGCTCGCGAGCGAGGATGACGCCTTCGGTCTTGTAGCCGATGTCGAGGAGGACCTCATCACGGTCGACCTTGACGACAGTGCCCTCGACGATGTCGCCGTCATCGAAGTACTTGATGGTCTCGTCAACGGCGGCGAGGATCTCCTCGGTCGAACCGATGTCGTTGACGGCGACCGGGGCGGGGCTGGGCGTAGTGGTTGTCATTGAGTGGATGCTCCGAATGCGGATAGTTGGATCGGGTTGATAGGGACCGCACGCTCCCCAGTGAGGTGAATCAGCCCGGACCAATTCATCATCCTGGTTGGATTACTCTCATAGGAGACGCCCAGGAGCGCACGAGTGAACCTTAGCAGTGCGTGACGAATCCGTAACTAGACAATGCTCAAGCATTATCCCGTACATGCGTGCAATCGCTCACGTCATCTGACAACTAGGTGTCGAGAGGATGACGCATCGATCTCATTTACATATCAACGGTTTTTTTGGGTGATGATCGAGGAGCCTGGAGGGTTCCTTTAGTGGGCGGCCTCACGCCAGGGTCTGTCCTCGTCCGACAGCGACGTCCAGCGGAACTGAGAGCTCGGCCGCCCCCCATCTGCTCCTTGAGGAGGCTCTCGACCGCCGCGGCCTCTCCGGGTGCGACCTCGATGAGGAGCTCGTCGTGGATCTGCAGGAGGATGCGGCTGCTCAGTCCCTGCTCGGTCAGCGCGCCGTCGACGTCGATCATGGCCTTCTTGACGATGTCGGCGGCACTGCCCTGGATGGGGGCGTTGAGAGCGGCCCGCTCAGCCATCTCACGGCGCTGCCGGTTGTCGCTGGTCAGGTCGGGCAGGTAGCGGCGGCGCCCGAACATCGTCTCGGTGTATCCGTCGCGGCGTGCCTGCTCCACCACGGACTCCAGGTAGTCGTGAACCTTTCCGAACCTGGCGAAGTAGGCGTTCCTCAGGTCCGCCGCCTCAGCGTTGTCGATACCGAGCTGACGAGCCAGTCCGAAGGTCGATAGACCGTAGGCCAGCCCGTAGCTCATGGCCTTGACGTGGCTGCGCTGCTGGGCGGTCACGTCCCGACCTCGATGCCGTGGACCAGGGCGGCGACATAGCGGTGCAGGTCCTCCCGCTGCGGAAGGCCTCGATCAGGGCCTGGTCGCCGGACAGGTGCGCCATGATGCGCATCTCGATCTGGGAGTAGTCGGCGGTCATGAGGCAGTCATAGCCCTCACCGACGGTGAAGGCCTCGCGGATACGCATCCCTCCTCGTGACGGGCCGGGATGTTCTGCAGGTTGGGGTCGGTCGACGACAGGCGCCCCGTGGCGGCGATGGTCTGCTGGAACGTGGTGTGGATGCGACCATCGGCCTGGATCGCCTTGCGCAGTCCCTCAACCGTCTGCCGCAGCTTGATGGCATCGCGGTGCTCAAGAAGGTGCTCCAGGAAGGGGTGGGATGTCTTGGCGTACAGGCCGGCCAGGGCATCGGCGTCGGTGGTGTAGCCGGTCTTGGTCTTGCGGGTCTTGGGCATCTTCAGCTCGTCGAACAGGACGGCCTGGAGCTGCTTGGGGCTGGAGAGGTTGAGCTCTCGCCCGGCGGCGGCGTAGGCGCCCTCAGCGGCGTGGGTCACGCGGGCGTCGAGCTCGGTCTCACGGGCCGCGAGCACGGCGTCGTCGACGGCGATACCTGCGTCCTCCATGACGGTCAGGGTCGCGGCCACGGGCATCTCCAGGTCGGTGAACAGCCCCACGGCGTCGCGAGCCGCCATCTGCTCATCGAGCACGACCTGGAGCGGGAGCAGGACAGCGGCCCGACGCGCACTGGCCAGGTGGGTCGCGGGAACGGCGTCGGAGGTGAGGGCCTCGAGATCGAAGGCGCTCTGGGACTCACCGGGGCCGTCGTTGGCCTGGGCCCCGCTCTCATCGACAGCGGCCAGATCGATGCCGAGCCAGCGCTGGGTGAGGGTCTCGACGTCGTAGCTGCGCTGCTCAGGACGGCACAGGTAGCCGGCCAGCGAGGGATCTGCGATGACGCCGTCGAGCGTGAGTCCCCGGGCGCTCAGTGCGTGCCAGCTCCCTTGGCGTCGGCGACCAGCTTGGGACGGTCCGTGTCGGACAGGAACCGGGCCAGCACCGCTTCGTCCTCGGGCAGGATCTCGGTGAGGTCGATGGCGACCGCCCGGGAGCCATCGGACAGCGAGACGAGCGCCGCATCGCCCTCGACGGGCCTGAGGACGCCGACAACATCGACACCGAGAGGACGGGAACGGTCACCATCAGCCGCCGGGCCGGCCTCCAGCCAGTGAGCCAGGTGCCCTGCGGCAAGATCGTGCCCCAGCGAGACGATCTCTAGATCACTCAACGCGCTCAGAGCACTGGGTCCCTCTCCCTCACCCGGCTCGGCGTGGTCGGAGGTGTCGGTGAAGCTCAGGATGCGCAGCGCCCGCTGGTGCAGGGGTGCGGAACTCAGGGGTCTCGAACACGCGTGCCAGGCCGGCGCGGTCGACGCCTGGGAGGCGCAGGTCGGTGCGGGGAACGACTCCGAGATCCAGGTCGGTGAGCAGACGGTTGAGGCGGCGGTTGCGAACGACGTCGTCGAGGTGGTCGCGCAGGGACTGTCCGGCCTTGCCCTTGATCTGGTCCGCATGAGCGATGACGCCATCGAGCCCGTCGTAGAGGTTGAGCCACTTGGCGGCGGTCTTGGGCCCCACGCCTGGGACTCCGGGGAGGTTGTCGCTGGTCTCCCCACGAGGGCGGCGAGGGTGGGATAGCGCTCGGGCGTCACCCCGTAGCGCCCTCCACCTCGTGAGGCGTCATGCGACGCAGCGTTGAGACGCCCTGACCGGGTAGAGCACGGTGCACTGCTCGGTGACCGTCTGGAAGGAGTCGCGGTCCCCGGAGCAGATGAGAACCTCCATGCCCTCGGCCTGGGCCGAGACCGCCAGAGTGGCCAGGATGTCGTCGGCCTCATAGCCCGGCGCGGTGAGCGCTTTGACGCCCATGGCCTCCAGGGACCTCCTGGATGAGCTCGACCTGCCTGAGGAAGGGCTGCGGCGTCTCATCGCGGGTTCCCTGTACCCGCGTACCCTCAGTACGGAAGGTGCCTCCCGGCAGGTCGAAGGCGACCGCCATGTGCGTCGGCTGCTCGTTGTCCAGCAGCGAGAGGAACATGGAGACGAAACCGTGAACGGCGTTGGTGGACTGCCCGGTCGACGTCGTGAAGTTGTCGACGGGCAGCGCGTAGAAGGCGCGGAAGGCCATCGAGTGTCCGTCGATGAGAAGAAGCCGCTCGGGAACCGGATCCGAGGGGGACCGAGGTGCTGGGCCTGTCGTCAGGGCTGGTCGCGGTGGTGCTCACCGTGCCAGCCTAGGCCCATGAGCCATCCACAGTCCGACCTCGCCCTCTCCCCGTCGTCAGCGTAGGGAGAGTCCTGCGACTCTCAAGCCTCTCCTGTCTCCGCGGACTCCCCCGGCTCACCGGCGGTCGTCGGGCCGCTGGGGCCAGTGGGCCGCGTCACTGCGGCCTCCTACTCCGGAGCGAGCGCCGCTGCCGTGGCCTTCCCGGACCCCGCCCGGCGCCCGTACCCCTCGATCCGCGTCCCGCGGGCTCTGCCGTCTCCGCCTCGTCGGCGCTGCACGCGGTGCTGGAGGACAGTGAGGAGGGCACGCTCATGGACACCCTCGGGATGGAGGTGGTGACTCGCGACGCGAACCGAACCGAGGTCCGGATGCCTGTCGACGGAGCCCGACAGGTCATCGGGATCCTGCACGGCGGTGCCACTGCCGCGATCATCGAGACGGCCGCCTCCGTGGCAGCGCGAGCAGCGGCGCCCGATGATGCCGTCCCGGTCGGGGCGGAGCTGACGGTCAGCCATCTGCGCCCGTGTCCCAGGGCTGGGTGAAGGCCACCGCCACCCCCCTGCACCGCGGCCGCCGTACCGTGGTCTACCAGGTCACGGTCACGGACGACGACGAGCGGACGATCGCCGTCGGAACGCTGCGCAGCCTGTTCACCTGACGCACTACGCACCAGGACGTGATCAGTCCTTCTTGGCGGTACCGACCTGCTCGATGACGGCATCGGCCACCTCGCGCATGGTCAGGCGCCGGTTCATCGAGGTCTTCTGCAGCCACCGGAAGGCCTCCGGCTCGCTCAGCCCCATGCGCTCCATGAGCAGCCCCTTAGCCCGGTCGACGCGCTTTACGGGTCTCGAAGCGCTCGGTGAGGTCAGAAATCTCACTCTCGAGGGAAAGGATCTCCTCGTGTCGCGACATGGCGATCTCAATTGCTGGAATGAGGTCTGCCGGGGTGAAGGGCTTGACGACGTAGGCCATGGCGCCGGCGGCGCTGGCTCGTTCAACGAGCTCAGTCTGGGAGAAGGCCGTCAGCATGACAACAGCGCAGCTGTGCTTCTCAAGAATCCTCTCGGCTGCGGTGATGCCGTCGGTCACCGGCATCTTGACGTCGAGAACGCACAGGTCAGGGGTGTGCTCATCAGCCAGACGGACAGCCTCCTCCCCGTCTGCGGCCTCAGCGACGATCTCGTACCCGGCATCGGTGAGAGTCTCGACGATGTCAAGGCGGATGAGGGTCTCGTCCTCAGCGACGAGCACCCGGCGGGACTTGGTGGTGCTGGACTCATTGCTCACGGCTTTAATCCTAGTATGATCTCGCTGATAGCGCCCCGCAGAGCGGGCGGCGTGCCTCCGTAGCCCAATTGGCAGAGGCATCCGACTCAAAATCGGAGTGTTGTGGGTTCGAGTCCCACCGGAGGTACCAGCAAGCCCCTACCCAGCCCTGCCTCAGGGCAGGCCGGGTCAGTCAGATGGAGAACACCTTTGAGCACGACGTGGGTCTCACTGCACGAAGCGGCTAGGCTGTTCAGCATCCTCGTCACGTGTCCTCATATATTGAGGCGGGCGGTGTCGCGGCTGCAGTGGAGGCGTCCTCCGGAAGAATCTATACGGGCGTCTGCGTGGACACGGCCTGCACACTGGGAATCTGTGCCGAGCGTAACGCGATACTCAACATGATCACCAACGGTGAGGACACGATTCGGCGTGTTCTGACTATTATGCGCGACGGCTGTACCGGTCCGCCTTGTGGAGCGTGTCGAGAAATGATGACGCAGCTGATGCCGAACCGGTTCGGTGATATCGAGGTGATGATCGACTTCGCTGCGGGGAAGACGATGACTCTCGCCGATCTGACTCCCCAGTGGTGGCTACGGTGATGAAGCTGTGACCGGAAAGCTCCGTTCGGCGGGTCCCTTACCCCACCGATTCCTCAGTGGAAATCAGGTGCCGGAACAGCGTCGTCCTGAAACGGGGCGAGGGGTCTCCCGGTGATAGGTGGGAGACCCCTCGACGGTTCGGATCCGGCGTTCAGACCTTGTAGTCGACCGTCTCACCGACGGTGTGGACGCGGATCGAGTTGGTGGAGCCAGGCGTACCCGGAGGCATGCCGGCCACAATGACGACGGTATCCCCGGGCTGGGCCAGGTGCTTGTCCTGAAGGATCTCGTCGACCTGGGCCACCATGTCGTCGGTGTGCTCGACCTCGGGCACCTCGTAGCACTGCACGCCCCAGGAGACGGCGAGCTGGTTGCGTGTCTCATGCAGCGGCGTGAAGGCCAGCAGCGGAAGCGGAGAGCGCAGGCGCGACAGGCGTCGGGCGGTGTCACCGGACTGGGTGAAGGTCACCAGATAGGTGACATCGAGGTGCTCACCCATCTCGGCGGCGGCGCGGGTCAGGGCCCCGCCGCGGGTCTGCGGGTAGGAGCCCAGGCCGGGGATACGCTCTCCTCCGTGTCCTCGACATTCTCGATAATGCTGGCCATGGTGCGCACGGCCTCGATGGGGTAGGCACCCACGGAGGTCTCACCGGAGAGCATGACGGCGTCAGCGCCGTCGAGAATCGCGTTGGCGCAGTCGGAGGCCTCAGCCCGCGTGGGCCGCGGGTTCTGGATCATGGACTCCAGGACCTGTGTGGCCACGATGACCGGCTTGGCCTGGCGGCGGGCCAGCTCGATGGCTCGCTTCTGCACCAGCGGGACGGCCTCCAGGGGCATCTCCACACCGAGGTCACCGCGGGCCACCATGATGCCGTCGAAGGTGGAGACGATGTCGAAGAGGTTCTCGACCGCCTGGGGCTTTTCAATCTTGGCGATCACCGGAATACGCACACCGACCTCGTCCATGATCTCGTGGACGTCCTTGATGTCATCGGCGTCACGCACGAAGGACAGGGCGATGAGGTCGGCACCGATCTTGAGGGCCCAGCGCAGGTCCTCGCGGTCCTTCTCGCTGAGGGCCGGGACGGAGACGGCGACGCCGGGCAGGTTGATGCCCTTGTTGTTGGAGACGTAACCGGGCACCTCAACCTTGGTGACGACATCGGTGTCGGTGACGGCCACGACACGAACAGCAACATTGCCGTCGTCAATGAGGAGCCGGTCGCCGGGACGGCAGTCACCGGGAAGTCCCTTGAAGGTGGTGGAGGCTCGCTTGACGGTGCCGAGGACATCGTCGATGGTGATCGTGAACTCGTCACCCTTGTTGAGCATGACCTTCTGGTCATCGACGAAACGCCCGAGGCGGATCTTGGGGCCCTGGAGGTCGACCAGTATGGCGATGGCGCGGCCGGAAGCTGCTGCTGCCTCACGGATGCGGGCGATGACCTCCTCCTGGTCCTCTGCGCGACCGTGGGAGCGGTTGATGCGCGCGACGTTCATGCCGGCGTCCACGAGCGCTTGCACCCTGCTCGGGAGAGTCAGTAGCGGGTCCGAGGGTACATACGATCTTGGCTCTACGCATGGATGCAGAATACGGGACATCGGGCCCTGTGCACGAGGACGAATCCCGTCACGTGTCAGGTTGCGACCATCCTCACCCGGTTCCCTCCCACCTCAGTGGCGGACCGGTCTTCCGATTCAGTCCCTACACATCCGTCTGGTCCTGGGAGACCGCTGTCGCGGCGGCTGATTCTGCCAGTGAGGAGCCTTCGAGCGAGTCGTCCTCAGCAGAGCCGTCCTCAGCGGAGTCGTCCTCCTCGACCCCCGAGCGGTTCTTCCCGGCCCCGCGCCCCGGCCTGTCGATGGCGTCGCTCAGGGGGCGTCGGGAGGCGAGGGCCAGTCCGATGGCGCCGACGAGGAAGATGACGATGGAGGTCCACACGTTCAGTCGCAGACCGAGGACCGTCTCGGCCTCGTCGATGCGCAGCATCTCGATCCACACCCGGCCGGCGGTGTAGACCATGAGGTAGATCCACATCAGCCTCCCGCCTGTGACCCCTCTGCGGGCAACCATCCTCCTTCCGATCCACACCAGGAGGACCGCGCCAGCCAAATTCCACAGGGCCTCATAGAGGAAGGTCGGGTGGAAACAGGGTCCCCGGCGGGTAGGTGGAACCAGCAGGCAGGTGGGCGTCATCGATCCGCAGCCCCCAGGGCAGTGTCGTCGGAGCGCCGTAGAGCTCCTGGTTGAACCAGTTTCCCAGTCGACCGATCGCCTGAGCGACCAGCAGCGTCGGGGCGACGGCGTCGGCCAGCGGAGCAACACGCAGGCCACGATGACGCAGAAGAAGCATCCCGGCCAGGACTCCACCGGCGATGCCTCCCCAGATTCCCAGGCCCCCCTGCCATGTCTGCGGAATACGGGACAGGTCGCCGTTGGGACCGAAGTAGTCGTCGGGCGAGGAGACCACATGGTAGAGACGAGCGCCCACGATTCCAGCCGGGACGGCCACGATGGCGACGTCGAGGACCAGATCCGGTCGGCCGCCCCTGGCCCGGTAGCGTCGGTCCGACCACCACACGGCCACGAAGACGCCGGCGAGAATGCACAACGCGTAGGCCCGAACCGGGATGGGGCCGAGGTACCAGACGGCCGAGGACGGGCTCGGTATGCCTGCGGGCAGCGCGGCCGTGACCGGCATCGGCAGCATCGTTGACATCGTGGCGGAAAGCGTGGCGACAGGCACTCAGAGGACCTCTCGATGGGCGGAGGATCAGTGCCGGATGGGCGCCGGCGGCGACCAACTCGGCAACGAACTGCTGGGGGTCGGTGGAGCGGATGATGGCCTCGCCGACGAGGACGACATCGGCGCCGCAGCGCGCGAGGCCCATGACGTCGTGCGGGCTGACTCCTCCGGTTGCGATCCGCACGACCTGCGTCGGAAGAACGTCAGCTGACCCTGATCGAACAGTGCTGCAGTCAACGGCCAGGGTATCAGGATCCCGGGTGTCGATGGCGACGATGCAGGCGCCCGCATCGACTGGCAGTCGAGCGCCTCACGGCGGGTACGAACCTCAACGACGGCGCCCATCCCCAGGGAGTGGACCCTTTCGATGAGTCCTTCGAGCACAAAGGGTATCAAGGCGGGCATCGAGCATGAGCAGATCGGCGCCGTGAGCCCGGGGCCTCGTGCACCTGGTAGGGAGTGACCACCAGGTCGTTGGCGAGGACGGGAAGATCCACCGAGGCCCTGACGGCGTCCAGGTCCTTGAGGGAGCCTCGCGTCGCGCTCGGCCCCGTGACCACTGAGACACAGGCGGCACCGCCGGCGGCGTAGAAGCAGGCCAGCATCCCCGGGTCCCCAACGCCGCTGAGGTCCGCGAACGTGGCCGTGGAGCGCTTGACCTCGGCGATCACCGTGACCGCACGGTCGTCGGTGCGCAAGCTGGACAGGGCGCTGATGGCACCGGGGACCAGGCGGGAGGTCTCTCGCAGGCTGGACAGGGGAACCAGCGACGCGCGACGGTCGGCGGCCGCCTTGGCCTCGACCACCATTGCCTCGAACGAGGTCATCGCCACCTCCCCGATCTCACCTGGAGGCGCTCCGGAAGGGCGCCTGTCCGTATCAATCGTGACGGCCCGAGGCCGTCTGTTGCAAATCGCCAAACCGTGCTGACCGAGGAGCGGTCAGCCAGGACGTCCTCCCACGTGCGCGCCCAGATCGCCACCGGCGAGGAAGCAGCTGCGCTCGCCGGTGTGGCAGGCGGCTCCGACCTGATCGACCTCGATCAGGAGCGCGTCTCCGTCGCAGTCCAGATGGACGGACTTGACATACTGCGCATGTCCGGACATGTCTCCCTTTGCGCCAGTACTCGCAGCGAGACCGCGACCAGAAAGTCACGCGCCCTCTGCCAGGGGTTCGCCGAAGCGCTTCATCATCCATCCATCCCACCATGAGGACCTCACGTGAGTCGTACTGCTGGACGACGGCGCAGACCAGGCCGTCGACGTTGCGCTTCAGACGCGCGGAGATCTGAGAATCGAGAGCCACGACTGCATTATGCACCTCAGGTGCCGCTCAGCCAGGAGGGCCGAGCAGCGGGCCCAGGTAGACCCACATGCCAGGCAGGTTGCGCACGACCGCGAAGACAGCCAGGGCCACCTCCGAGAAGGACGCCCCTCCCTACCGGTGACGAGCGGCCGTCGCAGCCCTCGGGCATGCGAGAAGCCAACGCAGCACCAGAAGGACCACCAGCGCCTCGAGCACGAGCGCGAAGGGGTTGTAAACCCATGGCAGCCCACAGGTCGCCGTACATGAGCTCGCGAGTCGCCCTGGTGCCTCCGCACAGAGGGCACCACAGCCCCGTGGTGCGGTGAAGCGGGCAGAGGTCGGGAAGCCCCGGCGAACTGCGAGGCAGAGTCAGTGCACGCAGCACGATGAGGCTACCCGGCAAGGCGGGGACGACCATCAGGAGGCCCAGCCTGATGCGCCTTCCGGGTCCCGAGTGCACACCGGAGCGATGGAGCCTCGCCGACGCGCTCGCGCAGCAGCCTTCAGACCGACATTTCATCAAGAAACACCACCATGAACAGCAGGAGGAAGCCAGCACTGATAACAGAACCTATAGTACCCGTCACCACTCCGGCGATTGACACCCCTTTATTGGAGGCACGCCCCTCATCGGCAGCGTGCATCCCCTTGATTCCCACGACGATCGCCGGTACACCCAGGGAATGCACCGAGATACATGCAGTTGATGAAGATACTAGCGATGCCGAGCCCGAGCGCCCACCCGCCGAGGGCGTTGGCCTCATGCCGACGCGGATCGTAGAGCGGCCCCCAGTACACGCCCGGCCCATATGGCGGATACTGCCCGTAAGAAGGTGGCGGGTAGGGATACTGCTGGCTATAGGGCTGTCCGTAGGCCTGACTGTAGGGCTGCTGGCCAGGCCCCGGATACGGGACCACCTGGCTTCCTGACGCCGCAGGAAAGGGGTACGACTGGGCGCCAGGATAATCAGTACTGTAGTAACCGTTTTTGAATCGCCGATGCACCTGAGCCGGCTTGGGAGGCCGCGCAGACTCAGCAGAGTAAGACCGAGAACCAACAGCTCCTTGGCGATAAAGGATCCGCTTGGTAAAGATTCAAGTCGCTCATTATTCCTCCCCTGGGGCGAAGCGCACAACGTAGCCTACACGAGCACATGTATCACATCCCGGGGAGGACTTCACACCTCAATGGGGAGAACACCCCATGACGACGTCACCCACTAGACACTTCGCCGCGCAAGCCGCCTGAGGCTTGTGCGGCGAGGAACCTAGACGCCCAGAAGCATCAGGACGACTGGATGGTGTTCATGGTCTCGGTGAACTGCCCGGTAGCAAAGTAGATAATCAGCCCCAGGATCGAGAGCCCGCCCATGACGATGCCGGCAATGGACATCCCTTGTTGGTGGACGTCCTTCGTTCGCCGCCTGCATACCCATGTGGCCCACGATGATCGCAGGGATACCCGTGACAATGCTGCAGCAGACCAGACTGGCGATCCCAGGCCGAGGGCCCAGCCTCCCAGCGAGTTCTTCTCATCAGGACGAGGGCCGAATCCACCAGGGACATAGCCCCCGGGCTGCTGATTGTACTGACCTTCGGGGGAACCCATGTTGCTCATAGAATCTCTCCGTGTAGATAGGGTTCGATGACGTTGACAGTATGTCACTGAAGTATAACAGGCTCCACGCAGCACGCAAATCGAGCCCCTTCGCGACACCACCTCGACACGGCGATGACGCCCGAGCTAAACCCCACTCCCTCTCATCTGAACAAAAAGATAAATGAGAGTGGCGCAGAATCCAATGATTCCCAAAATAATTCCAGCGGTCCCCGCACCTCGGTTAGTCGCCTCACCTCGGTCTGCGCAGCCTGAGCCTGCAGCCCTAAAACGATCGCAGTAACCCCAAAATGATTCCGCAACAGAAAATACTAGCCATCCCCAGAGCAAGAGCCCAGCTCCCCAGGTGGTTCTTCTCACTATCCGGATTCCTCCAAGAATTCCCACCACTTGGATAACTGGGCTCGTTGTCATAAGTGGCTCACGATCTCTCCTTGGACTTGGCCACATGGGCAGCATCAGGGAATCAGGACAGGGGCACCGTACCGGCACCACGTCCACAGCCAGTCTTCCATATTTTTAACGTACCGGGTGGTCTGCGCCTTGCAGGGCATTCTTGGCCTCAGCGATGGTCATCACCCGTAGTGGAACACTGAGGCTGCCAGAACGGCGTCGGCACCATGGTTGGCCGCAGTCACGAAGTCCGCTGGACATCCGGCGCCGCCGGAGGCGATGAGCGGAACCCGGACCCGTCGACGAACGGCGTCAATCATCTCGGTGTCGAATCCTTGGGTGACCCCGTCGGCGTCCATGGAGTTCAGGAGGATCTCTCCGGCGCCGAGCTCAGCACCTCGAACCGCCCAGGCGACGGCGTCGATCCCGGTGGAGGTCCGCCCTCCGTGAGTCGTGACCTCGAAGCCAGAGGGGTGTCGAGACGCCGGAAGGGACACCGACGCGCATCCACCGACAGGACGAGCACCTGGTTTCCGAAACGCTGCGCCACGTCCGTCAACAGCTCGGGACGGTTGATGGCCGCGGTGTTGATACCGACTTTGTCCGCCCCGCCCGCAGCAGCTGATCCACGTCATCGACGGAACGCACTCCCCACCAACAGTCAGTGGAACGAATACCTGCTCGGCGGTACGACCGACCACGTCCAGCATGGTGGAACGCCCCTCGTGCGAGGCCGAGACGTCTAAGAAGGTGATCTCATCGGCCCCCTGAGCGCCGTAACGGGAGGCGAGCTCCACGGGGTCTCCGGCGTCCTGAGGCCCTGGAAGTTGACGCCTTTGACGACACGGCCGTTCTTGACGTCCAGGCAGGGGATAATACGGATGGCAACGCTCATGAATGGTCCTTGGGTGTCGGGCCGGCGGAGGTCTGAGGGGCGGCGCTTGCAGCGCTGCCCGCATGATCCTCGGACGCCCGGAAGCCTGAGCAGGGTCTCTGGCGAGAACGTCGATCACCACGACGACGGGCTCCTTCCCCTGCGCCTGCTCCGCAGGCAGTGAGAGGACAACCCGTGAACCGACGGTGATATCCACCAGGTTCTGGGAGACTCCCACCAACGCGTTACTCATGTCGAGCTGCTTGGGCGGCTCCCGGTACCCGAAGGTCGATTTCTCGAGGGGTTGGCCCGTGGCCCAGCTGACCATCGTGGTCCGAGCGATAAGACGGTCCTGGGAACCGATCTGAGGGCCGGTGCCCTTGATGAGGATCTCCGTGGACGCCCCGGTTGGTGCGGGGAGTCCGGCGCTGCTGACGGTGATGGAGCCATCGGGTCCTTCACTGACGGTGGGGGTACCGGGCGCCGGTTGCTTGGCCTCCCCTGTTGCCGTGGTGGGCAGGAGGTCGACGACGGTGATCTTCGTCGTCCGAGAGCCGTTCTCCTCGTCGGCCGGTTCACGAAGAACGACGCGAGTCCCCTCACGCTGACCGGAGACCGCCGCGTTGATGTAGTCCCCCACGTCAGGACCGAGCATGCCCTGCCAGAGCTTGTACCCATCCTTGTTACCCGTCGTGTTGCGCCCGTCGAGACCGGAGAACTGCGAGACCTGCAGGATCACTGGCGTCCCTTCGGAGACTGCACGACCCTGCCCGGTCTCGACGACGTCGGTCAGCACCGAGCTGGGGGCTGACAGAGAGGTGTCGTTGCTCAAGTCGATGGAGGGCGCCGTCCCCGATCCGACCCGACCGCTGACCCTCAGCAGCTGGCTGAGGGGCGTTGCCGTCCAGCACGGTCGCCTGGGCCACGGTGCTGGTACCCGTCCCGTTACTCTTGGAGACGAGCTTGTTGACGGCCAGCGGCACCAGGATCATGGCAAGAACGACGACGCCGATCAGGCCGACCGCCAGGGGCCCCCTGGGCATACGACCCAGCGGGCCACCCAGGGTGCGCCGCCGCTGCATCGGTTCTGGCTCCCGTATCCCGGTGACCTCCTCGTCCTGCGGGCGCTTGGGCTCGCCGGCTGCATAGCCTCGATCAGCCTCGCACAGCCGGCATGTGCGTGCTGTGGAGATCATGGCTACTGTCCTGCGGCGCTGCGGATGTCTGTGCACCGGCCATGGGTCGTCCGGGACGGGAGGCGTCCTGCGCAGGAACGGAGGCCCGGCCCGACACCTGTGGCTGCCACCGAGGCTGCGGCTCGGTGCGAGGCGCCGGTGTGCCGGCAGATTGGGCACTGCTGGTTGGAGTGCCGGCGGGCCGTGACGGCGCAGCAGGTTGGGAAAGCGCCGGAAGGTCCTGGGTCAGTGCCTCCTGCTGAGCCTGCTGAGCACGTTCGAGTGCACGGCGCTGACGCCGTGTCAGGGGCGTGCCCGCTCCAGGATCCGGGGAGGAGGTAGTACTCATGTTGCGTCTTCCGTCAGTCGCCTTACCAGTGCCGTGAGCCTCACCGTTCACACCCCGTTGGGAAGAGCGGTTGCTGAGCGCTCCATGCTCTCCAGGAGTGCATCGATACGCTCGTCCACGGCACAAAAGGGATCACTCAGGGTAACAGGTGAGCAGACGCCGTCGTCGAGTCGAACACCCACCCAGTCGACACTCAGATCGCAGCGCAGGTCCTCGGCCCTGGCGACGACCGCGCCACGCAGGCGCGCACGCGTCGTCGCGGGCGGGGTGTCCACCGCCCGGCGGCAGGGTCTCATCGTCGACGAATCGGCGCAGGAGACCGGCACCCTCCAGACGTTGACGCAGTCCCTGACCGGGAGAGACGTCGTGGTAGGCGAGGGCCAACCGGGTCGCCCGGGGGTCGGCCAGATCGGTGTCGTGCCGTTGGCAGTAGCGAGTCAGCAGCTGGTGCTTGACCGCCCAGTCCAGCTCCGTCGCCACGCGGTCGGGCTGCTGCAGGCGGAGGGCCTCGAGCCCCCGTTCCCACAGATCCAGTGCGGCTTCGTGGAGAGCAGTGATCTCAATGTCTTGCGCGACATGGTTGCGTAGACGTCCGAGGTGCTCGGCCTGCATCTCCAACGACGTGATGGTCCGTCCGTCGACGCGTTCCAGGAGCGCCCCTCCGCTCATGTCATGGCAGGTGTCGCGGATGGCCCTCATGGGGTCGGCCAGGGCCAGGTCACTGAGGTCTCCCCCGTGCTCCAGGTAGTCCAGGAGCAGGTCCATGGCCGCCACCTTGAGCAAGGTGGATCCCTGAGCGATGTTGGAGTCCCCGACGATGACATGCATGCGCCGGTAGTGCTCGGCATCGGCATGCGGTTCGTCCCGGGTGTTGATCAGCGGTCTGGCCCGGGTCGTGGCTGAGGAGACGGCGTCCCGCATCTGGTCGGCCCGCTGGGAGAAGACGTAGCCCCTGAGGTCCCTGAGCCCGTTGCCTGCGGGTCGGGTATCGCCGTCTCCTGCGATATGGCCAGCACCGACAAGGATCTGCCGGGTCACCAGGTGGGGCACGAGGGTGCGGGCATCATTCAGAAGTCTCACGACGGCGCACAAGATAGTTCTCATGGCACCCGAAGCCGTTGCCCTCAGCATCGCGGTTGTTCTTCAGCAGGTGGATCCTCCCGGGAACAGCTGAGGCAGCCAAGCGGGCATTGGCCCGCTCGGCGAGATCGGCCATGACGAGGCTCGCCGGCGCGGTCCTGAGCGAGCACGTCCTCAAGGCGGTCGCACTCGGCGGTGGCGAACTCGGGGTGGGAACCCACGTCCAGGTAGAGGCGAGCACCCCCGCGAGTGAAGACGTTCGAGGAGCGCGAGCGCTGAACCACGGGATCGAAGAGCTCACGGGCAGCGTGGTCGGCGTCCATGGGAGGTGAGCCGTCGGTGGTGGGGGCGCAGGTGATGCCGTACTCGGTCTCCACCCCGATGATGCGCCGCGCCACGGGCCGTGAGCCGCTCATGCTCACTGGCCGCCCTTCTGGACGAAGCCCTGGACGAAGGCTGCCGCATTGGTCTCGATGACCGAGTCGATCTCATCGAGGATGCTGTCCACGTCGCTGACCTGCGTGGTTGACGAGGCTCGCGTCCCAGCGCCGACCTGCTCGTCGGTGTCTGCAGCAGTGGTCTCGATGCCGGTGCGACGGACCTGTCCATGGGACTGACTGGCGTGCTGCGGCGTCATGTCTTGCTCCTTCCGCAGTCCTCTCGAGCAGCGCACCGTTGGTGAGCGCACTGTGAGGCTCAGTGTCTCTCAGGTGCCGCCCGGCGACCAATTTCCTCCAGGATGGTCGCCGTCTCATCGGAGCCGACGATCACGTCGTGGGGCAGGCGCAGACGCGCCAGCTCGGGGGCGCCTGGGACGTCGAGGAGGAGGCAGGTCCAGGAGGCGCCCACGATCTGCGAGGTAGCGGTGAATGGCGGTTCCGCGGATGGCGGCACGCGTGCCCTCGGGGGCGCGTCGGCGCGCGCTGAACCTCTGCGTCGGTGACCAGCCGATGGATCCTGCCGGCGGCGTCAAGCTTGTCGACGATCGAGCGTCCCGAGCGCAGATCGGCCCACTGGATGTCGAGAGCGGCCAGGCGGGGATCGTCCCAGGCGGTTCCCGACCTACGGCGCAGTCCCTCACAGAGCTCGTACTTGGCGACCCACTCCAGCATCTGGGCAGCCGGACCGGATCCGTTGCGGCGCCACTGCTCGAGGGCGTCGAGGGCCTGGCGCCACAGAGTCAGGGCGCTGCTGGCCTGGGCGTCTCCGGAATGTATGACGGCCGGAGTGACGGCGTCGAGGAAGGTGCGTTGAATCTGCCGGGGCACCTATGGCCCCCGCCCCGGGTGCGCAGCTCGTGGGAAAGGGTGGGGTCGTGAGAGAGGGCCCAGTGCTCCTCGACGGGGTCGCCGGTGATGGCCAGGTCTCTGAGGCGATCCAGAGCCTCCGTGAACCGGCTGGAGCTCTCGGCGTACGCCTGCTCCAGGAACCACAGCAGAACCAGATCGGTGGTGGCGACCTTGAGGTAGATGGGAACGTCGAAGCGGTTGGCGTCGCCGTTGATGACGTGGAGGCGGCGCCAGCGGGCACTGTCGGCGTGCGGCTCGTCGCGGGTGTTGATGATGGGGCGGTTGAAGGTCGTCTGCAGGCCGATCTCGGACTCGACGTAGTCGCGCGCTGACTGATCTGGAATCCGGGGCGCTCACTGCGCTGCCCGATGCCCACCCGCCCGGCACCTGCGAGGACGGGCCTGGTCACGAGGAAGGGGTGAGGACCGCGGCCAGCTCCTCGAAGGGCACGTCGCGTCGCACGAGGTGGTTCTCGTGGGCACCGTAGGCCGCGCCCTTGCCGTCCACGTTGTTCTTGTACAGAACGATCTCCGCGGGTGTCCCGGCCCCACCGTCCCCGCCGCTCAGGGCTCATGGCGCGCCTGGCGACCACCTCGCCGGCGCGGTCCCAGACCAGGGCGTCGCGGGGGGTGAGGACCTCAGGGTGAGAGTACTCGGGGTGGGCGTGGTCGACGTAGAAGCGGGCTCCGTTGACCAGGACCGCCGTCGTCGCCCGGGGAAGCGCCGCCTCGGCGGCACTAGGGCGGGCGCGTGAGCCCCAGGGGGCCGGCGGAGGGTCGGCCCCCCCCCGCATCGGCCGGTGGTGCGTCGCCCGACGGCGCTGGGCGAGCAGGGTCGTCGGTGAGCTGGCTGGGGTGAGCGGCGGAGCGCTGCAACCTGCCACCACGCAGATCGGCCAGTGGATCCTCTCCCTCGTAGTCCCACCGCACCGTGGGCACGCCGGCACCGGTGCAGTAGGCCTCCACCACCCGGGTGGACAGGACCACGGGATTGGCGTAGGCGTCACCCGGGTGCAGGACCCCGAACTCGGTCTCCAGGCCGACGGGGCGCGTCACCGGACCGGGCTGAAAACCGACGTCGTTCATGTGCTCTCCTTACCGAGCCTGCGCACGCTGCGGATCTGCGAGGTACGGGCGCCGATGAGACGTGCCCACCCCTCAAAGGTGGTGGCGCCGGTGATCTCCTCGTTCTGTCGTGCCTCGGTCTCAACGGCCGAGCGGAGCCTGGCTGCGTTCAGTCCGCCCTCTCCCCCGGCGAGCTCATCCTTGATGGAGGCGGTCTTGGCGCGGGAGACGATGGCGGCCAGCATGGCGCCGCTGGTCAGGTCGGCCAGGTGAAGGACGCGGGTGGAGGTGCCACTGGCCGCGTGGGCCTCGGTGATCTCCAGGACGGCGGTGGCCTCGTTGCGGGCGTAGAGGGCCTCGACGACGACGCGGCGCAGGGAGGCGGCGGTGGTCTCGCGGTCTCCTCCGTGGCCCGCGAGCTCGGCCGGAGCCAGGGGCAGGTCGGCAGTGAGGTGACGGGCGAGGATCTCCTCGGCACCGGCTGCATCGGGCCGGTTGATGCGGATCTTCACGTCCAGCCGCCCGGGGCGCAGGATGGCGGGGTCGATCATGTCCTCACGGTTGGAGGCCCCGATGATGACGACGTTGCGCAGGGACTCCACGCCGTCGATCTCCGCCAGGACCTGGGGCACGATCATCGTCTCGACGTCGGAGGACACGCCGGTGCCACGGGTGCGGAAGAGGGCCTCCATCTCGTCGAAGAAGATGACCACCGGCCGGTCTTCCGCGGCGGCCTTGCGGGCCTGGTCGAAGATGGCGCGGATCTGCCGCTCGGTCTCACCGACGAACTTGCTCAGCAGCTCGGGGCCCTTGATGTTGAGGAACGCGGGCGGGCGCCCTGTGACGCCGGAGGTGCTGGGAGAGCCGGCCAGTGAGGTGGCCACGGCCTTGGCGATGAGGGTCTTGCCGCATCCGGGTGGGCCGTAGAGCAGCAGGCCCTTGGGGGCGCGCAGGCCGTAGGCGTGGAAGAGCTCGGGGTGGGTGAAGGGCAGCTCGAGGGCGTCTCGGATCTGCTCGATCTGCGGCCCCAGGCCTCCGATATCCGCCCAGGAGACGTCGGGTGTCTCGGCCACGACGAGCTGCTCCACGCTGGTGCGCTCGATGAGAGTCGTAGCGACGTCGGCGCGCAGGTCGGCGACCAGGGTGTCTCCGGGTTTGAGCCCTCACCGGTCCCGGCGATGCGGCCAAGAGCTGAGGACAGGGGTGAGGATCCGGGTCCCTCCTGCGCCGGTGGTCACGAGGACCCGGGCGTCATCGAGCCTTTCCTCGAGGGTGACGGCCTCACCGGTGCCCGGCTCCGGGGAGGGTGGCGACGACGAGGCATCTGGTCGTTGACGGCCACGCGCCGCCCGACCTGCAGCTCGGTGTTATCGACGCCGGGGTGGACGTGCAGGAGCATCTGGCGGCCCGACAGGGCTCACGGCGACCTCGCGGGGCTGAGCGGTACCGGCGGCATCGGCAGCCCCGCCAGTGTCGCTCCTGCACCCCTCGTGCGGGGAAGGCCGGTGAGCAGTCCCAGGGGTGACCGGGGGTGGGTGACGGCATCGAGCTGTTGGCCGAGCTCGGCGATGCGCTCGCGGGCGGTGCCCAGAGCGGTCACCAGGCGCTCGTTCTTGGCCGCCAGGCCGACGGCCTGGGCGCGGGCCTCACGCAGCTGGTGGCTGGTGAAGTCCGTGGCCGGCATCCCCAGTGGCTGGGGCATGCCGGCGTCGGCCGCAGACGTCTCAGACATGGTCGCCGCCATCCTGGCTGTCATCTGCGCTCCCGCTGAGAACGGGTGTGGCGTCGGAGGGCTGCTTGGCCCGGCAGTCGCGCAGGACACGACGGACCTTCTTGTCGGTGCTGGTGCGTTCCTTGACGTCGTCGGGCAGCCAGTAGCCGCCCTCGTCGTAGGCACCGCGGGCGGGCGGACGCCTGCGGGTCAGGGGCCGGGAGCCCGCGGCCAGGCGACGAGCGGTCAGCAGGAAGCCGGTGTGCGCCACCATGCGGTGGTCGGGGCGCACGGCGAGCCCGTCGACGTTCCAGGTGCGCACCATGGACTCCCAGGACTCGGGGTCGGTGAACAGGCCGCTGTGACGCAGGGCCTCCACGGTGCGCGAGAGCTGGGTGACGGTGGCGACGTAGGCCAGGAAGAGCCCGCCCGGGGCCAGGGCCGAGGAGGCGGCCTCGACGTTCTCCCAGGGCGCGAGCATGTCCAGGACCACCCGGTCGATGCTGCCCGGTTCCACCCGGGAGGCGACGACGTCGGCGAAGTTCCCGGTGCGCAGCTCCCAGGCGGGATGGTGGCGGCCGAACCAGGCGTCGACGTTGGAGGCGGCGATCTGGGCGAAGTCCTCGCGGCGCTCGATGGACAGCAGGTGCCCGCCCTCCCCGATGGCGGAGAGCAGGTTCATGGTCAGTGCACCGGAGCCGACGCCGGCCTCCAGGACGCGGGCGCCGGGAAGATGTCCCCATGGCGACGACCTGACCGGAGTCCTGGGGTAGACCACCTGTGCGCCGCGAGGCATGGACAGGACGTAGTCGGCCAGGAGCGGGCGCAGCAGGAGCAGCTCGTGACCGGTGTCGGTCTCGATGACGCTGCCCTCGTCCATGCCGACAACATCCCTGTGGTGGAAGGAGCCGCGCACGGACTGGAAGTAGCCGTGGGGGTCGAGCAGGAAAGGTGTTCTTGCGGCCCTTGGTGTCGGTGACCTGGATGCGTTCGCCGTAGCGGAAGGGGCCACGGCGACCGGCCTGTCCCAGGATCTCCTGGGGGCGGGACGCTGGGAGGACTCCGTGGGTGAGTTCACCGTGTGCTCAGTCTGCTCGCTCATCAGGGCGAGTGTAGGGACCGGTGCGCGACCTCAGTGCGTCATCACGACACTCGCCTCAGAGGTGTACGGGAGGAAAGTGAGCGTCTCTTGGAGATAGAGCTCAATCGACTCGGCATCGTGTGAGAGATATCCGATGGAGAGGTCCTGGCCGAGGTGCAGCTCGTAGTCGCCGCCCCGCGTGCTCAGCAGGACAGCGCCCTGGATGGCGGGGGCCCACAGGACCCTCGCCGTCCAGGAGACGATCGATGTGCTTGCGGATGGGGTAACCGTCATCAGTGGTCTCCGCGACGGCGGTCCACAGCTCGGCGGAGAGCAGAGGGCGTAGGGGCCTTCGACTCCGGCGAGGCGGAGCTCCTGAGGGCAGCGGCAACGGCGTCGGGAAGATCCTTCGGCTGCGGGAGCGATACGGCGCGGGTTGGAGCTTGAGGGAACCAGTCCCTCAATGCCCGCGCTCGCCAGCCCGTCGAAGACAATGCCGTCCTCAGCCCTGGCGATCTGAGCAACGGCGTCCTTCACGGGTTGCCAGTCGGAGTCCTGGGCTCCCCGGTCGACGGCGTCGACAGCCTCGCGGCTGACCCGGAAGGGAACCTTCAGCTCGACGACCTGGCGGACCTGACGCTGGTGGGCCTGGACGCCTTCGAAGGGGGTGTCCACGCGTACCTGGTGACCGGTGCGTACTGCCGCGAGATCCTCTCCGTCGGGTCCAACCACGTCGACGACGCGTCGTCCAGCGATCCAGCGGATGAAGGTGCGCCGCGCCTCTTGGTCGATCTCACCCCAGGCAGCTTCGGAGATGGGGGCCAGCTGTCGATGCAGATTGTTCATACTCGGCCTTTCAGGTTTCCGATCCCGAGGGATCCGTCGGACGGTGCGGCAGTGGAACCCGCACCGATGCTGTGGTCATCTGGTGTCTGGTCACGCGGCGCCTCAGAAGACGCGTTGAACCCTAGGTCCTCTGGCGGCGCTCAGCTCAGTGGCGGGCTGGGTCGGGTCCTGCGGTCCCGCCTCAGGTCGGACAGAAGGCTTCGCGTACTGGTCGGCGTCGTCAAGGAAGGCGGCCGGCGGAGCGAAGAACAGGCATCCCGTCAGAGCCGTGGAGAAGTCGAGGATGCGGTCGTAGTTGCCCTCGGGCTCCCCCAGGAACATACGCCGGAGCATGAGCTCGGTGACGCGTGGGTCCGCGGCGTAGCCTCGCGAAGAACGTGCCCTGCTCCCCGGAGGCCTCACCGAAGGCCAGATTGTCACGCACGATCTGGAGCTCGTTGCCGTCGGCATCCTCAATGGTGTTCATGGTGACGTGGCTGTTGGTGGGCTGCTCGTCGTCAGGGAGCTGGGTGTCATCGAGCTTGGTGCGCCCGATGACGCGTTCCTGTTCCTCGACGCTCAATGAGTCCCAAGCGGTGAGGTTGTGGACGTACTTCTGCTCAATGATGTAGCTGCCGCCCACCCAAGCACCCTCGTTGATGAGCGCCGCGGCAACGGCCGCCTGCCCCCGCGGGCTCTCAGTACCGTCGACGAAGCCCAGAGGGTCACGATTATCGAGGTAGCGGAAGGCGTGAACCTCATCGTAGGTACTGACCGCAGAGCCCAGTCGGCGCATGATCTGGCGCGCCAGCTCGAAGCACATGTCAAGAGTTGAGGCGCGCAGGTGGAAGAACAGGTCTCCCGGCGTCGAGGGGGCACTGTGCTTTGCTCCCTGGAGTGCCTCGAAGTCGTGCAGATACTCAGGACGAGGCACGTCGAAGAGACGGTCCCACATACCTGCCCCAATACCGACGACGCAACTGAGCATAGTCTCGGGGTAGCGGAAACCCACGGCTCGGGTCAGCCCGGACACAGCAGTCAGCAGATCAACGACCTGCGGACTCGCCCCCACTGCGTACGGTCACAGTGAGGGAAGATCGATGCCTTGGCCGGCGAAGCCAGAATCTCTTGAGAGAGGTCCTGAGAGTTGACGTCGCTCATGGTTTCACCTTCAAAGATGACGCTGATACCAATGCCCGGAGGCATTTCATCCTATGTGAAGGTTAGCATCCTCAGTGCAGTCGGAGCCGGTGAGCATCATGATCCGACGACATGGTCGGGCGGCTTGGTCGTCGTGGTCGCCTTGATTACCTCAGTCACCGCCGCCTCTCAGCGCGCACCGGTGGGGACCGCACCGGTCAGGCTCCCCGCATCCACGAGCACCAGCCAGCGTGAGACCTCCCGGGCCCGTTTCATGGCGTCAGCGGCCGCCTGACCGTTCAGGTCAGTCGTCACCGCTGCGGGCGGCAGCACCGTGCAGATCTGCCTCGCAGTCATTCCGGCCACGGGGGCCGAGCCTGCTGCGTCCAACAGTCCGAGCTCCTTCGAGGGAGACCTCATCGACCGTGCCGATGAGCTCGGGACCCGTCAGCCACGAGGGACGAGTGCGGCTCCCTGCGCCAGCGCTTCACGAACCCTGGGACACGGGCGTGTCGGGGACGACGACGCGTACAGGGCGGGCCAGCTCGCTGCAGGTCCAGCTTCGAGGCGGCCCGGGCGCCTCCCCGAGCTCGAGGACCTGCCAGCTGGAGGCCACGATCGACCAGCCCACCATGACGACCAGGATGAGGTTGAAGGCGTCGGGCTGGCGGCCGTACAGCACGAGTGGGCGCAGGATCCACCACCACACGACACCACCGACCACCGCCAGCCCGCCCCAGCCGGCCACTTTGAGACCGAGCCGGCGGTTGCCGGTCACCTGGACCACGAGCGCGGCCAGGGCGTAGCCGCCGTCGAGGGGAAGACCCGGCAGGGCGTTGAAAGATGGCCAGGGCCAGGTTGACCAGGGTCACGGCCCACACCGTGAAGGCCACGGGGACCGACAGACGGACGGATTCCTGCATCAGGGTTCCGATCAGCCACAGGAGCAGGTTGGTGGCCGGTCCCGACAGGGAGGTGACCAGGTCCTTCCAGGCGTTCCAGTCGCGTGCCGGTCCGAAGGACGTGCGTCCGCCCCACAGGTAGAGCTCGTAACGGGTGGGGCGCCTGCCCATGAGGGTGCCCGGACAGCCCGTGGGCCAGCTCATGCAGCAGGACCGATGCCGCAACGCCCAGCACCGTGGAGACCACCACCAGCAGCACCGTTGTGGTCCCGAAGGCACCCAGGGCCGAGGAGACCAGCGGGTACCAGCTGCCGGCGATGAGCAGGCCGAGCAGGAAGGAGGTCGGCGAGATGACGACGGGGGCGCCGCCGATGCGGGCGATCACCCACTCGCCGGTCGATGTGGGAGGGCAGGCATGGGCGCGAGCCCTAACGCCGTCGGGAGCCAGCTGCCGCATTCGACTCGGGGGCCACAGCCGCAGATGTCCGTGCCCGCAGGGCGCCGGCTGTGGAGGAAGGCCGTCCCCTCGGACAGATCCGACGCCGCGTCACCTCCTCGCGGTAGCGTCATCCCCCATGTCCCCTGAGCCGCACACCGTCCCAGCTCATCGCCTCAGGCCGGCGTCAGGCCCACCGGTCCGGGCGCCAGTGGCAGTCCGGGAGGAGGGTCCGGCGGTGGACGCCGAGCAGCCCTGTCCCCTCCCGCCAAAGGACTTCATGCAGTGCCCGCTCATGTTCCGTCTGCGCACGGTCGACCGCCTCCCCGAGCCCGGTTCACTGGCCACGCACAAGGGCACCGTGGTTCACGGCGTGCTGGAACGTCTCTACGATCTTCCGGCCTCAGATCGCCGCCCTGAGGCGGCGCTCTGACCTCCTGCCCGAGCCAGTGGGCCTCCCACCGGGAGAAGAACCCGGAGGTCATGGGACCTGTTCGAGGACGCCGGCCGGGTGGAGACCTGGCTGGAGGAGGCCCGCGGACTCATCCGCACCTACTTCACCCTGGAGAACCCCCAACGCCTGGAACCGGCCGATCGCGAGCTCTTCGTCCAGACCGAGACCGGTGACGGCCTGCTCCTGCGGGGCTTCGTCGACCGTCTGGACGTGGCACCTGACGGCGCCATGCGAGTGGTCGACTACAAGACTCGGCCGCAGTCCCGGCACGCGTTTCATGGAGGACGCGCTGTTCCAGATGCGCTTCTACGCGCTGGTCCTGTGGCGCCTGCGCGGGCGGGCGCCGGCCCGCCTCCAGCTGGTCTATCTCAAGGACGGACGGGTCCTGACTCACGATCCTCGCCTGCCCGAGCTGGAGCGGACCGAGACGCGCCTGATGCACCTGTGGGATGAGGTCGAGGACTGCGCTCGCACCGGATCCTTCCGCCCCCGCCGCTCCCGGCTGTGCGACTGGTGCGCCTTCCAGGCCCAGTGCCCGCTCTTCGGTGGCACCACGCCGCAGGTGCCCGACGACGGGATCGCCCGTCTCCTGAGTGCCCGCCGCGCTGCTGCCTGATCTCAGCCACTGTTCCGGAATTGCCATGGCGAGAAGCCATCGGTTACAGTCCGTGACGGTTGACAACCGTCACCACGGACTTCCCAGTTCCCCACGGAGAAGCACATGAACGTCGTCCAGGCCCACACAGCCCGCACCGCCTCGCGCGGAGCCGGTATGTGTATGCGCTGCCTGGTTCGGGCGTTCTGAGGCGGTCTCAGACAGATCGTTCTCCCCGGCTCCGGCGCCCCTGAGACGGCGCCCTCATCAGCCACGTCCAGCCAGGCCTCCACCTCACTCCCCACCGGATGACGTGGCCTGTCTCTGTCTTTCCTCACCCGTGCCGCGTCACCGGTCCCCGACGCAGGCTGCTTGCGCCTGAAAGCAGTAGCCGGACAAGGACCACACCGTGCCGTCACCCGCCATTCTCACTGGGCTCGTCGTTGGAGCCGTCCTCGGTTTCATCCTCCAACGAGGCCGTTTCTGCATCACCGGAGCCTTCCGCGACCTGTGGGTCTCCCGCTCCTGGCGCTGGTTCACAGCCTTCCTGCTGGCCATCGCCGTTCAGGCGGTCGGAGTCGTCGTCCTGACCGGAGCGGGCTCCATCACCCCCGAGATCCCCAAGCTGTCAGTAGTCGCCACCGTTGTCGGTTCCTTCCTCTTCGGAGTCGGGATCGTCCTGGCCGGAGGCTGCGCCACCGGGACCTACTACCGCGCCGGAGAGGGCCTGGTCGGCTCCTGGTTCGCGCTCGTGGCCTATGCCACCACCGCGGCCGCGTCGAAGACGGGACTCCTGTCAGGGGTGACGACCTGGGTCAAAGGGCTGTGGGTCACCGACCTCACCACCATTCCGGCCACCATCGGTCTGCCGAGCTGGGGCGGCGTCGTCATTCTGGCCAGCATCACCGGGGTCGTCGTGCACCGCTTCGTTGTCCTGGGGCGTAGCCGTCCCACTCAGATCCAGATTCCCGCACAGCGTACGGGACTGGCTCACCTGCTGCTGGAGAAGCAGTGGAACCCTCTGGTCACCGGTTTCCTCGTTGGCGTCGTCGCCGTCATTGCCTGGCCCGCGTCCTGGGCCTCGGGGCGCCCCGACGGGCTCGGGATCACGACACCGTCGTCGAACCTGGTGAACCTCATCGTCACCGGTGACGCCAAGCGGCTCGACTGGGGCGTGCTCCTGGTCCTGGGTATTCTGCTCGGCTCCTACGTCGCAGCCAAGGCCTCCGGCGAGTTCCGGGTTCGGGTGCCCAGTGCCCAGGTCATTCAGCGCTCCATCGCCGGCGGGGTCCTCATGGGGATCGGCGCCGTCTGGGCAGGTGGCTGCTCGATCGGCAATGCCCTGGTGCAGACCTCGCTCCTGTCATGGCAGGGCTGGATCGCGCTCGTCTTCCAGGTGCTGGGGGTCGGGGCGGCCGCCTGGTTCCTGCTCATCCGCCCCCGGCAGCATCGTCGCGCCGAACGCGCCGCCTCGCGTGTGCCCGCCACTGTCTGAGACCGCACCTGCACCACAGCAACCACACCACTCACCCCCACCCTGCGCCGTCATCACAATGCATCAAGGAGAGACTCATGCGCACCGTTCTGGAGACCACCGGCCAGGTTTGCCCCTTCCCCGTCATCGAGGCGGAAGAGGCCATGGAAGAGCTCAGCACCGGCGACGAGCTCGTCATCGGCTTTGACTGCACCCAGGGGACTCAGACACTGCCCGCCTGGGCCGCCGACAACGGCTACACCGTCACCGAGTTCGAGCGCACCGGCGACGCGGCCTGGACCATCACCGTGCGCAAGTAGGCCGAGCCGCTACGGTTAGGCCTATGGAGCACAGGAGACTCGGCCAGACCGGCCTGCGCGTGTCCTCCGTGGGCCTGGGCACGATGACCTGGGGCCGAGACACCGATGATCTCGAGGCCAAGGAACAGCTCGACGTCTTCCTCGACGCCGGGAGGCACCTCGTGGACACAGCCGCCTCCTACGGCGAGGGCGTCAGCGAGGAGGTGATCGGTGCGCTCCTGCGCGAGCACGTGGATCGGCAGGACCTCGTCCTGGTCTCCAAGGCCGGGGTGCGTACCTGGCGCACCGGGGAGCGGTCCTCGGTGGCCGACGCCTCACGCGGCTCGCTGCTGGACACACTCGACACCAGTCTGGCCCGGCTGGGCACCGACCACCTCGACCTCCTGCTGGTCCAGGTGCCGGATCCCAGCACCTCCCTGGAGGAGACGGCCCACGCTCTGAGCCTGGCCGTCTCCTCCGGACGCACCCGGTACGTGGGCATCGCCAACCACCCGGCCTGGGCATCGGTGCGCATGCACGACCTGCTCAGCGAGTGCGGCCGGGGTCCGGGACTGGCGGCCGTCGAGGTGGAGCACTCGCTGCTCTCCCGGGGCATCGAGCGCGAGCTCCGGCCCGCCTCCCAGGCCCTGGGCTTCGGCATCCTGGGGTACGCACCCCTGGGCAGGGGCGTGCTCACCGGCAAGTACCGGGCGACGATCCCACCGGACTCACGGGCAGCTTCACCTCACCTGCGCTCCTACGTATCCCCCTACCTGGGTGACGTGCACCGGGGTGTGGTCGAGGCCGTGGCCACTGCCGCCTCGGGCCTGGACCGTAAGCCGGCCGAGGTCGCGCTCGCCTGGGCCCGCGACGCCCCCGGGCATCGCCTCAACCATTGTGGGGGCGCGCACTCCGGCTCAGCTCCAGGGCGTCCTGGCGGCCGACGACCTGGAGCTTCCGGTCCAGATCCGACACGCCCTGGACGAGGTCACCTCCCTGCAGCTCGGCTACCCCGAGCGCTTCTGAGCACAGAGAAGTGCGGGGTCCGCACACCTGGCACGGACCCCGCACTGACGATGGACAATCGACGGGACCTCAGTCAGTCCTCATCGTCATAGTCCTCGTCATCATCGCTGTCATCGTCGTAGTCGTCGTCATCCTCGTCGTACTCACCGTCGTCGTCATAGTCGTCATCATCATCCTCCTCGTCGCCGTCGGAGTCGAAGGCCTCGAAGGGGAGCTCGATGCCGTAAGCGGTGAACAGCGAGTCGTCGTAGGTGAAGAAGGCGTCCTGAGAGGGGCGTTCTCGGCCGCGACCACGGCCGGGGAGAGCTCATCACCAGTCGCGGCAGCGTCCAGGTGCGCCTCGAAGGCGGCGATGAGTCGGTTGAGCGCGGACCGCGGATCGTTCGTCATGCAGGACACACTACCGGCTATCCCTCGCACAGCGCACAGGTAAACGGCGTTGCCGGGCCGCGTCGCGCGCGATCACGCCTCCGGATCGACTCCCAGCTCCTGACGGATGAAGCCCAGGAAGAGGTCCTCTCCTTTGATCTTGCTGGTCTCCTCAGGGCCGACGACCACACGCACACCGTCACGCAGGATCTGGGAGGCGCCGCCGTCGGGCCCCAGGGGCAGGATGATCCGTTCGGCTCCGGGCGTGTAGGTCGCGGAGGGCTCCCGACCCGCGATGATGTCGGCGATATTGCTGGCGACGACTCGAGCGTGGGCCCGAGCGGCGTCGGCGCGCTTGGACTCGCGCACGTCGGTGATGTCGCCAATGGCCCAGACACCGGGGTGGTCCACCACTCGCAGGTACTCATCGACACGGATCGTGCCGTCGTAGTGGCGCACCTCGTCGTAGTCCTCGCCGAGGAATCCGGTGGCGGCCGCCGAGCCGTAGGCGCGGAACCACATGTCGGCCTCGAGCTGGCGCCCGTTCTCGGTGGTGACCCGGAAGGGAGAGAGCACGCCGACGTCGACCGGGGGCAGGAAGCTGAGAGAGTCACCGGTGATGATCTCCACCCCGCGCTGGGCGAGCTGGTCGGAGATGGCCTCACGGATCTCCGGCTTTGTAGTCGCCGGCGGGAAGGATCCTGTCGGCGGCCTCCAGCATGGTCACCTTGACGTCCGGGAAGGCCGAGGTGATCTCGCCGGCCAGCTCGATACCGACGGCGCCGGCGCCCACGATGAGCGCTCGCGAGGACTGCTCGAGGTTGGTGTGGACGCGCTCGATACGGGCCTTGGCGATGACGGAGGAGGACCCATGTGCTTGGCCGGGAAGGGGTAGGCGGTCCCGGTGGCCAGCACCAGGTAGTCGGCCTCGATCTGCCCGTGACCCGGAGACCTCGACGGTGGCGCCTCGCACAGTCAGCACCGTGCCGTGAACAACGCGCCCGTTGGTCAGAAGCCGGTCGTAGGGCAGGAAGATCTTCTCCGCCCAGTCACGATCGACCGCCGCACGCAGCGCCGCGGCGTGGCTGACGAAGGTGTCCTTCTGCTCCACGAGGGTGACCTCGGCGACGTCGTCGAGGGCCTTGGCGGCGGTGATGCCACCGTATCCACCGCCGACGATGGTGACGCGAGCCATATTATGTTCCTTCCGGTGATGAGAGGGTGAAGATGCGAACTGCGTCCATCAGGCCAGTCCGCGACGTTGAAGAAGAGGCAGGATACCGGGGTCGCGCCCGGTGAAGGCGCGGTAGGAGGCCAGAGGGTCTCGGGAGTCACCGCGGGCGAGGAACTCGCGGCGGAAGATCCCCCCGGCCAGCCGGTTCAGGCCGAGGTCGCCGTTGATCGCGCCATCAGTGGTGAACCACTCGATGGCATCGGCATCCATGACCTCGCTCCAGATATAGGCGTAGTAGGCCGCGCTGTAGCCTCCGGCGAAGACGTGGGAGAAGTAGGTGGTGCGGTAGCGGGGAGGCACGAGGGCGTCATCGACTCCGGCCTCGGCCAGGGCCCGGTGCTCGAAGTCCTCCACCTCGTCAACGTCCCCCGGGACCTCGTCGGGGGCTAGGGTGTGCCAGGCCTGGTCGAGCAGGGCCGCTCCCAGGTACTCGGTGGTGGCGTAGCCCTGGCCGAAGGTGCCCTGGCCACGCAGCTGCTCGGCGAGCTCGGGCGGGAGGGGCTCGCCGGTGTCGACGTGGCGCGCGTAGCCGGCCAGCACCTCAGGGTGGAGCGCCCACTTCTCATTGAGCTGGCTGGGGAACTCGACGACGTCGCGCGGCACGGCGGTCCCGGAGGCCGAGGGGTAGCGGGCCTCGGAGAACAGGGCGTGCAGCGCGTGCCCGAACTCATGGAAGCAGGTGATCACCTCGTCCCAGGTCAGCAGGGCCGGACCGGAGGTGGGTTGCTCGATGTTGCAGCAGTTGATGACGACCGGTTTGCGGCCGGTGAGCGTCGAGCCGGTGACGAGGCTGTCCATCCAGGCGCCGCCGGACTTGCCTGCTCGGGCATAGTAGTCGCCGACGAACAGGCCCAGAACCGGCGCCTGCGAGTCCTCGCCGTCGCGCACCTCCCAGACCTTCACGCCCGGGGCGTACATGTGCTCCGCCAGATCCCCGCGCTCGCGGAAGGTGATGCCGTAGAGGCGGTTGGCGGCATAGAAGACCCCCTTGGTGACGACGCTCCACAGCTCCAGGTAGGGGGCCAGAAACTCGTCGTCGACGCCGAAGCGCTCCTTGCGCTCAGCGGCCTCGTAGAGGGGCCAGTCGGCAGGACCGAAGGCCTCGCCCGCCTGGGTCTGCGGATCCAGGTCCATGCGGGCGGCGTAGATTGGGCGTCTGCGCGGGCGTTGGCCATGGCCGGCGGCGTGAGCCGGCTCAGCAGCTCCGAGACCGCCTCGGTGGTTCGCGCGGCCGACTCCGCGGCCACGAGGGCGGCGTGGTGCGGGAAGCCCAGAAGTGCGGCCCGTTCGGCGCGCAGCAGGGCGAGCTCCAGAACGATGCTGCGGGTGTCGCCGGAGGCGCCCTGCTCCCCCAGCCCTCGGCTCATGGACTTGTCCAACAGGGCGAGCCTGGCGCTGTGGGGCCGGGTGGTGGCGAGGGACGGCGGCACCGTGACGTTCGTGACCCCGGCGGCGTGCATGGCCTCTGTGACCAGGACGGAGAAGCGCATCTTGAGCGCATTGACGCGGGCGTTGATCTCCTTGAGCGCGTGAGCCTCCGCCTCCTCCAGGCCGACGCCATTGCGTTCGAACTCCTCGACGGTCAGGCGGATGAGGCGTGCGGCCTCGGCGTCGATGACCGTGCCATCGGCGTCGCACGCGTCCTGTCCATCAGGGGCTGCGGCAACGAGGTCGTCGAGGGCCTTGAAGCGGCGGTAAAGACGTGAGTCGAGGTGATAGGCGTCGGAGTGGGCCGCCAGCTCGGGGAGCCAGGGCCTCCTCGAGCTCGTCGAGGTCCGGGCAGTCGGTGGCGGAGGTCAGGGCGTCCAGAACCGTCAGCGCACGTCTCGAGGAGATCACCGGATCGCTCCAGCGCATCGACGGTGTTGGCGACAGTGGGTTCGTCCTCGTTGGTGGCTATCGCCTCCCACTGCTGGCGCTCGGCCGCCATCCCGGCGCGGATGGCCGGCTCGATGTCGGCGTGGTCGACGGCCGTGAAGCCGGGCAGGCCAGGTCGAGCGAGCCATGGCTTGGCGAAGACGTTCGACTCCGGGAGGTCGGTGCCGTCGGTGGTCTCGCTCA
>BNJV01001483.1_pt1 | contig 64120 bp, 69 predicted proteins | sample 8540591 | NCBI WGS metagenome assembly BNJV01 (sample SAMD00202457, study PRJDB9452) | human saliva metagenome | host: Homo sapiens | reverse complement strand
TGATTCCTCGAGATTTATACATCTAATTTAGATAAAAATAAAGAACAAAAATAAAATGTAATTTGTAAAAAGTACTTCTATCGTGTATAATATAGTATAAAAAATAGAAGAAAAATAAAAAAATAATTTTTAAAAAATATTAAAGTAAAAATCAGGAGGACAGACTATGAATAGGAAAAAGAATCAGAAAAAGCTGTAATTCCAGCGGCGGGATTAGGGACAAGAGTTTTGCCTGCAACAAAGGCGCAGACCTAAGGAAATGCTTGTTATAGTAGACAAGCCTGCATTACAGTATCTGGTTGAAGAGCTTGTAGAATCTGAAATTGAAGAAATACTTATTGTAACAGGGGAGAAACAAGGAATCGATAGAAAATCATTTTGATTATTCATATGAACTTGAAAAAAACTTTGGAAGAAAAAGGGAAAATTGAGTTACTGAAGGTAGTAAATAACATATCTAAATTATCAAATATATATTATGTGAGACAGAAAAATCCTCTTGGATTAGGCCATGCAATAGGATGTGCAGAGGCATTTGTAGGGGATGAACCTTTTGTAGTGCTCTTAGGAGATGATATTATCTATACAGATGAAACAAAAGGGAAATACCTGTAACAAAACAGCTTATCAATAAATACAATGAACTGAATGGTGGAACAATACTGGGAGTGCAGGAAGTTCCTGAAAAGAGATGTGGATAAATACGGAATAATCGATCCTTTAAATAAAAGTAGATGATAAAACTGTAGAAGTGGATGATTTTGTGGAAAAACCGTCAGTGGAAGAAGCTCCAAGCAGACTTTGCTGCACTTGGAAGATATGTGCTGGAACCTGAAATATTTGGATATCTGAAAGGAAACAAAAACCTGGAAAAAGGTGGGAAATACAGCTTACAGATGCAATACTTAAAATGAAAAATTCTAGGGAAGAAACTGTATGCATACAATTTTGACGGATTGAGATATGATACAGGAGATAAATTAGGAATGTTTATAGCAAATGTGGAATTTGACTGAGACATCCTGAGTTAAAGGATAAGAGCAAAGGAATATTTGAAAAAAATTAATTGAAAAAATGTAGAGTGGTATCTGAAGACACGTTCTTTATTAAAACAAAATATAATATTTTGATTTTCAATAGAGTTGTAAATAAACATAAAAATGGTATAATAAAAATAATTATAATTTTAGAATAGTTTCTTTTTGAAAAGAGGCGTTTATGAGATTAAATAAAAAGAATGGAATAAAGATATTTTATATATTGATTTTTATTTGTACTGTATAGTTTTCTGCTATATGACTATACGATAAAAGTATTTAACGAACTTCTTTATTTCATTATTTTTATATTTGTAAATTTTGTGGACAACTGGATTTTTATGCGGAAAGATTTAGACTAAAAGGATGTATTTATAAATTTTGGGATAGATTTTGTTTTCAGCTGTAATATTTCTGTTTTTGAAAAGGACTGGGATATATTTTGTAATCTTTTTCAGTAATCTTTTATTTCAGACTATATTTAGAAGGCTAACGTGTTTGAAAGTATGTAAAGAAAAAATAATGTCCTCATATTTGGTTCAAATCACATTGTGAACAATGTTCAGGAAGACTTAATTAATAATCTGGACTATAACTATGTTGGGTATATTTCCAACAATAGAAGTAGGGCAACTAAATATCTTCTTGGCAGATATGATGAAATGGAAAGAATTATAGAGGAAAAAAGAAATAAATATGCTGGTAATAGTTAAAGATATAAAAAGATCCTCTCTTTTAAAAATTTATTTAAAAAGACTGTTTGATTTAAAAATAAACGGATTGAAAGGTATTGAGTTACAAGGAATTTAACTGAAAGTATCCAGAAAAAGATAGATATCGACCAGATTAATGAAGAATGGTTTGCTTGAGTCAAACGGTTTTGATATATTGAATAATGAAAAGCCAGAGGAATATAAAAGAGGGACTTGATTTAATAATTGCGACTATACTGATGGTTCTTGCCAGTCCTATTGCGTTAATTAGCGGCAATAATAATAAAGATTGAGTCTAAAAGGTCACTATCATATTTAAACAGGTACGTATAGGAGAAAAATGGTAAGAAATTTAAAATATATAAATTCAGAAGTATGAAAATACATGATGAAAAAGTATCCTAAATACACTTTTTAGACAATGATGACAGAATAACAAAGATTTGGGAAAATTATGAGGAAAAACAAGAATTGATGAACTTCCCTCAACTTTTCTGCATCATGAAGGGAACAATGAGCTTTTGTCGATCTAAGACCTGAATGGGAGCTTCTTGTGAAGAATACAAGGAAAAGATACTCTACTATAACCTCAGACATATGATAAAAACCAGGAATAACAGGATGGGCACAAGTTATGTATCCCTATGGTGAGAGTGTGGAAGATGCGAAAAAGAAAACTGAGTATGATCTGTACTATTTAAAACATCAGGATTTAATACTGGATGTATTGACTATAATGAAAACTGCCAAAATCAGTTATCTTTTGGTAAGGAAAATAGAACTTTTAATAAATAATAAAATAATTGTAAGAAAAATAAAAATAAAAATGGGAGGAATTATGAAAGGAATTATCCTTGCAGGAGGAAGTGGTACAAGACTTTATCCTTTAACAAAATCAATATCAAAACAGATTATGCCAATTTATGATAAACCGATGATTTATTATCCTTTATCAGTACTTATGCTGGCAAATATAAAGGAAATACTTTATAATTTCAACAGAAAGAGATTTACCGGTTTTTAAGGAATTGCTAAAGGATGGCAGTGAACTTGGGATTAAAATTGGAGTATAAAGTTCAGGAAAAACAAATGGTCTTGCAGAAGCCTTCATAATAGGAGAAGAATTTATAGGAGATGACAATGTAGCCCTTATACTCGGAGATAATATATTCTATGGTAGTGGATTTAGAGGGTTGGTAGAAGAAATGCAAAACTTGAAAAAGGAGCAATAGTATTTGGATATCCAGTAAAAGATCCGAGAGCTTATGGAGTTGTTGAATTTGATGAAACTGGAAAAGCAATTTCATTAGAAGAAAAACCTGCAAATCCTAAATCAAATTACGCAATACCGGGATTATATTTCTATGACAATACAGTTGTGGAAAAAGGCTAAAAATGTAAAACCTTCAGCAAGAGGAAATAGAAATAACAACAGTTAATGAAATGTACCTTTCTGAAGGGAAATTAAATGTAAAAAATTTAGGAAGAGGAGTAGCCTGGCTTGACACAGGAACTCACGATGCCTTACTTGAAGCGGCAAATTTTGTGCAGACTGTGCAAAAAAGACAAGGTTTTTATATTGCCTGTATAGAGGAGATTGCTTATGCAAAGGGATGGATAAATAAGGAACAATTGTTAAAACTTGCAGAACCAATGATGAAAAACCGAGTATGGAAAGTATTTGGAAGCTCTCTAGAAAGAGGAGGAAATATGAAAACAAGAGTGCAGATTTAATTTTTACTTATAACTTGTGTAAAAATAAAAATAAAAGGATGTAAAATAATGAAGACAAATATACTTGTTGAATGTCCTGAATTAACCTCTTCTGTAAAAGTTGGAGTTTTAAGTTTATTAGAAAACCGGGGAAAGAATGTAATGTAAAATTTAAAAGGACAAATATTATAACAAAATATGATATTTTATGGTCTGATGTTGTGATTTCTGTAGAGAGGTTGTGAAAGAGCTTCATTAAAATAATAGAATCAGCAAATAAGGCTGGGAGATATACAATAATGTTTCTGGATGATGATTTGATAAATATTCATTGAATTTGCCTTCTACAAAGTATTATAATGATAAAAATAAAAAGAAATTTATATTGGAAATTTTATCAAAATGTCAAATATTATGGGCTGTAAATCCAAGAATAATAGAAAAATACTCTAAATATACAATTAGAAAAAGGAATTTTGGCAAAAGTTCCTATGAAAATAGAAATAGAGAATGGTCAGAACCGGTGAAAGTTTTATATGCGGGTTCACTAGATCATAAACAAACTTTACAAAGATACATAAAACCAGTTTATAACAAGTTTAATGAAATTATAAATAATAAAAATAACATTTACTTTTTATTGGGGCTAACCCTAAAATTGAAAAACAAAACATTATAATTATTTTCAAGATTACGAATCCTATAAAAAGTTTTGTAATAGAAGGAAAATTCGATGTAGGTCTTGCCCCATAGAAACAGCAGAATTTTATAAATCAAAATACTATAATAAATTTTTAGAGTATACTTCTAATTGGGGTCGTGAGGAATTTATACAGATACAGAGCCATATAACTTAATATAAGAGATGGAATTAATGGATTTTTATGTGAAAAATGATCCGGAAAAAGTGGTATCTGAAAATAAAAGAAATAATAGAAAATCCTTCTGAAATATTAAAAAGTTTTTAGAAAATGCACAAAGACAGATAAGAGAAGATTATAATGTTGAGACAGTAAGTAATGAAATATTAACTTTAATACCAGAGTTAATACAGTACAAAGAAAGATATATATAAAGTTAGAAAATATAAAGTTGATATTTTTATTTGGAAAGAATAAAAGTTACTAATAAGGATATATGGGATAAAATTAATATTTATAATACCTTATAAAGTATTAAAAATTATAAATAATTAGGAGAAAATAAAAATGAAAGATTATTTTGTTGGATTATGGAGAGATAGATTTATATTGTCAAGCTTAGTAAGAACAGATTTAAATATGAAATATAAAAATCTATACTAGGTGTGGCATGGTCAATTTTAACTCCTTTAGGTTTAGTTGTTATAATAGGAATTGTATATTCTATTATTTTTAATACAAAAATTGAGGGATTTTTATACCTGGACTTTTTCAGGATTGAATCCATGGATATTTTTAAGTACTTCTGCTGATGGTGGAACAATGGCATTTATAGGAGCAGAAGGATATTTTAAAACAGACAGCGACAAATGCTCAGATATTTCAATAAGAATGTATTAGTAAATTTTATAAATTTACTATATAGTGATGCTAGCTTTCTTTATAATATATATTTTTAAAAGCCCAATATGTTTAATTTTTGGAATGTTAATGGCAATAGTAGGTTTAATGATAAATCTTATATTTTGCGATAGCTTCATCAAATATAGCGAGCAGTAATAAATTTAAAAATTAGAGATTTCCAACCCTCTTCAATCATTATTTTATCAAGGATTATTTTATGCAACACCAATAATTTTTTCCAGCAAAAATCTTAAAAGAAAAAGGTTTTGAATTTCTTTTACAGAATTAATCCATTTTACTATATGATAGAAGTAATAAAAACACCATTATTAGGGGAAAAACTTCCTTCAATGGATGTCTATCTGATTGCAATTGCGATATCAGTAGTTTGTTTTTCTTTTTAGTATATTTTTAGTAATGAAAGAAAAAGAAAAATATAGCGTTTAGATTATAATTTTTAGAGAGGAAGTCATAAATGAGTCATATAATTTTTAAAAAGATGTAGATTTATACTTTAAAACAAAAAGAGCAAAAAAAGAATAAAAGATTTTTAATAACAGGAAGTAACAAGTTTAATAAATTTTTCAGAAGATGGCACAGTTCATGCAATAAAAAGATGAATCTAGAGATAAAAGAAGGAGAGAGAGTTTCCATAATAGGACATAATGGAGCTGGAAAAAGTACATTTTTAAAAATGGTTTCAGGAATATATCCTCCAACAAATGGGACATTGGATGTTTCAGGAAAAATATCAAGTATGTTCGAATTGGCTACAGGTTTTGAAATGGAATCATCTGGGTGGGATAATATATATTTAAGAGGATTAATGCTGGGGAAACTCCTAATAGTATAAAAAGAAAAATGAAAGAAATAGCTGAATTTTTCAGAATTGGGAGATTTTTGGACATGCCTGTAAAATATTACTCTTCAGGAATGTTTGTGCGTCTGGCTTTTTCGGTTTCAACAGCAATAAGACCTGATATACTATTATTGGATGAAGTCGTTGCAAAGAGGGGATGCATCATTTTTAAAAAGCAGAAAAAGAATGAATGAAATGATAGATATTACTAAAAATAATGGTATTAGTTACACATTCAATGGGTACAGCCAAAGATTTAACTAATAGATGCCTGTGGTTCGAAAAAGGTGAAATTATGATGGATGGAAAACCGGATGAAGTATAGAAGATATTTAAAAATATGAGGGAGTAAAATGAAAGTAAGAGATATATTACAAGATAATTCAGAATGGATACAAGGAAAAATTATTTAGAAGAAAAAACCTATAGTATCAGTTTTACTTCCAACTTTTAGAAGAGCAGAAAATGGATATTTTGAAAAGAGCCGTTCATTCTGTTTTTAAATCAAACATTTAAGAATTTGGAATTAATCATTATAGATGATGGATCAACAGACGAGACAAAAGATTTAATAGAATATTTTATGAAAATAGATTCAAGAGTTCAGTGTATAAGACATAAAACAAAAATATTGGATTAACGGTAATAAGTGAATATGAAGGGGTATATGAAAGCAAGAGGAGAATATATAGCTTTTTATATTTGATGATAATGAATGGGAAAAAAGATTATATATCGAAAACAATACCTTTTTATGATTAGAGATAGAGGCATCATTTGAAATGTAAAATCTTATTTTAGCAATAAAGAAGAAAATTATGTTGAATTAGGGAATCTTAAAAATATCCTTCGAAATAAATTCAATATATAATACAAATTTTATCGGAAAATCAGGAGTAGTTTACATAGAAATGTAATAGAAAATGTAGGATTATATGATCCACATATTTTGTTAAAAAGAATATGTGATTGGGATTTATGGAGAAGAATAATTCAAAAATATGATTTTTGAATTTACAGGAATAGATGCAAGTAAAGAATATGGAGTAGTTTTTAAATAGTTCATTGAGGAATATAGAAAAATTTAGATTTATGGATTGGACTTGAACAAATGTCAAATAAAAGAAATGAATTATTAAAACCTGAAAATTTTTTAGAATATGATATTTTTCTATAAATGAAAGAAATACAGATTTCTTTTTAGATGCTTTATTAGAAGAAGTAAAAATGTAAGGACAAATATTGGTTTAAGGATATTGATAAAATAAAAAACAAAAATTTTTAAAAAGTAAAAAGCTAAAAGACAGGAATTATAAAAAGAATTCTAGTTATATCTCCATTGTTAGATGCAACGGCAAATGTTTCTTTTTAAGATATAATGAGGGCATACGAAAATTTAATTTTCTATTTTGAAAATGAACAGACTTTAAAGAAAGAGAATTTAATTCTAGTAGATGCAATAATATTTATGAGAGATTTAGGATTTTCAAAAAATAAAAATGTCTGTGATATATTAGAAATACCTTATTATTATTATATAGATGATAATTTTATAACTTTAATGAAAGATATTGAAGAAAAACGAATAAATGTTTCTTTAGAAGGAAAAATCAAATAGGAAAAATTTGCTAAAGATACTGAAAACTAGCAACTTATGATTTTTAAAAAAATATTTTTGCAGTACAGAAAAAGTTAAAAAGAATATTTTACATTTACATCATGATATAGAAGTTTTAAAAACCAATAGTTGATTTTGAAAATATTTTTGAATATAGAATAAAGGAAGATTCTGTTTCTCTTGCATTTATGGGTGGAAATTTTAGAAATGAAATTTTAAAAAATAATCTTACCCGCTGTTGTGAAATTATCAAAAGATATAAAAATAAATTTTATTATCCAAAAGACAAAAAGTCAGAAAAAGATAATCTGAAAATTTATAATAACAATAAAAATTTGAAATTTATTCCTATAGAAAGAACATGTTCATTGCAGAAAGCTTTAAGAAAAATTTGGTAAAATGGAATAGATATACTTATACATTGTGGTGAAGAAATAAATAATGGATTTATAAAACTGAAAATTCTTTATTGAATGCAGTTCAATTGAGGGAGCCATGCTAGTTACTAGTAATATAGAACCTTATAAATCAATTTTTCCTAGTGAAAAAGAATATGTGAGAGTGACAAATGAAATAAATGATTGGTATATAACTTTAAAAAACTTTATCCGAGCAAAAGAAAAAGAGAAGAAATTTATAATATAGCATTTGAATATTGTAAGAAAAATTACAATGGAGAATATGAAAAGAGATTTTAGAAAAGACTTTATTAGATTATGATTCCGTTAGTGGTATAAATTTTATTAAAAGGTATAGAAAACTTTTGAAATAAATAATGAAATTTTGAAATTTAAAGCTGACTTACCTAAATCGTTAGCAGATATAGTATTAAATTTTTCAGGGCTTATAAAAATAAAAGTCATATAAAGTAAAATGTGATAAAAAGAATTTAAATCACTAGGAATATTGTTTTGCTTTCTTATGGGACTCCAAAAGGTTATATTATTATTAGAATAAAAGAAAAGTAGAAATATTAAGAGAAATATCTTTAAATATGGGAGATTTTGTAATAGATAACTGGACATATATAGATTTTTAATACAATAAAATAATAGTCTAAACAAAATATTTACAATTGAGTTTGAATTTTTCTATAGAAAAAGGTTCAGTACTGATGGGGAGTATTTGAAGATGCAGAAGAGAACTTTTAAATATAAACTACTAAATAAATTAAAGTATCCTATAAAGGATTAGATGTCTTGTATGTAGATTATAAATAAATTATTAAATCATTAAGAAAGGAAAAAGTTCATGACACATAATTTTTCAAAATGAATTTGAAGATATTGTTTTTCAAAGCCTTTAGAACAAAAAATATAGAAGATTTAAGAAACTTAAGAAATAAGGAAGAAAAACAGAAAAAATGTTTTATATATCAGAAAGAAATAACAAAAAGAAGAACAGGAAAACTGGTATAAGAAGTATTCAGAAAAGAAGAAGATATCATGTTTTCTGCGTTTCTAAAAAGAAAAATGAAGAATATCCCGTAGGGTTTGACGCTCTTTATGATATTGATAAAAATAGTAAAAATGCGAATTTGGGAGAATAATAGTTGATAAAAAGTAAAGTTACAAAAAGGAATTGGTTATCAGATAACAAAAAGTTTATGCGATATAGGTTTTCAAGATTTAGGGATTAGATATGATATATCTGGAGCTTCTGATAATATTCCGGCATTAAAAACCTATTTAAAAGTAGGATTTGTTGAAAAATAGATATAAAAAGGAAGATAGAGAAATAATTTATATGGAATTATGTAAATAAGTTAGCAAAAATAAAAATAAATAAGAAATTTGGGAGGAAAAAATGGCAATACAAGTATTAAAAACCAAAATATCATGTGGAAGAGTGCTTAAATGAAATTAGAGAGTGTCTAGAAATTGGATGGACAGGAATGGGATTCAAGACAGTTGAATTTGAAAATAAGTGGAAGGAATATACAGGACATAAGAATGACATTTCTTAAATTCAGCAACTGTTGGATTGCACCTTGCAGTGGAAATTTTAAAGAAAGAAAAATGGTTGGCAAGAAGGAGATGAAATAATAACAACTCCTATAACTTTTGTTTCAACAAACCATGCTATATTATATGAAAAAATTAGTTCCGAGATTTGCAGATGTTGATGAATATTTATGTTTAGATCCTGAAGATGTTAAAAGAAAGATAAACAACAAAACTAAAAGCAGTTATGTTTGTAGGTTATGGAGGAAGAGTAGGAAAATTAAAAGAAATAATAAAAATATGTCAGGAAAAATAATTTAAAACTTATATTAGATGCTCGCATATATGTCAGAACTAGAGTAGATGGAGTTGTTCCAGGAACATGGGATGGTATAGATGTTACAGTTTATTCTTACCAGGCTGTTGAAAAACTTTACCAACAGCAGACAGTGGTATGATTTGTTTTAAAGAAGAAGAATATGACAAAAATATGTAGAAAATTAACTTGGTTAGGGTATAAATAAAGATACTTATGCAAGAAGTGGAGATAAAGGAACATATAAATGGAAATATGATGTAGAATATTTAGGATATAAAGACCATGGGAACTCTATAATGGCGAAAGAATTGGATTAGTTGAGTTGAAATACTTAGATGAAAACAAATGCTTATAGAGAGAATTAGTAAAAGAATACAACAAATTCTTTGAAGGAAATGATAAAATAAATATAATAAATGCACCTAATGCAGATGAATGTTCTTTCCATATATGAAATAGAAAGTAGATGATAGAGATGGATTATTAGAATACTTACAACAAAAATGATATCTATCCAGGAGTTCATTATAGAGATAATACAGAATATGCAATGTATTCTTATGATAAAGGAAAAATGTCCTAATGCTCATAGAATATCTGAAAGAATCTTAACATTACCTCTACATTTATGGTTAACAAAAAGAAGATGTTAAACATATTGCAAAATAAGGTGATAGAGTTTGTTAATAAATAAATTTATGAGTATTGAAAGAAAAATATGCTTTAATAGCTATTTTTCTTTTAATGTTTCTATTAGCTTTTATATTACCTAGATATGGAGATGAATACGTATATAGTTTTGTATTTAAAACAGAGAAAAGAACAAAAAAATATTATTGATATAATATATTCTACGTATAATATGTATATGAATTGAGTGGAAGAATAATCCCAAATTTTTACAAAATTTATTTTTACTATTTGGAAAAATCCCTTACTCTATTGTTAATGCTCTAATATTTGTTACAATAATAAGGGCAATCACTTTCATTATTAGAAAAATATACTAAAAATAAAAAGTTTCTAATTTTGATTACTTAATTTTTATTTTCATTAAAATTGGTTTTTAATTCCTGTATTTACATGCAAGATTATATAGGGCTAGCATCAAGTATAAAGTTATTCTTGGCCTTTGTGCTTTTTAATTTTTATATATGAATTATTTAGAGTCATATTTTGATAAAGAAAAAGTTTCAAATCAAATAATAATCTATGGTTTTTTAATAGGTTTAACAAATGAAGTTATCATAATTTTTATTAATATTTTTGTATTATTTAAAATATTACAATATAAGAAAAATAAATTATAAAAATTTTTGCTTAGCTGTGGATAGGATCAGCAATTGAAATTTTTCACCAGGAAATTTTGCTAGAAAGTTTAATTCAGAAACTCAGAAAAATATTACAACTTTATTTGAACGATATTCACAATTTTTAAAATGACACATACAATATTAATCTTAAAAATTTTAATATGTTATTACTATTTATTATTAAATATTATTTATATGAAAAGAAAAAGAAGTACATTCCATTAGATATGATTATAACTTGAATAATATTACTTTTAATGATTATTATAATGCCAAGAAATGAACCGCGCATATTTAGCTCCCTTTTATTTTTATATTATCTATTTTTATTTTTAAAAATTGTTGTATACAGACAACAAAATATTTCCTTTATTTTTCTAAAATTTCAATATATATAATGTTATTTTGTATCGTTATGTAATATAGTTCCTTATTATTTTTAACAGTAAGGAGATTGGATAACGAGAGACAAAGATGACTAAATATTATATTGATAACAATTTAAAAGGAAGTGAGTTTTTATGAAAATGATAGCATTTTAAATAAAATGGATTCTTCACACAGGGCATATGAAATGTTATTTCTGTATCCAGAAGTATTTACTAATTCTTATTTCTCTAAATATTATGGATTTCATAAAGTATATGCAATTCCTAGAGGAGTAAGTTGTTTATAATAGAATTTGAAATAGATTCTAAATTAGATAAAAATTAAAATAAATTTAGATCAGGGAAAAGAATGGCAATTAATAATTTTTCAAGTAGATAATATGCTTTTATTAACAGTACCTGAAGAGGGTAAAAAGAAATAGACATAGATGGCGAAGGATTTAGAATAAAGAAACTAAAAATAATAGAGATTTATAAAGGAATTACTTTGGAGATAAATGATGATATTAGAAAGATAGGATTAATTTAGATGAGGTTAAAAATGAAAAATAAATATTTATTTAATTGGATTATCCGTGTTGTTCGTTTTATTTTTATAAAAGGAAAAACAACAAAATTTTAGAAAAATATAGTTCCAAAAGGTAAAATTAGAGATAAAAATATAGATGAAATAAAAAGATCTTATAGTATTTACAAATGGTTTAGACTTTAAATTTGATAAAAATAACAGTAATATAGAAATTATTTCGAAAGGACAGTATGGATATGAGTCAAGAAGCGTTGTGGTTAAAAGATGAGAACAGCAAAAATTAGAAATAGAAATGAAAAATCTCCTCTTCAAAAATTTCTTTTTATAATATTGGACAGATAAATTGAAATAAGTTCAAATAAATCTAAAGAAATTATAAATTTGGGAGATAAATCAAAAAGGAGAATTAGTAGAATATTATCCATTTCAAAAAGTAAGATAATTTTTATTTATTCAATATTATTCTATGCAATTTTGATAAGGATAATCTATAAAATATTGTGCTTACTTATATTAGAAAAATATAAGTTCATACAAGAGAGTGAAAATAATTACTAATTATTTATAAATGGAAGATTTTTAAAAAGATAAAATGTATATTTATTGATATTGTCCTATTTTTAGCATTTTGTATGTTTTCATATGTAAATGAATTTGTTTATACAGTATTACCTGAAGTTGAGATAACGATATCTTCATTAGAAGAAACAATAAAAATGTAAATCATATAACATTACTTGAGGATGAAGATACAAAAAGGTATTATGATATAAGAGAAGTTTTTGAAAAGTAAAGAATTAAAATGAAAATTTAGAGGGATTAAACTATATAAAAAGGTGATTACGGTTATAGTGTAAAATGCAATTCACATAAATAGTTCAAAAATAAAGTTAAGATAAAAGCTAAAAATTCCTAATTTAAAAATCTGTTTTTATAATGTGGGAATCAGTGAAAAATCAAAATAGAAATTTCAATACAAGATTATAGATATAGTAAAAATAACAGGTGAGAGAATAGATTATTTTCCATTTAAAGCAAGTAAATTATTTCTTATCTATTCTTCGAGTATATATTTAGTTTTAGGTTTTATAATTTTTATAGTAGCTACATTTATCTTCTTTAATATAAAGAAAATTCAAGTAAATATTTCTAAAAGATTATAATCCGATAAAATGACATTCATAATATATTTTTGATTTCAATATATGTAACTTTAAAATTTTTAAGACATACTTTACCTGTGACTTTATTTTTATAAAGATTTAGTATTTAAACCAATTATTTGGAGATCAAGGTTATTATTGGAAAATAGCAACTTTGATTAAAGATTTTAATTTTTGGATTATTGCAGAAAGATATAATTTCTTTCAGAGATATTTTTGTTTCTGTAGTTCCCCAATAGCACTATTAATAAGTAACACACTAAAATATAAATGCATTATTGACTATGTTATAGATAACAACTTTTTATATGTTTATTATTAGGATATATAATTTCACAACTGTATGTTAAATTATGGAATAAGAACTAGAGAATTATAAAATATTTTCATTATTTATAATATTTTCATTTTTGGAAAGGAATGTATTATTCTGTTCTGGCCGATATGATGGGAGTAACATTTTATTATGGGCAATTTTATTTGTTTTAGAATATATATAGAGAAAATTTGCATTCTTTTCAGGTAGCATGTTCAGCTATAAGTGCTTTAAATAGAGGTAATTACGTATTAGGAATTTATTTTTGTATTATTTTGGTTTATTTTTAATAATATTTTTAAAATAATTAAAATTAATAAATATAACAAATATAACAAACATAGAATAAAAATAATCTTTTCTTTTTATAGGAATGTTTGTAATATGCATACCACAGATTAAATTAAATTATGAAATGGACATATAGGATTGTTTTCATATGATAAAAAGGAAGACTGGTCTAAAAGAAAATGTAAGTTTAGCAAGATGAAATAATAAATCATACATTAAGAAATGAATTAGTTACATGGCCTTTTATTCTACATCAGATGTAACAGCACAAAGAATTTTAAATAATTTTGTGAAGGAAAAGACACTAGAATATCTTTTAAACAGGGATTAACAGCGCTATAAGTGATCCATTTGAGTGCAATGATAATTATAAAAATTATTTTTATCTTTTAGATATAAAAACACCAGAAATTTATCCATGGTATAGATATAAAAGTACACTGACAAATCTTTTATTTATTTAGTTTTGTTAATTATTTTATAATATCTACTGCTATTTACCTGACTCAAATAAGAGAATTAGAAAGATACCAGAAAAGAAATTGCTATTAGGAACTTTTGCTCTCTTTATTTGTATTGCCACAAACTATTTTTACATGTAGAATGGCGCTATATATATATGTTGTATTTGATAATATATTATGTATTTGCATTTAAAATATTTGATTTTTAAGAGACAAAAATTTCAAAAAGGATTCATATTTAAAATTTGTTATAACGTTCATTATAAATGTTTTATTATAAGTTCGTATTATTTTTATTAATTATTAGATTATAAAGGTAACATTTAAAAAGTTAAAAATATAAAAATAAGAAATAGTAAATTTTATAATTTAAAATTCAGGAGGTTACAAAAATGAAAGTTGTTTTACTTGCAGGAGGATTTGGAACTAGATTAAGTGAGGAAACTCATGCAATTCCAAAACCAATGTTGGAAATAGGGAAACCTGTATTATGGCATATAATGAAAAATATATTCCCATTATGGATTTAACGAATTTATAATTTGTTGTGGATATAAAGGATATGTAATTAAGGAATATTTTTGCTAATTACTTTTTACATGCCAGTGATGTTACAACAGATATAAAAACAATAATATTGAAAGTTCATAATACAAAATTCTGAAACCATGAAAATAACACTTGTTGATACAGGATTAGAAACAATGACGGGCGGACGTATAAAAAGAATTCAAAATATATTGGAAATGAGTCATTTTACTAACATATGGTGATGGTGTATCAGATGTAAATATAGAAGAACTAGTAAAAATTTCATAAAAGAACAGGAAAATTACTAACAGTAACAGCTTATAAGCCTCAAGGAAGATTTGGTTCATTAGATTTAGATGATTTAAATAATGTAGTTTTCTTGAAAAACCTGCTGGAGACAATATGTGGATAAATGCAGGATATTTTGTATGTCAACCTGAAGTATTTGACTACACAAAAGATGGTGATCAGACTGTTTTTGACTCCTCTTGAAGAATTAGCAAAAATGGAAATATGAATGCATTTAAGCATACAGGATTTTGGAAAACCTATGGATATATTAAGATAATAAAGAGCTAAAATGCTATGTGGCATAAAAATGAAGCTCCTTGGAAAGTATGGGAATAAATTTGAGAGGAAATATGGAATATTTTGAATGGAATCTATAGTGGGAAAACAGTTTTAGTAACAGGGCATACAGGCTTTAAAGGTTCCTGGTTATCAATATGGTTAAGAGAATTAGGAGCAAATGTTATTGGGTATGCGTTGGATCCATATACTCAAAAAGATAACTTTGTTCTTTCGGGTTTAGAAAATAAAATAGTTGACATTAGAGGAGATATAAGAGATAAAAACATTTAAAAGAAGTTTTTGATAACATGCAAACCAGAATTTGTATTTCATCTAGTCGCACATGCCGTTAGTAAGGTTATCTTATGACAATCCTATTGAAACAATGAAACAAATGTGATGGAACTATAAATTTACTGAATGTATAAGAGAAATCCTGAAACTAAAATAGGAATAATGATAACGACTGATAAATGTTATGAAAAATAAAGAACAGATATGGGGGATATAGAGAAACAGATTCTTTAGGTGGATATGACCCTTATTCATCTTCACAAAAGGTGCACATGAAATAGCAACAAATTCTGGAGAAGTTCATATTTTACTCAAAAAGATTATGATAAACATGGAAAGTCTATCGCAAGTGTCAGGGCAGGGAATGTTATTGGGGGCGGAGACTTACCTTAGATCGTATAATCCCTGACTGTATAGAGAGCCTTGAAAAGATGAACCAATAAATATAAGAAACTCAAAGCTATAAGACCATGGGAACATGTTCTAGAGCTCATTGAATGGTTATTTGTTATTAGACAAAAATGTATGAAGAACCAAATAAATATTCAGAAGCATGGAATTTTAATCCAAATATAGAAGGGATTGTTTCAGTTTGAGATAGGAGAAAAATAATAGCAAATTATGGAAAGGTTTTATTAAAAAGATATTTCGAATCCAATGAAGTTCACGAAGCTCAGCTTCTGTTTTGGATGTTACTAAAGCTAAATTTAGATTAAACTGGGCATCTAGATGGAATATAGACAAGACAATAGAGAAGACAGTTGAATGGTATAAAAGATATAGTAATGAAGATGTTTATAAGTTGTGTAAAGCAAAATAAATGAATTTTATAGGAGAATAACATGAAAAGAAAGAGTACTGGTAACTGGAGCTAGCAGGATTTGTTGGTGCAAATTTAGTTAGAGGTCTTTTGAAAGAAAAACAATATGAAATACATATATTGACACGTGAAAGTAGCAATTTATGGAGATTGAAAGATATTTACTCTAAAATTATAGATCATAAAGTAGATATTTTTAGATATTGTCTGAAATTATAAAAGAAATAAATCCTAAGAAAATTTGTCATCTAGCAATATATGGTGGTTATCCGTTTCAAAAAGGATGATAAAAATAATAGATACAAATTTTATAGGAACAGTAAATCTTTTAGATGCTTTAAATGGTATAGAATATGATTGCTTTTATTAATACAGGAAGTTCATCAGAATATGGAGAAAAGAAAGAGCCTATGAAGGAATCTGATGTATGTGAACCAAATACTAGTATATGGTGTAGCAAAAACAGCATCAACAATGTATTGTAATTATATAGCAAATTCTGAAAAATAAAAAATATAGAACATTAAGACTTTTCTCAATTTATGGAGATTATGAAGAAAAAGGAGATTAGTGACGACTTTATTTACAGATTTAATAAATCAAAAAGATGTAAAATTAGGAATCCTAATGCTGTTAGAGATTTTTGTGTATGTTGAAGATGTAGTTAATGCTATAAAATTGATTTTAGAAAATCCTCAAAAACTAAAGGGGAAATATATAATATATGTTCGAATAAACAAACAAGTGTTAAAGAAATGGCAGATAAAATTAATATTGAATTCAGATTAAATTTTTCAACTTTAGCAGGTAGAAGTTTTGATACTAAAGTATGGGTTGGAAATAATAGTTTATTTAGAAAAGGATTATGGCTGGGAACCTTTATCACTAGAAGAAGGATTAAAAAGCTTCTCAATGGTTTAAAGAAAATATAGATTTATATGAGGAGGAAAAATTAAAATGAAAGACTTGAAAGTTATTTCAAATGAAGCTAGAAAAATAATGAATATGAAATATTATTCAAAAAGTTCTCATATAGGAGCTGCATTTTCTGTACTTGATATTTTAGTTTATTCTTATTTTAAAGGTTTAAATATAACAAAAGAAAATTTAGATGATAATAAAAAGAGACAGATTAATTTTAAGTAAAGGACATACAAGTGCTGCTATATATACTACTTATCATTAAGAGGTTTTTGGAAGAAGAAAAATTAGAAAAATATTACTGTAATGATGGAGAACTGCCAGGGACATATTGATATGACAGTTTCAAACTCTTTAGATTTAAGTACAGGTTCACTAGGACATGGATTATCAGTTGCTACAGGTATGGCTTTAGCAATGAAAATAGATAAGGTAAATAACAGAATAGTTGTTATTATGGGTGATGGAGAAATTAACGAAGGTAGTGTCTAGGGAAGCCGCAATGTTTATTTCTAAAGAAAATTTAAAAATATTTTGATTTTTATTGATTGTAATGGATTGCAAGGATATGATAGAACAGAAGATATATTTAAATTTGAAAAAATAGAAACATGTGAAATCTCTTGAATTTGAAGTAATTGAAATTGATGGTCATAATTTTGAAGAAATTGAAAAAGCTTATAGACATAAAAGTGATAAGCCTATTGTAATCTTAGCTAAAAACTATAAAAGGTAAGGGAGTTTCATTTATGGAAGATAGGCTAGAGTGGCATTATAAAATCTCTAATTTGGAAGAATTGAAAGCAGGATTAAAGGAATTGAGGAGAAATAGGATGAGAACAACTTTTGTAAAATGAATTAATAAAAATTAGCAGAAAAGATGAAAGAATAGTATTAATAACAGGAGACATGGGGATTCTCAATGTTTGAGGAATTTAAAGAAAGATTTCCTGAAAGATATTACAATGCAGGGATAGCAGAACAAAACATGGTAGGAATGGTAGCTGGTCTTGCATTACGTGGGAAAAACCATATGTTTATTCTATTATTCCTTTTTTGATAATGAGAAGTTATGAACAAGTAAGAGTAGATGTTTGTTATCATGAATTGGATGTTAAATTTATAGGCTCAGGAGGAGGAGTATCCCTATGGTCATCTAGGTGCAACTCATCATGCAACAGAGGATATAAATTTAATGAGAGGTCTTCCTAATATGGAAATAATTGCACCTGGAGATCCTTATGAAGCAAAAATGCAGTAGCTAAATCATATTTAAATAAAAAGCCACATATATAGATTGTCTAAAAAAATAAAGACCCTTTTTACATAAAACTTTAAAAGATGAAGACTTTAAAATAGGAAAATCAATCTGCATGAAAAAAATCAGAAAATATTGCAATAATAGCAACAAGCAATATGTTAAAACAAGCTTTTAGAAGTATCAGATGAATTAGATAATTTGGGAATTAAAAATTCACTTTATAGTTTTCATACAATAAAACCTATAGATAAAGAAACTTTAGATAAAATATTTAAAAATTATAAATATGTGGTAACAATGGAAGAGCATAATATTATAGGTGGATTGTATGGAGCAGTTATGGAAGAATATGGAAAAAGGTATAATAAGCGATTATTCTATAAAGAAAATTTTACCTATTGCAATTAACGATAAATTTTCACATCATGTAGGAGACCAAAATAACATAAGAAAAATATTTTGGAATAGACAAGGAAAGTGTGATAAATAAAATAATAGAATTGCAAAGATAAGAAGGAGTTTAATATGAAAAATAAGTATTGTAATTCCTACATACAATGAAATTGATAATATAAGTCTTTTTAGTTTCAGAATTAACAGGAATACTAGAGAAAGAATTAATAAATTATAGTTATGAAATAATAGTTATAGATAATTATTCGACTGATGGGACAAGAGATGAGATAAGAAAAATTATGTATTGAATAAGAATGTAAAGGGAATTTTAAATGCTAAAAACTTTGGTCAATTAAATTCACCTTTTTATGGAATGACTCAAATAACAGGTGATGTAGTAATTTTTAATGTGTGCTGATTTTCAAGATCCACCTAAAATGATTTTTAGATTTTTGTAAAAGAATGGGAAAATGGTTATAAAATTGTTATAGGAATAAAAATAAGAGTAAAGAAAGTAAAATTATGTACCTGATTAGAACAATGTATTATAAAATGATTGATAAAATGGCTAATATAGAACACATAGAGCATTTTACAGGTTTTTGGATTATATGATAAAAATTTTTATTGATGTGCTGAGAAAATTAGATGACCCAACACCTTATTTAAGAGGTATTGTTGCTGAGTTAGGTTTTACAAGAAAAAGAAATAAGTTATGAACAACCACAGAGAAAAATTTGGTAAAACAAAAATAATTTCTTTTTCATTGTATGATGTAGGAATGTTAGAATCACATCCTATACAAAAATTATATTAAGATTAGCAACATTTATAGGCTTTTTGTAGGAATAGGTAGTTTGTTATTATCTATAATATATTTGATTTTTGAAATTGATGTACTGGAATTCTTTTTCCCTGCAGGAACTGTCTAATATTAATTGGAATGTTTTTGGGAAGCTTACAATTATTCTTTTATAGGGATTTTGGGAGAATACATTATGAATATAAATACAAAAGTTTTTAAAAAGACCATTAGTTGTTGAAGAAGAAAAGAATAAATTTTGATGAGGAAATAAAAATAATGAACAAAAATAAAAGAATTAGTTTTCAAATATAAAGATTTTATAAAATTTACAATAGTTGGTTTTGGAAATTTATTTGTATCTTTAATAACTTATTATATTCTTATATATTTTTCTATAAATTATCAAATTGCAAATATAGGTGGCTTTGTAACAGGAAGTTTAAATGGATATGTTTGGAATAAAATATGGGTATTTAAAATTCAAAAAGAGATATGACTTCCATAATAAAATTTTATTTAACATATTTGAGCACTTGGTTGTTAAGTGCGTTATTACTATATATTTGGGTAGAAAAATTAGAAATTTCAGATAAAAATAGCACCAGTTATAAATGTTTTTATAACAACGCCAATTAACTATTTATTGAATAAATATTGGGTATTTAAGAAAAATAAAATTTATAATTACAATTTGATAAGAATATATAATTATTTTATTGAAATAGGAAAAATGAAAAATAATATGAGTGATAGTTTAAAAATTAATATCAGTTAGATACAAGAGTTGAAAATTATTTATAAAAAGTTTAAGAAAAATGAAGTATCCGAAGAATGCATCAAAATAAAAAGTTTTTAAATTTGTTTATAGAAAAATAAATTTATATAAAATTAAAAATGAAAAAGATTCGTGTATAATATGATATAGGTTTAAGAGAGAATAAATGATATCGAATAACACATATTGTAAATAAATATAAGTAAAATTTTATTTTGGATAGAGATTTTATGGGAAAAAGAATTAATATGGGATATAGCGGAAGCGATTGTGAATCAAATTTAGACCAGATAGAAAAAGATAACAATGAGAAATTTGATAGATAGTATTGGTGGAGAAATTTTAGATATAAATAGTATATCTGAATTATCAGATGGTTCAATTGAAAATTACCAAATAGTAATTTTTAAAAATATTACTTTATAATGGCAATGCAACATTAGAAAGAGAAAAATTTTACAATAGCTCACGAACTAGGTCATTTATTTTTACATATGAGTTTGGGACTGAAAAATGGAGAAAATGTCCCAGATGGGAAAATATAGAAATGTAGATTATGATGAAATAGAGATGGAAGCTAACCAATTTGCAGCCGCTTTTTGATGCCAAAAAGAAGAATATAAAAAGAGTTTTTATATGAAAAAGCAATAGATAACAATACAGTTGATATTAATATAATTGCCAATTTTTGAAGTTTCAAGAGAAGTTGCTTCAACTAGAGGAAAATGGTTAGGGTATTTAAAATGGTAGAAGAAAAAGAAAGAAAAGATTAATAATAGAGATAAAAGAATTAATAAATATATTTAAAGTAAAAGTAAAAAGAAATGGAAAAATAATCAACAAAGTGTTGTTTTATTTTTCATTTGATATTACAAATTCTTCAAAAATATAAAAACTGTAAATTATCTATATTAGCCATAATAATTAATCAACTTTCTCAAATTTATAGAAAGAGAAATATCAAAAAACAAATAGAAAAATATCAGTTATGGCGAATTTTAGGGGATGAGATAGTTTTTATAAAACAAACAAGTGATTTAAAAAGAATTATGGAATGATATAAAAATAATAAATGATATAAAAATCTTATTGTAAAAATCTTTAAAAGAAGGAAGTTGAAAAGGAATTAATTACAATAGATAATGAGAATTTAAAAATCTATGCATTTAAATAATATTCTTTCCTTAAAATCAGCAGCTTGGATAGGTTTAGTTACTGATCAAACTGAGAAAGATAATTATCTTTCTCATCCTTATGGTAATATTGAGAATAATTTATAAAAGTAGAAATATAGAAGATAGATATCCAATTTATGAATTTTTAGGTAATGATATTGATGCAGGCTTTAGATTATCTAAAGCAGTGATATCACAAAATTTAGTTATAAGTTTTGAACTTGCTTATTTTCTATATAAGTATATGAAAAATAATAATAAACAAGAATTAGAAAAAGATACAATTAAAAGAAAATAATAATTTGATGCATATAATTACATATAAAAAGTTCAAAGGTATTTGGGATGAAAAATTATATCCAGTAATTTGGTATTATAAAGGAGAAACGAAGGAATTAGAAGAAAGTTTCGATTATAATGATTATTTGAATAGTGAAATAGTAAAAGAATTTATAGATAATAGAGAAAAATTAGAAAAGTCTAAAATTATAAATGGAATCAGAAATGTTTATAATTAATAATTATTTTTGATAATAGAAGATAATAATTTAATCAAAAATAACAGAAATAGAAAAATAATATAGTAGATATTCAAAAAGAATTAATTAATATTTCAACAAAGTTGGAGTTACATTGTGCTGTTCTTTGTTATAAGAATGAAAAAGAGCCTGAAATTTTAATAGCAAAAGAAGTGAAAATAGAAAATATGAACCTGAAAAAAATAGAATTTGGATGTGCTAAAGCAGATACTAAAAATAAATTAATTGATAAAATTAGAGATGAATATGAGAAAGACTTTAATTAAAATAGAATTGGAAATAGAATCAGATAGAAGATAATCAACCTCAAAACCACTTTTGATGTATACGAGTAAATAAAAATGGAGATTACCACTAAGGAATAATTTTTATAGCAAAAATAAAAATGATGAAAAATTACGGCCTAATAAACTAAAGTTTTCTGAAAGTAAAATTTATTAAAGAAAAATGATATAAATCTGATAAATGGAGATACAGTTAAAGATTTCAGGAATTCATTACAAAAAGGATTTGATTATATAAAAAGAAAGGAAAAGTATATAGTGAATGAAGAATTGATAAATAGACTAGAAAAATATTTGAAAATGTGAATAGTTGGTTGCTATTTGCACGAAGCAAAACATGCAGTTTTAATTGGAATAATAATGAGTGTTTTATTTCGACTTTAAAGATATAATAGACATTAAAAATTTTATAGTATTGGTTATATTAACTTTATCTTTGTCAGTATCATTATTTTCTTTCTTTCCACTAATTAAAAATATCCTATTTTTAAAATTATTAACAATAAAAAATGAAAACAATTTATGTTTTTATACAGATATTATTAATTTTAAAAATGAAAAAGATTATTTGAGTGCTGCTACAATTAAAATATTTTTCAAATATAGATTTAGATAAAATATTAGAAAATAATTATATCATAGATATTTCAGAAGAAATTACTAATAAATTCAAAAATATGTTATAATAAATATATATATTATTTAGATGGTCACTTTTTCTTTTTATAATAGCAATTATTTATCTTTTTATTAAAGATATGTAACGTGAGGTGACGATATATAAAATAGTAGGAGTTGTGAGTAAAAACATCTTTTTATGAAAACTTTGATTTATAAATTATAATTATATAAGAAAGTATTGTACATTATAAAGAAATCATAACATACGTTTGGACATCTCTATAAAAATAAAAAAGGGTGAATTAAATGACAAAAATAAAAAGATTGATATTTTTAATGGCAACCTATAATGGTGAAAAGTATTTATCTGAACAGATAGAATCTATAATTTCCCAGACATATACAGAGTGGAATTTGCTGAGTAAGAGATGATGGTTCTTCTGATGATACTATACAATTCTTTCAGAATATGAGATAGTAGAATAAAAATAATTAAAAGATAATAAGGAAAATTTAGGAACAGTAAAGAACTTTGAAGAATTATTACATAATTCTAGTAGTGAATTTATAATGTTTTCTGATCAGGATGATGTCTGGAAAAAGATAAAATAGAAAATGATGATGAAATATATTGAGAATTCTGATTTAATAATAAGTGATGCTATTATAACAAATGAAGATCTCGAATTACAGTACGAATCATTATTTTCTGTTGTAAATTCTAGAAATGGAATAGTAAAGAATATAATATACTTATTATGGCTGTTGTATGCTTTTTAAAAAGAATTTTAGATAAAGTTCTGCCCTATCTCGGAAAAATAGAAATAGGTCATGATTTATGGATAGGATTAATTTCAGAAAAATACTATAAAGTAAAATTTATAAATGAAAAGTTATTATATTTCAGACGTCATTCAAGTAATATGACAACAATTAATAAAAGTAGAAAGTATAAAAAGCAAAAATAATAGGAAGATACATTATATTAAAAGAATTAGTTAAAAAGATTTGGGAAATAAAAACGAACTAATTATTAAAATTAATAGAAAGAAAGATGTGTTAGCAGAATAAAATGAAAATATTTAAAAATATATAAAAGTAGTAATAATGATATATTAAAATGCTATATAAAATTATGAAATTATTTTTATTGTGATAAACATTGATGATATATACTATAAATATTTATATCCTTTTGAGTTTAAGAAAGATTCAGATTTCAAATTAAAAATAGAAATAGAAAAATGAGATTTCGTGGTTACTAGGATTTTTAACAAAGAATTATCATAACTTCTGTTTATTTTAAATTTGTTAAATTATATTATCTGGGATAGATAAAAAGAGGAGATAAGTAATATGAAAATACTCTTAACAGGATTTAAGGTCAGTTAGGATATAATTTTATTGTTTTGATAGTTTAAAAATAGAATATGTCGCAACAGATTATCAGGAAATGGATATAACGGATGATGAAGCGATGGAACAGTTTTTGATAAAAATAGTAATTTTACTCATATTATAAACTATGCGATATAATGATGTAGATAAGGCAGAAAATGAGATTGAGCAGTGATAAAAAGTAAAATGAGGAAGCTCCTTTAATTTATCGCCAGATATGCTATGGGGAGCTGTATTTGTAACATATTCAACTGATTTTGTGTTTGATGGTCATGAAAATAAAACCATATATGGAAGAGGATGTTCCTAATCCATTATCTGTTTATGGTAAAATCAAAAATATGAAGGAGAGAACAAGGTCATTGAAAATATATAATAAATCCTTTTATCATAAGAACTTCATAGTTATTTGGAATAGGGAAATAATTTCAATAAGCAGGTAATAAGTTGGAGCAAATCAAGAATACCTTAAATATAGATCGATGAGATCAGGTTTCAGCACCAACATTCTGTAGTTTATGTGAGTTTTTCATGGAAACTCATGCAGACGAAAAATACGGTCTTTATCACGTATTACAAATAATGGAGAAAGCAAAGCAAATATGACCGAGCCAAAAGTATGTATTAGAAAAATAGGATGGGAAGAGAGAAAATTAAATAGGGCAACAACAGATTTTAACCTTCAGCCAAGAGACTGGAGTATTCCAAATTATCCTCAGTCAAGGTTGAAAACTTTCTTGGATCACAACATGGCAAAGTGGAATTGATGATTTCTTTTTCAGAAATGAGGAAAATGGAGAATTAGGTAGTAAAAACTTAAAGACTGGACTTATTTCAGTCTGTATATATAATAATAATATAAAGGTTTAAAGAATAAAACATACTATCAATATATATTTTATGAAAGGAGCTGTTATGATTCCAATAGGAGTAGAAGATTTTAAAGGAAATAATAAGGGATAACTTTTATTATATTGATAAGACTCAGCATATTGAAGAGATTTTTAAATGATGGCTCCAAAGGTGAGAGCTTTTTACAAGACCTAGAAGGTTTGGAAAGACACTGAATATGTCAACTTTAAAATATGATATGAAGAATGCAGGGAAAATAGACAATTATTTAAAGGATTAAATATCGAAAAATCTTCATATATATTAGAACAGGGACAGTATCCGTTATTTTCATTTCCTTAAAAGGGTATAAGACAAATACCTGGGAAGAATACCTATCTAAACTGAAAAGCCTTATCAAAAGGCTATATAATGATTTGAGTATATCAGATGTGTCTTAAATGAAAAGTGGGAGAGACAGTTTTTGATAGAATATGGTTACAGAAAGCAGGAGGAGATTATGAAAATTCATTAAGAGATTTAACAGCTTATCTGTACAAGTATTATAAAAAGAAGCAGTACTGCTAATGAGATGAATATGACAGTCCTTTTCGATTACGGCATATGAATATCAGCTGCTATGACGAAGCTGTTACTTTTTAAGATGTTTTATGGAGAAGCATTAAAGACAAATCCATATTTAAAATAGGTGTAATGACAGGAATTATCAGAGTTATTAAAGCAGGTATATTTTCTGATCTCAATAATTTGATATTTATTCTATTTTAGATAAGCAATATTCAGATTATTTTGGATTTACCATAGTGAAGTTGAGAAAGCACTTGAAAGTTTTTGATATGGCATACGAAATTCCGGAGGTAAAATTATGGTATGACGGCTATAAATTTGGAAATTCAGAAATATATAATCCATGGAGTATTTTAAAATTTTTACAGAATAAGGAACTGGAAGCATACTGGGTAGGAACTTCGGAAAATTAATTAAGAAAATTTTGACGGATGCAAATTCAGAACTGAATAAATCTCTGGAAACATTGTTTAATGGAGAAAAGCTGGAGGAAGTAATTTCGAGAAAATTCAGATTTATCATCTCTATTAGATCATCATGAGATATGGGAACTTCTTTTATTTAGTGGTTATCTGACTATTGAAAGGAAAATAGAAAGAAATTTTTATTCCTACGGTTGCCCAATAAGGAAGTAAAGGAGTTTTAAGGATGAATTATAGATACTTCTTTTGGTACGAGCCAGTTTACAATGGAGGCATTAAAAGAGTGACATTTGCAATTTGAGAAAAATTTTACAGGAAATTTTATTGACATCTTCCAGCTACATGGATATGAAAACGGAAGATTTCTATCGCTCAGTTTGATATTAGGGATGAGTCTTTACTTGGATAGTCAGTATATATAACTTCTAACAAAAGAAGCAGGACTGGGAAGATACGATTTACTGTTAGAACCGAAAAATAAAGAAGAAGAGGTTTTATCCTGGAATTCAAGGTTGTTAAAAATAAAAAGATTTAGAAAATGTTTCTAAAGAAACAATTGAACAGATAATAAATAAAAAGTATGATATTAATTTAAAAAGAAAGGAATTAAGCAGATTACCCTTGTAGGAATTGCTTTTCATGGAAAACTAATTAAAGTTAGTTATGGATATATAATAAAATACTACCTGTCTCCAGCAAAATCAAGTTTTGCAGAAAAGGTAGTATTTTTAATACATACTAAAATCATATTTCTTTACTGAATTCCAGCAGAGTCTTACACCCTTTGACCACATCATTGTAAGTTGTGTCAAAATCATCAGTATACCATGGATCAAGAATATCCCTGTCCTCCCCGCATATTCAAGAAGACGGTTTACCTTTCCTGAATGTCTGTTACGTAGAAATTTCTCAATATTCATATATTGCTTTCATCCATTCTATAATATAGTCTGCTGACAGGGTCATCATCATTTTAAAATACGAATACATTCCAGCAGTGCTTATCCCTTCCTTTGCAAAACGCTCCTTGTGCCTCTGTGGACAGGATTTCCGTGTTCCCATGAACTTATAGTCGCTGAATCAATATAAATCTGCTGATTTAATCCTTCATTATCAACCATTTTTCTGAAAACAGCTTCAGCCATTGGTGAACGGCATATGTTTCCAAGACAGACAAAATAGTACCTGTACCATTATTCAACTCCTTTCATTTCTGGAAAATTTTATTGTGTTATTTATTTTTATTACTTCTAATTATCATTTTTATAATCTTTTCCCACAAACACTTATTTTCAGCTTACCGAATACTTTTCCAATACTGTCATGAATAACAAGGTTTGCATAATCGTCCTGGGACATGTAACTGATTTATTAATAAGGACAAGATTTTTCTCTCAGTACTGAATCAGTGAAGACGCAGGATATACAACGAGGAAGTTCCATAATAATAAAGGGTATCTGCCTGTGTCAGACAATAAATGGCTTCCTCAAAGATTGTCATATCAAGGCTTTCTTCATACAGCGTAACATCAGGTTTTAATAATTCCGTCGCATTAGGACGATGGAACAGGATTACAAAGTTTTACTCTTTAAGTTCATACTTTTTACCATGACATACATGTATTCTTGGCAACGGAGCCATGTACTTAAGTACCTTCCTGCTTCCGGCCATTTCATGAAAGCTGTCAATATTCTGGGTGATTACAGCAGTCAGTTTTCCTTCTTTTACAAGTTCTGCCCAGATAGTAGTGGGCAGGATTTGCCTGCATCAGGATAAATCAGGTGTCTGTAAAAACCATAAAATTCTTCAGGATATTTAAGATACATCGTATGGGGAAACAAGTTCTTCCGGCGAGAAATGCCTGTCAAGTTTGATGCTGTACAGCCCATCAGCACTTCTGAAGTCAGGAATTCAGATTCATGGATGCTCCTGCCCTCGAAAAATACAATTTTATTACTGTTGTCAATTATTTCCTGAAGTTTTTCTATTTCATTCATATTTTCTCCTATATAGCTGTGATTTTCATAAAAGGTGTTCTACAGCAGATAAAAACTAATTAGAAGTATTGTTCAGTTATAAATATTTAATAGTCCATTTTGATAATTGTACGTATTTCAAATTACAGATATTTCAGTTTTCTTCCAAAATCTTCCAATGTTCAACCTTTTTCATCCATCTTCCTTCAGTTCACGGGTAACTCACACAAATACTTCAGTTCCTTCCTTTGCACTGGCGCAAGTTCCATCTGAATCATGCTCGCTCGCACAGGATATGCTCGAATGCATCACGGCTCGCAGAAACTCCTCCTTACCGATAAGAATCTGTATAGATGGATTTCAAACGCTGATAGAAGGCGTGTACTACGTTTGCCAATGCAGTAGGCTTTATATATGTTACCTCCAGTTCCTCCAAAACCGTTTTAGGCTGATCACGGTGCTTTCATCGTCGATTACAAAGTCCATTTCCGACACTGTTCACAGTTTACAAATGTGAGAGGAAATTTAGTGGAAAACAGCCAGTACTGCAGTCAATGTACAATATCAAAATATGGTGGCAACTTTATTCCCAGAGGTCTCGTCGTAAAATATTCAAACACTTCGAGAGAATCTGTTGTTCAGTAGTCTCGCAGATCATAGACTGCATGCCGGTGCTTCAGGCACGTGCAGACAGGACAGGTCCAGTTCTGCCAGCCGCATTTAATCCGCTATTAAGGACTTTCATTGTACGTAATTTCTTCGGAAGACAGTCCTGTCAATCGACAGAAAGAATGCGCTGCTCAGAAAGTTCTCTTCCTGCAATTCAGCAGAAGATATTCAAGATAGTAGTCAATTCCGGATTCGGCGGTCCCATGGGTTTACTACGTCCAAGTTCGGTGTGCTGTAATAACGTGGCTGAGGGATTACCTTCTCTAGAGTTTAATGTGGCACTGCATATAGGTTCCCTGCTCAGAGTGAATCATTTTCCGCTCATTACGGTCGTAGCTAGACACTCGGCAGATTCATAGAGACAATTTTCAAATTCATACTTTCCTACATGTGTTTTGTTAAGGACGTTTTGCGGACCTCCCGTTTTTGTTGGTGTTACTAGAATATACTTTAATTTTTATCAGAAAAGAGACTTTTTCAATTTTAAATCAGTCGGAGATTTGGCGGATAACTATTGATTGATATAGAGAGAATAACTATCATTGTTTTGTTCGTTGCATTTTATACTTTGTGTTAATCTTTATTTATGATAGGAAATGATCAGGAATTTTTATAATTGGTGTATACGAGAAGAACTAAATTATGGAATTAGAAAGATTTTGTGAATAATGAAGTCTTTCTTTATAAAGATGTGAACTGGAAGTTCCCGTGGAAGCAGCTCCTGACAAGGAAACTGTGTGGTTGAGTGCAGAAGAAAATGGCCAAAAGCTTTTGATAGAGACCGTTCACAACGTAACAGGAGACATATCAGAAATATATATTTAAGGAAAATGATCGAAGAAAGCTCAACTTGTGCAGAAATTTGCACAGAGTTCAAAAATGAAGGTGACAGGCTCACTCAAAGAACTTTTAATTTACTATAATCTTGACACGATTATCTCTCATGTTGTATAGAGTAAAATCTCCAAGAGGTATTGCTTTTAGAAATGGGGCTCACATCTATCACTGAAAGAGTATGTGTACAGGGCTGTGCTGTTAATGCAAAAAGATTAAAATGTATGTAGATCAAGGTTGTAGAAATTCAGTCAAATATAAATGCCGATGTTCTTGAACTTGATTCCAGAGAAGTTTTTGGATGTTATTCAAAATATACTCAAAGCACTTAATTTGAATTACGATGACTATGATCATCAGATGATTTCACCTAAAATTTCTAATGAAAAGGCTTATAAGTTGTAACTTTTAATGAATGTAAGCAAATTAGCATTGAAAACAGCGACATTCAGTAAATCTTCAACCATTTTTCAGGGAAAGAAAACAAAACTAAGGGCATTAGAAGGGTAGAATGAGTTCAGTTTATCAAACCAGCATTTGAGAAGATGCATCCAATCTGTTCCAGGAAAGCAGCAAGAATTTACTTTATTTATTGTTAAGACCATCCTTTTATTGATGGGTGCAAAAGAATTGTACGCAAGATATGTTCTACCTATATTTTAAGCAAACAATTTGTTGTTCGAAAACACATACAAATCCTCCCTGACAGCACATGCAGCGACTCACCCACGTCGGCGCGAATCAAGACCAGAAGAGTGAAACCATGATTAATGCTACGTATGAATCTGGAATGGTAAAAGGAAGACATGCGAGAAGAGCTGCTATCTTGATACAGAAACGTTTTAATTCGTGCGGTCGCCCAGATATACGATGCGGTTAATAACAAGTACGAAGAAACACAGTATACTAATGAAATTTAATAATGAAAGATATTTTACATTCGGTTGAGTCCTAATGCAAACATTGACTTTAAGTCTAACAAAGGAGATAGACGTAAAATAGAATATATATCTAAAGCTGGAGAAAGCAAGACAAAGAAAGAGCATTTTGTCAGCACAAGTTGAAACAAAATTATTGCGACATAATGCTTTTGACTTAATACTAGTCATCAAATGAATATACAGGTCTCAAAAGAGAATGTAGAAACTTTATAGAAATATTCGATTCATTTTATGACTCTGATTTCTTGTATTGCCAAAGAATTATTTAGTGATTGAAAATTTTGATAAATGGTAGTTTGATTCAGCCATGGAAAGCTATAACTGAAGAAGCTGAAAATAAAAAGCAAAGTCTTTGACTGCACATCAGGTAAAAAGCAACATGATCAAAGACATAGACAATAATATTAAACGATTAGACAAAATATCAGAATATATGAATGTATCACTAAAATAATTGAACAATATAACACAATAATACCTTATCAGAAGGATTCTTTGTATGAGCGATGATTATTGCTTTATCAGATGAATTTATTCAAAGATGATATACAGATGTCACCACGCAAATGCACTGCAACATAAAGGTGTTTGGTTATATAACAAACATTATTAATACACGATCCAATTTACCAATACTAGAGCATCAAATCAAATCAAACTCAGCTATTCTTCTAAAATTATAACATACAGATGAGTAAAATTATTCATCCTAGCAATATATCAGCGAATAGAAATTTTTAAAAGATGTGTTTTATAAGGTAGAAGATATACGTGCCCTCAATCTTGCAAAGTCCAAGATTTTGGGTGCAGTACATTCTACTGTTTTCGATCACTCCAACTCTTCATATAAATACTGTTATATATTACAGAATGAGTATTTGCAAAGCTATCGTGTCTAATATATCTTTCATCAGTTTTATAGGTGCTTTTAAGCAAAAATACTTCAAAAGTACATCATGAGGTAACTTAACATTATCGAGACTTATATTTTATCTGCACATTACAACTTAATATAATTTCCCATCCAGCACAGCCCGCTCAACATCCGCACGTGTTCAAACGGTTTTTGACATCGACTATTATAAATAACGAAACCTTCAAATTAACGATCTGATCCATTTAACAATCAACTGAATTATACGAATAGGATAATAAATTTGTGATTTTCTGTATCCGTCAAATGACGTCATACGCAGAATACCGTAGATTAAAATATTAGAAGAGAAGATAATGATTGAAGGAAGAAGACGGTGATAGTTCGGTCACAGCAGCATCACGGAAACTACGGTGAATTACCACAAAAAGGAAATGTAAATCGTCCTCAGCAACGCTCAAAGAAAACATAAAGAGAAAACTTATTATTACAAGAATTACAATGGTGATGGAAGATCTGCGTTCATATTCATATACCCAGCAACATTTAACGCGAAACGTACTCGACGAGCGTCTGAAACAAAATTGTTTCCACAATGATTAATATGGAATGGCAAACGCGGAATTCCAGCCTGCAAGAATTATCAAGCCAGACGACGCACAAACGAGTTCTCAAACAATGAGATAATAACAAATAAGATCCAGTGAAATGATGAAGGAAAAGAAAGTGATAATTTTAGCATTTGTATTCAATGTTTATTCTGAGAGATGAGAAACATTTTATTACATTGGCGAAGAAAGATACGTCCGACATAGATGCCAAATTGAAATGAGAGGACAATACCGCCTTGAACTGGTGCGCTGATATAAAAGTGTTTACCAAAGGTGGTGCTTTAGCATCCTGAAACCAGCAAGGGAAGGCAATCTCACTGAACTGCACACCTGGTACTCCTGCATTATATGTATGTAATAATCTGAAATTCCCAGGATTATGGTACGGCGTCACTCTCTGTCTATAGTTGGTATTGGGGCTACTGGCAAGGAACTCACATGAGCTATTTTATTTTAATGAAGAACTGTTCGACTATGTTGAATCAAAACGATTCCAGTTTGAGGTAGCGAAAGAGGACAATATTAAGCATCCTCCAGCCACCGATCCAAATTACAGCTGCGGAAACAGTTTTTATAGAAGATTAAATTTAAACGTCCATCTATCTGCCGGCAACAGATTTATGTCATCCAATAAAGGACGTCCCTAGTGTTAAAGAATGCCGAATCCGGGCATTTCTGACGAAAACAGGCCCAATTGAACAGTCAGTAGACAAACTGGTACGTTGTCTGATTAAAACTGGCGAGGCATGAAGCAAAACCGTTATTGCCGATAAGGAAGGGTGAAAGCTACCCCGAACAATTTAAGTTTTGCATATTCAAGATACAAAGCGCTGACATCACGTATACCTGGCATGGATAAAGCTCGAAAAGAAAGAACAACGCAAACCTGCCAAATAATGCTAGCTTTCATTAGAGCTATGGTCAAGTCGCCGGTACAATACCAAGTTTTTTCCGCCGATTGAGCGATTAACGATGTTCACGAACTTAGCGTATCGTCCTGAAGTGGCCTGGCATAGAGATACCCGGTGCCGTTTCGCGACAGCATACCTTCAGGAGCAGCGCCACCAGCAGAGTGCCCGGTGAAAATTATGCCGCAGTGTAAGGAACCTTAACCAACATGCTTTTGATATTTGTTCATTTAAATTTTGAGACAGCTAACGTAGATTAAATCATCAAAGGTTAACTTTGGTCTAACTACTTTTCTCACCAATAAATACCACACCCGTAGTTCAAGAGAAATATTATCGTTCATAATTCCATTATATCTTCGTTTCTTCACCAACCCCGGCAATTTATAATGAATTATATCCATGATTTTCCACATTTAACTGATCGCATGAAACTGAAGACTTAGGGGATTGTGAGCAGTCTCAATGGCGGATTTAGCACCAGCAAACGGCACTGGATTACGTTGGTATAAACACCTTTTAACAACAGGTTTTGCCGATGTAGTTGAACACCACTTTGTTCACAAATCAGATATAATTGATACCAATATTCTGATGGATGGCCAAAACCTCACGCAGTGATGCTGCGCATAACGGTGCATACGATTTCTTTCAACAGTACCTCGGACGGTATTTTCACAAAGATCAATAATTGCTTAACTGACGCCTTGCATTAGTTGCGCCGTTTTACAGAGTTGACGGCGGAAGTATTTCAATGACGTTATCCCAAACGAGAACATCCAAACGCACCCAATCTCAGAAATACGAAATGGGATATGTTCAACCAGATACCCATTGCCAGGAATCATCGTCATAATTGTTCAGTCTTCTCAAAGCCGCAACAAATTTAAAACATCTGACTGCATTTTGGCACATTTTGTTTGTCAACAGAAAAGTAGTCGATCCAATTTTAATGCAATTTTATCGAGCGAATTCATCATTCAAAAGTCAATATACGACTATAAATCAATTAGTTGAAAGACAACTGACAATAGTCATCTTTACATTAACGGCACTGCGTATAGTTTAAAGCATTATAAGTAAAGTAATTTATTGAAGATACTAAGGAATATATTGAAATGGAGGAAAGGCAATCTTCACGAGGAAGATGAAGAAACGATATTGAAATATTCAACCATGCTGATTTAAAGAATATTAATGATACTATGGTGATAAAGATACTTACGGAACGAATCAGCCCTGATTTGTTATCCAGGACAGTGATTCATTCAAAGCAACTGTCTCTGACAAAATGAATATTTTGGATATTTTCTAAAGGCCTTATAGCCTTGAAAGTTTATTGAAAGAACTGAATAAGTACTATGTTTACTATATTTGAAAGCCAGAGATAACACCTGAAAGGACATGAAAGCTATTGAATGAAAAGAAAGTAACTTTACTACTACCTAATTTCAGTAATCTTTGGTATCTAGTTAGGAGAAGACACCTCCAGATATCTGATAATATGCTTTAGCCACTGTCACCACATTAAAAGAATTTTTGCTTTAGAAGTCAAGTCCGTGCCTGGCTTAAATTTACTGTCATGAGCTCCATTCTTAAATAATTGAGATGGTGTATCACAATAGTATGATTAAATGTTCATTTTGTGAAAATCTCCCAGAGAAACAATGGCATGGATGGTTCCATTTAAGATCCCTTCCATAATATGTCGGTCAAAGGAAGATGGAAAATTTTGATATTTTATTTTTTCAGTTTCTGAGATACAGTGAAGAATTTAAAGATTATTGACAATGGAGTTTGAGATGTCAAGAAAAAATTGTTCATCTCAGTATATATATGTTGGACAATTGATGATCAAAGACATTAAAAGACCAAATTTAAATATTTGAAGATGAATACAGAGGAACTGGTAACAGGACAGAGCATTAAATTAGAAATACTTCATGATGAACTTATCGACAGAGTAATGTATTTGGTGATGATTTTCCATTTTCGAAAAATCTAGAATTTTAGTGAATGTTGTTGTCACTGGAAGATATCAGTTTGATATACATATTTAATATATTGAGGAAAATCAAATTGAAATTTCAAATTCGGCTTTTTAAAAGTACTTCAAAATATCAGCCAACTACTCTGAAACCCGAAGATCTCATTATCACCATTCCGGATGATGCCAGAATGCTCCTAATTAACAGTTCCCGTGTCAGAAAAGATTGCACAATTGCCATTTGCACCTGACATCAAATTAAGGCAAAAGCTATAAAGTTTTATATACGATTGAACGGATTGTTCGCCACATTCGTGCGCCCTCTGGTCGCCCACTACCCGCAGCTTTACAGTGGAAGCTAATGTTACAAATGCCTGATCCCACCTTCCACAGCACCACAGTTTAACAAGATGCCCAGCTTCCTGAAGTATTTTATCTTTGTCAGGCGCAACTCGGACAACTCTATCCCAAGTCCCATCTGGAATGGCACACCAGGCAACAGCAGTCCCAATTCATGTCCCACTTTTCAGCTTCATCCTTAAACAGCTCTCAAAGGTTTCAAGAAGTCAAATTTAAGGTCTGTGCAGCCACCTCACACTATGTGATTTCACAGCATGAAGTCAGCCTTTATAGACTGTGACTAACAACATCAGGGGCAGATTGTTCTGTGCAAATACCATTCTTTAAGTTTCTAATTTTCAAAGCAATACTGACAAATCATCAATCTTCGGCTTCAGGCTCATCCGCACCTTGTTTATTATTACGAATTGCCTTAGTAATCAACGACAATATTAAGGTCAAATGCCTGCAGGACTTTTTACCTTCATCCTTCTCAGAAGCCCCATCTGCAACATACATGTGTTGTTTTCCATTGCATTGTTAATCAGAACCGCACGCCATAAAGAGCCTCCTGGTGCAGCATGCCTGCCCCTACAGTTTCCTTTATTGTTTTTTCCGTTAAAGTTTTACCCAGTTTTCCATTTACATATTGGAAATGAAAGCTCTAGTTCATATCCGTGAATGAACTACCTGAAATTAAAGATAAATACTCATTATTGTTTGTAATGTAACAAATTGATGAATCTGGCAAATAATTTAAAACCTCAGAAGTACAGAAAATATATCATTGTGGCTCATCCATATGTTTGTTTGAACATCTGAAAGAAGTGATTCTCATCATCCACTTCCAGATTGCCTTCCAAATTGATCAGCTCTTTCTAACTTCCAAATGTTAGACGTACAGTTTGACCCATAACATACCCAATATAAATTCAATCAAAAACCGTCATATCTGCAGAAGAACTGAGGAATTTGGAAAGATTATCTTTGATTTTATCTTCTCCATTCCAATCTGCCCAATGTCAGGTAACATTTCGTTGCAACCCCATTTCCTCATTCTTCTGGCAATAAGCTACTAAATGTGAACCAGTTTGACAATTATATTTCTTTCACAATTTCACCTATCTATACTTTCACAACATTATTAAATTATAGGCGAGTTTCATGTTGAAACTGGTTAATAATAAAGAAACTGCTTTGAAAGAAATTTATAAGAATGTGCAAAATGGATACTATAATCAAAATCAATACAAAAGGAATGACACTAGAAAAATGAATTGTCTGTTTCATCGGCGAGTTTTCACTTTCTAAGCAAATGATTTTATTTTGAGTAAAAAATTTTTAATATATTTTGCTGTATCCTTATTTTTCATTTTAAGACAGTTTTTTCTATTATCATTGATTATGTCATTATTTTAGTCTGGTCTTTCCATCATCCTCAAACACAAAAATATCTGGAAGAACTCAGAAGTCTTACTTCTTCCCTATCTTCTAGAGACGGGGCGAAGCTTCCAGCACCCTGAATATTTCATTTCAACTTCAACCTCAGGTCATTGTAGTCTCCGAAGGTAACTCGAAAATACTTCCTGTTGCCTCCTGCCTCAGTAAGCACTTCATTTCGCGTCCGACGCTACTGGTGACATCCTCTCGTGAAAGTGGACTTAAAAATAGGGAAGAGTTCAATTCGGCATTGTTGTTTGGAAGAGAATACTCACTTTCAATTTTTCCTTTTATGAACGACCTCTCACAAAGTTTGCAACAAATAATATTTTTTAGGACGAACAGATTTCCGAGAGTCTCAATTCAAGGAACCTCCCTTGATATTAAGAACTATCTCCAGTCAACAATATTGTTTCAACTGGTCGTGGGCCATATAAATAACTACCAAGTTTTAGTTATTTTGATTTCCGCTTTCCCAAGCTGGTATCGTCGACAGCGTTCATCCAGAAGGCATTTCAGGAGCGTGCGCGAGCCCTCCTGTTAAAATCTCTCGCCGCCGTCCTCCCGGATAGCTCTCAAGGTAAACCCGTCCTGGCATTGTTCTAGATACGTTTTAAGAGTTCGTTAGACTCTTTCATCATTTTTGCTGGCTTCACCTGGGCAGCGTCAATATCGCACATCTGCGAGCTGTTAGCATGATCGGAATACCATTCCTGGCTTCCTTTTTCGCGTAGAGATACAAAAAATTATCTTTCCCGATACAGGCCCTGTCGCCATGATTACCTCCGCTTGTGGGTCAAACCGCCACCGCCCGAGTACAGTAGTTTTCCACAAACCCAGCCACCCAGCGGTTATGAATTCCCGGTTCAAATTGAATTCCTGTAAGACTGAACCGTTCCAAATGACTTTGTTAATCGTTGCCGTTACCAGTTTATTTTCTCCGTTTATTGAAATTGTCCTTGTCAATTTGGTCATAGTTTACTACCAATAAGATAGTTGCCAGCGGCGTCTGCCACCGCTGACTGGTGGTAAGTCTGGTAAATATGCTACCACCACGCTGTAATGATAACAGAAAAGCTGTCAGTTCGATAGAATGGGATGCATGAATATTTAGGAAACCGCAACGCTTTGCCCAATTAAATGGAAGAGTTACATCTTTAGTTATACGCGCCCAGTTGGCAATCTGGAACGGGCCGCCCTCAGTGGAAGGTGAACCTGCCTATTGCAGAAACGACGGTTCATTCTAAGGCGCGGCTTACAGTCAATCGCCGTCAGCACGGATGTTATTTTAAATTTTCCTGCGATACGGCTGAACCGGGGTTAATGGTACTGAGTTCCTTGAACCCAGCGGCGTTGTTGTGAATTCTTTTTCCTGCCGAGTTCTCTGCAAGAGGTATATGCTATTATACATGAAATCATATCTGAAGAATGCCGAAGTCCACCTATACTACTAGTGAACTTAATAAGGAAAGCCTTGAGAAGACCTTATTCCATGCACCGCGATATTTGAAAGGCTTTATAGGTTTTCCATATTTACAGCAAACAAGTGCCACAGTGTTAAAAGTGTAATGATTAAGAAGAATAAAATTGAAATATAACTGTTATTGGTATTCTCCATTTTCCCAATTCCACCAGTGTTCGAAGTCTTGTAGATCACCCATTGTTATGTACTGCTTTTTTCCAATTACGAAAGTTGTAATGGAAGTAAAATGATGCTCGTTATTACCATAAGGAATACTGCCAGTGCCCATTGCGCTCAGCTAAGCCCTTCATCGAATGGCGAACAAAGTCAATGATACGTGGTAGTTACAGTATATATCTGTCCTGGTGTTCGATAATTGAAGGTGTCGAATGCCGATGCAGAAGCTACAATGAATACGAGAAGTCCTCTGGCAAATTATTATGCTCGAATGGAATAGTAATAGTCAATAGAGTCTTAAGAGGCGGCCCCTGATATTTTTGAAGCTTCCAATGACGGATCCATTTTTCCATCGCCTGGATATTGTTATTATAAAAGCATACATGTAGCACGGCACCCACACTATTCCCCCATCAGCATATATATATATTTATGATCTTTGGCATTAAAAATCTGGCATATGAAATTTATTTAAAACCCTGCATTTGGGTTCCGAAGTCTCATTACGCCATCGCAATTCCACATAAGGAGGTACCATATGTTGGTGACAAACAGGGAACGGAAGAACTTTTTACCGTACATGTCTGTTCTTCCTACAAGAAATGCCATGGGAAAGCAAGTATAACTCCAAAATAAATGTTGTCCTTGAAATCACTAATGTATTTATTAACGCTGTCCAGTTCAGGATCATAAAGTATATACTTCCAGCTGATCTCTGCAGAAACCTCCCTTTCGAAACAGTGAACGGATTAATAAATAAGATAAAGGATAACTTCAAATGACATATGAAAGCTACAACAAAGTATGACTATCCACTATATCTATGCTATTTTTTTGCCATTTTTCCTCTTTTCAAAATGAAATTCCCATAAACTATTTTGGCATTTTTGTTGCGTATTTTCAAAAATTTCGCCGTAATTTATCTCTGTCGAAGTCGATCCCAGTTAATAATAGGCATTGGCAACGCATATTTCTGCAGTAGCTTTTGCATCGAAAGAAGCTGCAGGATTTTGGGCACTGAGTGCATCCATCCACAACGATAGCCTCGTCCTGCAGGATATGTGAACCAGCTCGGTTAAAGTTTCTGCCGCTGAGTATTTTAAGTTAAAGACATTTCGGCAACAAGGGATTGTACTAGAAATTGCGATAATTCCGTCAGACAGATAACTTCAAGTTTTGAATTTTCTTCCGTCTTTCTTGCAGGGATTGATTTTCAAGATTACACTGTTTCACCTGGTTTCCAAGTTTTGCACCTGCAACTGATCCTGATTCTACAACTGCTTATGTTTTGCAGTGCTCAGCATCCTCCACTGGTTTTATCAGTTAATGCAGAGCACTTAAAGTTGTTCGATTTTAATGGATCAGGAATAGAAATTTTCCTAAGCAGTTTATTTTTTTTTGTACCATCAAAGATTGTGCAAGGTCTTCCTTCTTAAATTTGTCAGATTGTCCCAAAACTATTTAAATACGCACAGGATACCAGTATCCTTCCTTGCTTAGCTCAAGATTAGCATTTTTGAAACATAAGCGTGTAATACACCTTTTTTGAATTCAGTGAATAAGAAGGTTCAGCAAACCAGCAAGCATGTCTGTCCTCAATTTATTTGCCTGCATTTCTGCAACGATTTTTGATTGAAGTGTTCCTGTTCCACCTTGAAGAATTCCAACTCGATTAGGAATTCGTGTTTTTCTTTACATTGTCAATAATATCTTCGTACATTGGGCGTAATAATCTTCTTTATTTCAGCATTTTCCATCAGAAGAACCTGACTTTTGCTTCCGCAAGCTGTTAAAGTTAAAAGTACTAAAGTCAGTAATAGTAACAGGAATTCTTTTTTGCGCTCCTCCTTTCTCTAAAAAATTTGTCATATTATTTACCTTTGATACTAAAGTCAAGATTATCAAAATGAAAACAATGTTATAATAGAAGGAAGGCCTAAAATAGTAAAATATAAGATATGTTCAAAATTGAAAATACTGAAAATCTGCATTACATTGACACCGCATGCAAACTGAATAGACTAGAAAAGCCACAACCTGATTTTTCAGTATTGAATTTTTTCATAATGACCGTTTTGCTAAGCAAATTTAAAATGAATAAACATGTTCTGCATTAATTTTGAGATAGCCCCATTGTTGCTTTTGGAGGTCATTAAAATACTGGCAAAACGATGATATAATTTTAATCCGCCAGCGCGGCAATATCATATTTTATTGTTTCGATGGTTTCTTTTACGCCAGAATGGAGGATATAATTACATAAAAAATATATGGCCCATTGAAAGTTACTAAATATTGTGGTACTACTAAACAATATATGGAAGAAAGCAGAATGATTATGAAATTGTTATAATCGGGGAAATGGAAAAATTCACAGGGGAATTCCAGGCTGAAGAACGAAAGTAAACACCCTGAAAAGGGTAATGAAAACATAATCAAACGGAGAAGACTGGAAAACACTGAATTGCAGACGTTGAAAAATGATATAATAATGCAATATACGATGACACTGGTAACAGATGATGAGCTGTGCTGAATAAAAGGATTAGAAAACCATTTGAATGAAGGTCACCACTGAGAAATTATTCAGACTGATTATGTTTGATGATTTGGGACAACATGACGGCGGCAAAAGAGAATAACTAATTATTTTCAGACAAACAGATCAATGGTACACCACCGGCATTGATTTGAGGCAAAGGATGAACTATTCAGAGATTGATACAGAATACGAGCCTGTCATTAATATGCTGATAGACAAATATAAAACCTTCCAAACAAGATACATACAATATTACCTGACACACACTGTTGAAACGGTATGAATATTTTAAAATACCCAGACTGGATAAAAAGACTATGAAACTGTCGGTGACGATGCCAAGGCTTGAAACATATCAGGGTAAATGGAAGGGTTCTGCACAACTACCATGACAATTTTATAAAACCAGTTACTTTTCTTCAATAAACAGGGACAGACACTCCTGAAACAAGAATAAAATAAGGAACTTGAAGGCTTAAAGATGCCTTGAAGAGGGAAACACCATTTCCTATCCAGATTTTCAAGGTTATGAAGGCCTAACTATAATTAAGAAGATTATGATTATGCAATGAAACCTGAGAAGCAACAACCAGGCACAAGAACTGAATGGGATATTGAAAAAGATTCATAAGCCAGGAAAATTGAAAGCACCCCACTTTGATTTATTTCTGCTAGCATGCCGCCAACAAGCAGACGTCTTTTTCCAACTTTGGTACCCTGGATACCTGAAAATCAATACGAAAATGAATGATCCTTTTAAAATATAGATATGAAGTGCGACAACTACGCTGTAACCAAGTGGTTTTTGGTAACTGCACGGGGAAAAAGGACGAGCTCGGAAGAGGAACCATCCCTATAAGTGCTTAATTTCCAAGAATCACATTAAAGCAGGCACAGTAAACAGAATGAACAGGTGGTGAAATTTCTATTGAACAGGAAGAAAATAAAAATGTGAACTTCGTAAAGGGATTTCTAGGTGTTAAGGAAATGACATTTTACTGAAACAGCCAGATGAGATACAGTTTTCAGAGAATGGCAATTGGCAAAGCAGTTTCATGAGGGCAAACAATTATGAAGGGAATGATTACTGCAAGTCTAAATAGCGAGTTTGGGGATGTACCCTGCTTGTGCATGCTGGGATAGATTTGTAGGAGGTTCAAATGCCATGTATGCCCTATTTGATGCGACCGCGGAAGCAGGAACTGGCATAATACTTTTTATGACACTAAACAAGGATGTATTGCAATGAACTGAAAGAGAAGTGTGATTGAATGGTTCTTAATACTACAACGCCTGCAGAAAGTCTATAAGATTTGGAATTGACAGGGAAAATTTGGAGAACACTAAATGTTACAGACAGGATTATACCCTCCCACATTGATGTGAAGGAAAATATAGGAATATTTGAAAAGATAAGAAAAGAAGCGCCTACAAGCTGGACGGCAGGGAGGTCACATATGTGGAACTTGACGGGGACAAGAAAGAATGTAAGGGTACACTAAAACCGTGAAGATGAAAGATACAGGTATCGGATACGGTTCAATAAATCATCCGATTGACAAACGCAGGGACTGCGGTACGGAACAATAATGGAGATGAATGCAATATGTGAAGTCATAATATATCTAAATAAAGAATAACTGGAGGTTGATGAGATCTGGACAGCTGGAACAGCAGAAAGCTGAAGAAAAGACAGAGTGAAACACGGGATGAAGTGGGATGCCATGGAAACCGAAAAGACACAGGAAGAATTTTACGTTATGACTTGGAATATAGGGTGAAACGATAGTACGGGGAAGGGCCAGAGAATTCCATTTACTTTTCAGGTTGTTCACACGCCCGCCCCGGATGTCATCATAACGGAGTCATGGAATCCGTGCAACGGAGAAATTTTACAGGCGAAAGGCTGAGATAGAAGGAAAGAAATAGTATAGTAACGAACTCGCTCGACGGAATTACAGAGCGGAGGTGATCCCTTTATTTAATCCCGTCGAGGTTGTAAAGTATTAAAATAAAGGAAAACGGAAAACATAGGTGCCTCTACAGGATACACAATAGAAGCCATATTGGAAAATAAGGAAAAGAAAAGCCTGTCTTAAGCATACAGACGTACCGGTGAGACCGCCCTTTTGTTGGCGAGCTTTGACCTCCTCGGGCTTAAATTCAGGGAAGCTAGTAATCAGAGAATTTGCGAAATGACAGTAAGTAGAAAATAAAATGAAAACAGTAAGATAAATGACAGAAGAAAGATAAGAAAGCATTTACAGAATAGATTATGACGAAAACGTACTTTTTAAGCGCGAAAGAGTTACAAAGATTTACAGTAAGATCGGAACTTTAAAGGGAAAGAAAGAAAAGGTGAAGATTTTGGCCCATCTTCATGATACAGGAAGGCTGAAGGGAACTCCTTGTTGACGGAGCAGAGTCGCTTTATAAAAGGTTGATAAGAAGGAAAGGAAGACAAAATGATGTTATCGCTGTAAAATTAACAATGAAACAGTTCCTTATAAATACAGCAGTGCATTGCGATATATTGCAGAATCATATTTAATAATGAAAAAGTTTCGCCATTTGAAAAACCTTCATATAAAAGCCTGAGATGAAGTATAATAACAGCAAGATGGATTTTTACATACGGAAACGGAGACATTAGATATATATTGAGTATCAAAGGGATGTACACTCGTGGAGTGATAATACCGCAAAGTTTCGAGCACCTCAGTGAGCGCTGCAAAGCTATCTACGTGAACTGGCGGAACTTAAGGAGGAAGGATCCAGGGTCGCAGGTACAATCCCCATATTCAGGAGGTCGGAAATATTTGCTCCCTGAACACAACATAGACAGGGAGTTTTCTGAAACTTTTATAGAAGCACGTGGAAAAAGGGTGGAAATATATATCCACACTTTTATATGAGGATAAGAATATATATTTTGAAAAACATGGTGGAATTATGGAGTCTGTTCTTTTCAGGAAAAGAAATAAAAATTGAAAAGAACCATGATTATGGTATAATTTTATAGAAAAATAATAAATTACAGATTAAGGAGCGAACAATGGGAACAGGTCAATGGATACTGATATATGTAGTGTTTATGGTGGTTTTATTTTTACCACAGATACTTTGCAGGAAGAAAAAGAGACACAGGAAACAATGCTGGATGTTTTAAAAATAGGAGATGAAATAGTTACAATTGGTGGAATACATGGAAAATTGTATACTGTTTCTGAAACAACTGTGAAATCACAAATTGATAAGAATGTAAAAATGACTATTTCAAAAAGTGCAGTTTCAAGAGTTGTGAAATATTGGTTTATTATTTTGAATCTTTCATTAATCGTGTATTTTCAGATAAATTTTAAACCATAATGGAAAATCAGAGGAAAATGAAAAATTATTTGTACTTGCTACTTTTTAATGAGAATAGTTGTATTTTCAGAAACTTAGAAGAATAGACTATAGAAGCGGAGTATTTACAGGAACATTAAAAAGAAAATAAGCAGATAAGCGAGAAGCAATAAAAAGGTAGACTAGAAACAGGATCAGTACTTATACTGAATTGCCAAATGTACAAATAGCAGCAGATCCTAGAATTTTAGAAGATTCTTATTTGATCTCGGTAAGTATAACAGAACAGGGAGATGGAGGAAAATATACTTTTTCCTTAAAGACGGAACAGACTACAGTACTGAACTCAAAAGAAGGAATTTCAGGTAAAATTTAATAATCCGAATGCACTTTCTTCAGATGACGGAAGAGAAAAATAACAACAAAGTAGTGATAATAGGAAAAATGAGCCTCAAGAACCTGACTGACACAACAGAAAGAAGACCAACTTCAAATAGAAAAAGGAACACACAGATAGTTGTAGATCCAGGTCATGGAGGACACGATTCAGGAGCTGTAGAAACGGTCGGTGGAAAAAGACCTGCACCGTGCAGGTAGGGTATTGAAAATTAGGAAAAGAACTGGAAAAGACTGCAACGTAATAATGACAAGAACAACAGATATATTTAAAAACATTGCAGGAAAGACCTGAAATAGGAAATGTAAGATCTGCTGACCTGTTTTAGGCTGTTCACCTGAATTAGGTGGAAATTCTTCTGCAAGCGGAACTAGAAGTATCATTATGCAAAGAAGGATGCAGACAATTACAGCAGAGAAATGTGGCAAAAGTTCAACACGGTAGACAGCGGAGTCGCAAATGTCAGATTACGCTTAAAGGATACTACTTACAGAATGAACCAGACAAGAAGTTCGGCACTGGCACAGGATGTACTAAAATGGACTTTTAAAGTAACTTTCAAATGAAGGACAGAGAGTAAAGAGTGCAAAACTTTTGTAGTACTGAGAGGAAGTAATTCTCTCTCAATCACTTATAGAACTTGGATTTGTGACTAACTATTCAGATGTATCCAATTTGTAAATGATTTTGATCAGGAAAGAGCCGCGAAAAGCTATAGCTGATGCAATAAGAAGACACTTTTTATGAAATAGAAGTATTTAAAAATAATGAAAGATTGATAGGAGTAAACTATCGGAGGAATAGCAAGGATACAGGAAGAAAGTAAAAGGAAAACAGCAGTCAAAAGAAAAGAAACTTTTTTCAAAAGTAATTTTACTGTAATATTGCTTATCCTTCTATCTAGGTGGTGCAATAGCAGTAAAATGAATACGATAAGAAAAATAATGAAACAATAAATGTGAAGTTGTTGACTCAAATTCGACTAAAAGCACCTGCAGAAAATCAGCAGTCGCTTGAAAAATCATCCATATTTGTTTATAATCCCCAGACAAAACAGGTTGAGAAAAGGAAGCGTCATAGAAAAACAGCAGAACTCATAGAAGGAGACTACTATAAATGAAGTATAAAAGATTCTCCTTTCCTGACAAAGGAAATGAAGTTTGGAGTGCGTATAACCTAAAAGGTTGACGGAAAAATACAGTTATAATAAAATTAAATGAAGCATTTTCAGGATTGAGAAAAATAAGGAGATGTTTGACGGTTTACGCAGTCGATAGCAAGGACGATTTCAAACAATTTTCCTAGTATACAGGGGATAAATATACAGATAGATGGAGAGCACTATTCAATAATTGCCTCGCTTTTCATAAGGAGGCAGAAAAGTGAACTTGGAGAAAATTAAAATAAATGTAAAGGGACATCTTGATGAAAGAGGTACTGCACACGTTGAAAGAGCTGCCGAGTGCAAAAAGGCTAGCAAAAATTTATGGTGAAAATGAAGAAAATGTGGAAGTGTCTCGCCTATCTGCATTATAGTAATGAACTTTTTGAACTTTCACGTATGATTGACCTGGTAAAGGGGAAATATCCCTAGTTGAAGATGAAATGTCGCATCTCAACAGCAGTATTACATGGTTTTGCAGGAGCAGAATTTGTAAAAGAATACTATGATATTTACGGTGTATGACAATGAAGATATACTGATGGAGCAAGATATCACATTATAGGAAGCGGTGAATATGTCAACTTTCGTCTAAAGATAGTGTATCTTGCAGATGCGATAGAGGATGGAAGAAACTTGGGGAAGGTGGTAGAAAAAGGCAAGGGAACTTACAGAGAAAATCTTGATGAGGCAGTAAAATATGAATAGATACAAAAACTTGAATATCTGATTTCAAAAGATAATATAATTCATCCGAACATCATTCTGTTCAGAAATTCTGATATATAAAAATAAAAGATAAATAAGGTGAGAAATGAAAAATTTGGAAAGAACTGAAACTACCTGGAGACAGGTGCTGGAAGAGTATGAAACTCACCTTTCAGGAAATTTTACAGCTGCTGGATTGGAGCCAGAAAAAGAAAGCTATATAAACAGATTGTAAACAGCTAGGGAAGAAGATGGAGAAATTTATCTGAAAAGAAATGGTAGCATACACTGCCTGAAAAGGAAGGACTTTCTAGAGGAGAAATTTCAATTGGTAACGGAAACTTTTGATTTTTGATATTCCTGGAGAAAAAGTGTCTTTATACCTGGAAATTATTTGAATACTGCAATGAATGGAGACACAGTCCTTATAAGAATACTTTAAGGACAGCAAACTCCTGATAAAAGCAGGAAGGGAAGTCTACAAGATTGTAAAAAGGACAGGGATATTGTTGTATGAGCATTTGAGAAAAGCATGAATTTCGGGTCTGAAGACCTGAAAAATGCTCCAAGGGACATATATATTTCAAAGAAGAAGACAAAAAGGTGCACAAACAGGAGATCTGGTCTGCAGTAAAGATATATTTGGGAGACAGCGAGAAAAAGCCTGAAGCGTGAAGTAGTAAGTATAATTGAAAATCCCCAGGATACCCAGACATTGATTTTCGGCTCTCTGATAGATAACGGAATACAGGAAAAATTTTCCCAGTGAAGTAACAAAGGAAGTCGACAGGATAGAAGAGAGATTTTTCTGCAGAACTTGAAAATAGGAAAGACTTTGAGACATCTTAATGATTGTCACTATTGACGGGCAGATGCAAAGGATCTGGATGATGCTGTATACGTTGGAAAAACAGACTCGGATACAAGCTGTATGTAAGTATTGCAGATGTTTCCTATTACGTAAAAGAAGGAACGGAACCTGATACGGGAAGCACTGAAAAGAGGAAATTCCCGATTTTCACCTTGTTGACAGGGCTAACACCTATGCTCCCAAGAAAACTCTCAACAACCTGTGGGTGTTCATTGAATCCACATGAGGACAAGCTCGACATTTACTGTGGAAAACAGATTTTGATGCCAGAGGAAAAAGTAATAGGAAATGATTTCTATAAAGTCTGTTATAGAAAATCCAACACAGAAATGACCCTATACAGATGTAAATAAAATATTTTGCAGTGATGAAGAACTGATTGAAAAATACAGTGCTGTCCATAAATGCTGCATTGAAATGCTTTGAACTTTCCCACATACAAGAAATACAGAAGCGTAGGGGAAGTATAGACTTTTGAACTGCCTGAAATAAAGGTTGTACTTGATGAAACTAAACTTGTCAAGAGATAGAAGTAAGGGAAAGAGGGGAGCGGAAAAGCTGATAGAGAGGACTTCATGGTTATATGCAAATGAAGTTGTGGCTGAAAAGCTTTTTCTGGGAAGAAATACCCGCCACATACAGGGTGCATGAGGATCCTGGACAAGGCGAAAAATATCTGTCCTGAATGAATCGCTGGCAAAATTTGGGTATTATATATATCTAGATGACCTTCATCCTGGGAAAATTTCGACAATTATTGAGAAAAGCACGACAGGACTTCCGAAGGATATCTCTATACATAAGCTTTATTTTAAGGGCAATGCAGAGGGCAAGATATGCAAAATAAAAATTCAGCTATTTTTGGACTGGCTTCTGAAAATATTATCTGCATTTTACTTCGCCTATTAGAAGATATTCGGATCTTGTAGTTCATAGAATGCTTGGAGATCAATAGAAAGATTTGGCGAAGGAAAAGGAAAAAGGCTAAAGTATATGTCCAGCTTTGAAGTAATTTCAACGGCTATTTCCAGAACAGAGAGAATAGCCGACAAGTTTGAAGAAGACAGTGAGCTGATTGAGTATATGCAGGATAAGATTGGAAAGACTTATATTGCAAGGCTGAGCGGAATGAATAGAAAAAGATATTCATGGAGCTTGAAAACCATATAGAAGTTGTTTATAATGTAAACACTGTAAGGGACAATTTTTGTCTATGATGAAGAAAAACTATAAAATTACAGACAGGAAAACACAATATCTCATACACAATGGGAGATACTTTAAAAAGTAATAGTTACAGGAGCTCATACACGATAGAATGGAAATAGAAGTTGTACCTTTCAGTGAAGAAGAGATAGATTTGGAAAATATTGAAACAGAAGATGAGGGAATTAGAAATGGTACTGGCAAGAAATAAGAAGGCATTTCATGATTATTTCATTGAAGATAAGCTGGAAGCCGGAATGGAACTTAGGAACAGAAGTTAAATCTGTGAAGGCAGGGAAAAGTGAGTATAAAGGAAAAGCTTCTATAAGAATTATAAAAATGAGATCTTTATAATGAATATGCATATACACCGTATGAATTTGGAAATATAAACAAACCCTCTCGAATCTAGGGTAAGAAAAACTTCCTAACAGGAAAGGAAATAGAAAATGGGCCAAGATAAAGGAGCAGGGACATACAGATAATTCCCTCTGTCAGTCTATACGAAAACAGAGACTTGTAAAATGGAGATAGGGGCTTGCAAAAGGGAAAGAAACTGCATGATAAGAGGGAAGCCCTTAAAAGAAAAAGATCAGGAAAGAGATATGAAAAAGTGCTGAAAGATTTTGGAAGATAGTATTCGAAGATAGTATACGGAAAAGGAGTCATCATGAAAAATAAGATTTTATATGGAAAGTCATAAAAGCGGTGCTTCAAAAATTTTTAGCTTTTATGTCAGTGTTTTTTGGGGAATATCCTTTCTTTTTACAAAGATGGGTTTTAAATATTTTATGATCCTGTCACATTGGCAGTTCTGAGGTATGTTTTTCTTTTTACTTAATTGTGTTTATTTTTATGAAAAAGATAAAGTTTCTCATGTGAAAGACAGCCTGATGTTTTTTATATCGGGATTTAGGATTTACAGTATATATGATAGCTTTTTAATAAGGCTGTAAGTACATTGAGCTCAGCAACTGCAAGCATACTTCTGGCATGTAGTCCAATTATTACAGCATTGCTATCATGGATATTTTTGAAGGAAAGAATTAATATCTACTGCTGGATTTCAATTTTTATTTCTTTTACAGGAATTCTGGTGCTGACGCTGTGGGAAGGAGTTCTTTCATTTAATGCAGGGGTATTTTGGATGCTTTTTGCATCAACGGCTTTGGCTATATATAATATTATACAGAAGAAATTCGTTGAGAGATATTCAGCAACAGAAGCTACGACTTTCAGTCTTTTGGCAGGGACAATACTTATAGTATTGTATTCTCCGAAGTCATTGCTGAAATTCCTAAAATGAATTTTGAGAGTCATAATTTCTTTGTCTGACTCGATGGCAAGCGTTCTTGCTTCACTTTTTCTGGACAAAGTCTCTTTCTTGCTGAAACGACAAGCGAAATTGTAAATTTTATGTTTCTTATGCCTTTTATTGCTGCAATTGCAGGAATAGTTTTTCTGGATGAGAAGCTGACACCGGCTACAATTATTGGAGGTATAATAATTCTTGCAGGAATTGTAGGATTTAACAGGTTTAAGGATATGAAGGAAAAACATATAAAAATCAGATAATTGTATCAGTGGTTCTTGACATCAGTTCAAGGTTAGATACGAAATGTAAAGAAGGAGAAAAATCATGATTCTAGATATTGTAAAAGTTGTTTTGCTGAGCCCTAGTGGAAGGGTTGACGAATTTATACCCTGTAAGCAGTACAGGACATATGATAATTGTAGAACAGTTTTTAAAGCTGTCAGAAAACAAGCAGTTTGTAAATGCTTTTTGAAATAATAATACAGCTGGGGGCAATACTTTCAGTAGTTGTGTATTACTGGCATAAAATATGGCTTTTTCGCCAAAAACTGTCACCACAGAAGAGAAAAGAAATAGTGATCATGTGGATGAAAATTATAGCAGCAGTATCGCTGGCAGTGGTTTTTAGGACTGCTCTTTGATGATGTCATAGACGAGCATCTGTTTAATCCAATGACAGTTTCAGTAATGCTTGTAGTATATGCGAATTTTACTTATATGGTTGGAATCAGGGAAAAAGGAAAGGAAAAGTATAAAACTATATCTGAACTTCCAATCTTAACAGCCTAGAAATAGGAATTTTCCAATGCCTGGCAATGGTACCGGGTACATCAAGATCAGCAAGAACTATTATTGAGGAGTCCTTCTGGGACTTAACAGGGTTCTGCAACTGAATTTTCTTTCTTCCTGGCGATTCCTACAATGTTAGGGGCAACCCTTTTGAGTAGTTAAAATCGGGATCAGGCTAAGTGGCTACGAATGGTTTCTTATAGCTTTGGGATTTGTTTTTATCTTTCATATTTGCGTATGGAGTAATAAAAGTATTTATGAATTGATATTAAAAACATGATTTCAAAATATTCGGATATTACCGTATCATAGTAGGGATACTTTATTCTGATTTTTATTCTTACAGGAGTTGTAAAGCAAAAGATGATAACTGCAAATATAGATATAAATAAGAATAAACTGGAAGAATTTGTAAGAGTTCTTCTTCCTGAATACTATGAAATTTTATCTGAAAATACAGAAAAACATATGTATAACTGTAAATGAAACTTTTACAGCTAATAACAGTGAAATCTTCGTTATTATTGGAGATAGAAAACTGTAAAGGAAACAGAACTTTCTTACGAAAAATAGGGCACGATTATTTTTGATCAGGCAGAGTTATGGCAAAAACTCCTTCTGAAGCTTTTGGGAAGGAGAAGGATATAAAGTGGGGGAGCGCTTATTGGGTAAGACCCACTAAAATTGTTTGGGAAGATTTTTAAATATAGCGACTTCCTATGAAAAAATTGAAGAAATACTTAAAAATATATACTTTGTGAGTGATGAAAAGATAAAGTCGCTTCTGTGTATAGTAAAAAGACAGGAAAAATATCTCGACAGGAAAACAATAGAGTTTACATCGGTGTGGCTCTCTGCCCGACAAAATGTACTACTGTTCATTTCCTGCATATCTTCTGAAGGGAAAGTATGCAGAAAGATATAATGAATACATTGAGTCACTTTTACAATGAAACAGCTGAAATAGGAAAATTTTCAAAGGAAGAAAAACTAAAAATAACACATATACATTGGCGGGGAACCCCGTCAATACTTTCTGCTGAAGAAATTGAAAAACTGCTTCTGACTGTAAAGGAAAACTATGATTTACAAAGTCTCAGGGAATTTACTTTTTGAGCAGTAAGGAATTGACACTTTAGACAGGGAAAACTTGAAATACTGAAAAACATGGTGTGGATAAAATAAGTATAAATCCACAGAGTTTTAATGAAAAACTTTAAAGCTTGTAAACAGGTATCACAACAGGGAAGAATTTGACAATATTTACAGTATAGCCAAAGGAAATAGGGCTTAAAAATCAATATGGATTTAATTCTGGGTCTTCCTGATGAAACTACTGAAGATATTTTACATACATTGGAGGAAGTGAAAAAGTACAATCCTGAAAACCCTATAATTCACAATCTGCCATAAAAATGCAAGCAAAGCTGAATAAGGAAAATTATAGACACTATATTGAACTTGATTATGAAAAAATATTTTAATAAGATAAATGAAGTAACAGAAGATAAGAAAGTTGAACCTCATTATATGTACAGGCAGAAAAACAGCTTCCAGTGGGGAGAAAACTTGGATACTCCCTGGAAGGGGAAGAATCTGTCTATAATATTGAAATGATAGAGGAAAACAAGACTGTTATTGGAATAGGCAGGAGCAATAACAAAAACTTATACATTATAATGGAACAGAAAAAGAGAAACAGTATAAAAAGGCTTGTAAATCCCAAAGGATCCGCTGGTATGGGATAAATGAACTGCCTATAAGGCTGGAGGAGAAAAAGCAGGCTGTTAAGGAAATTGCTTTGAAAAGAAACAGATGAAAAATCTAGGTAATATAAAAAGGGTTTGGTAAAAATTAAAAATAAAAAGGGAAATTAATTGAGGGGGTAGAAAAACATGAAAAATAAAACATGTTGTTATTTTTGTAATACTTTTAACTGCTGGAAACTTTTTAAGGCTCTATATTGAGGATAAAAACATTCCTGATATAGAAATTAGTGAGGAAGCTCCTATAAGAAGGATAAGGCTAAAAAGGAAAATAATCTGTCAAAGACAGATAAAAAAGTTTGATGTGAACAGCGTCACCTATGATGAATTGCTGAAACTGGGATTTCAGAAATCAAAAGGCTGAAAAAGATAATTGAATTTCCGGGATGAAATGGAATTATTTCAGATATAAAGGAAATGAAAATATATTCCACGTTTTGGTGATGCAGGAGTGAAACAGGCAAAAAGTATCTTTATGTTGATACGAAAAAAATAAAAAATTCTGAAAAACTACAAAGGAAAAAAATCAGAAAGTACAATATCAGCAAGATTGATGAGGATACATTGAAAATGCTGGGATTTACAAAAAAAGGAAATAACAAAACTCATGCCTGAAATAAAAATGGGAATATCCGTTCCAATATTGATCTTGAAAAAGATTATTGGAAGTGAAAGATATGAGGAAGTTGAGAAGAGAATAAAAATATAGTGAGTAAAGGGTAAAAATATTGACTTTTCCATTTTAGAATGTTATTATATTTTTATATACAAATATTGATATACAATATATGAAATAAAAATATTATTTTTAAAAATGGGAAGTGAATGCTATGAGTAATAGATATGGATTAAATTTTGATTTTATAATCCTAAGAGTAAAAAGATATTGAAAAATGAAGGATTTTCTATGTTAAGTTATTAAAATGAAAATTCTGAAGGATGAGAAAAATGCTGATAAAAGGGAAAATTTCACTAGGAACTGAAACAAAAGAAATAATAAGGCTTATTTCCTATGGAAATGAAGAAATAAAAGGATATGAAGAGACAAATGTGTATCATATTGCGTATTTATTACCTGAAAAGGGAGGATTTAGGAAACTTTTTGAGAAACTGTGTGAAGGAGCAGATAAAACTTGATGGAGTAGGGGATCATGATGTAAGTGAAGCTATTTATCTGACAGACCCTGAAAGGAAAATGGTATTGAAGTTTATGCTGACAGGGATTATCATGAACTGGAAATGGGAAAATGGCTGTGTTGTTATGGGGACAGAACAGGTGGATGTTGAGGACCTGCTCAGAATTTCTGATAATCATGCCTGAATTTTTCAATTCCTGAGGGAACAAAAATAGGTCATATTCATATGGAATCTCAGATATTGAAAATGATAAAAGATTTCTATGTTGAGAAATTAGGTCCCTAATATAGTTTCAGAAATGCCAAAGGCTTATTTTCTCGTAGATGGATATCATCACCATTTTTGGAAATGAATCAGTGGAATGGTATGAGGAAAAATTCCTCAAAAATGCAATCTACCGTGTTGAAGAAATTTATACAACAATGGATAAAGGAAAAATTTGAAGGAAATTTTTCGATAAAAGATGAAATAAAGCAGTTGTTCAGCTTCCAATGGCATAAAATTGACTGTGAAATGCTGAATAGAGATATATGAAAATTAAAATTTTGGGAGATATGAAAAGAAACGAGGTAAAAAGAGTATAATTAGCCTACTGTTGTTGAAATTATAAAAAGTAGTTGACATATCTCTCAAAAATCTATTAAAAATATGTAAGATTAAAAATATTAGACTAATGGTGTTAGCCCGAGTGGTGAAATTGGTAGACGCAACGGACTCAAAATCCGTCGATAGTGATATCGTGCCGGTTCGACTCGGCCTCGGGCACCATGCAAAAAGTTATAAAAATAGTGAAGTGTAAAATTATCAATTATTTTTCATTCATTTTAAATCATAGATCATTCTATAGTACAAGATAGACAGAAAGGAGATAGATTGCTATGAAAAAGAAAATGTTTGAATGATAGTAGAGGATAATGATACTGAATTGATTACAGCAAAGCTGCAGAAAATCAAGAAAATATAACTAGGGTATCACAGAGAAAGAAGTAACAGAAATGGTAACTACATGGGAGCAAAACTGAGATCATGTTTGCTTTTATCAAGAGTTCTAGGAGCAAACAGTTCATGTAAGAAATTTCACTGAGCAAGACGATAGAATGGTATATGAAAGGAAAAACATGTACTTTAGAGGTCTTGAATATGAATTGATATAGATGCAAGGAAACGAAGAATTGTAAATATGTATCATTTTAAATTATTAATTCTTATCCCAAAACTTAAAAGAAATAAATTAATATAAAGATGATGCTTTTATAATTAAAAAATATGAGTATACTTTTTAGTCATTTCATGAGACATATTTTTGTGTTATAGTAACTTTTAGATACTAAAAAGTGAAGAATATATGGATATAATAATGAAATCAAAAACATATTCAAAAAGAATTTGAGTGCTATTGACTTTTGACAGGGTATAACATTGTCAATAAATAATGAACAGACAAAATAGATATAACAAAAATGCATATTTTTAGGAGGAAACAAATGGCTAAATTAGACGAAATACGAGAGAATCTTGGATTTTAAGTACTTTTTCCTGAATGGGGAACTTGGTTAAATGAAGAAATTGAAGAAACAAAAGGTTGAGCCTGAAAAAGGCAATGTGGTGGCTTGAAAATATGGGACTTTGGGTAAAGATCTGAAGGAAATGCAACATCTGGTATGGATCTTTGCCAGTACAGGAAAGAGAACAGGAAAAAACAAAGTTTATGAAACCCAAAGCATCAGCATCAGAGAGCGGTAGGATGTGTTGCATTACAGCCCAAACCTAGAACTACCCCTTGCGTTATAGATCCTTTTGTATAAAGAACTTGATGCTCTTATGGCTACTCACTCACATAGTGATCATATAGATCAGAATGTAGCGGCTGCAGTTCTTAAAAATTGTCCTGAAGCAAAATTTATAGGGCCTAAGACTTGTACAGACATATGGAGAAAATGGGGTGCGCCTGAAGACAGACTTGTAACTGTAAGACCTGGGATGTAGTAACTGTTAAGGATGCACAAGAGCTCTTGAACTCATTTGACAGAACAATGCTGTTACAGTAGCTGAAGATGTTGTTTTAAAAGACAAGCTTGCCTGATATGGATGACATGGCAGTTAACTATCTGATAGAAACAAAGGCAGGTACTGTGTATAATGCAGGAGATTCACATCATTCAAACTATTTTGTAAAGCATGGAAATGAAAACAAGGTTGATGTTGCCTTTGTAGGATTTGGAGAAAAACTAGAGGAATGACTGATAAATTAACTTCTTCAGATGTACTGAGAGTGGCTGAGGAACTGAAAAACACAAGTTGTAATACTGATACATCACGATATATGTCTAACTTTATGGCTGATCCAAAAGAAATTACTTTGCATGGAAATTACAGAAAGAGATGAATGAAATACAAATTTAAACCATGATATATGGCAACCTGGGAGGAAAATTTGTACTCTGATAACAAGGATGATATGGAATATGATGTATCCAAGAGGATTTGAAGATGCGTTCACTATAGAACCGATTTACTATCTCAAATCATTCTTATAGTAAATTTTTGAGATAAAAGTATATTGAAAAAGTAAGTATCAAATAAAATAATTTAAAAGGAGAAAGAAATGAATTTTTAATGGCAATAGGAACATGGCTTTGACAGAATATATTAATCTAAACCAGAATTTTTGTAGGTCTTTAGCTCGTAGGTTATCTCATTTCTAGGTAAGAAAACATAGGCAAGCAGTTGGTGGATTTATTACAGGACTGTAGTGGATAGCATGATATTAAACGTAGGTGCAGGTGGACTGGTAACAACATTCAGACCGATCCCAGCGCATTAAAGACCAAATTTCAATTGAATGGCAGTGTAGAGATCCACATTTTCGACCGCAGGCTGTTGATGATAGCGATTAAAGGAATGATAGTAGCAGGATCCTCAAAAGCAAGTCTGGCTGCATCGGCTCAGTGATGCATAGTTAATCGATCGATTGTAAACATGGGTATTAGTTTTGATCTCAGAAAATTACCAAAGTAAGAACATTGTCTCATAACAGGGCACATTATGCAGCAGCAGGCTTCAACAGCTCATGGATGATTTTCTTCCCTGTTCCAGTTCTGCAACATATGGGGAATCGTATCCAGTAGCTATTATCAGGAGGATACTGGGCAGTAGGATCAAACCTCTTCGGCTGAACTGACTCAAAGACCGACTGAAAATGCAGGATTTGCTACAGGACACCAACAGATGTTTTGCAATCTAGGGCTGACAAAGTTGGCTCCCAAAATAGGAAATCCTAAAGAAAGAGACTGGATGGACCTGAAATTGCCTAAATGGCTGACAATGTTACACGATGACATTATTGCAGACAGGACTTATAATGATATATTCTTTGAGTAATAATGCTAGTATTATGACCTGAATTCTTCACTGCAAAATTGGAAAATGTACAATTGCAAATGGAGGCACAGACTTGTCCAGTTATAAACCCTAATGGAGTGGTTGCAGGAGCATTCGATCCTAAAAACTTTCTATTCGAACTTATATTGTACTCAACATTATCTGTTTCGCAGTATATTTGACAATATTAAAAACTGGTGTTAGAATGTTCGTGTCTGAACTGACATTATCATTCCAGGGAATTTCAAATATATATTGCCAGGTCTCATTACCGGCAGTTGACTCAAAGCGGCTTCACGGGTTTGGATCACCAGTGCAGTATTATTTGGATTCCTAGTAGGGAACAATCAGCTCAGCATTGGTCATAGCAGGATTACTGTATATTCAAATCGCCTGTATTCAATAACAGGATCTGTTCCGGTATTCTTTGATAATCGCCACCATTGCAGTGTATGCTGATAAACGTGGTGAGCAAGGGTCTGCACTAATACTGTCGAGCACTGTCAGGAGTTACAGGTATTGGCGTGGAGCAGTTGCTGTGGCTTTATTCCAGTTAAAAGGTGGATGGCATGGAAACATCGACCAGAGTACAGTATGGCTTTGCTCAGGATTCGTAATGAAGTACTTAGAGAATAGGACATGCGTTGTAATTGCAGCAATGCTGTTAATTCTCAGTTACAGTATATGAAATCCAAAAATAAGGAACAATATTTTGAAGGAACAGTGGATTTAGGGAGAAACTAAAAGTAATAGAAAGAAAGAGAAGTGGTAATAATGATGAAAGTACTTGCAGTGAAGTGGAATGGGAACAAGTATGATTATGAAAATGAAAGTGGCTCAGTGTTGAAAAGCTGAATGTAGACGCAGATGCAAATTTTGCAGTCTGGGAAGCAAAATCAGGACTTGCAAACTATGATTTAGTTTTAGCTCAACACTATAATAAATGATTTGAAAAGTGGACCAAAAATGACTCAAAATGATAGACTTTTAAACTGCTCTGACGCAAATGAGCTTGAAACAAAAGTTGAAAGAAGTTGGAATCGGTTAACATCAGTAAAATTACATGACAAGTACAGATTAATTTGGAGGAGTAGGATGAATTTAATGGATTCGTCAAAAGGAAAATAATTCTGTAGTGTTAAAACAGCATGCTCAACATGGGAGAGAAGCACAGAAGTATGCATGAAACCTTTGCTGGACGCTGTGGGAAAGCAGGTTGTGATGCACTACTGAAAGAACTAAGGAACTAAAATTATTTACGTGGCTGGCTCCAGGGCTTTGCGATGCCTCCGCGAAAGACCGAAAATGGGAGTAAATAGAAAATTCCTTCAGTTTTGTAACACTTGACGTCAGCCTGTCACTTTGATACGGAAGTAGAAATACTGATAGCGTCATGAAAGTCTAATGCAGATAGTACAACAATGGAGAAGCTATCCCTCAGATAGTAATGCTGAAGATGAAGACGTATTTGATAAAAATAAGAGTGACTGCGAGTTCCGGAAGATATTTATAAAATAATCAGTGACGCAGTTGCCGGATAAATTAAATTAAAAATTGCAATCAGAAATATGCCGGCAAGTTAAAAGTCGGCATATTTTTACTAATAAAAATAGTAGGTAGTAGATATGGCAAGACCTTTTATTACAGGTAGCATTAGATCATTCAGATTTACAGGGGCACATAAAGCTGCAGTGTCAGTAGGACATGAAGTAGTGATGTTATAGAAGCAGGAACAGTTTGTCTGTTGCAGGTGGGGGAGTGAACTTGTAGAAGTTTTGCGAAGCTCTTTTCCCTGAAAAGACACATAGTAGCAGACACTAAATGCAGCATGCAGGCGGAACAGTGGCAAAAATAATGCAGTAAGAGGTGCTGACTGGATGACATGTATCTGTTCGGCAACAATCCCAACAATGAAAGCCGCGAAAGCAATAAAGGAAGTACGTGGAGATAAAGGGGGAAATACAGGTGGAACTTTACGGTGACTGGACTTATGAACAGGCTCAGCAATGGCTTGATGCCGGAATAAGCACAGGCTATATATCATCAGAGCCGTGATGCACTGCTTGCTCGGAGAAACTTGTGAAAAAGGACTCTGAAACAAGGTTAAGAAACTTATTGAAATGGATTCTGAGTATCAGTAACAGGTGGATTGAGCACTGAAACACTTAAAACTGTTTAAAGGATGTAGATGTATTCACATTTCATTGCAGGACGTGGAATTACTGAAGCTGCAAAATCCTGCACAGGCTCGCAAGGGAATTCAAGGAAGAAATAGCCAAACACTGGTCTGAATAGTAAAGTTTCTTTCTTTTATGATGGAAACAGGTTATCTGAAAAGTTTTAAAATCTTTTATAGGAAAAACTGTTCAGAATAAATTTTTAATAGAAGAGGTTAATGACAGATTTAAATAGACTTAATTTGGGAATATATGAAAATCCTTCCCAAAGATATTGACTGGATTGAAAGAATACATCTTGTAAAGGAATGTGATATGATTTTGTTGAAATATCAGTAGATGTATAAGGATGGGTAAAGACTTGCACTGGTCTGATGAGGAAAATTAACAGAATACATGTCTGAGCTTGTAAATACAGGAGTTAGAATTCCGTCAATGTGTTTTGAAGTGACCATAGAAGATTTCCTATGGGAAGCATGGATGACGGGAAAAGCAATGGAATTAATGCAGACAGCTACACTTTGCAGATAAGATGGGAATCAGAACAATCTCAGATGGCAGGATATGATGTTTATTATGAAGATGGAAGTGAACAGACAAAGAAATATTTTATAGAAAATTTGAAAAAGCTGTAGAATGGGTATCTTCGTATAATATTACACTGTCGATAGAAATAATGGATCATCCATTTATAAACTCAATTACAAAAATATATGGAATATGCAGAAATAATAAAGATCACCATGGCTGAAAAGTTTATCCTGATGTGTAACTCTTAATGCATGGCCTGAAAATGATACATTGAAAGGAACTGGAACTTGGAATAAAGAATGGTGAAATAACAGGAATTCATCCGAAGGATACATTGCAACAGACAGTTTTCCGGGAAAATTAAGCAAGTTCCTTTGGAGAAGCGATGTGATTTTCCAAAAAGTTTTACAAATTTAAAGGAACTGAACTATAAAGGTCCATTCCTGATAGAAATGTGGACAGAAAAAGTCTGATAATCCAATTGAGGAAGTGAAAAAGCTAAAGAATGGATGCTTGGAAAATGAGAGAAGTTGAGGATTTTATCTAATGCTTGAAAAACTAAAAGAGGAAGTATAGAAGGCGAATCTGAATTACCTGCAAAGGGCTTGTCCTTTCACATGGGGAAACGTGAGTGCCATAGACAGGGAAAAAGGACTTGTAGTTAGTAAAACCAAGTGGAGTGGAATATGATAAAACTGAAGGCTGAAGATATGGTAGTTGTTGATCTGATGGAAAAGCAGTGAGGGAAACCTGAATCCTTCTTTCTGATACACCCACATGTTGAGCTGTATAAAAATTTCCTGAATAGGCGGAATAGTACATACACATTCAACAAATGCAAATAACATAAGCACAGAGCGGAAGAGATATTCCTGTGCTTATGGAACAACTCATGGAGACTATTTTTATGCACCTGTTCCATGTACGAGATGACTCCAGAAGAAATTCATGGGGAATATGGAAAAGGAAACAGGAACAGTAATAGAAACTTTTGAGGGAAATAAATCAAATTTATTCCTGCAGTAATAGTTCATAGCTACTAGCCTTTCACATGGGGAAAATGCTACTGAAGCGAGTGTATAATCCAGTTGTTCTGAAGAACTTGCAAAATGGCAACATTTACAGAACAGGTAAATAAAGATGAAACTCATGCAAGAGGAGTCGCTGGACAAACATTTCCTGAGAAAGCAAAGGAGAAAAATGCTTCAGATATGTAACAGAAAAATAGATAATTTTGTTATAAAAATACCTCGTGGTAAAATAAATTAAGAAATGATGGAATAGACTTGGAAAACTTTTGGGTTGGTTTCATGACATTAGCCGTTATATTATTTGAAAGGTGGATAAAATGACGAAAAGCAAGATATAAAAAGCAAACCTAACTATATATGTCCGCCAATACGATCAAAACATTGATAAAACCTGATGAACCGAAGAAACCAAATAAACATCAGCAGTCCAGAAGATTGAAGAGGGTTAATTGACGGTTAACCATAGAATTATATCAGAATATCAGATTGATTGACACACAACAAATGAAGATATAACGATATTCTAGAAGGAACAAAAGTTTGAACTGTCCCACCACCAACTGAGACAAACCAAAAACAAAGATTATTTTGAGAATGATTAAAATAAATAAGATAAATGAAAAAAGATTTAAAGAAAAAGAAAATAAACTAAAGAATGAACCATTGAGAATGGAACTGACATTAAATAAACTGTTAACGAAATACTGATGAAATGAGAATTAGTGATCAAGATTTCACAAATATAATATTTATGATGAATGGAAACACACTGAAAATGTCAAAAGAAGGAAGATAATAAGACAGCAGATGGAAAGACAGAAAATTTATATGTCTAAAGAGTGACAAAGACAAATTTGTCTGTGAAGGAAAGAGAAATGAGAGGCAGCCTGAAGGAGCAGGCACATGGCCTTAATTATATTATATATTTAGTCCAACTGAAGAAAGAAACATACGGAGAACTTATATGAGAACAGCCTGTTTGACACTTATGCATCTATTGATGGTAATGATCCGAAATTAAAATGAAGATGAACAGATTTAACACATATGGTGAATGGATGAAAGAAATTGATGTTTAATGAAGAAAAATTTATCCATGAAAGGCAACTCAAGAAATATACGGTTACCAGATTCAATGATTAATGTTGCATTACAGACAAAACAGTGGAAGACGGGGAGGCTTAAATCGCAGAAACAAAGTTGACCTGCTAAGAGCACAAAACCAGATAGAAAGTAATATAAATAAACAAGAAACTTCCAGGATTTAATAAGATATTTAGTAACAGGAGTCATTGACTTATAGAAAATCATTTGAAGGTCTGAAAATATGATGGCGAAGATATTAAAGCATTAGCTGGATGCTGAATCAAGAGAAATTTAGGAACTATATGTAACTAAAAAACCTGAAATGAGAAGGTTGATACTAGGAAGAAAAGAAACAGAACATTTTCTAAACATGATTGCAGCACCTGCAGATCTATTGAAAACTGATATTTCTTTTGAAATAAAGATCTGAAACCGAATCTGCTTCGAAATTAAAAAGCGCTTCTGAGCAATTTGCATGAAAATGGATATCCTATTCAGGAGAAAAAATATTTACGGCATTCGCGCAGATGAAGTTACGAAGTTTATCCAAAGGATTATGAACAGTTAACACTGTAACGAAGGACAAAGGAAAGTCAAAAACAGGTCTTAATTTAAAAACTTCATGGCTTAATTTTACAAAACATCAATATCCGAAGTCTCATTTTGCATCGAAAACAGAGCTGACCACATTGTAATTGCAGCGTGGGGAAACCATAAATGCTGGACAACAGGATGTTCAGAATAATTATTACCCATATCATCGGAAAACACTTTAATGATGCGCTGAAGGAATATAACTGTCAGTGGCGGACAATGGTGACTACAGTTATATGTGAAGATCACTAAATAGAATTGACTGAAAGGAAATGAAAATTAGAGAAGTTACAAGATGGTGATTTAATGAAGAGCAGAATATATATAATATCAAATGAAAAATTGATATCTAGTATGAAATTATCAAATGATGAGTATAAAAGCATGAAGATGATTATCAAATATAAATTATAATTGATAATTACAACCAGACAGATTGTTTATGACATGAGACATGCATCTGATCTCAAAATTGCATACTAGGATGGTAGTCCTGAAACCAGATTTAAACAGAATAAAACCAAAACAATTTTGAAAATCAGAACGGTAAATGAAGTAGTTTGAGATATCAGAAAATATTATGAATAAAATGGCGATAACAATGAATAATTACCAGGAAAAGACACCAATTAAAGATTCAATAATTGAAACAAAAGTTTTTGGAGATTCAAGGTTTTTTCAGCAAAATTGTAGAATTAGACTGTTAATGACTTGTCAGACAATTACCAAATCTAAAAGGAAGTAAGGAGGACTTCATTTTCAGACAAAGCACAATTTTAGGAAACTGCAAAGAGTTATGTGTTGGATGCTGGGTGACAAAGCGTAGATTTAGGTGTTGAAGAACCGCGACAATGGTATGGAATAGAACTTTCAAGGAAAATAACCCCATGTTTATGTCTCGAATTACATGGATTCTACATTGGACATGAAACAGAATTTGTACACAGATGCACAGATTTATATTCCCTGAATATGACAGCGGTATTTTATGAGGATAAAAACATTAAATACACTGAAATTTGAGGAACCACAAATCCGAAGAACCAAAATTTGACACATCAGAAATAAAGACTGAATCCTGATGATTTTTAATAATAAAATAGAGGCTGTCCCACTGACACATAAAATTATATTTATACTAATCATAAATATAGATTACATTACTAAATTATACTGTCAGTAAAATAGAAATAAAGTATAAAATTACAAGAACTATAACACTGAAAAATAATTGTTTTCAGAAATTAAAACTGAACCAATTTATTATTTGAGACCAGAAAGAATGATCAAGTTAATGATAAAGAAATTATATAGATTAATGAATTATTTGAAGAAAACTGAGGAAAGATAAAGAATAAAATATCATCTGAGAAATAAAACCCCTGATAGCAGAAGGTATAGTTGAAAAAATATATATT
>BNJV01002905.1_pt1 | contig 64126 bp, 100 predicted proteins | sample 8540591 | NCBI WGS metagenome assembly BNJV01 (sample SAMD00202457, study PRJDB9452) | human saliva metagenome | host: Homo sapiens | reverse complement strand
ATAATCTCTTTTTCTCTCTATCTATAACTTGTTATATCTTTGTACATGTATGGCTGATTGCATTATTAATAAAGGTATGTGCTTTTTCATTATCTTTGTCTGCATACCTGGCTATTATATAATCTATATAATCTCTATAAGAGAGCTGTATTTCTTTATCTTCTAACTCAAGCTTATCAAATTTACTTCTCTCTGCTTTTCAAACCTTCCCAGTCTCTTTTCGCTCTGTTAATTTTCATACAGTTTTCATACCAGTTATAAAAACTCATAAATATAGTCAGGATCATAACCTCAACCTTTCATTAGATATCCCCATCCTCTCTAAAAAGAAAAAAAGAATCTTATAAGGTTTTAATTTATTTTCTCCGGTTTCATATCTTTCATAAGCAGCTTCACTGCATATTCCTTCATATACTACACTGCTTTCAATTCCCAGTGTTTCTCTTATATTTTTTAGCATGTAGCTTGGATTATCTGTTAATTTGCATTTTTCGTATACTCACCATACTTAATACCCCCTGTAATTATGTGAGACTGCACTTTTGTTATTACAAACCACCGTCTTCCTTGTAATCTAATCCTAATGCACTTTCAATTCTCTAAATACATCTAACAAATACTTAGCCACAGGCTCCTCAGCCTCTATAGTTAGGTGGATTCCATCCTTTTCAAGTGGCAAGTCAAGGCTTCCGACATCAGCAAAATGCACTCCCTCTTCCTTAGCCACCTTATAAAGAGCCTTAGATAAGCCACCATCCAAGGTACTAAACTTTTCATAGTATCTGTCACCTGTAAAATCAAGTTTAGGAGGAGCTATAAGCAGTATATCTGTCTTTCTACTGCTGTAGGCTTCATTTTCAAATAACCTGTCTATCAGAGCCTTCATCCTCCCTGCCACCCTATCTGCATCAGGCTTGCTATAGCTTAGATAATCATTGGTTCCAAGCATAATAGCCAAAAGGTCAATACCCCCGCCTTCTCTATAACCTCTTCAAATTCTTCAAGTTCAAAGTCCATAGATGGTATACATCTGCCTACCTTAGCTTCTATGATGAATTCCCATTCATCCTTTAATTCATTGGCTAAGATTCCTGTAAACCTCTGATTCTCAGGATATCTCGCCCCACTATGTCCTCCCTTTACATCTACTCCATAGGTATTGGAATCGCCGTAAAATAAACACTTCTTCATACTTCTCCTCCGTTTGCCCAGCTTACTATACAAGCTCTCGTTTATTTAATCTCTTACTACTATACTCTTAGCCTAATTTATCCATTCAAAAAAGCCACATAACAAGTGTAACACCTGTATGTGGCTTAAGCAAGCAACTATATTTAATTAAATTTCCTTTGATACTAATCTTGTACAGCTTAGCTATTACTCCCATAAGGTCTTTACAGCCGTCTGAAAGCCTGTTCTTCTTCTCTGTTACCAGATAAAGCTTTCTGTAACCGCCCTCCTTACTTATCTTGAATTCAAGGAGTTCTCCTCTTTCAAGCTCTCCGGATACCGCAAGCCTTGACATCATGGCTATTCCAAGACCGTTGATAACAGAATTGATTACAGTCACTGTCTTGCCAAAGGTTGCACTTTACCTTTAATTCATCCTGAGATATGCCCTGGCTTTCAAGAAGCTTGATAGCCTCCTTTCTTGTACCTGAGCCACTTTCTCTCATAATGAAGTCTTCATTTTTAATCCAGTTAAGATTGGTCTCTCTCTCCTTTATCTTCCTGTATTTCTCAGAATTCTCAGTTACGAGGATTAGCTCATCATCATAAAAACGGAATAAAGTTACACTTGGTACTATTTGATTTCAGTACCTGGCTATGCCTATGTCTGCCATGTGGTTGGTAATATCCTCCACCACCCCTGCACTGTCTGTTTCCCTTACCCTAAAGTCCACATCAGGGAATTTCTTCTTAAATGCTGAAAGAATCTCAGGTACAAGGAACTGCCCCGGTATAGAAGAGGTGGATATAACCACCTGTCTTACCTTGCTGTCTTCATCCATTGAAAATGAATTCTGTATCTTGTCAGCAAGCTCAAGTATCTCTTTGGCATAGAGGTAGATTCTGTCTCCCTCATCTGATAACTGAACCTCTTTGGTTGTCCTGTCAAACAGCCTTACTCCCAGCTCTTCTTCCAGGTTGTTGATATAGGCACTTACCGTAGGCTGGGTAATGAACAGCTCCTTTGCAGCAAGTGTAAAGCTTCTATTATTGGCAATCTTTACGAATGCTTCCAATTGTTTTAATGTCATTAATACGCCACCCTTTCCGTCTCTGCGCCAACCTTCTTTGTTACCTTTATCACGTCCATATATTCTATTATTGGCTTAGCACATTTTCTACTTGTTTCAAACATTTCCCTTACTTCTGAAATAGTAATAATTTCATTTGTCTTAAAATGTTCCCTCACCTTTTGCTCAGCTACATCCATAAAGTGCTTCATTGTGTACATTTCAAGCTCGATGCCGACTTTTACAGCCTTTTCCTCGTCCATCATCACTCTAAGTACATCCATCACCACTTCATCACTATACTTTTTCTTGTCGATTTCTGAAAATCTAAGGAAAGCATAGCCTGCAGTCTCAAAAGTATCCGTAAGCAGCTTTTTCTATAGAAAGGTAGGTTTCATCCTTATTTATCTCATAACCCGGCAGGCATACATACTCATTTCTTACTTCTATGAGGTTCTCGAAACAAGCTTATTGATACATTCTTCAAATACATTTAATTTTACCTTTTTCATATAGGATGAATGTATCTCAGCCTTCTTTATTCCTGCCCTGTAAGGATATTTTTCATAGAATTTCTTCAAATCTCTGACAATTTCCTGAGACAGAATAAATGCATTGTCCCTGTGCCAGAAGAAAATATCCTTATTCTTAGGAAACTCATAAATAATGCTATCAGCAATAAGTTCATCCAGATAAGGGCGTAGCTCTTCTGCGGAATGTGACATATTTTTGGCAAGGTCTTTAAGAGTAATCAAATCCTCAGTCTCAGCCCTTATATTAAGCTCACAGACATCTGCAAAGAGAACCTGATTCCTTCTTAAGCAGTTCTTCTATAGCATCCTCATTAAAAACGCTTTTTCTTTCTTGGATTTGGCTCTAGGACTATACCTCCACCGATAGTCTCAAGAGGGCTGTAGAAGCGGACTATGAACCTGTCGCCTCTTTTGGTTGCAAGCTCCTCTTCAAGTAGAAGCTGTGCAAGCCCTGTCTCTCCCGGAGCAAGCTCATCCTTGTCAAGAAGAATAGCCCTGCAGAGGATTTCACTGGTTCCCGTAAAAGGTGGAGTCTGTCTCTATTTTTGATATTTCTATTGGAATCCTTTAGTACTGAGGCTTTACATCCATAAAGGCGCGAATTCTCCATACTTCCAACAGGCGCAATGACACAGCCCCTGTGAAGTTCGTCCTTATGTATGTTAGATATATTAGAGCCACCCTCTGTCCTGCCTCACACTTATCCTGATTGGTCTCGTGCACCTGGATATTTCTTATCTTACACTCTTTACCTATAGGAAATACCTCAAAAGGGTATCATTTTTACTTATTGAGCCTGAAAGCAGGGGTTCCGGTAACAACAGTTCCAAAGCCCGGCATAGAAAATACACGGTCAACAGGGAAGACGAGGAATGCTGTTTACATCCTTTTTCCTTTACATCGTCCTTAACCATATGGAGTATAAGTTCTTTAAGTTCTTCTATACCATCTCCCGTCATAAGCAGATACCCTAGCCACAGGAGCACCCTCCATTATCGTTCCCTTAAGCTCTTCTTTGACGTCTTCCTCCATCATCTTTCAAAGCCACTCTTCATCCACTGTGTCGCATTTATTAAGCACCAGAATTGTCTTTTCTATGCCAAGAAGCCCAAGTATATCAAGATGTTCCTTAGTCTGAGGCATGATTCCCTCATCTGCCGCCACTACCATGAGTACAAGGTCCATGCCGACTACTCCGGCAACCATGTTATTTATAAATTTCTCATGTCCCGGCACATCTATGATACCGCATCTGGTATGGTCTTTAAGGTCAAACCAGGTAAAACCTAGCTCAATGGTAATACCACGCTTTTGCTCTTCCTTAAGCCTGTCCGTATTACGCCCTGTAAGGGTACATGTATGAGGGTGGTCTTGCCATGGTCTATATGTCCTGCAGTTCCTATAATAATATGTTTCATTAAAGCACACCTCCAAACAGGCTGCCAATAGTCTCAAAGTCTTCGTCAAGCAGGGTGCGTACATCCATCCAAATGGCATCCTCTGCTGTCCTTGCAACTATGGCAGGGTCTGGAGTGGTGCATAATCTCCTCAAGGGAAGTTACGCTTATATTTTTGGCTTAATAACTACAGACACACTTTTGATTCTTTTCTAGAGGCAGGGAGCCTCCTCCCACCTGCGATTCACAGTCTTCTATGGTTATCTCTGCATGTTTTACACTTATCTCTAAGGATATCTGCAAGCCTTCCTGCTCTTTCCTTAACCGAGTCATAGGTCTCGCTAATCATCTTAAGAACAGGTATCTCAGATATCGCTTTTTCTTCATTTAAGTATGAAAGTAATACAAGTTCAAGTGCGGTAACAGTGAATTTATCAACTCTAAGTGCTCTGGTCAGCTGGTTCTTCTTCATATGTTGATATATTTCTTCTTGCCGATAATGATGCCCGCCTGTGGTCCTCCAAAAGCTTGTCTCCACTAAAAGCAGACTACATCCACTCCTGCTTCTATTGCTTCCTGTACTGTAGGCTCATGTGTAAGACCAAAACTTAGCAAGGTCAATAAGCACACCGCTTCCAAGGTCCTCAATAATAGGAAGTCCTTTATCTTCAGCAAGAGGCTTAAGCTCACTTGCCGTAACACTCTGGGTAAAGCCTACTATGCTGTAGTTACTGGTATGTACCTTTAAAGAAAGCCTTAGTATTCTCAGTGACAGCCTCTTCATAGTCAGAAAGATGTGTCTTGTTGGTGGTACCTATTTCTACAAGCTTTGCACCGCTTTGCTCCATAACATCAGGTATTCTAAACTTACCGCCTATCTCTATGAGCTCGCCACGGGATACAACTACTTCTCCGCCTTTTGCCATTGTGCTGAGGGATGAGCATAACTGCAGCTGCATTGTTGTTAACCACTAGCAGCCTCAGCTCCTGTTATTCTACATAAAGAGTTTTTCAAAATGCGAATAACGCTCTCCCTCTTGCCTGATTCAAGATTGTACTCAAGGTTTGAATAACCACAGACTATGTCCTTTAGCAATTCTGCCTGAGTCCTTGTAATAGGCGCACGGCCTAGGTTGGTATGCAATATAGTTCCTGTACCGTTGATTACTTTTCTTACTTTTGGTTTTAAAGATTCTTTACTTCATTTACGATTGTGTCCGTAAGATTGTCTATCTTAGATTTAAGACCCTGTTTCACTGTCTGCTTCTGCTATCAAAAGGCGGAGTCTGTCTGTCTCCTCCCTTATGATATCCATAACTATCTCGTGTCCGTATTCTGATATTACTGCCTTTATCTCATCCTTCTCAAGGAGTATATCCACCTTGGGTATACTCCTATACAATACATTCTTATCCATTTCCCCTTCTTTCCGCGCAGAAAATCCGGTCGAGTCCGACATTTTCTGCCAGAACCCGAGGATTTATCTCACATATATTAGTTTTTCCTTCTTTGGTACAACCTTACCGATAATAGCTACCTCGGTTGCAAGTGAAGAACCCTTAAGTGCCTTAATAATCTCTTCTCCATACTTAGCTTCTACTGCATATAAGAGTCCGCCTGAGGTCTGTGGATCAAAGAGTAAGTCTCCATACACTTCCTTTACACCACTAAGGTCAACCTTTGAATCAAAGTATTTTTATTCTTATAAGCTCCTTCAGGAATCATTCCCATTTCCGCAAGGCTCATCGACTCCGTTACATAAGGAATCTCATCTGCATATAATTCAAAAGAAACCTCACTTGGCTCAGCCATCTCTATTCCATGTCCCAAAAGTCCAAAGCCTGTTACATCTGTGCAGGCATGAACAGGGTAATTATCCATTATCTCTTTTGGCAGGCGGTTAAGTGTAGTCATAACTTTAATTGCCTCTTCACAAGCTTCTTTGGAAGCCATATCTACCTTAGCTGCGGTACTTACTATACCGGTACCAACCTGCTTGGTTATGATAAGGATATCACCTTCTTTTTGCTCCGTAGTTTTCTGTATTTTTCTCCGGATGCACAAATCCGGTTACACTTAGTCCATAGAGAGGAACATCATTTTGTATTGAATGTCCACCCTATAAGGAGTGCCCCTGACTCAGCTACCTTGTCTGCACCGCCCTTCATTATATCTCCGAGAACACTTGGAGACAGGCAGTTAGGGAAAGCAACTATGTTCATGGCAACCTTTGCTGTTCCACCCATAGCATAGATATCGCTAAGGGCATTGGCTGCAGCAATCTGTCCAAAGAGGTATGGATCATCTACTACAGGCGTGAAGAAATCGAGTGTCTGAATAATAGCCACATCGTCACTGACTTTATATACAGCAGCATCATCTGAAGTATCAAGACCTACTAAAAGGTTCTCATCTTTTCTTAACTTAGGCAACTTGCTCATAACCTGAGCAAGGGTTTCAGGGCCTATTTTAGCGGCTCATCCTGATGCCTTGGTAAGTGAAGTAAGCTTTACATTTTCTTTACTCATGTAACCTCCTAAATATATTTCTTTAGTGATAAAATATTTATCTATATATCACTGATTCATTATACTATAGACAGTTACAGATTTTTCAAGTATTCTACAATTTTGCAAAATTTTTTTGCAATTAAACAGCCCTTTTTATTGTTATATATTTAACGAATACAGTAAGATAGAATCTTATCTAAACAAAAAGAGAGCCAATCTCTCAGCCTCTGTAATATCTTTAATATAATTTTTATACTGTAACACCTATTTACAGCTTTACATCTCTACTTTGTCACCCTTAGCAAACTTAGCAATCTTACCTCCAAGGAAGAGGAGTGCAAGGATGTTTGGAAGTACCATCAGAGCCGTTGAAAAAGGGTCTGAAAGGTTCCAAACAAGATCTACCTTAAGAAGTGATCCGCAGAAGATACATATAACAACAATAACTGGTGAAAGGAACTATAGCCTTGTCACCAAAGAGGTACTGATGTTCTGTCTTGCAAAAGAAGTACCATCCGATAATTGTTGAGAATGCGAAAGAACAATAAGCAAAGTGCTACAAATTTAGGACCTATGCTGCAGAATCCATCAGCAAACGCTGCCTGTGCTACTGCATGTACCTGTAAATGCTTTCTTAACTCATCTACAATCTGTTCATTATTGCCGTATCTTCATCAGTACGCCTAGTTGAGAGAATAACAAGAGCTGTCATTGTAAGCACTACGAAGGTATCAATAAATACACCTACCATGGCAACTTCACCCTGATCCTGTGGCTTATCAACCTTAGCGATAGCGTGTGCGTGTGGTGTAGAACCCATACCCTGCTTCATTGGAGAAGAGACCTCTTGATACACCTCTTCTTATAGCTTCTCTAACTACGATACCTGCTCGCACCACCTGCAACTAGCTGCAGGATTAAATGCACAGGTAAAGATAGAAGCAAATGCACCAGGTACGTTCTTGATAGTTTAATTATAAGTATATATAAGACCATCCCTATGAGATAAAGTGCAGCCATTATAGGTACACATTTCTCTGTAAAGGAAGCAATACGTCCAATACCACCAAGGAAGATAAATGCTGCTATAACCGCTACTGCAATACCTATAATCCAAGCAGGAACGCCAAATGCTGTCTTAAATGCATCACTTATAGAGTTAGACTGAACCATATTTCCCATAAAACCAAGTGCAAGGATAATAGCTACTAGCAGAAGAAACCTGCAAGGAACTTACCGAATCCACCACCAAAAGCCTTAGTAATATAGTAAACAGGACCACCTGTTACTTCTCCGTTCTTATCAACTACCTTTGTTGCCTGTGCAAGACAAGCCTCACCGTAGATTGTAGCCATACCAAAGAAGGCTGCAAGCCACATCCAGAAGATTGCTCCAGGACCACCGCCAACTATAGCTGTAGCACAACCGGCGATATTACCGGTTCCAACCTGTGCTGCAATTGCTGTTGCAGTGCCTGGAATGAACTCATACCATCTTTACCCTGCCTTAGAACCACTAAGAGAGAAATCACCGAATACTCTGTTCCAGGCTCTGCCAAAATGGCGAATCTGAACAAAACCAGTTCTAACTGTAAAGTACAGGCCTGCACCAAGGAGAACAAATAAAAGAATGTTGTTCCACACAAAGCCACTCATTTTGATCAACCACTTTCTGCAGCCTTGTCCATTGCGCTAGGCTCTGCTGTAGCATCTAGAGCCATTACAAAAATTTCGTTAAATCCTGTCATACCCTTTCCCTCCTCCTAAATATCAGTTTGTCTCAGACCTCAACCAAATCTGAGACTTTTATTGGGTATTTTTCTAAAAGAGTATCCCGCAAGTTTAGTCTTGCGGAGGGATACTAAAACTAGAACTTATTTATCAAATACTGTCTGCTTATCAACTTCTGTGCAGAGTGCATCAAGTGCCTTCTGAACGATTCTTACGACGAAGTTCTTTTTCCTCATCTGCTGGTAATGCAGGATTACCAAGTGGATGAGGGATAGCAATAGCTGGTACGATTCTGTTAGCACCAACAGTAAGTGAAATAGGTGTTACTGTACAGATATGAACTACAGGAAGTCCTGTTGCTTCAATTGCTTTAACCATCGTTGCACCGCAACGTGTACAGGTGACCTCACGTGCTGGTTAAAAATAACAGCGTCTACTCCGGCAGCAAGAAGTTTCTGTCCAATCTCCTCACCAAATTTCTTAGCTGATGCAACGGCTGTATCCGTTACCAACTGTTGAATAATAGAACTCGTGAAGCTTGCCGATAACTCCTTCTTTCTCCATATCACGGAGTACATCAAGAGATACTACTCTGTCAGCTAACTCGTTAGCATATACAGGGATCAGTAACCACCGTGATGCTGTCTCTGAATTTGTACTGTCAAGAGTGTTAAGACCTTCCATACTGTATGTACCATACTTTAGAAGCATTTGAGCTCTCAATGTGGTCAGGTTGCCCTTTGGAACGATACCGCCTGATGTAACTACAGCTATTGTAGCCTTGCTCATATCCTTGATAGCCTTACCTGGCTCAACTCTATCGAATACAGGCATTGGATACTCAGTAACGAATGGCTTTGTCAGCTATCTTCTTAAGGAGCATCTCTACTGCTCTCTTTGAGCCTCTCTTAGACTCGAAGAAGTTAACACGCTGATTCTGATTGAAATATCCTTCTTCTACAGATGCACCGATTGCCTCGCCCTTTGCAAGCTTGAGAGCAAGTGGAGCCATCTTCTTAACTGCATCTCTCATACCTGCTGCACTGTTCTTGGTAGATACGATATATACCTGGTTCTTGAACATGTCCACACCAGGGTTTCTCCTCGTACGTACCTGTAACAACAGGAATATTTAACTCTTCTTTAACTGCTGCTGCTATAGTAGCGCAGGCAACACCATAACGTCCTGCGTTAAATGCAGGTCCTGCAATAAATAAATCAGGTTTCTGTGATTTAACCATCTCGATAATCTCAGCCTTAGCCTTATCAAGATTCTCATTGAAATAACTATCTCCACAGATGATAGTAGCTACTATCTCTGCTTCTTCACAAACTCTGCAGCAAGTGCCACACCAGGACCTACTTTTTCTCCTACGCGGAGCTCAGCTGCATAATCAGCCTTTTCCTCGCCACCAATCTGTGCAAAAGAACTGGTTGATATAATGAACAACTCTAAGTTTTGCCATGATTTTCTCCTTATCTCGCACTAAGTGTATTAAAGCCCATTTCGTTTGTAGCTCCGGTAATTACCTGAAGCTCAACTTCAAGTGTACCATCTTCTCTAAGTGTATGCTCGTTAGCACCGGCAACTCTTGTCAACATAAGCAAGAGTACCGATAACCTTGTCAAGCTTAGGAAGAATAACAACCTGGTTAACATTACCACCGGTTACAAGAGCATTTGCAGCTGCGTTTAGCATCTGCAAGTGACTGCGACTTACCATCACGTCCTGCATACTCATCAGTAATAATAACAGTCTTAATTCCCTTAGCCTCAATCTTTGTACAGTTCATAATAAGGTCTGTATCAGGGTTACCAAAACCTTCCTCAGATATAATAACAGCATCAAGTCCAAGCATCTCGCAAAGCTTTGCTGTCTGGTTTGATGAACGCTGCTTATCAGCAAGGTATACGTTCTCGTTTGTAATGATGTGTGCTACAAAGTTGATTGTCTTTCCATGCTCTGCATATAAATCTTCGATAACAGGGTTGTTCTGATGTGCATAAGTCTGGTTCTTATCACAAGAAGAAACACAGTTACCGGAGATGATAGCTCCGTCCATATCCTCTGTTGGATAAAGTACTGTAGGGAGGATCTTCTTAGCATCAACACCATATACATAGGTGTCGTGAAGAAGTCCCTGGCTCTGAAGCATCTGTACATAACCAACTCTTGGAAGTCCAGGGAACTTTTCAAAGCCTTCTTTAAGTGTAGGCGCTTCATATACTACTGTCTCGTCAGGTGTAAGGTTTCTAGCAAGCTCACCAATGTATGTAGCTACATTAAGACCTGCCATACAGTACTACATGTTCATAGTCGTGAGAGCAACTCCATCAACGCCTTCGCAGATAAGGCAAAGGTTAAGCAACTTTTGAATATGGTGTATACTGTGCTCCAAGACCGGTCATATCGATGATACCTTCCTGGAAACCAACAATTGGTCCACAGGTAACTACTGCCATATCCTTAAGGCAATATGTCTTTCCTGAACCAACTGTGTCTACAGGAGCTACAACACCTGGGAAAATGCCTCCGTTTCCTTCTACCTTTACTCTAGGCTCGATTACGTCCTTAACAGGTGTAATTCTTACGGACTCGCCTGGTTTAGCAATGTCAAAGTCAGCACATTTAAGCTTCTCCTGCTCAAGAACTATCTTAATAAGCTCTTCTTTGTTCACATGAGAACTCCGTCTTCGATCTTTGACGTTGTTGCAAATTGGATGTCTTTGATGAAAAATCTTTCCAAGTTCCAGTTTCACAACTCATACCTCCTAATCATAATGTGTATTATTTTTCAAACAATTCAAATGTCTGAAAATCGTTTTAATCATAGGGCATGTTGTAGTTATGATTCAACCACTCATAATGTATTATCCTTATTACTCAAAATCATAATTTCCAACACTTAAATCATTTATAGGAAAAATTAAATAATACTTTCCTACTTGAAACCTCCTATATTATATCATATTTCACTAATATTGTAATCCAAAAATGCACATTTTTCTGTATTTTCTATGTTTTTCGATAGTTTTAAGGATGTAATCGCGTTCATAAGCGTGCTTATTTTAAAATATTTGCACAAAAAGGGTCATTATATATTTTTACCATGATATGCCCTACGTTATTTTATACTATTTTCTGATAATTGTAGTTTTTGCACTAAACGATATATCTATCTGTAGTTTTGTGAAACTTTTGTTTTATATTAAATTATGTCAGTTTAATTATTTTTATTTATTTGCAATATACTTAAATCTATCACAAATAATCTTTTTCGTTATTTCATAGTAAAAACTCTTTATATAAACATTACAGAACCCTTTCATAAAACAAGCCTCAAATGCACTGCTTACAAAAACTAAGGTTCTTAATATATAGCTATTTGATGCCTTCGAAGGATTCAATTCCACTTGAAATCAAAGTAAAATCTATGAACTGTTTGTCCTCGTCAGTTCCTTCTCTAAATTCGTCTGCTTTTCTTAACAAACTTTTTGCAGTTATCAATCGCATCTTCTATCATAAGCAGGGAGTCTGCATCTACATTTCCTCAACTATATGAACCATAACTGACTTATAAGGTGTCTGTCCCGGTTTATACTTCCGGAGAGAGGATGGGTGAGGAGTACTGACACCTTATGTATCATATCTCTTAACTTTTCCATACATTTAGAATGTCACCCTCTACAAAGTCAATGTTATAATTTGCCTTCTATTTTTTTCCTTTAACCAACGGATTATTGGTAACTATCAAAAACTTCTTGCTTTTTCATTTAATTTCACCTTTATACATAAAAACTTCGGCTGCAGCCATCTTTATCTAAATGGTAAAGAAACTGCAGCCGTATATTATCTACTATGTCATATAGCTAATCTTAGCTTACATATCCTGCCTTCTGAAGTATTTCAACTGACTTTGCCTTATTTGCATCAGATACCTGATGATAGGACCTGTACAGCCCATACCGCTTTCAGCATAGATATTTTCTTTCCAAAGTACCTTAACAGCATCTTCAAGATCCATAACTTCAACGCCAGGAATCTGAGCTGTAACTATTTCCTTTGGAGGCTCTTTTACGTCTTCACTTGAGCAGCACTCTTCTCACGAGCAGCCTTAAGCTCAGAAAGTATCTTATCAAGGCCGGCCTTCTTTAGCAGCCTTAAACTCAGCATCAGCCACATCAAATACTTTTGCCTCTTACAAGTTCGTGCTGCATAACGGATAGCATTTGCTATAACAGGAGTTCCTGAAGCACGTGAAATAATCATAACCAAGTTCTTATATCCCTCGCCAATACCAGGGACTATATCCAAATCCGCTTGCTTCGTAGCTTCCACCTGTGGTGAAGGAAGAAAGCATCTTGCTCATTACATTACCTGTAAGTGAATCCATAACCATGATATCAGGAGTAGCTCTAAGTACATCGTTACCTCTCATTACACAGCCGCCATCAGATCTGCTTGACTCTGTGGAAACGGATGTCATAGCCGCCTTCCTGAAGTCTCTTAAGCTCTTTTTCAGTCTGTCTTGCACCATCTACGTTAAGAATACCTACTGTAGGCTCTTTAACTCCACAAGCCTTAGCTGTGATGATACCATAGATAGCGTTCTTTATCATACCTTCAATACGATCTGTGCTTGAAGTACCTGTAGTATTGGCAATGAATAATTCCTTGCCAATACCAGGTGTAATAGCACGTCCTACTGTAGATACACCTATTGGGAATGGATAATGCATGGTAACTGCACCATCAATTTCTCCTGATGCAAGCATTTCATCCATTTTATCATCGTCCTTCTTCATCGTTACTAACCTTTACAGTAGTAACACCTTCTGCCTCAAGAGTACCGATGTAGTATACATCAATTCCGTCTCTTGCAGCCTCAATCGCAGCCTTCATGGTAGTCTCTTCGCCATGCTCAGAACCCATACCTGTAAGCGCAATCTTAGGTCTCTTACCGAAGCTTCCTGTTTCAAGGCCTTCAGCCATTTCAAGGAAGGTATCGGCAATTATCTTTTCAATTCCTTTTCCCATTACATTTCCACCTTCCTCAGATTATTCTGTTACCAAAGATGCTGCAAACTCTTTCATAGCCTTAGCTATAAGTCCCTTTACCTCTTCCTCTGATACTCCGCTTTCCTTGCTGTCAGCAGAAGTATTAGCCTGAATCACAAAGGAAACACCGTCAAAAAGGTTTGTCATTCTTCCAAGGAAGAGTGAACCCTTACCTACTATCATAGCCTTCTTATATTGCCGGCTAAGATATCTTCTCTTGCAAATCCGATATATGGAGCACCTGAAGGGATGTGTCCCTGTGTAGGAGCAAAGCCTACAAGACCGTGTTTCTCGATGAAAGCAGGGATTGCAGTTCTTTCAATCTGTCCCTTCTTAACAGCAAGAGCAGCTATCATCTTATAGTTAGCCTCAGGAACATCTCCTGCACCTGCTGGCTTAGTAATATCAGGATTCTGCATCTCTGTAGCAAATTTATCTATATCAGTAATCTTAAGTCCTACTTTCTCAAGCGGATCAGCAACAAGGCTTCCAATTACGTTCTGAGGAGCTGAACCTGTACCAACTGTATGACGTCCGATGATGTCAAGGTTAATCTCAGGGCTTACACCGTCATTCTCAGCAATGAGGATACAGAAAAGAAGCAATACAATCCTCAAGAAGTGGAACATCCTTCTTTACATGATCCTTACCGTTCATACCAAGCTTAGGTACGCAGCCACCACCAATTACAGCAACTGTCTTATAAGCACCTGACTTAACAAGAGCAGCAGCCTCGATAAGAGCGTGTGCAGGACCTGCACAGAAAGCCCTCTTGCATCTGAACCCGTAGCATTTACAAGGCCTGCTATCTCAGCAACTGCCTTTTGCAAAAGTTACCGCCACCACGCTGGTTAACGTCACCACAAGCCTCTTCTGAACAATCGATAACGTATTCAACGTCTTCTTTAGCTACGCCTGTACTCTTAAGTGGTGAGCAGTACAGCAAGTACGCTTGAAGCCTTATTTACAAGGTTCTCGTGCATAACCTCAGCTAGAAAGGTTTACATCGATATCGTGAGCACGCTTAACGCAGCCTACAAGTGTCTCCCCATAATAAAGACCTTCTGCACCGTCATTATTAACGAACTGCTCGATTTCAGAAATCTCGAAACCTTCGTGAACTCTTGCCATTATATCTTCTGTGATAACAGGATCTGCTGCAAGCTCAGCCTTGTGAGCTGCTACAAAGCCTTTCTCAAGCATAACTACTTCAAATACATCACTAGCCTGAACTAAAAGAAGGAACTCTGCCTCAGGCATAATCTCACCAAACTTACCATATCTCTCAGCACCCGCCATCTTCTTGTCAAAGTAAGGGAATTCTACCTCTCTGAACTGAGCAGGTGTAGCATTGCCAATGTAAACCTGATTTGGCCAATAATCAACAACATCCTGATAGCTTCTGAGATGACTTGGTACACCCTTTAAGAATTCTGAATCAGGGTTAACAATCTTCTCAGTTACAGCTGTAGAACCATTGTGAATTATCATGCTTGGTGTATGCGCAAGTGCATAACCTGTTCCTTTAATAATACTGTTCATACTTTCCACCTCGTTTTATTTAGTTTTTTTACCTTCTAAGCACTTGGTTATATAATAAATATCCCCCAAATGTTGATTTCTTTTTTCTTGTAGAATACTTTTGTAGTAATTTTTGATACTCAATGGATGATAATTGAATCATTAAAAACTACAATCACAAAAATGGCGATGAGGCAGTTAAACCTCATCGCCACCTCTTAACTCTTAAATTGCAAAAGCTTATTTATAGATATTTGCAATACTCGTTTCTGATGTTAGTCATCTCTTCAATGATTCCGTCAACATCAAGAACCATCTCCATCATACTAACCTGGTCATCATAAACGCTTGCATCAACTTCTGCTTTTATCTCTGGTTCGCAAATATGGTATACTGTGAGTCCAAGCTGAACTCCTGTCAATGGACCTGCAAAAGTAGGATCTCCAGCTGTAACAGTCTCAGCTGCAAGGCCTGCTGCCTCACCCTCTGCTGCACCAAGAACTACTACTACGTTCTCAGGACCGTACTTCTCTGAAAATTCCTTTACTCTTTTCTGGTTTTCAAGATCCATTGCACCTGCGCTCGTTCAAACGAAGCACTCAGTAGATGCAAAAATTACTTCACCACCGGCTGACTCTACACAGGCACTAATAGCTGGGCCCGGTACACCGTCACGATCGCCGATGATTACTACCTTTTTGTCTTTTTAAGATAGCCATCATATTCTCCTTTCAAAAGTGTTTCAATATATCGTTAAAGCACTTAGTCTTTAAACGCATTTTAATACAACTCATAGTTTATCACAGTTGTAATAAAAATTTTCAATACTCTGAATACCACTGAAATTATTGTAAAAATTCATTACAAAAACTCAGTATTTTAGACTTTTTGCAATACAATCGAATAGTTTTGGAATCTTTACTGCATTGCTGCGTACTTCTCAACCATAGCCTGATAGCTGGCTCTGTACAATCTTCTTTTAGCAAGCTCTTCAACCTTCTCACCACCCTTGTAGATAGCCATAACAGGAAGTCCTAAAATCTTCTGTCCGATTGCAAGACGACGTGCCTGGGTTAGTGTTGAGTGCACAGAATTTAAGCTTTCCTTCGAAACTCATCAGCAAGTCCGTGTACAAATGGCATAAGAGCCTGACAAGGAACACAGCCATCACCATAAAAATCTACGAATACATATCCCGTCAGCCTCAAGTACCTCTGGTCCAAATGTTTCCTTATTTACTTCTAACATATCTATATCCTCCTATAAAATTATATTTTATTAAATTATCTAATGTCGAGTGATATCAGTACTGCACAAAAGTATTGATCTTTTGCACCCATATCAATGCATAATTAGATAAGTCCAGTTTACATACTTATCGCACATTGTTGCTGCGATAGCACCATCTGCTGCAGCAGTTACAACCTGACGAAGCTCTTTTTACTCTGACATCACCAACTACAAATACGCCCAGGGATGTTAGTACGCATATTCTCATCAGTAATGAAAGTAACCTCTATCATCAAGCTCAAGACCTGTATCTTTGAAAGAGGTCTGAGTTAGGAATTCTTCCGATAAAACCGAAGAGACCGAACATTCCATCATCTTCATTAGCTACAATGTGAGTAACCTCACCTGTCTTTACATTCTTAACATCCATCTCTGAAAGGATGCCATCTCCATAAAGCTTTGTTACAGCACTGTCCCACATAAAGTGAAGATTCTCAATCTTGAAAGCCTTCTCCTGAATGGACTTAGCTGCTCTAAGCTCATCTCTTCTATGAATGATAGTAACATTTCTTGCAAACTTTTGTAAGATACATAGCTTCCTCAACAGCTGAGTCTCCGCCGCCAACTACATATACGTCAAAAGCCTTCGAAGAAGTTAGCATCGCAGGTAGCGCAGTAAGATACACCCTTACTTGCAAACTCCTTTCTCTCCTTCACAGCCAATTGGTCTTGGATAAGCTCCTGTTGCAATAATAACTGTCTTTCCTTCATAAGTACCATTATTACAGGTAACCTTCTTTACATCACCCTTAAGCTCTACAGAAACAACTGTGTCACTTACACGTTCACATCAAAAATGCTCACACTGTTTTGTCATTCTGGCAATAAGACTTGGACTGCTCTCTCCTTCAAGAACCTGTCCAGGATAGTTCTCAATCTCATCAGTGATTGCTATCTGTCCTCCATCGCTTCCCCTTTTCAATGATAAGGTAGAAAGTCTGGCTCTTCCACCGTAAAGGCCTGCTGCAAGGCCGCCAGGTCCTGCCCTCAAGAATAATTACATCATACAGCTTACTCATAGTTCACGCTCCTTTTTCTTAATTTTCAATCCAAGTTATATGGATATAGCCAAATGATTTTTGCAAAACTTTGCAAAATCTTGCATTTAATTGCAAATGCAAATCTTTAGTCAATCATTTAGAAATTTACAATATCATCCACCTTCTATTATACAACATCATACTATATTTGTAAAATACTTTTTATAATCTATATCTAATTTTGTACTTTTTAATCACTAGTGCTTTTATTGTAGAAAGTGCTGTTTATTATTTAACTAAATCTAAATGCTGCCTTTCAAAATTTTCTATAATTACAATAAATCTAAATGATTAAACAACTCCAAGCCTGTTTTTATTTAATTTGAAATTTATTTAATTTTATAATATAGTATGATATGCCTATAAATGTTTTATTATCTTTTATACCGTAGAGAGGAAAAATATTATGTCTTGTAAATCTACACCTGAACAAAGAAACGAAAGACTCCGCTCTTTTTGTAATTGCAGCTGAGAATTGATTGAACAAAATGATTTTTCTAATATCAGTATTAGAAAAATAGCTGAAAAAACCGGTTTTCATAACTCAACATTATATTCATATTTTAAGGATGCTGAATATCTTTTGTCACTGGCCTCAGTCAACCGCTTCAATCAATACAGTCATTCCTTAGCTGAATTAAGCCTCAAAAATTTATCAGAACAGGAGAGATTTTTATGAGATATGGCATTTTTCTGTTTAAATGCTTTTTCAAATTTCCTGAAATCTACAACAATTTCTTTTTGGAAAAACACAGTGGTAATTTAACTGCTATTTTCAAAGAATATTATACAATATTTCCTGATGAAGACACCGTACAATCCCAGCAATCTCTATGAAATATACTTGAGCAGAAATATTAGCACACGGTGTCTGGAAAGCTTTAAAGCCCTTTAATTAATTTAAGTGACACACGGTTGGATTATGAAAACATAGCAACAGCCCGGGATTTAATCATCTCGTACTTAAAAGAGTCTTCTTGGACAAGCTCTTACCGGTATAATTTTTGAATCAGATATCAATGAACTGACTAAGCAGTTTTGATGACAGCTCTGCAATTCATAGTTTATAAATAATGCAGATGGCGGTACATAATATCCGTTTTAGATATATTGTTTAATTTTTATAGCATTTAATCTATAAATGTTATCCTGATATCAAATAATACAATTTTACAAATCCTAATATATAGTGTATTATAATATCATCTCTGGTTCACACAATACCATCATATGTGAATAAAAGAAAAGCAGGCATCTGGGAACCTGCTTTTCTATTTTATTTAATTAATCCATTACTTTTTAAAATATTTTCCCAAGAAAGATTCTTAACACAGTTTGCATTATTCTCTCTCATCTTCTATGCTTTCTCTTATCTTTTTCAGCTAATTCATTTTCAAAATCCGGCAATTCTTCTTTTACAGGCTCGTCCATATTTCTAAGAGTTGGAAGCTTTACATATCTGATATTTGCATCAGGTGCATTGTCCTCAAAAATTCAGCCACACGGAAAGATTGGTAACGACCACCTTCATTCCACAGGCAAGAGCTTCTATCACAACAAGAGGTATCGCATCAAAAACGATGGCAGAACAAAGACATCGCTGCTTTTATACTTTTTGCAACTTCAAAAAGGCTTAAGCCTTCCTGTAAATTCCACCTTGTATTTGCAATTATCAGCTAACTCTGTTTTACATACTCCTCTTCATTCCCTGCTCCACCGACCCAGAGTAAGTACCAGTTCATCTTCCTTAAACTCAAGTTTATTAAGACATTTTAATAGACTCATTACCCTTTCTTCTCCGATATTTTTCCCGTAAACAGCAGGCGTTTGACTAAATTTTTCTCTTTGCGTCCTACCGCATTAAATATATTCTGATTATAACCAATCTCCTACAAGCGTAATCTTTTTCTTTCTCACTCCTGAGTTTTTACGACCTCATCTGCTTGAGCCTTTTGAGGTGCAAATATTCTGTCAAGCTTTCTTTACATTTTCTATAATATAGTCTCTCTCAAGGTTATGCTTACCCATCTGCCTAATGTCGGTATTGTGGCAGAACCCGTATACCTTAGCATTGGGATATTTTTCCCGTACAAAACTTGTGAGCAGATAAAGATGGTGGCATAAAATAATATCCGGACTAATCTCTTCCACCGCTTTCTCAATTATTGATAAAAATGCCTTTTACGATCTTCTTCCATTTCCTTAGTCATGTCACAATAACGGGTACTTTCATAGGGCATTTCATCAGACATTCCAAGTATGTTAAAAGGAAGTTCAGATGAATTATAATATACAGGATAAAAATTTACTCCGGCAGGCATATTAATTTCATCATCTTTTATACACTCCTGCAACTACCCCTGACTATATCCCTGTTCAGCCATGACCTCTCACCAGCTCAGTCAAATATATGCCGCTTCCGGTGAGACATAGGGTTTCTGAGCTATGATATTTAATATTTTCATCAATATCTCCTATTTTTAATTTATTATCTAATTTAAAAAGTGTGTGTCTCGCTTTTACACTTCAGCATGTGACAGTGCCGTACGAGCAAATTCCCCTGCCGCGAGCTGTGCATCCCTCGGAGAGTTATTATTTAATAAAGGAATTCCGGAGGAATTTCTATTAAATAATAAAATAGTGCTATCATACAGCACCCAAAACAGAATGCTCTCCGATATATTCTGGCGAAGGCGTGTGAGAATCGAACTCACCCGGGACGCAAACGCGCCCTACACTGGTTTTGAAGACCAGGAGGCACACCAGTTACCTAACCGCCCCCATGAAGACAACGAGAATATTATATCTCATTTTTATGGTCTGTCAATTAGATTAAACAACTATGTACAGCCTGTTCCTTAAGTCCTGCTTCTTTAGAACCGCTCTTATCCTGTCTTCATTTTCAGGTTCTGAGCACCACGCAAGTCCACAGCCTGCCGAGATTACCTTAGGTACCGGAATCATCCTTCCTGGAACTTTTTCTTTTTCTCAAAGACTCTCCATCTTCATTGCATCAGTAGTGTTGCTAAAAGTTACTACTATCTTAGCTTCTTTTGCTCTCATCTCACCTCTTATGGATGGATGACATTGCCTGAATCTATCATTGTCTGAGTAATATCATACATATTTTGAAAACTTGTCCAACCTGGAAAGTTTATCAGCTATTCCATAGAAGTTTAGACAGGTTCCGCAAGTCATGATATTAACACCTGCCTTCTCAAGATTCTTAAGGTCTTCAAGCGATGCAGATCCCTCCACTGTAGGTGTGCACCACGTTGTAGAATATGATATTATCAGGTGTTGGAGTTACATTCGTAAGTGCAAAAATAAATGCCTTCATAAGATTCTACCAAGCTCATCATCTCCACTTCCCATTGTAGAACTCGAAATGACTACAGTTGTAGGTAGCCTTCTTCTCTTGTCACTTCCATTTTCAGCTGTTTCAGGCTTAACCTCTATACGAACAACAAACTCTTCATCTGACTTCTTCTCACCGGCTGCTGCAAAAGTTACTCTTAGCCGCAAGTTTTGGGGAGATTCTGAACTGCTGTATCATTATCCACAGTGACCTCAACAATTCCCTCCTCAGTAAATTCTTCAATAGCCTTCTTTACTGTTACTACAGGCAACGGACAAGCCATCCCTTACAATCAAGTTTCTTTTCCATAATAACCTCCAAATATTTTTATATTCACTCTAAAGTCTATCATTTTAATGCAAATTAGTCTAATAGACTATATTTATAAAGGCTAGCCGCTATTATAGTTTATCATTATAAGACATACTATTCTTCAGCTAAAGTCCTTATAGCATTTATAGCTATATCAACTTCATCTTCTGTATTGAAATGTGAAAAACTAAACCTCACTGCCCCCTGTTCCACTGTTCCAAGGGCCTTATGCATAAGAGGGGCACAATGTCCATGACCTTGTAGCTATTTCAAAGCGTTCTGAGTTCATCTCTGCCCGACTCATAGTCTGCAAGATTAAGCGAGACAATAGGACATCTGTCTTTCACTTCAAAATCTCCGTAAATTTTGATTCCCTTAATGTCTTTTACACCATTATAAAATCTCCACATAAGAGCAAGTTCTTTGTCATCGTTGCACTCATCCCATATTCATTGATGTAGTCAACAGCTGCATCAAGCCCTGCTATACCATGTCCATTAAGTGTACCTGCTTCAAGCCTGGTCGGCATTTCAGACGGCTGATGTTCATTATAGGTCTGAACTCCTGTCCTCTGAAAGATAGGGACGGATATCCACTCCTGTCTTAACATAGAAACCTCCTGATGCCCTGAGGATTACCAAGCAAAGCCCTTATGCCCGGTGAAGCTGAGAATATCTACACCTTGTTCTCATACATCAATGGGGGATACTCCTGCAGTTTGAGATGCATCTACCACTAACAGAAGTCCATGTTTTTGCAATCTCACTAATTCTTTTAATATCCACCATTGCCCGTGAGGTTTGAGCCTGCTGTAGTTATAATTGCCTTCGTGTTATGTTTAATATTGCTCTCAAATTCTTCGTAATTCGGCCTTCCAAGTTTATCTGCTGATACAAATGAAAGTTCAACCCCTATATCCGTATCTGATAAAGTGGGCGGAGAACAGAAGGTATGTTCAAGGCAGGTAGTTATAACTCCATCTCCTTTTTCAAACAAACCTTTGATAACTATATTTAAGGCCTCGGTGGCGTTCATTGTAAATACTATATTGGATGGCCTTCTGCATTAAAAACTTAGCAAGCTTCGTCCTTGTTGAAAATACAGTTCTGGAAGCCCCAAGTGAAGCAGAATTTGTACCTCTGTCAGCGTACCCAAGGTGGTAAGTGCTTCAGTTACAGCTTCTACAACTTCCTTTGGCTAACTCTGGTTGTTGCTGCATTATCTAAAATATATCATTCTCCTCCCTGTATTGTCTTATTTTTCAAGTCTCCTTGAACTCCTTTTTCCTCTCCCATACCATATGGTTCATAATAGTGTCTGTCTGCCAGAATTCAGGCAGGCATTTCATCTTAGCTATCTTATCCTCGTAATTATGTGCATACTGATATCCCTTACCATAGTCAAGTTCTGCCATAAGTGAGGTAGGAGCATTCCTTATATGAAGTGGAACCGGCTCAGAAAATGTCTTAGAAACATCGTCTCTGGCCTTAAAATATCCCGTCTCCATGAGCATTTTGACTAGGCGCCAGTGCTCATAAGTTACTGCCTCCATCAGATTCACGCTACACTCAGGCATCCCTATAAAATGACAGGCCTGATAAGCCGCTACGGCAAGAGGCAGAGCCTGTATATCGGCAAGCCCCACATCCTCACTTGCAAATCTTATAACTCTTCTGGCTATGTAAAGCGGCTCTTCACCTGCTTCAAAGCATTCTAACCAGCCAGTAAATGGCCGCATCAGGATCAGAATTTCTCATGGATTTATGCAATGCTGATATAAGGTTATAATGTTCTTCTCCGTTTTTGTCATAGAGTAAGGCCTTCTTACCGGTACACTGCTCAACTATTTCCCTTGTAACTATAGTTTTTATCTTTGTAAACTCTCCGTTGTTTATTGCCATCTCAAGGGTATTGAGAGCAGTTCTGCATCGCCGTTTGAAAATAAAGCAATTGCTCTTATATAACTCATCAGCAATCTCTACATTTAGCATACCGAAGCCTTTTTATCCTTCACTGCTCTTGTTAAAAAGTTTCATAATATCATCTGTTGTAAGCTGCTTTAGAACAAATGCCACATCTTGAAAGTAAGCTGCATTTTATTTCAAATGATCTGGATTTTCAGTAGTAGCATCAATTAGAACAATACTGCCTCTTTCTACAAAGGGAAAGAAAAGGCATCCTGCTGTGCCCTTATTAAAACGATGAATCTCATCAACAAATAAAACAGTCTTCATCCCATCTTTCTCGTTTCCTCAGCCTTAGCCATTACTTCTTTAATTTCCTTAATTCCACTGGTAACTGCACTGCAAATTAATAAACTCAGAATGGGTTTTGGCTATTATACCAGCCAAGGTAGTTTTCCAACCCCTGGAAATTTACAGAATATCATAGAAGTTATATTATCATTTTCTATAAGCCCTTCTAAGTATCTTACCTTCACCTATTAAATGTTCCTGGCACGCAAATGCAGAAAAAACTCCTCCGGCCTTAACCTGTCAGCCAGAGGTCACATTACCTTTCGTGTCAGACATCTGTTCCATCGTCATGCAATTTACTTTATTAGTTGTTTTTCTTAAGTGTTATTCCTGGGAGGCTTATCGTCAGAATATATATTATCTGAGGCTTTTCCTCCCTTTTACAGCCATAACAGTCACTATGCATTCACAGCCTTATCCTCAGAAGGAATAGCAAACATCGTATCAAGCATAGTCTTTTCCATTATAGCCCTCAGACCTCTTGCTCCAGTCTTTCGTTCTGCCGATTGTTTAGCTATCTCTCTTATTGCATCTTCTTCAAACACAAGTTCTACTCCATCAAATTCAAGGGTGTACTGCTAACCATAGCATTCTTAGGCTCTGTAATGATGCATAAGAGCCTCTTCATCAAGCAGGTCAGGGGTGACTATAATGGGTACTCTGCCAATAAACTCGTATCATACTCAAATTTAACAAAATCACCAATGGTGCAATCTGTAGAAGTTCAAATATCCTTCTTAGATTTATCTTCTACCTCGCCTCCAAAACCTATGAGTATCAATTCTTGAACCTATTATCTTCTCTATTCCATCAAAAGCCCCACCACAGATAAAGGGAATATTCTTGGTATCTATCTGTAAAAACTCCTGATGCGGATGCTTCCTTCTAGCGGTACAGGAGCAACAGTTCCCTCAAACATCTTAAGCAGAGCCTGCTGAACTCCTCGCCTGATACATCTCTGGTTATAGATGTATTCTCAGACTTTCTCGTTATCTTATCTATTTCATCAATGTAAATTATGCCATGCTCTGTCTATCAATATCATAATCTGCCGACTGGATGAGGCTTCGAAGTACATTTTCAACATCCTCGCCAACATAACCGGCTTCAGTAAGAGTTGTTGCATCTGCAATTGCAAAAGGTACATTGAGCAACAGCCAAGGTCTGTGCAAGGTAAGTCTTACCCGAACCTGTGAAGCTACCATTACTATATTACTCTTCTGCGGTTCAACATCCAGACTCTTTCCCCATAGAAACTCTCTTGTAATGGTTGTAAACCGCTACTGCAAAGAGCCTTCTTGGCATCATCCTGACCTATCACATACTGGTCAGAAATTCCTTAATCTGTGCGGGCGTATAGAGTTTAAACCCTCTACAGCCTCTTCCATTTCAAACTCTTCTTCGATAATCTCAGAACAAAGATTCACACCTCATCACGAGATATATACGCCCTGGCCTGCAATAAGCTTTCTGACCTGATCCTGTGGTTTACCGCAAAAAGAACACTGACCTTACCCTGTTCGTTACTTCTTGCCATTTATATTGTTCCTCTATTCTATGCTCTCTTTGTGACTATTTCATCAATGAGACCATAAGCCTTAGCTTCTGCAGTGCATAAAATTATCACGTTCAGTATCTCTCTCTATATCTTCAAGCGGTTTACCTGTATTTGCCGCAAGCATCTCATTAAGTCTCTTACGGGTCTTAATAATATTGTCCGCTACAATCTTTATGTCAGAAGCCTGACCTCTCAGCACCGCCTGAAGGCTGGTGAATCATAATTTCAGAATTAGGAAGTGCCAGTCTCTTGCTTTGCACCACCTGCAAGAAGAAATGCTCCCATACTGGCTGCAAGTCCCATACAAATTGTAGAAACATCACACTTGATATAATTCATTGTATCATAAATAGCCATTCCTGCCGTTACCGAGCCACCCGGACTGTTTATGTAAAGATGTATATCTTTAGATGGGTCTTCTGCCTCAAGGAAGAGTAACTGAGCAATAATTACACTTGCTGATACATCTGTTGCTTCTTCACCTAAGAAGATAATCCTGTCTTCCAGAAGCCTGGGTAAATATCATAGATCTTTCCCCACGGCTGGTCTGTTCAATGACATAAGGTATTAAAGCCATATCTAACCTCCAATACTACTCTTCAGTTGTTTCTTCTTTCTTCTTTCTTGGCTTTCTGGCAGCCTTCTTTGGGCTTCAGCTTCCTCAGTTTCTACCGCTGCATCCCTTGTAAAATCAACAGCCTTAGATACTGCAAGGTCTATCATCATCTTCTTCTCTTCCTCACCGATTGACTCTTTAAGCTTATCTGTTTTCCATATTGTAAGCCTTAGACATTTCTTCTAACTCTTTATTGAAATCTTCTTCTGTAGCTTCAATATTCTCAGCCTTAACAACAGCCTCAAGGACAAGTCTGCTCTGTATTCTCTTAAGTGCCTGTGGTCTGAGGGTTTTCCATAAATGTATCAGGGGAGTCATTCTGTAAACTGGAAATACTGCTCAGGGCTGAGTCCCTGCTGACGGATTCTGTTTTGCAAATCCTGTGCCATCTGGCGTGTCTGTGACTCTACCATAGCCTCAGGAATATCCATCTTAGCTGCCTCAATCACCTTATCAATAGCAGCTTCTTCCTTAGCACTCTTAGCTGTCCCTGCTTTGCGCTCAGCAATTCTCTTTGTAAGAGCCTCTTTATACTCAGCTACAGTATGCTCTGCTCCACTTGTCTGAACAAATTCATCATCAAGTTCAGGAAGTTCCTTGGCTTAATCTCTTTAAGAACTACTTTGAAAACAGCTGGTTTTCCAGCAAGTGCCTTTACATAATACTCCTCCGGGAAGGTAACATTTACATCAAACTCATCTCAACCTTAGCGACCAACTATCTGATCTTCAAAACCTTCAATAAAAAGCTCTCTTGAACCAAGTGTAGAGGATAATTCTCACTCTTACCACCTTCAAACTGCTCTCCATCTACATATCCATCAAAATCAATAACAGTCTCATCACCATTGCAGCTGCACCGTCCTCAACCTTGATTGTTCTTGCATTTTGTTTCTATCTGATCTATTTCATTATTAAGCTCTTCTTCTGAAACTGTAGTATCTGCCTTAGGAACCAAAACTCCCTTGTACTCGCCAAGTTCAACCTCAGGCTTTACCGCAACTGTCGCAGTGAAGATAAAAGGCTTACCCTTTTCTATCTGTGTTACCTCTATTTCCAGGCTGAGAAACTATCTCGTCAAATCCTCTCTTTTACAGCCTCTTCATATACTGCTCAATGATTTCGTTTGCAGCATCTTCAATACTTCTGCACCATACATTTTCTCAATCATATGCAAGAGTGCTTTTCCCTTACAGAAGCCGGAACAGCAATTCTGTTCTTCTGCTTATGATATACTTTGTTAATTGCTGCATCTAATTCTTTTGCTTCTCTTTCAATGGTAAGCTTTACCATATTCTTCTGCTCTAAGTTCTCGATCTTTGCACTCATATTAAATTATATCCTCCTTAAATTATAGCTAAATATATGCTATGACGGTTTATCATTATAGCATAGGGGCTTTGAGTACAATACTCGTACAGGACAAAGTCGATAAAGTTCATCATAAAAGCCACATTTCTAAGTTTGATACATTTAAAACGGATTCTGCCTAGTACGTCCTTTTAAAATAATCCATTAAAATATCCTTAATGTAATTATACCTCCTTGCATAAAGAGTTCTCCACCTTATAATCTATAAATTGTGGCCTTGCATATCTCATTTTTCTTCCTGTCTCTTTCTATAACAGCTTCCTCCGTATGTAAGCTCCCTGCCGTCCAGCTCTATGGCGAGATTGGTATTTCAGCCTTTCCCTGCTTTTCATATACTACGCAGTCAAATCTTCCCATATAAAACAGGCATTACACTGAGTTGTCGGCACTGAAATACCTGAGAAATAGCCACTTCTTTATGAATAGTATACCTGCTTTGAGAAGCCAGATATTACCCAGGAGCATGAGGTTAAATTGTCAAGAAAGGCTATTTTCAGTCGCTGGTGAAAAAGAGCTGTACGCCCAAAAGCTCTGGAACTAACCTGCTAGTAACTACAGACTGGCCATTGGTTCTAACAACATAGTTGACAAGTTCATATAAGTCATCATCTCAAATCACTTCCATCACAGTCTTTCAAGTTCCTTCTTGCTTGCAAGCAGAATCAACTTTCCTTCCTTCGCCCTTAGAGCAGCTACGTTATCAACTCCTTGTTGTTTTTAAGCCAATTATAAGTACCATCTGTTGTTCTGTCTGAAAGTGCTGTTGAAAATAATACACATCCTTCTCATCTCCTGAAAGCCTAGACCGTTCCACCAAACAATATTATCAAGCTCTATCTTTAGTTTCCGGCACCATCAGTTTTCTTTGATTTACAAAAGGGGTTATTACCGCCATGGTCTTGTCCCTGTTAAAGGAAGCATAGTCAGAGTCTCTGCTGCAGCCTCCAGCTGGAGATGTATTTTAAAGTTCACTTCAGCTATTCTCTACATCCACAAAGAGCAATGGTTCTTTTCTTCACTTTTAGTAAAGTATTTCCAAGCTTTGAAGTTTATAATATGTTATTAAAATCAATTATCTTTTATTTGAACGATAATGACATCTAAGCAAATCTCATCACTCCACAGCATCGCATGAGCCTAAATATGTTTTATAAATCCGAATTTTCTTTATAATCATGTTCCTCATTTATGTTGTATCTTAATTTCTTATTGGTTATATCATCTAGCAGCTACAACCGGTCCTAGGGTGTTGAGGATCTCCCACCAACATCATATCCCTCTGATATGATGGGTACAAGGGAAAGTGGCAGCAGTACATTGACCGGCTTCATCTATGAGTTACCATATCGAATAAAATTTCAAGTGGGCAGACAGTTTATGTGCGAAATAGCAGGTAGTTACCATAATAGGAAAGATGACACCTCTGCAGCAATATTTTCAGATAGATGTAGCGAACTTTTGTGCACTTTCTCATCCTCTTCTATATCAGTATCCCGGAATGTCTATAGAGACTACATAAAGTGACTTTGTTTCAGGAGTTTCTTTATGTATTTAGCAGATATAAAATAAAGGTACGTAAAACTCTTCCTCATTTCTCTCCAAAGTTCCATAACCTTGTCATTGATATTTCTCCAATGCTGCAATCTCTCCACAGTTAAGGTTAGTTCATCTGATTCATTTGTATATATCCATCTGAGGCCGATATTGAGCCGATATTTCCCATTTTATTCTGCAGTATTTTATCAAATGTTCCATACTCTCTTTTCGTTCTTTCCAGTTCAACTATCTCTTCATAGTTTTTAAGTAAAATCAGATGGCTGCCTGGCTCTTGCTTTCCTATCTTCCTTCCTTTTGATTTAAAAGTATCTTTCAGAATACCAGTATTGCGGAAACCTCTAAGTTCATTTATATAAGCCGCTTAAGCTTGTTTAAGTTTTCTGTGTTTCCAAGTCTAAGTATAGGAAATGGTATGATTTTCATATATATTTTAATTTGCTTAATGACTCAGTTACACTGTCAATAGGTGTGTTATTGTAAGAAGCAAAGAGGACAGTTGCCTCGTTAAAAACGCTTGATAATTATCGCATTTTAATCATGTGTCTTTCCTGTACTGGTAATTACAGATATGACTGGAAACTTCTTCGCGTAATGTCTGAGTGGTCCAGATTTACTATTTTCATTGATAAAGAGCTATAGGATGTGCTTGCTTCTTCGCGGTTTTGCAAGCAATTCTCCGATGCCTTAAGCTGGGAATACTCACTTCATCGGCTTCATATCTAAAAATTGCTTTTATGTTCACTATTCCAGGTCAAGTGCCATCAATCCCAAAGCCCAATGATGTATGGAATGTCATCTGCCTGTTCTAACCTTAAATGGCTTGCAATAGCATCTTTAATAACTTCTGATCAAATTCGCTTAGCAGTTCCTTTCCAGCCTCAAAAGCTTCGTATATTGCAAACTTCTCCAGCTATTGTAAATTGAGTGCATATTGTTATTTCTGTCAGCGACTTCAGGACCCTTGCCTTTTACATCTAAACCAAAGCTTTCCTCTACGCAAGTACATCAGCTATTTTGTATGTACACTTAAGCACATTTATGGCCAGATAATCTGCAGTCCACCGCTTTTCAAATTCTCTTTTGTCTTTATTATGTTGAAAATGTAACTATGAGCTTAGATTGTTCTTCACAAGCTCGTAAGCCAACATCTGTTACATATCTCTGTCTAAGTAATATATAAGTTTAAAATCTGTCTCATAGGTGTTTCCATCATTTGTTGCACATTTCAAGGTAGCTTAAATTTTCAAATTTGCGTTTTTGTTCGAATATATTGCATATTTTCCAGGATTAATATTTATATCTTCAATCAGTTTTCGACATGAACCACCAAAACTCCCATCCACTACTTCAGCTACAGAAATTGTGAGTCTATATATATTTTCAAATCTATTTACGTATAACAACCTAAATGAAGGTATCCACCTTCAATACCCTTGTATAGTTCACAAATCTACAACACTGATCAATATGGTAGTTTCCTCATTTTGTTCTTATATTCTATCTTTAACGTTTCCCTCGTGAATAGCTCTAAATAACTCTCTGCAAATAACTGTCCATAAACCCTCTAATATTTATGTGAATAATCCAGTAACTAAATTTTATTATAACATTTAACAGATACTTTTTAAATATACCGGCGGTTATGTTCTCTCGAAGTTTGAAAAAGCGAACGCCGGGTTTACGTTCGCTCAAAATTATATATTAAATATCGTCTTGAAATACTTTATGTTCATTACTCAATGGTATTGAATTGAAATCAGTCTGCCTTTCTTACTCCTCCACCTTGCCCTTGTAAAGTACGGTGCTTCATCAGCTATTTTCATATTTTCCAGTTTTTATTTCGAGCTTATTCCCATTTTCATCAGCAATCATGTATTTGTAACACACTTTCATCACTCTTAATATTTAACTTCTTCAGATAAGCATTATTCTTGTTTCATCAAACCTCACCATCTTAGAGACAGTATAGGTGATGTTTTTATCTAAATTATAATCTATATTTATTTTCAATTACTTCTAAGGTATTTTGTCCAGAGAATAAAAGAGTACTACATCCCTTTATCTAAATCTTTGCCTGTAATATCAAAACTGTCAAAATATTTGCTTTTGAATAGTCAATCTATTCACTCCTACAAATTACTTTGTTTGCTGTGTTTAAAACAGACCAATAGAAACTCCAGTCTGGTTCGCTCCGATTTCTCCCCGGAATACTAAGTATTTCTTTTGCCGCTGAAGGTGAGAACATGGTCTCTGTTTGACCTGTTATACCATCACCTTCTCCTGTATATCTTTTCTCAGGTTCCAAAAGCTTTGTTTTCGGCCAATAACCTTTATAGCTTCTCGGATAAGCGTCCTATGGTCTACAACTCTAAATTCATTTCCATCAGCCATAATGAACTGGTTAAAATCATATTTACATCATTCCTCTGAAATCTACCTAAATCATCTGCATTAGAAGTGACATGGTATCTTCGTTAATACTATTGTAATGACTCTGATGTCCATTATACTTTTCTTTTGGTATGTACCAGTATTGTCTGTCCTATCTCTGCACACAACAAGAACCTGCATCAAACAGTTATACTTGCTCCATTTACAGGCTGCCTGACTCATTAATTCCCTATCTAGATTTAACTATCTTTACTACTTCTTTACTGTCATTCTTTTCTTCATTATTGTTTCCAAAATAGATAATTGTATTACTCCTCACCTCTGTAAAAAGCCGCAAACTTTTCACCTTGATATAGGTTCCTTTAATTTAAACCAAATTCCCTGCGAATCATGTTTCTTTATGCTGACTCTGCTGTTTTTCTGTTTTATCACCAATCATCTTTAGCTTCAGCCTCCACTAAATTGCCATTTTCTTCATACAAGTAGTTTCTATTGGTTGCCCATCTTCCGTCTATATCATAACTCACCAGTTGATGTCCGAATAAGTTGAATAACTTTCAATTGCGGACTTATCTGATTTTAATTCCACTACATTTCAGGAAGCTTCGTGTAAAGTAAGCTTTTTCTTTGCTATATCCTTATCAAAACTAAATCAAGTTTCCCCGCCAACTCATCAAAATCTATATATAATTCCTTTTCATTTGACCAATACAGATCATCTTTACATATATCCTTTAATTCTATTTCTTGTCTATATCTAACTTGATATTTCAGGCTTTCCATAAATGCTTTTAGGTAAATCAATATAATTTGTGTTACCCTTGTATTTTACCTGTACCTTTACAGATTTTTCTTTGTATTTACACTTATTTACTTCTTTGATTGTTCTTTTAAATTATTGAAAAATCTTCTACTGAAATATATATTTTATTTATTCTTACTATCTGTGTATACCTTTTCAACCTCTTTCCCTTCACTATTAATAAATTGCTTCTTTTTTATCTTCTTCCTATCTTTTAGTTTTTTTTAACATATTTTTCTTTGCATAAACCTTAATTACAGCACTGTCTAAAGCTCCTGTTCTAATGCTGATACACTGAGACCAATGGCAGATGGTGCTCATTATGTTCATATTTTTGAATTTCATTCATTTTCTCTCTTAATATTATATTTAAATTACGAATGCAAAGTTCTTAAAAGCAGATATAAAATTTACGACCAGTTTCGTTCCATTATAATCACTAATACTATACTTGGTTCCCCTTCATTACCAATCTTTACTATATCACTTTTAACAAACTGTTTATTATCCTTATTACCTTTGTCTTGCAAAAGCCTGTAAATTCCATAAGTTCTGAGGAAGTAAGCTTTTTCCTACAAGCCGTTCATAAACACTCTCTTCATCCTTTTAACTTGGGGCAATTCTGTATGAGATATTGGAAGTAAAATATTGCCTTGGAATTTTCATATACTGTAACGACAGGTTTTATCTTACTTTCCTTATATGTCCAAAAAATACGCTGTATTCCTGTACCAAACCATTCTATAATGCCTAATCTAAGAATACATTTCCGATAATCAGTTTCTAGCAGAGATATCTGCCTTCCATATATTCTTTTTTTTAGGTTAAACCTCTTGGAATACTTCCCGGAAGCAATTTCCATTCTGTCATCAAACATGGATGCTTTATATCGCATTAATATCCCAAGTTCTGTGAACAAGAGCATTAGCTAGTCTCTCTAAAGCTTTCTGATTTTCTCTATCTTCTTTCTAATTGCTCCATCAGCCTTCATATTGATAATATTGTTTGTACTTTGCTGTAAACTTCATCATATTTATTTCAAGTATTGAAATCATAAATTCTACCCTGTCTAAAAAGTATTTATATCCTCTCGAATCTGACCCATATCTATTTCAGGAAAATTATTTTTATCTGATAATAGTTCTCCGGCAATAGTATATCCATCCTTTTTATTATATAGTTCTAATATTGTAAATTAAATCTTTTGAGTTTTCCACTCCCATTTTGCTTTCTCAGTTTTCTTCAATACCTTAAATTCAAACTTATTCTTTAAGATGCCAAACTGTCATAAGACTTATTCTGCCCCCCTAAATAAGCCTTGTAAGCTCCAAGTATCTACTTCTGGTTACTGTCATTTCTTTTATATGCCTTTGATTTGTAGAGAAATAGCAGAGACTTATAATTTTCCCTCTCTTTACTGTCAGCGTTATGATATTATCATCATTTTACAGTAAGGCTGAAATCAGGTGTAGGTTTTATGGGATCATTTATCATGTTTTCTATATTTAAAGCGTGAGTATTTTCTACATCTTTTTATCCACACACACAGTACTTCCGTCATCTCTTCTTCCAAATTCTATCTTTCCTGTCCCGTAATAGTTTGCATAAGCACTTACTGTTTTTAAAATGTATTAGTTACTGTTTCTTTCAGAATTCCAAATTTTAGTTTCTCTCATGACTTCTACCTCCGAAATCATATGATAGCATAAAAAGTCCGGAAAAAGCCAGACACCAAAATTTACGACCGTTTTAATTACAACATGCAATCTCCACTTATTGTCTTATACACAAGACAATATTATCTGCTATTCGATCTTGTGTACAAGACAATTTTATTCTTTTAACCGAAAAAGGCAAGTGATACATCAAAGATATTTTAGTCAAATACCTCCGAGTTTTGACACTTACTTCCAACCTCAAAACGCCACTTTCCTTTTATTAAAAGTAACTATGGCTTATATCAAATTTTTCAAATTTTATGTAGCTATTTGTGTCTATATATAGTTATAATAGTAACTGGAGGTGTAATACTATGAAACTTACAAAGTCTTCTTCAAAAATTCAACTACATACTATATTTCAAAAGTCATATAGGATAGGTAATAAAACATCCACAAAGACAGTAGAGCGTCTCGGCTCTCTGAGAGCTGAAAAGTCTCGTGCAGGTGATATGGATCCTATTGAATGGGCAAATGAATATGTACACCCTTGCTGAAAAAGATCAAAGAAAGATATCACTATTAGTACTCGGAAGCAGACAGATTGATAAAAATGTCAAATCTGTAATGCAAAGCTATCTCTTCCTAAAGAAGATTTACAACGAACTAAAGCTTCTAAACTAACTTAGATGAAATATCCGAGAAATATAAGATAACATATAGACTTAGATAACATTTTTTCCCTCCTTTTATACAAGAATTCTTTCCTTCTTCAAAAAGAAGCTTCGTTCCACTATTCAGAAAATTTACTGGAGAAAAGAGACTTTTGAACTTCATCAGGTTTATCGTGCTCTTGAAGTCCTTGCAAGGAAAATGACCTGATACAGAAAAGGCTTTACGAGAACTCCTGTCCGTTATAAAGAAAAGAAAGCATATCCTTTACTATGACTGCTGAAACTTCTATTTTGAAACAGAGGAAGAAGATGAATTTCGGAAATATGGTATCTCCAAAGACACATGGCCAAACCCCTATTGTACAGATGGAAGCGATATGGATGCAGATGGAATTCTCTTGTCTTCTCAATGTTCCCGGGCAATCAGAACGAACAGCCGTCTCTTGCCGCTAGAGAAAAAGTCATATCAGATTTCGGTATTGATAAACTTGTTGTATGTACTGACTCCGGTCTCTCTTCTACAGCAAACAGAAGATTCAATGATACAAAAACCGTAAATTTATAACACAATCAATTAAAAAGTTAAAAGAGCTTCTTAAAGAGGTTTCTGCCTTTCAGATGAAGGTGGAAAAAGCAGGTAGCAGAAAAACCTATAAAATAAGTGAGCTTATTTTGCCAGTGAGACTACCACTTACTACCTTCTATAAAGACAGATGGATCAATAAGACGGCCTTGAAACAGCATCTTATAATTACATTTTCTCTAAAATACCAGCGGACTTGTCAGAAAAATAAGAGAGGCAGATTGAAAAAGCAAGCAGTTCACTCGAGCACCCTTCAATCCTTACAAAAGGTCTGCAAATGATTATAAATGTTTATTATCGAAGAGCATCACAAGGGCATGGAGGTGGCGAAAAATCTCTAATTGAACTTGATATGAAAAAATAGCGTGAAGAGCAATTATGACGGCTTTTATGCTGTATGTGTACAAACCTTGATGATAGTAAGAAGCCATTGTAGATCAACCATAAACGCTGGGAAATCGAAGAATGCTTTCAATTATGAAACCGAGTTTAAGGCAAGGCCTGTTTGCTCTCTCAGAAGACAGGATTAAGGCTCATTCTTAACTTGTTATGCTTCCTTGTACTGTATCATATTCTGGAAAAAAGCTTACAGAGCGGTTCCTGGTAAAGCTTTTCATCTATGAAATCATACAAAACACTCAGGAATATGAACATGCTGGTATCTCCGGTGATAGCTTTGCTGTTTGAAAGAACAGACCTTACTGATGCTTTTACATAGTTTCAGGTTTTCGAACTGACTTAGAATTGTATCAAACAAAAATATAGAAAAAAATTTTACGATGATGAAAAAAGAAAAAATAACTACATTTTTTGCATATATAAAGGCTCTAAAACCCTGATTTACAAAGGGTTTAGAGCCTTTTGATGTAAAGTGTCAAAGATGGGATTATAGCGCTAGGGGGTTGAAAATTACAATAGTTACGGTGTAAGTCAAATAAAAGTCACAATTTTTGATAAACATTTTGATAAACACACCTTATTTCTTTTATTTAATATTTTTGCAGATAATTTTCATAACAAGCATCACACAATGTTTTTCCAAGACATATCCATCCTAATATTGCCCGCTTGACCACACTCCTCACAAATAGTTTTGCTTTTCTCCTCATAACGGCGAACAATTTGAGCAATATCACTCCGTAGTTTTTGATTTTTCATTACCACCTGTGTCTGGTGGTTGAAATCGATGTCTTATTCCATCTTCCAGGAAATCAAATGCCTGTATTGGGCAGGGCGCATCTTTATATGAATAGATAAAATCGTAAACTTGCGAATTTTCTTTAATCTGCTGAATTACAATATCTACTGAAACCTCATCCACTGCATACCTGTCAGTTATCTCCCTGCACAAATCATGAATGAGCTGATACCATCCGCCAGAACATTCAATCCCCACTTTTTATAAATATTATGCTCACTTTCTATTCTATTCTGTAGCATGAAAGGAAAATCCTCTTGTAATTTAAGTTCAAGTTCTTTTTCTCATTAATTATCTCCTCATTTAAAATATCATCTTAATATACATAATAGCCTCCAAAGCATTAAACGTACCAAAGGCTAACCCACATAGGGCAATCGCCATCTTTTCTAACCATTCCGGGTAGTAACATGTAATATATTCCATCGTTTCTATCGGTGCCATTTCAAAATGTTCATATGGAATTATTGTATTTGTTGCCACATCACTACAATCCATCTACTGTCATATATGCTCTTGGATAATATAAACCATCAAACCAAACACGAGCATTTATAAAATTTAGAAACTTCATATAATTCAGAGATTCTATGCGGATGTTCTTGAAGCTCTTTTGCAATACATTCACTATAATATCCACGAACTTCCATACACTCATCAAAAAGAAATAGAGAACACTCTACCCCCTGTGGTGCTTGTACATTATACCAAAAAGTAAAAAGTATCCATATCCTTTTCAAGAATAGGTTTATTGTGTATTAATTAATTGACTTTTCAAATTATGTACTTTATTATATTCAGCTATTTTTGCTTTTAACTTGTGCCTTTGTCAAATTTTACTCCTTTATATTTTGGCATGGAATTCAAATATCTATTCAAACTGAAAAAGATATCCAACTTTCTCTGTATCCAGATTCCCTAACTTATCTATATCCTTTGTTTCTACATTAAACCAGATACAGGGCAGTCTATGTCACTTATCTGCAGCCTTTAATATAGTCTAAAAAAATATCATAGTCCTACTGCAGGGGCTCTTAGATGCGTATCTCGCCTGCTCTATTCCCCAGTTCATCTTACCACTTCTGTCTTCATCACAGGTAAGCAACAGCCTGTCCCAAATCTTGCTATAATTCTCAAAGTCAAATTCATTGTCATCTAAGACTACAAACTCTATTATTTCAGGGATGTGAATCCAGATAATCCATTATTCCTTCTCCCTTTTTGATTTATTTCCCAACCTTTCTTCTGTTTTTCCAACCAGCTTAAGTCCATAATCTGCTAATTTCTTAACTAAATATTCATAATCCTCATCATCCTCTCTTAAGTCTTTCCAGTCTGATGAAAGAATAAGCTCTGTATCTTTATATTTCCCTATTGCTTTAGCAGTACTTCTATCCTCAGATCATCACTCCTGTGCTGCGGAGTGGCTTTGCAGGTAGTAGGAGAATTAAGCACTCCGTCTATGTCTAAAAACTGCAAATTTACTCTTCGTTCTTTTTCTCCTTGAAATCTATCTTTTTCTACGATTCCTCCATTTATTTAGGGTGTCCAGCTGTTTTTACTGATTCGGTATTTAATTGTCAATGTGCAGATTTGTTAGTTTTGCACTATTATTATAGCACTAAAGAGAGTATATTCAACTCTCTTTTTAGCCTTTTTATATTTGTTTATTTTTATTCAATTACAACCTTATACATTGCCGACCTATTTTCATAGACTTCTTTTTGGTGTTCCTTTTTAGTCATTACCTGCCTTACCTTTGCTATATTCTCCTTCACCTTTCTCCACCAGCTTAAAAACTTTTTGCCAAGCCTTGCCCTTAGTGTCCTAGGCTCTCCTGCATAAGTCATGTGTATATTATGAAATGTAGGCGATATTTCGCTTAGTTCAAACTCTTTTTCCACATTATCAGGGTCATTTATATATTCTGATATTTCTTTAAATACTATGTCTTCTATGTCAGCTTCTGATATTTTGCCTTCTTTTTCATCACTAAGGTTATAATAAGCATTTAAAATATCTGTGACTATTACGCTCACCTTCACTCCTTTTTTCACTATCTTTTTCTAAGTGCTGCATTAAGCTCATCACTTGGATAAAAACTGTATTCTTTCCATTGTCATCAATCTCCTTCTACTTTTATAAGTTTCTAATAACAGACAAAATCCTAATAATCCACATTATACTCTAGCGGTATGAGTATTTCAAAACAAGTCTGCCCGCTTTATATTCACTCCCATACCACTTTGTTATTATAGACTATCGGAGCCTCATCTGCTATTTTCATATTTTTCCAGAGATATTTCGAAAGCTTATTTCCGTTTTCATCAACAATCAGATATTGTAATACACTTTTATAACTTTTAAAGATTTAACCTTATTCCAAATAAGCATAATTCTTGTTTCATCAAGCTTCACCATCTTAGGATGCAGTATAGGTAGTATCTTTTTATCCTAAGGTATAGTCTGTATATTTATTTTCAATTACTTTCCATAGGTATATTTTGTCCAGAGAATATGCACACATCTCTTTTATCTACATCTACACCTGTCAATATCAAAAGCTATGCTAAAACCTGTAGCTTTTGAATAATCAATCCTATTTCACATCCGACTAATATTTCTATTACTTTGCCATATTTAACACACACCTATAGATACTCCTGTTTCAGTATTTGCTCCGTATTGCATCTGGAATATTAAGTATTTCTTGTACTACAGTAGCTCTATAGATCTTTCAGACTTCATAGTCCTTAACTCAGCTAACCTAATACTTCTTGGATATACATCATCATGATCAGCTATGATGAAATTCATTTTCCATCTATATAACAAACTGATTTAAAATCAGAACTTAATAGTTTCTCTGAAATTTCACCCTAAATCATCAGCATTCAGTAAGCGACATTGATATCTTCATCAAGCTACAGTCAGCTGGCTCTGGTGTCCATCATATCTTAGCCTTGACAGTATGTACGGTATTTTTATGTGCCAATCTCTGCACATCTAAGTGAACCATCATAAAACGGATATACCTGTATATGCTCCATACAGAAAGCGTTTGCGACTTCATTAAAACTTCTATCATAGTTTTACTATTTTATCTACTTCTTTACTATCATCTGTCCTCCTCTTCATTATCGTTTCCCAAAAATAAGATAATTATCTCTTCTACCTCTATAAAAATCCACTCAAATACATCTTCCCTGCCATAATAATTCTTTTTGAATCAATAGATTTCCCATTTTCGATCATAGCTCTTACACTGACTCTGATTTCTTTTTATTATGCCTCTATTTCGCTTCAACCTCTGATCAGTTTACCATTTCTTCCTTACAGTAACTTAATGTCAGGATAAACCCATAAACTCATTTATACTATCATATTCATTATCAAATCTATAACTGTATCCATTATCTGGGTCAAAGCTATCAAGCGTAGACTTATCTGATTTTTAATTCCATGCATTCTCTGGCAGTTTTGTGTACAGCAGAGTATTTTTCTTTGCTATATCCTTATCATAAACCAAGCCAAAGTTTTTCTGCCAATTCGTCAAAAGTCACATACAATCCTCTTTTCTTTTTGACCAATATGAGTCTGACTTTACAACATATCCTTTAACCTCAGTTTTATTTCCATCTACATCTAAGCGTCTATATTTTCAGGATTTTTCCATAAATGCTCTTAGGTAAATTAGTATTTGGATTTATACTTGTGTTTTTACCTAGATTTTACCTTTACAATCTTTTTCTTTAGTACTTACACTTATTTTTCGCCTCTTTAGTTGTTCCTTTCTAAACTCACTGAAAAATCTTCTATCGAAATGTATATTTTATTATTCTTGCTATCAGTATAAAAGGTCAGTTCCACATACTTTCTCCTTCTGCTCTGTTACAGGCTTGAAGTACTTTTTATCTTTTTTATCTTTTCTTTTTTTTATCCGATTTAACAGTCTTCTTTTTGCATAAACCTTGATTACACCATAATCCGACAGCTCCGGTTTCTAAAGCTGATACACCTAAGCCCTGTAGGCAAGAATTGATGATAACAGGACTGTTTTTACATATTTTTAATTTCATTTTCAGGTTTTCTCCTTTTAATATTATATTTAACTTGCTAAAAATCTAATCAGTTCATTTTCAAAGAAATTTATCCTCTCATCTTACTCCTTATAATTGCTCTATCAAATTATCAATTTTTATCAATTCATCCAGTTCTAAAATTTCCGGTTTTCCACCTTCATTGTCTGTGTCATCATTTTTATCTAATTTTTATTAATCCTACTAGCTCTTCCATTACATTACATTCTTCACAAAAATTCTTGGAATTTCTCATTAAACTCTTTTTCTGTTTAGGCGAAAAATCTCCATCTATTTCTTTTTAATATTCTATAACTTCTTTTCATTATTGCTTTTTTGACGCTCGGTAAAAATAAAGATTCCACCTTATTGAAACTTCTATATCTTCATCATAAAATTTAAGAGCTTCTGTTTTTATCATTGACAAAATCCTGCAAATAATGATTATCAACAAATCCCTTTAATCCAATACTCCCAGTCTTCATCAAGCTTCCCAACCATTCTCATCCCATTCATACAATCTCAAATACATTGGAAACTTTTCTTGAAATATATCAAGCTTATTTCCAGTAACAGGATTAAAATCCCTTAGGCCATAGGCATAACATTTCCTACTGTTGTTACTAAATGAAAAACATTTTAGACAGTTCAGAAAATTTCTTCTATCGCCATTTACCACCAATATCTTTATTATAATTTTTAAGTATAAGGGTAGGAGTATTCAAAACTTCTCCCGCTATATCATTTCCTTCTTCAGTTTCAAGATAAAATTGAGAACGCTTACAATTTCAGCATTTTTAAGCCATATCCACCTTTTTACTTTTTAACTTAAATTTTCATATCCTGGATATGTTATATAACTAATACTGCATAAAACCCTTTATCCAGATCACCTTTTAAATTTTCCATCCAAATAATGAAAGGCATCATAAGTTTCATTACGATTTTTACAATATAAAATATCAGTTAGCTTAATTTTATCTACTTCTTTTTTAACCTCGTTGTATTCTTCCTCTACCATCCTTCTCCCACCTCCATATTTTTCATATCCCTCCATCATACCACAAAGTGAAAAGAAAAACGAGTATAAATTCCCCGTTTTCTCTCACTCTGTTCATCAGGTAAATTTACTCAAGATTTCTTCTTTTTCTCCCGGAACAAATCTCCTTCTTGGTTTTGGTTCAATTCTGTTATCATTTACTGATAAATCATAATGGCAAATATTTCTATTTAAAAGCTCACTTCCATCTCCCTCGTAAGCATCTGATATGATACGCACACAGGGATAAAGTATAATATAGCCTTGTATCCATCTCATCTCCGCCCTCTTCTACTTCTTTCAGATAAAGTTCCTCCTTTAACTGTATCAGTTCCACAAGGCTTTTAAGTGACGGCACTTTTTGAGCCTGCAAGATAGAAGTGGTCTAGCCTTACAAGGTCTTTAGGAAGTCTAAATCTTTTACATTTTTGCCTTTATAAATTTAGAGCTGTGTCAGATTTTTCATCTTGCTTATAAAAATCATAGCTTTCTAAGTCACAGTTAATTACCAGCGTCTGTAGTTCTTCCGGATTTTTCTATCTCTGTTTCGCTTGAAACTCTTTTTCAGGTGCCTCGAAGTTAAAGCAGTCCCCATCATGCCCAGGGTAGACCATATCTCATATGCAAATTATCTTCTGTATCAATTAGTAAACGCATATAAGCCTCCTTTAAATATTTATCAGTATCTTCACTTATTTACTTAACTTCTAAAACTAACATTGCGATGGTCCGGAGTTCCTTTGCATTCACTCTTCCAGTCTTCAGGCTTTTTATCAATCCTGTCAAGATAATCCCAAGAATAGTGGGTATCTTTTACATATACATTTTTGCAAATTGCAAAATCTGTTGCAACTCTGCTTTTTATTATGATGAACAAAGCTCCATTTACACAAAGCATTTTCATTGAACTGAGGCGACTTAATGCTATATCCTTCCGCAATCGGATAATCTGTCTCATTTTCTTTTACATATATTTCCTGTAAGTTAAAATCGCCTCACAACTATTACATTTTCATCATCAGCAGTTCCTGTAAATATTTATTCAAGTTTTCAAACTGCTTTTTCTTAAACTCTGCATTTGCTGTCTTATCTTCTTTGTAACCATCCACTAGAATTCTGCTTCTATATCCAATAATCGTATACTCTTTACCGCAACATACCACTTTTTATCTGTAAAAAGTCTCCCATCCCATCATCAAATAATTCCTTCTTTTCAATAAAAGCTATAATCTCTTTTCTATTGCAATGAGAATTTCATTTCCACGTTCCTCTTCAATGCTATTATTAAATATATAATACCCTGATAACTTTGCTCAGTTTTTCTTTCCACTTTTCAGTCTCTTTTTAAATTCAGTAAGTACAATTATATCTGCTTCTGTCTTTTTAATCTCCTCAATCACCCAATCTTTTTATTTCAGTTTCTTTGCTAGCTCTTTGATTGATATTCCATTCGATTATTTTTCATATTGGTCTCCCTTCAATCTGTTTGTAGCAAAAGCAAAAGAAAAACAAGTATGTTTCCCATTTTCTTTACTCTACTCATTTTTAATTTGTTATATTTTTAACATTAGGTTTTTACTTAAGCACAGAACCCTATAAGCTTTCTCGTCTCAGTTTCTTCTTCCTTCGACTCTGTTATGTCATCAGCTTCCAATCACTGTAAGCATTTCCTCAGTAATCTCATCGGAGTCAGTCCATACAGCCTCTCAGCTATATTCATCTGCGATTCTTCAAGGATTTTTCTTATGAATCTGCCATTGCCGTAGCCCTCTTTAGTCCTTGCTTTTTGCAGATATTTCTAAGCTTTTCCATAGCTTCTTCGTAATAGTCATACCATTTTTTGAGGCCATGAGCTTTGCTATATCAAGAAGTTCATCCTCAGTGTAGTCATCGAATTTCACATGAAAAGCTATTCTGGAACTCATACCGGGATTCCTCTCAAGGAATTTTCTCCATCAGGCTTATCGTAGCCTGCAAAAATCACAACCAGTTTTTCACGCTTATTCTCCATCTCTTGTACTATGGTGTTTATAGCCTCATCGCCAAAGCCATTCCTTGCATCCTCTACAAGGCTATATGCCTCATCTATGAAAAGGACTCCACCCTCAGCCTGCCTAAACTTGTCTTTGACTATCTTTTGCCGTAGAGCCTACCACAGTACCTACAAGATCTGCCCTGCCACATTCTATAAACTTCCCCGAAGGCAAGACTTTCTCATCTTTTAATATCTCAGCTAAAAGCCTTGCAACTGTTGTTTTCGCTGTACCGGGGCTGCCTGTAAATGTAAGATGAAGAGCAGGCCTTGGCTGTTCTATTCCTCTTTCCCTGTAAAGTTTTCTAAGCTAAAGCCCTGCAACCGCCTTTTTATTACAGCTTTAGCTGATTCAAGCCCTACCATAGCTTCAAGTTCCTTCATTGCAGTACCGGGTACTCTAGCTTCTTTAAGAGTTCCTCACCCGGGCATAAATATATCCACTTTTTCAAGGATAAAAGGTCATCTTTCCCTCATGTTTTCTATATTTCCTTTTCTTTTAGCAGCCCTCTGACTGGTTCTTTATGCTGCTTTCAAAAAGATTGCGAACAAAGCGTCCATTGCCGAAGTTTTTCTGTATATCTTACTTTATCAAAAATATAAGATGCTTCTTTAACAGCCTCCTCTGTCGCTGTAAAAGTCCCTTTCCTTCAGCATCAACTTAAATATCTCTGTAAGCTCCTCTGCAGAATAGTTTGGAAAAATCCACCCAATATGGAATACGGCTCTTTAAACCTTCATTCTGTTCTAAAAACCCTTTCATTCTGCCGCTATAACCGGCTAGTATCACTATGACCTCATCTCTTCTATTTTTCAATTTCCTGCAGCAAGGTTGTAGTAGCCGTCTCGCTTGTAAGAGCGTACGCTTCATCAATGAAAAGTACACCACCTTTAGCTGCTTCAAACAGCCTCTCTTATACCAAATTCACATCCCAGCCCGGTTAATTTTACTCCGCTGGTCTCCACAAAAATTCCGCTCTTGATTACACCTTTTTCTTTAGCAATGCCTGCTATACACCTGGCTACCACGGACTTGCCTGTACCGGGTCGCCTCCAAAAATCATGTGCATTGAAGATGACTTAAAGTTAATGCCTCTGCACTTTTTCGTTCTGCTTTCCACACGGTGAGCTGCTATTATGCTATCTATCTGCTCTTTTACTGTTTTAAGCCCTATAAGGCTCTGAAGTTTTCCATAAGCAGATTCTGCATTCTCATCTCTGTCAAGCATAAACTCCTCTTTACCAAAGTTATAGGCTTTAATTATATTCTTATTAAGACACCATGCTTCAAAGCGGTCATAAGCCCTTATTATATCTGTTTGCGTAAATTTATCACCAGGATAATTTCCCAAGTATTCTTCTGCCTGATAAGCATATTTTTTGTACTCAGAGTCTTTAATAAGGCTTTCCAGGTATTTGATTCCACCTTTCCTGTCGGCAGTTCCTTCTCTCAGGCTTACAGGCTTTATATATTGGGCTAAGTTAGGGAGAAGATAATACGAAAAACCGGGATTATCTATATTGTAGGTGAATACAAAAAGAATATCTTTCCTATACTTTTTTACAAGCCCTTCTATATTTTGCATACTTGTGCATACTCTGTAGGGCTGTGTCCAAACCTCTCAGAAAGGTCAAAAACTATGCTGCCGCCTTTGTTAGTCTCAATTATCTCTTCAAGATAGTTATTGCCTTCTCCATAGTTCCAGGTCACTATTTCAGTTATTACTACCATACGCCTGCTCTTTATTCTCTTTGCTTTTAATAAGGTTTCCAAGAGCCTTTCAGTTATGCTAAAAGCTGCCTCATTGCTTCTGGCTGCAATAAAATAATGGGCTATATTTCCTGATAGTCAGAAGCATTGCTATGGGAGTTCTATGTTCTCCAGCTCTTTTTGATTTTCTTATCATATATGCTATCTCTCGTTCATTATGTGTATACGAACCAGCCTTTCTTCATATTTATAACAGTATATTTCGTTTCTACCAAAGACACCGTCATTATGATTGCGATAAAGCTCATAGTGTTGCTATCCATCGTATGTTTCGACTCCTACTGGTATAGCCTCTCCTCTCGCCCTCATTATCAAAAATAAGCAGTCATTGTAATTTCATGTGGCTCTTCCACAACCTTGTTGATTCCATCTTACTCTTAGCTGACTCAATATGTAGTCATAAGCTTCTTCATGTAAGAATCTGCTATCATCATAAGAGAAGCACCTAAGATCTTTTTCAGAATTTTTCTTCTTTTATAAATGTATAGATAAAAGTCATTCTCTATGTTAGTGTAAATTGACCTGTTCAAGGTCCTCCAGTATCATTCCAGCTTCCATAGCAGCTCTCTACATTGTTTTCTTTGGCAAATTTTTGATTGCTTCTGCACTAGTCCCAGTGTAATAGAAAAGTATTTCATATAGTTCTCCTTTCAAATCACTTGACAAGATACAGATATATGCTATACTCTATGTAGGTTAATTTAGAATAAAGTTTTAGCATATGTCTCCTTTTCCGGAGTCCTCCGCATATTTAGGTGTCCGGCCGTTTTACTGACTCGGTATTTAGTTGTCAATGCGCATTTTTGTTGTTTACATTTTGCTGTTTTACAGTGTAATTATAGCACATCAAGTGAGGATATTTTACACTCTCTCTGATATTTTTATATTTCGTGAGTATGCCTAATTATTTTCTAAATAACTCAGGCTATTTTGTCCTATTTTTCATTCAACTGCGACCGTTTTTACAGCCTCTATTATTTAATCACAAATATTCTTTTAACATCCACTTCACATAGGCATTACCTTAACTTTTCTCCCCTCGTATTCACGCTCTGCCTCTTCACTCATTGAAAAACTATAACTCACCTGTATAGCCAGTCCCCTGTCCGGAACATAAAAAAATCAATTTCTGCATTATTCTCAAAATAAAATACATTATATACACTATATCTTCTAATCAACTCAATTGCAACTAGGTTTTCCAGAGCGGTCTTACCATCCATAATCAATAGTCCAAGCAAACCCGTATCCATTAAGCAATAATTTATATAATTCTCCCGAAAGATAATCTAATATTGTCTTATCCACAAGACAATATATAGCTATTTTTGTCTTATTCACAAGACACTTTTAATTCCCACTGCATTTCCTTGCCTCTCTTCTTTTTATCTGATATGATGTGTTATAAAAGTATTTGACACCCAGGAGGCATTTATGACTAAATACAGTTTTTCCACCACTTATAGACCATTCTTTCAAAATCCTCGTCCTTGGCTCACTCTCCCGGGTGAAGAATCCTTAAAGCAAGCTCAGTATTATGCACATCCAAGAAATGCTTTCTGAAGATTATGTTTATAGTTTTTCAATGAAACCTACAGCGAAGACTACTCTGCAAAAATGTGAACTTCTCCTTAAAAATCATATTGCTCTTTGGGATATGGTGCATAGCGGTAACTGCAAAGGCTCTCTTGATTCTGATATTAAGAATGAAATCCCAAATGACATCAGGGAGATTGTTAAATCAATATCAAGGCATATCAACCATTCTTTTAAATCGGGAAAAAAGCCAGAAGCAATGTATAAAAGATGTTTTAATCAAATACCTGTACATACTATCCTCTGCCTTTCTACAAGCCCTGCAAATGCAAGGCTGAATTTTTGAAGAAAACTTAATCTTTTGGAAAGAAGCTATCAATCCCCTGAATCAAGCTTAAGCACACTCATAAACGCCTTCTGAGGTATCTCTACATTTGCCAACCTCACGCATTCTCTTCTTTCCTTCTTTCTGCTTTTCAAGGAGCTTTCTCTTTCTTGAAATATCACCACCGTAACACTTTGCAAGCACGTCTTTACGCATAGCCCTTACAGTCTCTCTTGCAATTACCTTGCTTTCCAATAGCCGCCTGAATAGGCACTTCAAAAAGCTGGCGGGGAATTTCATTTTTAGCTTCTCGCACATTTTCTTAGCTCTTTCATAAGCACCCTCTTTAACTATAATAAAGGAAAGTGCATCTACCGACTCTTTATTTATAAGAATATCAAGCTTCACAAGCTCAGCCCTCTGATAGCCCTTAAACTCATAATCAAAAGAAGCATAACCCTTGAACGGGATTTAAGTGCATCAAAGAAATCGTAAATTATTTCATTAAGCGGAAGGTCATATTTTGAGTACTACCCTAGTCTCCTCAATGTAGTCCATTACCGTTATTTACGCCACGCCTTTCCTGACAGAGCTTCATAATGGAGCCTAAATACTCAGTTGTAACCATAATTTCAGCCTTAACAATAGGCTCTTCCATATAGTCTATCTCTGAAGGATCAGGAAGGTTTGACGGATTTGTAATGTCAATCACCGTGCCATCAGTCTTATGTATCTTGTACACTACGCTCAGGTGCAGTAGCTACAAGGTCTATGTCATAGTCACGCTCAAGTCTCTCCTGAACTACATCTAAATGTAATAATCCAAGGAAACCGCATCTGAAACCAAAGCCAAGAGCAATAGAGGTTTCAGGCTCAAACTGAAGGGCCGCATCATTTAACTGAAGCTTTTCAAGTGCATCTCTAAGGTCTGCGTAATGTGCTCCATCCGCAGGATAAAGTCCACAGTAAACCATAGGAAGTACCCTCTTATACCCCGGCAATGCCTCATCACAAGGATTGTCCTTATCAGTAATTGTATCTCCGACCTTAGTCTGTCTCAAGTCTTTAATGCTTGCAGTAATGTAGCCAACCATACCGGCTGTAAGTTCTTCACAAGGAATGAACTGTCCTGCACCAAAGGTACCTACTTCAACTACTTCCTCAACTTCGCTTGACCGGAACATCTTTATCTTAGTACCTTTTTTCACAGTACCTTCCATAAGTCTTGCAAATACAATAACTCCCTTATAAGAATCATACAAAGAATTGAAAATAAGTGCCTTAAGCGGATTTTCAGCCTTGCCTGACGGAGCAGGTATCTTATTAACTACAGCTTCAAGTACATCTTCTATATTTAAAACCATTTTTAGCCGAAATAAGTGGGAGCATCATGAGCTCTATGCCTATAATATCCTCTATTTCTTCTTTTACCCTGTCAGGATCTGCACTTGGTAAATCTACCTTATTTATAACAGGTACTATAGTAAGGTCATGCTCTAAGGCAAGATACACATTTGCAAGTGTCTGTGCCTCTACTCCCTGAGAAGCATCCACCACAAGGATAGCTCCCTCACAGGCCTGCAAGGCTTCTTGAAACCTCGTAGTTAAAGTCCACATGCCCTGGAGTATCTATAAGATTGAAGATATATTCCTCTCCGTCCTTAGCCTTATATACTACTCTTACTGCCTGAGAACGGATGGTAATTCCGCGTTCTCTCTCAAGATCCATATTGTCAAGAATCTGATCCTGCATCTCCCTCTTGGTAAGGGTTCCTGTTGCTTCTATTATTCTGTCCGCAAGAGTTGACTTTGCCATGGTCAATATGCGCTATAATGCAAAAAATTTCTGATATTCTTTGTATTTATCTCCGACATTCTTTTTCTCCATAATATTAGTCTAAATTGTTCACAAAATATCAATTAAGCATATAATCAACCTATGTGAATAATTCGATATTGATGATATGCTATGTTTACCTACATTAAAACTTGTCTTTTTATCCGGGTAAGAAAAAGCATATTATCTTTATGTTCTGTTACTAATTAATCTAACTAATACAGATTACAGTATTTTTAAAAATTTATCAAGTAAAATTCCTTTAAATCTGTTGACAATCCTTCAATTTTTGTATTAAAGTTATTTAGTGTGTTTTGCGTTAAGCGTCCGTGTCCGGATTAATGAAACACTTTTTAATCAAACAATGATAATGGAGGTGTTAAATTGGCTAATATTAAATCTGCAAAGAAAAAGAATCAAGGTTACAGCAAAGAAGACTCTTAGAAACAGAATGATTACTTCTAGAGTTAAGACTCTTGTAAAGAAAGTCGTTTCTGCTGTTGCAGTAAGTGATAACGAGGCAGCTAAGGTTGCTCTTGCTCCTGCTGTTGCTGCTATTGATAAGGCTGCAAACAAGGGCGTATATCACAGAAAAACAGCTTCCAGAAAGATTTCACGCCTTACAAAGTCTGTTAACAAACTTGCGTAATTATATTTATATTATAAAATTGTCACCATATCGTCATCAGTATGGTGGCTTTTTATTTTAAAATAATGCCTTTTTCCCGATATTTCATTTGCAAATTTTAGGGCTTTTATTTTTATACTTTTGATACCCATATTATGATGTGGGTGTCAAAAAGATATGTTGAGACCGATAATGCGCCTTTGTAACATTCTCTGTTTGTATGCGGATCAAAGACTGGGAGAGAGTTTTTATGATAAGACTGAAATGCAGTTCCTGCGGCGGAGAGCAGGAAATGAAAGGCTCGGGTATGTTTGAATGTCCTTATTGCGGGTCGAAATCATTTATGTCCGATGCCGATTTTAGGGGCAACGAGGAATTCAGAAAGAAATTTTTGGAGTATTTGAAGGCAGAGGCTCGTAACAGAGACTTTGATTATAACAGCGATTCTTTATGGAAGTGCAACGGAGAAGATTCGTTTGTTATGATAAACGAGCAAGGATCTTAACATAAAGTATATGTTTAAGTACGATTATAATTCCTGCCTTTGCTATCTTTCAAAAAGAAAACGTTGTATATATTCCGGACGACAAAGAGCGAAAAAGAAAAATTTTTGTCGGGAATCAATTCTCTGGTATTTCCCGAGGCCGACAGCAAACTGCACCGCTGCTTTCCAAAAATTAAAAATGGAAATCTCCTTAAAGACGGAAGGGAGGTCTTGGTTTTTCTCAGGCGTCCCAACTTTTTCCCTGTAGAGTATTTTTTGCACCGTTTGAATCAAAGCATTTGGCTTGGGTGATATCCAGAATGGAGAATATATGCTGTGAGCTAGAGTATTCCGGTATTGAGTACGGCTGCATCGATCAGAGTGCAGTCTGGATTAATCCATCACTCATGAAGGGGCGCTGTTTGGCGATTGGAGAAAGGTTAGGCCGATTGAGAGTAACAAAGATCTTGTAGATGTAAGAAAGACTGCCATAAGAATTGTTAAAAATTCAGAGAGAGCCTATCGAGTTATATGAGTTTCTGAATTCAAATCCTGCCAAAGACGCCTTTTGATGATTTTTCAGGCTTGGGATGATGTTATAGAAAAAGGTTTCGGAGGCCATAAATTTATAAAAATGTAAAGGAGAAATCACGTTATGGGATATGGAAGTTATTCAGCTTCGGATTGGAGCAAATTAAAATCAAGCAGAAATCTTTCGAACACGCAAAGCGTAGATGAGGTTTTTCAAAGGAGAGACTGCAATCCTAAGTTCGATCCAAAGTTTATAGGAACTAGGGAGTGTTTTGATTCAGAGGAGCATCCAAATACAACTCCTATTGTAGTAGGTCTTGATGTCACTGCCTCTATGGGATATCTTGCCGTTGAGGTCGCAACAAAAGGCGCTTAATCAGCTTATTATGAAGCTGTACTCTACGGCAGCGGTTGAAGATCCGGCGCTTATGTGTGCTGCGTATGGTGATTATAGCGATGAATCACCTCTTCAGGTAACTCAATTTGAATCGGATATAAGAATCGCAGAACAGCTGTTGGAGCTTTATTTTGAGAGTCACGGCAACGGTGAGGTCGCACCGACCTGTTTATGGGAATTTCTGTCAAGACATACAAACATTGATGCCATCAATAAGAGATCGAAAAAGGATTTCTGTTCACTATAGGTGATAATGCCGATATCAGAAAAACGATGTAGAAGAAACCATCAAAAGAGTCATAGGGTGATGATGTACCCGGAGCTACCCGTGAGAGTCTTTTTGGAAGAAGTACAGAAGAAATTTTCATGTTTTCCACATTATGATAGGTGGCGATGGAAATAAGGATATATTGATTGGTAAAAAGATGATAATATCAGAAACTGAGATTGAAAACATACCTGAAATTATTATCAGTGCAATTCAGCTGCAGCTCGGAAAACCGTTAAACGACATACTGGCACAGTGGGATTCGCTCAGTGTTCCCGTAATAAGTGCGGCAATCGGACAGTTAAGCATTGCCGACAACGGGCAGTCGATTACCTTATGAGAACGGTAGCGGTAGTCGGCAAAAATTACGGTGATGAAGGCAGGGGACTTGTTACGGCAAGCCTTTTGTTCTTTGTTTAAAAACCGTTAATTATAAAGCATAACGGCGGTGCACAGGCAGGACATACTGTGGAGAATGAGGAAAGAGGAACTCGCTTTTGTCACATCATCAGATTGGTTCTGGAGCGGAATATGGGGCTGATACCCTGTTTGCGGAAACCTATTATCCTGATCTGTATCAGATAAAAAGAAATCGAAGATTCTAAATCCGTTTACGGAGCAGTTCCAAAGATTTTCGGAGAGGAAGAAAGCTGTATAACTTACAGTGGATGATGTACTTATAAATATGGCCGTTGAAACCCAAAGAGGAGAAGACAGACACGGCAGCTGCGGTATGGGAATCAATGAGTGCAGTGAGAGGATTAAGGCTGGGTTATAAGTTGACTCTGAAACAGATAGCCGACGCTTCATATGAACAACTCCGTAATTTGCTTGTAAACATAAGAAACGAGTATACATTTAACAGAGTAAAAAGAATTGAAAAATAAATGTTCAAAAATCCGTATTATCCTATGATTTTTGATGAGAATATTATTGACAACTTTGCGGCGGGAGATAAAAGACAACAGTAAGTTTATACAGCTTGTAGATGCGGGACACCGATTGGCTTCATCACTATGACGGATTGATATTCGAATCGGGACAGGGCTTGCTTTTTGGATAGGGATTATACCATCAAATGCCCCACATATTACGGCTTCAAAAACCGGTATTACCGAACCAGTTAAATTTTTTTGAACAAAAGGAAGCTGGAATTGCAGGGAAGCCATATATGTTACAAGAACCCTATGTTACAAAAACACGGTGCAGAATCGCTTCCTCACGAATTTAAGACTAAAGTGATTGGTCTGATTTGGAGGCAGATATGACAAACCTGCCTAACGAGTGGCAGGGAGATATCAGATATGCAAGCCACGGCAACCCCGACGACTTTCTGATACCCGTTACCAACGATATTAAAAATATAAATATCAAACCTTCTTTGGCGATTACTCATATGAATGAAACGAAGGGTAAAATATTGTTTGAAAAATGAGACGTTGACCTTGAAAAACTTAAAGATATATTAGTCATAAGCTACAAAATATATATGTATCATGGAACCGTCAGGAGATTACGAAATATTGAGAAATATTTTTATTTTACATCTGGACAATTTATATTGTATGTGATATAATTTTTACAAAAACCCTAATATAAAAACTAATTTATTAAGTCATTTTATAAATTCAGTTGACTTTTTACAGTTTTCAGTATAATATTAAATTGAGTATATTTTTGCTCATATCAAACAAATACAAGGAGGTTTATGAAATGGAAAAATTTAGGATTTTTATGTCTGTAAGGGATTGCGACTTTTGAGGGTACAGGTAATTAAGAAGGGTGACCACGAGCATGAGCACAAGCTTTTTCTCAGAGGAGCTTAAGTACTTAAAGCCTAACTCAAAGGGCAGCTGCTGTTGAGAAGATAGTACCTGAGGTTAGTGTTGATGGCGATACTATCAATGTAGCAGTAGGCAGCGTTATTCACCCAATGACAGAGGAACATCATATTGAGTGGGTATATGTTGAGACCGAAAAGGGCGGACAGATGAAGCACTTTAAGGTAACTGACGAGCCAAAGGCTGTATTTAAGATAGCCGATGACAAGGCTCTTAGAGTATATGCATACTGCAATCTTCACGGGCTTTGGGTTAAAGAGCTGTAATTAGATTTATAAAAAATTCAGGTCTGCAGTTAACCGGAATATTTATTCTAACTGGCTGCAGACCTTTTATAATTCTTAGCTTAAGTAATCCATATACTATTCCACCCTATCTAAAGCAAATATGCCTTATCCTAGGCAGTCTGCTACTCCACTGCTTTAAGCACTGCCTTCTTAGGTACAGGGCAGAAATATCCGCCTTCCGTCTTCTTTTTCGAACTCCTCCTTAGCCTTCTTTTATGATATCAGGGTTCTCATAGAGTTCTATAGCCGTACTTGCAAGCACTTTTTCCAGCGGTTAAAAGTCCCTTATGTCCTATAGAGCTTCCACCACAGGATACATTCTGCCAGCTATGCCCCGGAGAATGTACTTGCAAATGTAACCATGATGAATCTGTGCTGTAGGCACCAGCCAGCCACATCTCCCACATCTGAGAGCCCATGCTCTGCTTATTGCTGTGCATATAAGGCATAAGAAAAATCGTTTAACGAAGGCTTCCATTTTTGAAAGCTCCTTAACCTTTTTGTCATTTTCTTCCGTTTCATAGGTGCAGGAACCAGGAAGTTTGTCATTTACCATCTCGTATGACTTGCAGATGTTAGCCACAAACTCCTCTTCTTCCTTTGTATGTTTTTGGAACTCCGATTTTCAAAATTCTTATACAAAACTTCTTCAAGAGTTTTATTAGGAACTGTATTGGAACAGCCATCTATGAATACCTTGGTAAGCTTAGTTCCTGTCATAAGAGCAGCTCCTTTTTGCTATGTTATCAACTCTCTCCTGAAGTTCCAGTGTCTTTTTGCAAGCTTGCTACGAACCATATAAAGAACCCTGTGACATGGCTGAACCACATTTGGCGAGGCTCCGCCTCCATCAGTGATTGCATAATGAATTCTTGCCGAGTCAGGCATATGCTCCCTCACAACTCAACTCCAAGATTCATAAGCGTAACCGCATCCAGGGCTGAGCGCCCTAACTCAGGTGCCCCCTGCCGCATGTGAAGCTATACCCCTTAAACCCTGTATTCAGTCTGTATACAGGAATTACATATCCCTGTAACTACTTCGTTAGCATCAGATGGGTGCCAGGTAAGGGCTATATCTAGTCCACTAAATACACCGTCTCTCGCCATAAAAGCCTTAGCTGCTCCCACCTTCTTCTCCCGGACAGCCATAGAAGATAACCGTCCCCTTCCCTTTTTATCTTCAAGATATTTTTGATTCCATAAGCTGCTGCCAAAGAGCCTGCTCCTAGCATATTGTGCCCACAGCCGTGTGCCACTGCCTCCTTTACCACTTCACTCCTTTTTGCAACACCTGCTTTTTGTGATAGTCCTGAAAGAGCATCATATTCAGCCAAAATACCTATAACAGGTTTTCCACTTCCGTATACTCCCTTAAATGCAGTCTTTATTCCTGCAAAGGAGCTTTCACTTCAAAGCCCAGCTCTTTTAACACATCAATGTAAAGTGCTGCAGACTTAAACTCTTTTTACTGAAAGTTCTGCATATTTCCATATTTCATCAGATACTTTAGTAAATGTACCCGACATCTTATCAATTTCTTTTATAGCTTGCTGTGTATCCATAGGTGCTCCTTTCAGGTGGGGTGTATATTACTTGACCCAAATTATTCACGCATAGGTCACATACCTCTTATTCTGCATAGTACAGTTGGATATGGCTTGATTATGTGTTTCCGAGGATGTTTCGTGAATAATTGGGCTGAATAATGTTTATCTGTTAACATTTATATTATACACTATTATTGTATAAATATGCAATAGGGGATAAAAAGTATGTGTAAGCACATACTTCGCGCGAGCGGTGCCGTAAGGCAAACTTCCCTACCGCGAGCTAGTGCATCCCTCGGAGATGTTTTTATTTACAAGAAATTTCGAAGAAATTTCTTGTAAATAAAAAGCACTTAACTAAGGTTTTATCCCAAGTTAAGTGCTTTATGTATTTTTGATTTTGTTATCATTTAACTACTATAACAGAAATTAAAGTCCCATCACATACACCTGGCAAGGGATTCCATTCATCCCAAAGAGTAGGAAATATCTCAAATTCTTGAAATCCCAACGAAAGATAAAAACAGTTGGTATCATCATACTCTTATATTTCCCCATCTGAACCGTTTTTACCTGCATAAAGGAATATCCCTTCTGCTTTGCCAATTCTTTAACCTTTTCCACAAGCTTTCTGCCAATACCTTGTCTGTGATATTCTTTTAAGTATTCCCATCACATAGAGTTCAACCGTATCCTTACCGGTTTCATCCAAATAAACGAAACCTATCGGTTGATCCTCAGAGTATGCTGCAAAAAGGCCGTTTTGAGCTTTCGGTTATATAATCCTCCCTTGAATCAGGGAAGTCCGAACCACTCCGGTAGAGCCTCAAGTATCAGTCGTGTAATCCTCTGCTTTTCCACAGGATCTTCTACTTCGAAATCCTAACCTTATCTTCATTTTTCTTAAAATAATACATAAGATTGAAGCTATCAGGTACATCTTCATCAATGTACCCTGTATCAGCAAAGCTCAACTTTTTATAAATATGCAGGGCGATAACATCATCCATTTTCACGCAAACTTCAACGCAGTCATATTTATGCTCTTTTTCAAGTTCTGACAGAAGTATTCTTAATGCCTCTGTGCCATAGCCTTTGCCCTGATACCTCCTGTCAATCATAAATTGCTGAATCTCATAACAGGCAGGGCTCTTCATCAATATTCCTTACCATGGCAAGCCCCACAACAATTTCATCATCAACTATTCCGATTACCCTTGCTTCAGATGAACGATAAACATATCCCCTGGCAATTATTCCTATGTTGTCTGCCAAAAAATGTCTTTGGCTTTCTTTTTACGGATAGTCCTGCAAAATCCATCCAGTTTTTCTCATTTAGTTCAACAAAATTTATCATTTTCTTTTCCCCCTTTTCTGCTGCTTAGAGTACATAAAAGTTCCTTTCAGAAATCTATAAGCGACTAACTTGTGTCCACAAGCACCCAGCATAAATATTGTTTTTATATTCATCAATTTTTATTCTCAAGGTTGTCCAATTTACCTTCAATAAATTCTGTTTTAACCTTAAAATCCATTGGTAAATCATGCACTAATTGAATTTAATCTATAAAGTTATCAATTAAATCCCCATTTGCATCAAAAATACGAATAATAGTTATATAAAAATCCTTTTCTTTTGAGTATATTTGAAAAACAATACAAAATTGAAAACATATTATCTCTCAATGCATCAAACCTAACGCCATAAGAAATTAATTTTGCATTATCTTCAAGGGTTTCTAAACATATATCTTTTAATAAATATTCAGAAGAATCTGTTTCTAAAGTTTCCTTAAAATAATCAATCATTGTTTGTTTGGACTCTGCTTATTATATCAATACTATCCAGGTTTTGAATAATCATATATTGTTCTATGTCAACCATACAGTAATATTCTCCTTTCATAGCCAATCATCCCATCATTAGACCTGGAATATCTACTGGATTTATTTTAATTTACTTCCTCACATCCTAAGCATAAGCTCCCTGTCCACTACTTCACCATGTTCAATATATATCCTGTGCACCCTCTTGCTTACGGCACAGACAAGTTCGTAGGGAATTGTTCCTGCCATTTCCGCCATAGTTTCTATTGGATTGTTCTCGCCAAATATCTCTATCTCACTGCCCACATCTATGCTGTACCTGTCTGTTATGTCTATCATACACATATCCATACAGATTCTGCCTCTTTGCCTAACAGATCATAGCTTCCGTCATAAATGAATATTTGTTAGAGAGGCAGCGCATAAATCCATCTGCATAGCCATAAGGCACAACTCCCATACGGGTTTTCTCTGTAGTTGTATATATTCCTCCATAGCTAATCTTGGTACCCTTTGGATATACCTTGATTGTACTTACAGTGGTTTTCATTGACATTACAGGCTTTAGGCCAAGCTTTTTAGCATATTCGCCGTATCCATAGAGCAAAAGTCCCGGACGCACCATGTCCATATAGCTTTCAGGATAATTTACTGTAGCACCGGTATTGGCACAGTGGTGAAGTAAGAACTTCTTTCCTGATATTCTCTCTACTTCAGCTATCACATCCTTAAAAAGCTTTAACTGGTGTTCGGTATACTCTCTGCACTCTTCTCCTCTTCATCAGATACAGCAAAATGGGTAAATATGCCCTCTGCATCTAAGTTTGGAAGATTGCATACATTGACAATTCCCTGGACTCCCGTTTCAAAATGTTCGCCCTCACAGAGGTAGCCAAGCCTTGACATACCTGTATCCACCTTTATATGAATCTTAAGAATTCCCTTGCATTTTACTGCCTCTGCACTATATTCTAGAGCCTTGGCTTCACAGGTTACTGCCTGAGTTATATTAAAACAGATGAGCCTATCCACCTGTTCTCTAGGAGTATGTCCAAGGATTAGGATGGGCATGGTAATTCCGTTAAATCTAAGCTCCATAGCCTCATCTATACTGCTGACTGCAAGGTAATCTGCACCCAGTTCCTGTAACTTTTTCTCCCACCTTTACGAGGCTATGGCTGTAGCATCTGCCTTTTACAATACCTGCAAACTTGACATTTTTCTCCGATATGCTCTTTTGATATAATTATACGCTATGGCATCTAAGTTTATTTCTGCCCAGGTTCTTTTTAAGTGTTGATTTCATTTAGTCCTCTTTTCATAAAAGCTTGTATCCAACTGTTCGTCAACAATTATAGTCCAAAACCCTAAAAATACAAGTATGTATCACAATTATTAGAAAACATCCTAACATCAAAGCAAAGCCACAATTACTATATTTTAAGATGTCCGGTATATTACATCAGCTGCCCACTCCGACAAACTGGCTATTATAAAGCTCTGCATAAAAGCCCTTCTTTTCAAGAAGTTCCTCGTGATTACCCTGCTCTATTATACTTCCTGCCTTCATTACAAGTATAATGTCACTCCTTAATGGTTGATAGCCTGTGAGCAACTATGAAGCTGGTTCTCCCCTCCATAAGGCGGTTAAATGCCTTCTGAATCTTGATTTCGGTTCTTGTATCTATAGAAGATGTTGCCTCATCAAGAATCAGCATAGGTGGAAGCAAAAGCATAACTCTGGTTATACATAGAAGCTGCATCTGTCCTTTTGAGGCTGCTTCCCCTCATCTATCACAGTATTGTATCCATCCTTAGCTTGCTTATAAAGCTATGTGAGTGCGCAGCCTTGCAGCCGCAATTACTTCCTCATCAGTTGCATCAGGCTTACCCATCACTATATTGTCTCTTATTGTACCCTGTCTAAGCCAGGTCTCCTGAAGCACCATTCCGTATGACTTTCGTAGACTATGTCTTTTAATATCCCTTATATCAGCATTTTCAACCCTTATACTTCCACTGTCCACATCATAGAATCTCATAAGAAGATTGATAATTGTTGTCTTGCCACAGCCTGTGATACTCACTATAGCTATTCTCTGGCCTTTTTTCACACTAAGGTTTAGTCCCTCAATAAGCTTTTTATCCTTCACATAAGAAAATGAAACATTATCCAGTTCTATATCACCAATTTCGCCCTTTACTGCGATATTTTTCCCCAGATGTGCTTTGATTCGCCTAGTTCAATCTCACCCATCCTTTACCTCAACCTCCCTCATTTTATAAGTTCCAGAAGCCTGCCCTGCACAGGGCTATTGCATTTTGAAGCTCGGTAATGATTCCTGAAATGTCGTTAAAAGGCTTGGTATACTGGTTAGCATAGGCTAAAAATGCTGTAAGGCCACCTACGCTTATGCCTCCATTTATTACCTGAAAAGCTCCTACAAGCCCAACTAAGGCATAGACTATATTGTTGACAAATCTTGTTGCAGGGTTGGTAATAGACGAGAAAAATATGGCTTTAAGCGATGCTTTTTCTATCCTTTCATTGATTTCATCAAAATCATCAACCACCTTTTCTTCTCTTCCATAGGCCTTTACCACTTCCATTCCACCTATCATTTCATTGATTAGAGAGGTTTGCTCCGCTCTGGTTTCAGACTGAAGCTTGAACATATTGTAAGTATGCTTTGAAATGAATCTAGCCACAAGTAATGAGAGAGGTGTAAGTACTACAACTATAAGTGCTGTAAACACATTTATCTTAATCATAAATACCAGAGTACCAAGTATAGTTGCAATCCCTGTAAAAATCTGTGTAAATCCAAGTAAAAAGCCCGTCAGAAAACTGGTCAGCATCTGCTATTACCCTGCTTACTATATCACCTGTAGGATGTGCATCTAAAAAGCTTAGAGGAAGCCTCTCAATCCTCCTAAGAGCATCATTTCTGATATCCCTAACTACATTGTAGGATATTCTGTAGTTGATGGTCGTCATAACCCACTGAAGTAAGGCGGTTATGCCCGCTACTACCCCTGCCTCTACAATAATGCTAAATATCCTATCAAGCCTCGTAAGTCCACCTCCCACGATGAGGTCAATAGCATCTCCAAACAAAATAGGGAGATATAGAGTCAAAAACTACTGTAGCCATCGCCATTACAAGTGAAACAAACAGCAATATCTTATAATTACCTATATAAGAAAGAACTGCTTTAATTATCTTTTTGTTATCCTTCATTTCAGGTACTCCTTATATATTTGTGGTTCCATAACGCTCCAGATGATAAATGTCCATCGCCTTACAAAGGCAGGGGTAAACCCGGGTAGATAATCTAGCTATACTGCGAATTGTAAATCTCTTTGTAAACCTCGCAAGAATCAAGCAGTTCTTCATGTTTTCCCATTCCAAACCATGTCACCGTCATCTAACGACTATTATCTTGTCAGCCTGCATAATAGAAGAAGTCCTCTGAGATACTATAAATACCGTAGGCTTGTACTCCAGAGCATTTATACCCTTCCTAAGCGCAAGGTCTGTAGTATAGTCAAGAGCAGATGAGCTGTCATCAAGTATAAGGATTTCAGGCTTGCCTACAAGGGCTCTTGCTATAGAAAGCCTTTGTTTCTGTCCTCCTGAAAGATTCCTGCCCTCCTGTTCTATAATAAAATCAAGCTTGCCTTCTTTAGAATTAACCACATCCTCAGCACAGGCTATGCGCACAGCCTCCATAATCTCCTCATCTGTAGCATTTTCATTGCCCCATTTGATATTGTCTCTTATACTGCTCTTAAAAAGTGACGCCTTCTGCAAGACGACAGCTACGGTATTTTCTTAGTTCCTTAAAGCTATAGGCTGTTACATTTTTTCCTTTTACCCTTACTTCACCCTCACTTGCATCATAGAACCTCGGTATGAGGCTAACGAGAGAAGTTTTACCTGAGCCGGTACCTCCGATAACACCAATGGTTTCTCCTTGACTGTAAAATTGATATTATTTAGGCATTTTCCTCTCTATCTGAGTGATAACTTTCCATTGTAATTAAGACTTACATTGTTAAACCTGACAATATTCTCATAAATTTTTATCTGAGACTTATAGGAGAAGTTATATTTCCCTTCTTTCATACCGAGGCTCTCATTTCAAGTATGCTCTGAACTCTGTTGCCACAGGCTACTGAACGGGTAATATTGAGGAACATATTTTGCAAAATTTTACAAGCTCCACAAGAATCTGTGACATATAGTTATATAAAGCCACAATCTGTCCCTGAGTGAGAGCACTCCATCTTCAACTCTTATAGCCCCTTATAAATAAGAGTTGCAATACCGATATTGACAATTACATATGTCAGAGATCATTAGGAGAAGATACCGTTCCGACACTTTTACTTAAATCAGTCAAAAATTTATTTGACTTCTCAAAATCTCTTATTTCCTCATCTTCCCTTACAAAATGCTCTTATAACTCTCACTCCGGTAAGGTTCTCTCTAGTCTTGCCAAGTACCTTGTCAAGCGCACTCTGCACATCTCTGTACTTAGGGATACACCAGTACATAACTCCAAAGACCACAACAGATAGGATAATTATAGTAATTACAAAGATGATTCCAATCTCTACATCTATTGTAAATGCCATGCACTACAGCACCTGCTACGATGAAGGGTGAGCGAAGAAAGAGTCTCAGTGTAAGGTTAACACCTGTTTGAATCTGGTTCATATCGCTTGTAAGCCTGGTTATAAGTGTATTTGTGCCAACCTTGTCTATGTCAGAGAATGAGAGCTTTTGAATCTTAGCAAAGACAAGCGTAGTTTCACCTGTTTGATAAATCCCACACTTGCCTTTGCTGCAAAAAACTGGGCTGTTATCGAAAAGGTAAGCCCTACAAAACCAAGGCCTACAAGTAAAAGGCAAAGCCTCACTATAAGCCCCTTATCATTTCCGCCTATCCCCTTATCTATGATATATGCCATCACGAGTGGCACTATGAGGTCGAGACAGGCCTCTAATAGCTTAAAGAGGGTCCGAGTATGCTTTCAAGTTTGTAATCACGGATGTATATTAGTAGTTTTCTCAATGTTTTTCTCCTGAATCTTTGTTAAATTCCCAATGACCACTTTTACCTGTTCCAACATATCTGATATCAGACATTTCCTTTATATATCTTGAAACTGTCTTTCTCACTTATTTTCAGGCTTTCAGCCATAAATTTACAGGTTATTTTATTATCATTTTTATAAGCTCAATTATTCTATTCTTTATTTCTTCTTTTAGAATTTAGAGAGAGGACATTTAGAGGGACATTTAGATGAGGGACATTTAGGACATTTTGCTACTACTTTTCCTCGTTGCTATTTTCTTTTAGTGGAATAATAGTTCTAAATATGTCACCTTCCTCAAATATAGGATTTTTGTTCTGAATATAACCGGGTATATTTATAAAGTATTTCTCATTCCGGAGCCAAGCTCATCTGCCAATCAAGCTCTCTAAAAACTTTGAGATATTGTAGGATTTTTAGGAAATGGTTCAAATTTTTTCAAATCTAACTCCCCAAAAGTATGTGCTAAGTTACTATTTTCAACAACGATTTTTTCATCATCAATAATAATCTTAGCCGGAAAACCACTGGAAAAATCCCTATGCACCAAAGTATTGGAAACTATTTTCCTAAGTATCCTGTCTCTGCATTTACATTTACAATTCCATCTAAAACAAACAAGTCATTCAGATGTTTTGCTCCAAATTCCATAAGCCTGTCATAACTGTCAATCAAATTTGTAAGAACAACATCCCTATCATCATATCTGTCTTTGTTAACCACCCTGAATATTGCATCCGTTTTATGGTAGGATCAAAAACAGACATTATCAGAATTATCTTTTCCAAATAATAAAATTGCTGCTAAAGTTATTCCCTAACTTTGTTGAGTCTCGGATCAAATAATATCAAATTGGCGCTTCTAAGGAGTTCTTCATTACTCATATTTTTCCAAAACACAGTAGATTCCTTGATATTGCCATATTTTTGCTCTCTCAATTATCCTCGTGTCCGACATTCCAAAAGTAAGGCTGATATATTTTATTTACAGATATGAGCTTTGCTTTCTTGCACATCATGGCATACATAAGTTCGCGTGTATTGACAGTGGTATGATCCTCTACCGCGCATAGAGATCTGTCCTATATTTACCATTAAGCTCGGCACCATACATACCTGGTAACGCAGCCTCTAATATAAACAATTATTTTTCATCTATATCCACGGTAACAGGTGTTAAGTAAAGTGGTGGGTAGTATCTTTTGTGTGGGTTGTTATAGCATTAGTCAAATTCCTTTTAAGAATTTTATCTGCCTTTTTCAGGATTAACTCCAACTATTTCTCGGTTGACGTGTCATGCCTAATAATATGCCCGCCGTTTCTGTAAGTTTAGAACATGCTGTGTCATAAATATCTTAAGGTCAAAGCATTTCTTGACTCGCAAATTCTACATCTATTTTTCCCCATCTTGTATGAGTATTTCTTCTAAAGTCGTTGTCTCGCCCTTTACATCACCGATTTCGAAACACAAGATAGAAATATATCATCTCTCTTCTCCAAACAGTACAGCACACAAGTGTAAATGCACAGGCACTTTCTTCCATCAAAATTGCAGGGGTTTTTATAAGTCAGGTATTATTATATTCTACGTTTAACTATTTTCTTCTTACTATTTTCGTCTTTGTCTGCCAACTACATTACTGCCATCTCGCAGCAGTTGCCGTACTTCAACTGTTCCGGTATTTTCGCCACAAGTGCGCCTCTATCATTAACTTCTGCCAGTCACAGGAATCTGATGCAGCTCACATTACTATAAAGTTGCATTCTTAGGACGATGAATAGCTTTTCAATTTTTCCTGTCTCCAACATGAGTTTTCTACTAATGTCTGCCAATCTCGATCCCATATTCAAGAGGCTATTATAGTAGATTCTGCAACAGCGATGCCAATCCTATCCCAAACAAAATCCTCCTGTCAACAGCCGTCTGGCATTGGTACACTCTCATAGGCTAGTTAATGCCTGGCCAAAGCCATCCAGAATCAGGAACAGCATTATTAACGAAGCTAATCACATTCGGCCTCCACCAAAAACATGAGTTATACCTCCCACTCATCCCGGCTATTAACCTCTCCATTACACCTTGCAATATATGGGAAATCTGCGTCCTCTGTAATGAAAAAGACCTATCATCTCTCACAATGGCAGCCAAAGTATTGCTCGAAGCCAATCATATACAAAATCTAACTTATAGTTTAATTCATGGCAAAACATTGAGGCTCAGCGCTAAAACAACTGTATAGGTAATGTAACAACACGGCTCAACACAAACTACTGCACCTACTACTGGCTAAGCTTTGGGCTCTGTCCCTAGGCTTGGTCTCCTTCCATACCTAAGTAAAGCTGCCAGACCGGCATACCCGAATACAGCAGCCTGAGCCCTCATAAAACTCCTCATTATCAAGCAGACCTGATGCTCCTGAAACATTGATGCTTGCCCACACATCTGCAGACTGATGAATTATCATCGTATGCTGAGATCCACAATTGTTACACATACATATTCTTCCTCCCATTAACAAATTTATTTTTGTTACATTTTCAGATAAACTTACCATCATATAATGGTAAATATCATACTAACAATCAAACCAGTTTAACCTCATGTAGTACCGATTCAAGTCAATAGTTTACCAGAAAATATATGCTGTTATTTGTGTGTGTAGTCAACCAATACAACATCAGGTGTTGCATTTGGTCCTGACAAGTGCTGAACGCATTAAACCCTAAACCCTTCGCAGCTTTTCAATCGAAGCATTGCTGATTTCCTCAAGAAACTCACTTATACCATTTCAAGAGATGCAAGCATTCACTTGTCAAAATACCTAATTCCTGCAGGACTGCAATGACTATAATGAATGCCATGTTAGCTTATCTTGTATGCGGCTCCCAAAACTGCGATAAAATGTCGCTCCTGCCATCTTGCCACATACTGTGAACATT
>BNJV01001984.1_pt1 | contig 64196 bp, 96 predicted proteins | sample 8540591 | NCBI WGS metagenome assembly BNJV01 (sample SAMD00202457, study PRJDB9452) | human saliva metagenome | host: Homo sapiens | reverse complement strand
TAAATAATTCATTAATTTTTCTGAATCGTATAATTTACATCATTTTTTTAAAAAGTAAAATCAACAATACTTGTTCCTACAATTACTCCATCCGCATATTTTTCTCATTGTATTGACATTGTCGTTATTTTTTTTATTCCAAATCCCAAAGAAACTGGTAAATCTGAAACTTTTCTTATTTCCTTGATAAATGATTCCAAACGTGGCAAATCAACCTGTTTTGAACCTGTTACTCCTAACGAACCGATTGCATAAATGAAGCCATCTCCTTGGGAAACGATTTTTTTATTCTATTTCCAGAAGTAACGCTTACAAGCGGAATAAAGAGCAATTTCATTTTCCCGCAATTTTTTTCTGACATTTCAAAGGCTTCCTCATAAAGGCAGGTCTGGGATGATTAACCCTTTAATATTGGCTTTTTTTACACTTTTTTTAATAAATTCATCAATTCCATAGGCAAATATTAGATTGTAATAAATCAGAAAGATCAAAGGTTTTTGAAATATCGTCTTTTATTTCAGTTAGCAAATCAAATACGGTATCAGTAGTAACTCCAGCTTCTGAAGCTAGAAATGATGCATGCGAAATTAATTTTCCATCAGCTAACGGATCTGAATATGGAATACCAACTTCTAGCATATCAAGGGCCGTGTTATCTAAATTTTGTAAAAATTGCTTTGTAAAAATCAACACTTGGAAAACCTGCAACAATATAGCCAATATTTACTTTTTTTCTTTTTCCTTAAAAAAACATCAATAATTTTTTTTACTCATTTTCAAAACCTCCATTTAACTCATAAATTCCATTTTTCTCCGCCACTTTCCTTATCTTTTTAATACAGAAAAAAACAGTATGCATATCCTTATCTCCACGTCCAGACACGTTTACAACGATAGTTTCCCTCTTGTCTTTAGAAAGTGCAGGACATAATTTTTCAAGATATGCTAAAGCATGTGAACTTTCAATCGCTGGAATAATTCCTTCTTTTCTTGTAACGAGCATTAGTGCGCTTCATCGCCTCATCATCGGTAACTGGTGCATAAGTTGCCCTTTTTGTGTCAAACAGATGCGAATGTTCAGGACCTACTCCTGGATAGTCAAGTCCAGCGGAAATTGAATGAACTGGACTTATTTGCCCATATTTATTTTGCAGCACATAAGTTTTCATTCCGTGAATAATTCCAGGTTTTCCAAGTGTCAATGTGGCAGCATGCATATCTGTGTCAATTCCATAACCTCCAGCTTCCACTCCATAAAGTTTAGTTGAATTGTCATTTATAAATGCACTAAAAATCCCAATTGCATTACTTCCGCCACCAACACATGCAATAACATGGTCAGCATGTTTTCCAAGAGCTTCAAGCTGCGCCTTCGTTTCATAACCAATAATTGACTGAAAATCACGTACAATTGTTGGATATGGATGAGGCCCTACAACTGAACCGATTACATAAAATACAGTTTCTATTTCAGCAACCCAAGACTGAATAGCTGCAGTTGTCGCTTCTTTTAATGTTTTCAGACCATCTTCAATTGAAATAACTCTTGCACCTAAAAGCTCCATTCTAAACACATTCAGTTTTTGTCGCTCAATATCAACAGCTCCCATATAAACATCACATTCCAAGCCTAACAAAGGCAGCGGCAGTCGCAGTCGCAACTCCATGCTGTCCAGCCCCAGTTTCAGCAATTACTTTTTTTCTTTCCCCATTTTTCTTAGCAAGCAAAAACCTGCCCAAGCGCATTATTAATTTTATGAGCACCTGTATGGTTCAAATCCTCTCTTTTCAAGTAAATATCGTGATTATAATATTCACTTAAATTTTTTTGCATAATAAAGCGGAGTTTCACGCCCAACATAATTTTTTTAACAAATCATCAAATTCCTCAAAAAAATTTCTTATCATTCTTCAATTTTTTTCATACTCTGCTTCCAGTTCCGCCAAACGCGAACATAGCAGTTTCTGGCACAAATTGCCCGCCAAATTGCCCAAAAATATGCCTTTTCATTAAAAATGTTTATTTTCCCATATTTCTTTCCTTTCACATTTATTTTTTTAATTATTATTTTCCCTTTTTTTACTAAATTTACAACTTCCTCAACTAATTTTTTTTATTTTTTTATTATTGACCTCAACTTTACTGTTTACATCCAAAATCGCAGGCTTACATTCAAGCGCCTCACAAATATTTTTCAGCTGAAAGCCCTCCAGCCAGCACAAATGAATATTTCCTCCAAATCCTTCAGAAATATCCCAGTCAAAAAAACAATCCCATTTCCCCCACGATTTTCTCCCTTCGCATCAAACAACGGATATTCAATATACTGCTTTATAATCTGCAATATCTGGAAGTTCATCAGTCACTCAAAAAACGCTTCCAAAGTTTAGTTTTAGGCGGAAAAATTTTTACGCTTTCTAAAAGCAGCTTTTTCTCATAAAGTTTTTTTCCAGTTTTTCGTAAGCTCCACACAATATTCCACCGATTCATCCCCATGCAGCTGCACGACATCAATTCCAGTTTCCTCCACGATTTTCACAACATTCTCAATCATCGCATTCACAAACACTCCAACAGTTTTTCTTCCCGTGCCTATGCGCAGTCCTAGCAATCTTAGCCGCAAGCTCCGTATCTACCTGCCTTGCACTCTTCGCAAAAAAATACATCCAAAAATAATCAATATCCAAAGTTTTTAATTCATTAATTTCAGTAATGCTCCTAATCCCGCAAACGCTTCAATTTAGTAGCATTTTCTGTAAAAATCATCAGTTGCCACATTATTTTCTTTTTTTCTCCAATTTTTTTCCTTCCATAAATTTATTTTTTTCTTTCTAAAGAAGCCCTTTCATAAGTGCCTCTCCAATCAGCAGTCCATCCACGTTCAATTTTTTTTCTGCATACTCTACATCCTCTTTTGACAAAAAAATCCACTTTCACTTACAATAGTCAAATTTTTTTCAAAAACATCGCTTGGAATTTTCATTTATCAATTTTTCCGTAGTTCTAATATCAACTTCAAAAAGTATTCAAATTTCGGTTATTTATCCCCAAAATCTCCAAATTTGGAATCTTCAAAAGCTCTTCTTATTTCCTCTTCATCATGAGTTTCCACCAGAAACATCCATTTTCCAAATCCTGTGCCAACTTTATGAAGTTCCAAAAAGCGTCTTATCATCCAACATTCTCACAATCAGCAAAAATCGCTGAAGCCCCCAAAAAAACTTAGCATGAGCCACCTGAAACGGAGTATAAATAAAATCCTTCCTCAAAAATCGGCATTTCTGGAAATTTTTCTCTTACAATTTTTATAAAATCATTCTCCCCTTTTAAAAATATTCCTTTTTCTGTCAATATCGAAAAAAAGCTGAAACTCCCTTTATCCACATAACTTTGTGCCTGTTTTAACAAATCAAAAATCATCTTTTGCAATTTTTTCCCTTTCGATGGAGAAGCTCTCTTAATTTCTCCCAATAATCTGACTCCATCCTGTTTCAGTGCCTCTTTTTCAACGATGGCTGCTTAAAAGACTTTTAATTCTTCTTCAAGCTGTATATCTCTTTTTAATTTTTTTATTTTTTTTCTAAAAATATCCATATTTTTCCTTTCAATAAAAATATAATTTTATCAATAAACTTAATAAAAAAATTCTCCCAAAACTACGAAAATTACATGTGTAAAAAAATTATTATTTTTAATTTAATTTTATATTTTTTTCTTTTTTTCTTTATCTTTAATTCTATTTATTTTTTTCAAGCTTTTTAAAACTGAAGTATATAATTATTATTTTAAATAAAAATCCAAACTTATAGGAAGATTCCAAAAATCTATTTTTAATCGTATTATTAAGAAGATAAAGGCAAAATCCATAAAGGATCTACTGGACATCAAACAAAAAGATAATTATAGATATTATGTCAGGACTATAAAAATACCTCAAACATTTTTTTCTTTATATAAAGTTTTTTTATCATCATCTAAATCCTACTTCCAAAAAAATTATCTCACATAATTTTTTTCATAAAACTCATAAACCTTTCCCACTCTCAATCGCTCCCAAAACCATGTCTTTTAGCTTTCGCAGGATGATCCACTCACATTCGCAGTATAAAAGCCCAAACATCGCATTTAACACAACTATATCAAATTTTTGCCGATTTTTCTTCACCTTTTTAATATTCTCTTTAAAAATTTCAGCATTTTCTTCTGCAGTTCCACCTTCAATTTCAGAATGAAAAGCTCTTTTTGAAATCCAAAAACTTTCAGGAGAAATTGTATATTCAAGAATTTGATCTCCTTTTTACTTCGATAATTTTTTTGTATCATCGCAAATTGTAATTTCATCAAGTCCATCATTTCCACGCACAACCAACGCATGCTCTCTTCCCAATAATTGCAATGTTTCAGCATACAATCTGTGAACAGGTTCATGGTAAAGTCCAACTAACTGATATTTCAACTTTGTATTTGGATGAAGCAGTGGACCTAAAATGTTAAAGACAGTTCTTATTCCAAGACGGCTTCTAACTTCTCGTACTTCTCCAACTAATTTATGGAAAAAAATGGAGCATGGAAAAAAAGGCAAGATTTTTTTGTGCAGCTTTTTCAATTTGGGTTGCCAGTGATTTTTTTCAAGTGGTACTCTAATTTATCAAGTACATCGCTACTTCCACTTTTGCTGGAAATTGCACGGTTTCCATGTTTTGCGACAGTTACTCCCATTGCTCCCAGAATAAATGCGACAGCTGTTGAAATATTTATTGTTTTGAATCCATCGCCACCAGTTCCGCAGACATCAATCATTGGAGTTTTCATCTTCAAAAGTTGTGCTGTATTCTAAAAATATTATTTACAAAAAGCAGTTAATGATTCTGGATAAAAGGCTTTTTCTGAAATTAGCACAAGCAATGCTCCAAGCTGTACAATATCATAACTTTTATCATCAATAATTTTACAGATTTCTCTAAAAATCAGTATCTGTCAATGCAATATTTTCCTGTAATTTTTTTCAAATATTTATCCATGTTTTTCAAAGTTTCCTTTCTTTTTTTACTATTTTCAAAAATTTTTTTATTGTTTTGCAAATTTTCTGAAACTTCAATATTTAAAAAGTTTCGTATCATATTTTTTTCCATATTCTGTAAAAAAATGATTCTGGATGAAACTGTATTCCAAAAAAATATTTTTTTACTTTTTGTGTTCCACAGCCATCGCAATCCCATCTTCAGACCTTGCCGTAACTTCAAGCTCTTCTGGAATATTGTCAACATAAAGCGAATGATACCTCATGACTTTAAATTTTTTTGGCAAGTTTTTAAATAACACAGAATTTTCCGATAAAACTGTAATTTTCTGAAGTCTTACCATGCAACGGATTTTTCAAGCCTTCTTATTTCTCCACCAAAATTCATCCCAATTGCCTGATGCCCAAGGCAAATCCCCAAAATTGGAATATTCCCCAGCTCATCAATATTATTTAAAAATTTCAAGGCAAATTCTGCTATCTTTCGGATGTTTTGGACCTGGAGAAAAGATTATTTTATCAGGATTCATTTTTTTTATATCATCAACCGTAATCGCATCATTTCTCACAGTAATTACTTCATCATCAGTCATTTCCTTCAAATACTGCTCAACATTAAAAACAAACGAGTCGTAATTGTCAATCATTAAAATCATTTATTTCACATCCTTCCCTTTTTTTCATTTTTTTCTTTTTCCTTATTTTTAACCTTTTCAATTTCTTTTTTTCTTCTTTACAAAATTTCTTAAAAAAATATTTCAGTACAGATGCTCTTTTATGACAAATTTCATCATATTCCTTTTCCTTTACCGAATCAAACACAATTCCAGCCCCAGCCTGAATAAATACATTCCTAACCTTGTCAACCTTATTCAAGTCATAATTTTTATTTTCAAAAAATGCAGTTCTAATAATAATCGCAAGCTGAACATCCCCATTAAATCTTAAAAATCCGATTCCTCCCGCATAAACATTTCTCTTAAATACTTCTAGTTCTGAAATAATCTGCATAGCACGGATCTTGGGCGATCCAGAAAGTGTTCCCGCTGGAAGAGCTTGAGCAATAACTTCAAATATCGACACATCTTTTCGCTTTTTCCCATAAACATCAGTCACAATGTGCATTACATGCTCATAATTCTTAATATGCATAAGATTTTTCACAACAACTGAGCCACTTTCAGCAAATTTTCCAATATCATTTCGAGCCAAATCAACAAGCATCCTATGTTCAGCACATTCCTTTTCATCATTTAATAAGTCATTTGCTAAAAAATGCATCTTCATTGGCATCTTTTCCCCTTGGGACGAGTTCCAGCAATAGGAGCGATATAAATATTATCTGATGAAATATCAACTAATATTTCAGGGGCTTGAACCAACAATATCTCCATATTTTGTAGGAAAATGATACATATACGGACTAGGATTAGCCTTTGACAATTTTTCATAAAAATCAAGAGAATCCATATTTGTCGCAAGTTTCAACTGTTCACTTAGCACAACCTGAAAAAAATATCCCCAGCCTTGATATATTCCTTCGCTTTTTTTCAAGAATGCCGTAAAAAATGTGATCTTTCCTCATCAAAATCTGTTTTTTTATATCATAAAAGCAATTCACTATTTTTCAGCTCTTTTTCTCAATTTCATCATTCAAAAAAATAAAAAAATACTTTTTCATCCCCATAAAATGAATATTCCTTGCTAGTCTTTGAATAATGCAAATAAGCCTTCGCATTGGCAAAAAAATAAACTGCGGAAACTTAAACTGCTCCTTTTCAATCTTTCTCAATCTTCTCAAAAAAATGTATCGACTCATAGGCAAATGTCCCAAATAGCCCTGCAAACGGAGCAACCTTTTTTTGCTTCACAAAAAGAATTATAAATTTTCTTTAAGGAATCATAGCTATATTCATTAGAATCGAAATATTCACAATCAATTCCAATAATAACTTGCCGTTCATCTTCAGCAAAGTAAGAATTATTAAACTTTTGTCTGATAATTGAATAATAATAAGTAGGTTTGTTTATCAACATAAAAATATCTCACTTTCTTTATTTTTTTTTCTTTTTTTTTCGCTTTTTCCCAAAAATTTGTTGAAATTTATAAAAAAATTCTCTCAAATCGTTTTTACCGACTAAGAGAACTGAATAAAAATAAAAAGCATTGATCTATACTTCACCAATGCTTTTTCTCATAATATTTATAATCGTAATTACAATAAATCTCAACACAGCTGGCAAAAAAATATTAAATTGTATTTAATCTTTTCCACCATATCCAACTTTGTCTAATCATTGTAATCACTCCTTAAAATTTGTCTAGTATCTTAATTTATAGTTATTATACTATAAAAAAATTTATTTTTGTAAAAATATATTTTATTAATTTAATCATAAATTTGATTAATCATTAATCAGTATTTATTAAATCAATAAAAAAATATAAATATGACATGATTTGTTGCAAACTTTAAATTAATCTAAAAGAAAAAAATTATACTAAAAGTAATTTTTAACGCTTGATCCAATACTTTTTGCCCCATTCATCATTCCATAGTCAACCATATTAATTACATCAATGTTAATATTATTTTCTTCAGCAATTTTTTTAGCTTCTGGCAAAGCATATTTAACTTGCGGTCCTAATAAAAACTACATCAGCTTTTTGCAAATTCTTCTTTTGCTCTATCAAGCGGCTCTGCCCAAATTTTTAACTTCAATTCCTCTTTTTTTCAGCTTCCGACTTCATTTTGTTTATTAATAGACTCGTAGACATCCCTGCTGCACAACATAATAAGATTTTTTTCATTTTAATCATCCCTTCTTTCTCTCCCAAATTTTTTTATTATTTATAATTTATTACTTTTGCTAATCAGTAAACTTAACTTTTACATTTATAGTATACCATTAAAACTTAGAAGTCAACTTTTATCAAGAAAAATTATTACTATTATTTTTTTATTTTTTTGCAAAGATAATATCTTTATAATTTTTTTCATTGTTAAAAAATTGACATAGTGAAAAACGTGTGTTATAACAATATTAAAAAGAGATTTCTAATATAGAATTTTTGATAAATACAAAAAAATAAAAAAATGGGAGGAATTACTATGGCTGAAGAAGTTTTGGATATTGAAATGATTGCTATGACACTGATTGGACATGCTGGGGAAACTAAAAAGTCTAGCTTATCATGCTATGAATGCCGCAAAAGAAGGAAAAATTTGATGAAGCACAGGAAACTTATGAGACAGTCAACTGAGGAAATGCTAAAAGGCTCACGAATTACAGACAGATCTTATTGTTAGGGAAGCCGGGGAGAAAAAAACTTAATGTTGGCTTAATTATGGTTCATTCTCAAGATCATCTGATGACAGCGATTTTATTTAAGGAATTGGCAAAGGAATTTATTGAGGTTTATAAAAAGACTGGAACAAAAGACAGACAAAAAAATAGTTTATAGAAATTAATAAAGTTGATCGACCTATTTTTGAGTTTTTTTAAATTTAAAAATAGGTTTTTTTATTTATTTTAATTCTAAAAATCAATTTTTTTAAATTTTTTTAAAAAAATATGTTATAATATTCATAAGTTTTAAAAAAATTAGGAGGAAAAAAATAAATGTCTGAGGGCAGTTTATTATTACAAATTGTAATAATAATAATTTTAACGGGAATTAACGCTTTCTTTTTCCAGTGCGGAAATGGCGATTGTTTCGTTAAATAAAAAAATAAATTAAAAAAATATTAATTGAAGATGGAAATAAAAAGGCAATTTTGCTTGATAATCTACTAAAAGAGCCAAGTAAATTTTTTTATCTACTATTCAAGTTGGAATTACTCTGGCTAGTTTCTTTGCATCAGCATCAGCGGCAACTGGACTTTCACAATTTCTTTCAGAGGCTCTAAAACCTTTGAAAATTCCATATAGCAGCCAGATTTCAATGATTTTGATAACTTTTATATTATCTTATGTTACACTTGTCTTTGGAGAATTGATTCCAAAAAGAATTGCACTTAGAAATTCAGAAAATATAGCTTTATCATCAGTTGGAGTTATTGTCTTTATTTCAACAATATTCTCTCCTTTTGTAAAATTTTTGACATTTTCTACAAATTTGGTACTTACAATTTTGAGAATGAGAGAAGATAATATTGAAGAGAAAGTTTCAAAGGAGGAACTGCGTTCACTTGTGGAAGTTGGGAAGGAACATGGAGTTATTAATGAAACTGAACAGGAAATGATTGAAAACTATCATTGAATTTGATGAAAAAGATTGCACGGGAAATAATGATTCCAAGAACAAAAAGTATTTTTTTAATTGATAAAAAAATATTTCAATTCATGAACTTTTTTTGAAAAATAAGGAAATTGAAAAAAATATTCACGTATTCCAGTTTATGAAAATGAAGCAGATAATATTATTGGAATTCTGATGGCTAAAGATTTGATGATAGAAGCCTATAAAAAAAGGATTCGACAATATAAAAAAATATCTGACTTGGTTCAAGAGGCATACTTTGTTCCTGAAACAAAAAAATGTAAATGAACTTTTTAATGAAATGCAGCTTGAAAAAAACATATTACAATATTAATTGATGAATATGGCGGATTCTCAGGGAATTGTAACACTTGAAGACTTAATTGAGGAAGTTATGGGAAATATTGATGATGAATTTGATGACGAAGACTTGTCAATTCATCAAATTTCAAAAAAATAAATATCTAGTCAATGGTGATGTTTCATTATATGACTTAAATGACAACTTTCACTTTGAACTTGAATCTAAATATTATGATACCTTAAGCGGTATTTTTGATTGAAAATCTGGGATATATTCCAGAAGATAATGAAAAATATCGAGACCAATTACAATTAATGGCGTTATATTCAAGCCTCAAAGAGTAAGAAATAAAAAAATCGAGAAAGTTGTTATGACATTTGACAAAGGAAAAAAATTGGAAGAAGAAAAAAATGAAAAAAACAAAGAAAAACGAAGAAGATTAAACGATTAAACTAAAAACAAAATAAACATTGTAAAAAGGGGGCAAAACCCCTTATTAAAAATAAAAAAATAAATAAAAAAATAGAAATGGAGTTGATTAATCAAGATGAGTACATCTAATATTCATGAAACAAGCGGACTTAAACGACTTTTCCCGCTTTTAACAAATGAAAATGTCAATATGAAAAAGGAAATTATGGCAGGAATTACAACATTTCTTACAATGGCATACATAATCGCCGTAAATCCAAATATTTTATCAAAAACTGGAATGAATGCAGGTGCATTAGTTACAGCAACTTGCTTTTCAGCCGCACTAGGATGTTTTCTTATGGGACTTATTGCAAACTTGCCTTTTGCTCTTGCTTCTGGTATGGGATTAAATGCATTCTTTGCATTTACAGTTGTATTAAAGGGCGGAATTAGCTGGCAAACTGCCTTAACTGCCGTATTTTGTGAAGGTATTATATTTATTGTTTTGACACTTTTTAAAATACGTGAAGCTGTGGTAAATTCTATTCCAGAAAATATGAAGCATGCTGTTACTGGTGGAATTGGAGTATTTATCGCATTTGTAGGATTTTCAGGAAGCGGACTTGTTGTTTTGAATGAATCTACAAAAGTAAGCATGGGACATTTTTCTCCAGCCGTTATAATTTCATTCATCGGACTAATTTTAATATCTATTTTAGATAAAAAAAATGTACGTGGTTCAATTCTTTATGGAATTGTTTTAAGTTCTTTGCTAGCTTGGGGATATGCTCTTTTAAATCCTGCACATGCAAAGGAATTGGGAATTTATTTACCATCCGGTATTTTTAAATATGAGTCAATGATGCCTGTTATGGGAAAATTGGACTTTTCATTATTTACAGATTTTAAAATGTTTGGAAATTTATTTGTCATAATTTGTACATTCCTATTTGTAGACTTTTTTGATACTGTTGGAACATTAGTAGGAGTATGCTCAAAAGCAGATATGCTAGATGAAAACGGAAATGTACCAAATGTAGGACGTGCCCTAATGGCAGATGCAATAGCAACTACAGCTGGCGCAGCACTTGGAGTTTCAACAGTTACAACTTATGTGGAAAGTTCAACAGGAGTTATCGCAGGCGGAAGAACAGGATGGACAGCCATCACAACAGGAGTTTTATTCCTAATATCAATGTTTTTCTCACCAATATTTATTTCAATACCAGGATGTGCCACAGCTCCAGCCTTAATTTACGTTGGTTATTTAATGCTAAGTTCAGTTAAAAACATAGATTTGCATGATGTCTTGGAAGGTGTTCCATCATTTATCACAATCACTACAATGGCTTTAACTTATAGCATCGGAGATGGATTAACATTAGGAATTTTATCCTACGTATTAATAAATTTATTTTACAATTTATTTTCAAAAAAAGAAGACAGAAGACCTGTTTCTTGGGTAATGATCATTTTAGGAGCACTATTTATAGTTAAATTACTATTTATGTCGTAAGCTAAATTTATTTAAAAAAATATGATTTCTCGTACATTAATTTGTATTTGAAATCATATTTTTTTATTATATTTAAATTCCTTAATAACTTTAAAGAAAAATTTATTTTTTTAAAAAGTAACTCCTCTTCTAAATTTTTCCTTCATATTCAATTGGCTCTGTTCCCGCCTTTAAACAATGCTGTTCGTTTATTTACACCATCTCTGTCAAGAAGTCCAATTTGCAAGTCAATATCTCTTGTTGTCAAATCTTTTCTCATAATATAATCATCTATAAACTCAAAAACTCCAACATTGTAATTTGGTAAATCAACTACCGCCTGCATATAATTCTTCCAGATTGGCGCAGCTGCAGCTCCTCCCGTCATTCCAGGCCCCATTGACTTATTGTCATCATTTCCAACATAAACTACTGTCGCAAGAGTTGGCGTATATCCTGTAAACCAAGCTGAAACATAATCTGAAGTTGTTCCTGTTTTTCCAGCCATTGGAATCAATTTACCATCTTTAAATACTTTAGCTGGCTGACCAGTTCCATAATTTACGGCATTTTCAAGCATATAAGTTAATATTGCCACATCTTTTGAATCATATACTTTCTTCATTTTAGGTTTAGCTTCATAAATAACTTCACCATATTTATTTTCAATTTTATAAATATATTGAGGCTGTACCTGATATCCTCCATTTGCAAGCGCCGCATAAAACATTGCCATATCCACTGGTCTTGTGGAAATCGAACCAAGTGCCAATGTGTAGTTTTTAGGAAAATCTCCACCGACAATTCCAGCATTGCGCCAAACCTTTTCAGCAGCATCAATTCCCACATATTGCAATAATTTTACTGGTATTACATTATTTGAAATTTCCAGAGCTTTAGCAAGTGTCATGCTGTCCCTGTAGACTCCATCATAGTTTTTCGGACTCCAGTTTCCAATTTTTACTGGAGAATCTTCCATAACACTATTCATCGCCATTTTCTTTTGCAATGCAGCAAGATAAACTACTGGCTTAAATGACGATCCAGGCTGTCTTAACGAACTTATTGCACGGTTAAAAGTTCCCTTTTTTATAATTTTTCCCTCCAACCATCGCTTTTACAAATCCATTGCTTGGATCAATTGAAAATAAAGCGCCATTTAAATCTGCACGGCTTTTTAAGTTATAGTTATTATTAAATGCCGTATAAGCTGCTCTTTGTAAATCCAAATCAACTGTTGCATAAATTTTGTAACCATCAAATAAGAATTTTTGATCTTCTTCAGGTATTTTTCAATATTTTTTTCTTACTTCACTTAAAAACAACTGTCGTAAATTCAGGCGCAACATTTGAAGTTGAAATTTGTTCTTCTTCATTACGGCTTTTTTTATATTTCCGTTTACAAATTTAATTTTTTCATTAATCGCTTCATTATACTCTTCATCTGTTATAAATCCATAATTTTTCATTTGACTAAGAACAAGTCTTTCTCTTCCCAACGCATTTTCTATCTTTGAATATTTTGTCGGCGACTTTGGAAGACTGGCTAAAATAGCCGCTTGTGCAATAGTCAACTGTTTTGGCTGCTTATTAAAATATTTTATTGCAGCATTTTTTATCCCATAAGCTCCCTGCCCAAAATAAATCGTATTCAAATAATTTTCCAGAATTTCATCTTTCGTATATTTTCTTTCAATTTCCACCGCCAAAATTGCTTCCTTAATTTTTCTTGTTATCGTTTGTTCAGGCGATAAAAAGGCATTTTTCGCAAGCTGCTGCGTAATTGTACTTCCACCTTCAATCCGTCTTCCTGTAAGTGTTAAAAAAGCCGCTTTTGCTGTTCTGATAAAATCAAATCCATGATGTGTTCTAAACTTTCTATCTTCTATCGCCAAAAATGCATTTTGAACATAGGGAGGAATCTCTCCTATCCCTATCGGCGCACGATTTTGAACCATTATTGTATCAATTTGATTTCCATTTATATCATAAATTACCGAAGGCGACACAGGAGCATAACCATCTATCAAATCAACAGGCGTTTCCTTGCTCACTGTATACACCAAATATGCTCCAGCTCCAATTCCAATCACAAACAGAAATAAAAAAACTTTGAAAAAAAACGAGAGTAAACTGAATTTTTTCCTAGGTTTTTCCACTTTTACTTTTTTATTATTCTTTTTCATTACTACCTCTTTTTCGTAACTGCTACAATATTTATTTAAATTTTTATTTTTTTCAAAAAAAATCTTCAACTAAATTGCTCTAACATCCTTTTCTCAATTTACCTAAACATTTTGAGAAGAATCCATCTGTTTTTTTGCCTTCAGCTGTCCGCAAGCCGCCGCAATATCTTGCCCTTTAGTTTCACGCAATGTTACATTAACATTTTTATCTTTTAATAATTTATAAAATTCCCTTTGTTTTTGTTTTGAAGGAGTTTTATACGGCTTTCCTCCAACAGGATTATACGGAATCAAATTAACAAGGCACGAGAACGAATTTAAAAATCCAGCCAATTCTCTCGCATCCTCAGGCTCACAGTTCAAGTCATCAATCAAGATATACTCAAACGTAATCCGATTCTTAGTTTTCTTTTGATAATCTAAAAGCGCCTCCTTTAACTGCTTCACTCCCCATCTTTTATTAATCGGCATAATTTCACTTCTCACATCATCCCTTACCGAATGTAACGAAATCGCCAGATTTATCTGATTTTCACTTTCCGTAAATCTTTTTATCCCGTTTACAATTCCACTTGTAGAAATTGTAAAATTCCTCTTTGAAAAATTTTGCCCTTTTGGAGAATTTAACATATTAATAGATCCAAGAACCGCATCATAATTTAAAAATGGCTCTCCCATTCCCATATAAACCACATTTCCCAATTTTTCTCCACGTTTCATAAGATGCTTCTGAACATAATAATACTGCAGCAAAATCTCTGAAATTGACAAATTTCTTTCATAAGTCATTGTCGCCGTCGCACAAAAAGTCGCACCCAATAAGACACCCAATCTGCGATGAAACACAAAGCGTATGCCGATTTTTATGGGAAATAAGCACACTTTCAATCAGCCTTTTATCCTTCAGTTCAAACAAAAAAATTTCTCAGTATCCCCATCTTCTGAAACCTGATGTGTCTTAAACTCAAGTTTTGCCACATAAAATTTTCTCTTTAAGAATCTCCCTGTCTTTCTTTGAAATATTAGAAAATTCATCAAAATCAAACACCAATTTATTATGCAGCCAATCAAATACCTGACTGGCATTAAACTTCTTCAGCCCAATCTCAATAAATTTTTTTCCTGCAAACTTTCCAAATCCATCCCTAAAAATATCAATTTTTTTCAATTGTATCTATATTTTTTTCACATTTTCATCTATCATTTCACTATTACTTCTCTCCATATTTTATATTCTTTTTCAATTTCCTCCTTTTTATTTTTTTTCAGTTTTAATTGTTTATATCATACCACATTTTGAGAAAAATATAACAGTATAAAAAAAGATAATTTTTAAAATAAAAAAATGCCCAAAAAAATTCAATATAATTCTGAATAATTTATTTTTTTGAACATTTTTTTATCTTTTTGGATTTTATAACCCTAATGTTTCTTTTTAATGCTGTTTGCAATATATTAGAAAAAAATTCAATGAATGTTTTTCAGCTTCATCATTTAACCATTTAGGAATTGTCAATGTTTTTTTAATAGATTGATTTTTTTGCCTTTTTCTAAAATTGGAGAAATCCAAACATCAATATATATTAAAAAAATTCACCATCCTTTAAATTAATTTTTTTATTTTCAGAACTTGGAAACGGAATATTATGTTTTGCCATCGTAAATAATGTTCCCGATAAAACATCTTTTGCATTTATTACAACTTCTTCAAGAGTTTCACCATCAGTAAAACATCCCTCAAAAATCTAAAAAAATTGGCATAAAAAAATCCCATCTTCCTTTTTTTACAATACACGGATATAATAATCTACTTTTCATAAAGATACCCTCCTAAAAAAATATTACAAGGCTAAAATTTAAGCCCTGTAATACGCTCTATATTTGTTAATATAAATTTAAACTTTAATTTATTTCTATATTTATCCTTGATTTTTTTTAAATATGCTATAATATAAGCAACTAAGAAAATGATCAGTTTAAAAGGCTTATAATTTATGTTATAATTATAAGTCTTTATTTTTATTATTTTTTTTTAATAAATAATGTACTTGTTATTATACGTATGTCAATAGCTTTTTAAAAAAATTTTTTTTAGTTATCAATAATTTTCTTTTCTACTAGCAACTTCTTCATAATATTTAAAAATTTTTCATCTCTATTCATGTTTAAAATCATTATACTATACTTTTTTTATTTAATCGGAAATACTTTTTTTATTTACTCCCAAAAAAACTTTTTATTATCATAAAAAAATGATATAATTTACAAAAACAATTTTTAAACAAAAAGGAGCAGTCGTGAATTTATTTAATCAAGAAGAAAAACAATGAAAAATCAAAATATAGAAAAATAAAAAAATAATAATTTTTTTCTGAAATTCAAGAAAAAAATATACAAAATTAAGAAAGTGAAATCGAATACCACAACAATCTTTATTATAATGAAGACAATCCCATTATTTCCGATATGGAATATGATTTTTTTAATACGTGAATTAAAGGAACTTGAGCAAAAAAATATCCAGAATTGCTGGAATATAATAAAAAAATGGGGAAAAATTCGCCTACTGAAAAGATTGGAGGAACTGCGAGCGAGAAATTTTCAAAAAGTGCGACATAGAGTGCCTATGCTTAGTTTATCGAACACTTATAATATTTCTGAAATTGAGGATTTTTGATAAAAGGGTTAAAAAGATTATTTTGGCTGAAAATATTGAAAAATAATTCTAAAGAATTAGAATATATCTTAGAACTAAAATTAGATGGGCTTAGCATAAGCTTGATTTATGAAAATGGGATGCTTGTTCAAGCTGTGACTCGGGGAGATGGACAAGTTGGAGAAGATGTTACTGAAAATATCAGGGAAATTCCAACTATTCCGAAAAAATTGAAAGAAAATATCTCACTTGAAGTACGTGGAGAAATTATTTTGCCAATTTCCAGTTTTAATCGAATAAATCAGGAACGTGAAGATGAAGGGGAAGATGTTTTTGCAAATCCAAGAAATGCAGCTTCAGGAACAATAAGACAACTGGATAAGACTATAGTTGCAGAACGTGGTCTTGACTGCTACCTTTTATTATTTGGTAAATGCTGAAAATTACGGGATTAAAAACACATCTGGAAAGTATTGAATACATTGAAAAAAACTTGGATTTAAGACAACAAAAAAATATTTGAAAAAAATATACTGATTTTAAAAAAATTGGAAAAAGGCTATTGACAAATGGCATGATGATCGGAAAAAAACTTGATTATGAAACAGATGGGCTTGTTATAAAAGTAAATAATTTTTTTCACTATATGAAATACTTGGCTATACAACTAAAAAGTCCACGATGGGCAATCGCCTACAAATTTCCTGCTGAACAAGTAAAAAAACAAAAATTAATGGATGTAACTTTTTCAAGTTGGGCGGACAGGTGTAATTACCCCTGTTGCTGAACTGGAGGCTGTGAAACTTGTCAGGTTCTGTTGTAAAAAGGGCTGAGTTTGCATAATTTTGATGAAATTCGCAGAAAAAGATATAAAAAAATTGGTGATAATGTTATTGTAGAAAAAAAGCGGCTGAAATTATTCCGCAAGTGGTAAATGTTGTATTTGATGATAGAACTGGAAAGAAATTGAAATCCAGGAACCAGCAAACTGTCCTGTCTGCAACAGCGAACTTGCACATGAGGAGGGACTTGTCGCCTTAAAATGCCATAATCCACTTTGCCCAGAAAAAGTCAAACGCCAAATTGCCTACTTTGTTTCTCGTGATGCAATGAATATTTCTGGACTTGGCGATAAAATTGTTGAGAAATTTATTGAATTAGGGAAAAAAATAAAAAAACAATAGTTGATATTTATTCGTTAAAGGAATACCGTGAAGAATTGGAAAAATCTTGAAAAAAATGGGTCAAAAAAGTGTAGATAACTTAATAAATAATATTGAAGCCAGCAAAAAAATCGTGATTTTTCAAAAAGTCCTTTATGCACTTGGAATTCCTTTTTGTTGGAAAAATTTAATGCAAACCTTTTGACAAAAAAATTTCAAAAAAATATTGAAAAATCTAAAAAAATCAGTCAATTGAAAAATTTATTATCTGTAAAAGGAATCGGCGATAAAGTAGCAATCGCTGTAAATACCTTTTTAAACAATGAAAAACAACTGGAAAAATCATCACAGATTTACAAAACATCGGCTTACAATTCGCCATTAACGAATCTGATTTAAAAAGAAATAGCCGACAACCCAATAAAAAGGCAAAAAAATTTTCCTTGCAACTGGAAAAACTCCAAAAAATACAAACGAAACGACATAAAAAGACATCATCCTTTCTAAAGGCGGAAATTATCTGTCAGCAGTTTCAAAAAAATCTGAATTTTTCTAATTGCTGGGAGAAAAAGGCTGGAAGTAAGCTGGAAAAAGGCTGAAAAAAATTGGGTATTCGAGTGCTTACGGAAGAGGAGTTTGAGAAGGAATTTTTTTGGAGATTTAGTCTTTAATGCTTCTAAAATTATAAAAGAACTATATTGTTATATTTATAGTTCTTTTTTTATTTGATTAATTTTATAATCTTAAAATAATTTTTATCCTGAATATAACCCGTCTCTTTTCTTTACAATTAATCAAAAAAACATTTTTGTATTCCATTCCCTTTCAAAAATTTTTCTTTTTAATAAATTTATGACAATATAAAATAAGCCAATTTAAAAAAATTTTAGTCTCCTCTCAGAGTATCATTTCTTCTTATGTTTTTGTCAATTGCAATAAATACAACACTTCATCAATGTTTCCGTCTCTTTTCAGAGTATCTTTTTCTTATAATATTTTTATAAAAAGTTATTGACAAATATAAAAAAATATTTCCGTCTCCTTTCAAAGTATCACTTCTTCTTATTCGATATTGCAATCAATTTTTAAATCTTTACATATAGTTTTTCGTCTCCTTTCAGAGTATCGTTTCTTCTTATGGAAAAGAAAGACGATGATTACATTGAGGCAAAGTTTAAGTTTCCGTCTCCTCTCAGAGTATCATTTTTTTCTTATAAATGGAGTTGATGACAATGAAAAAGAAAAAAATTAGTTTCCATCTCCTTTCGGAGTTCAATTTCCTTTTTAATGACAACAATGAAATTTGAAGTATTAGAAATGGTAAACGAGTTTCCGTCTCCTTTCAGAGTTCAATTCTCTTTTATGTTGGAAATAAATTGATGTTTATAATAAGCTCATTAGGATAGTTTCCGTCTCCTCTCGAGATTCAATTCTCTTTTATACAATTAATAAGAGTAAAAATGTTGCGTAGTTTCAAGGTTTCCGTCTCCTTTCGGAGTTCAATTCTCTTTTATGTGTGCCTTTAAAAACTTGTTAGAAATATCAATAAAAGATTGTTTCCGTCTCCTTTCAGAGTTCAATTCTCTTTTATCCTCCCTCAAATTAAACCCTTATTTTATCATATACTATTTTATCATTTTTCGTGAGAATTTTTAGAAAATCTTTTATATTTCTCTTCCTTAATAATAAAAAAATATACTCTAACCCCCATTTTTTTAAAGTATCGTGGCGATTACTAAAAAAATAATAATCTTCGTTTTCAATTTCATTTAATTCGCCATAAATTACTTTTTTTACATTCTGATTGAGCCTGTAAATTCTTATTAAATCTCCTTCTTCTGCAAATTTTTCTATTTCTTTTTAAAAAGTGTTTTCACATTTTTTTCTCTAGTCAATAGACACTCAAAAAGCAGACCTTTGTATTCTATTTCCATAAGAATTTAGAAGATTTTTTTAAGAAAAAGCTCTTCTCTTGTTGTCTATAATATCATAAATTACGACAACTGTAAAGGTATCTTCAAAAAAATTCATGACAAAAAAATCTTCATCTAAAAAAATCCCATTCATCCATTTTACCATCACCTTATTAATATAGAACTATATAAATTTGGATTATCTTCTTCTATTGCTTTTTATTAATTGCATTATTTGGTATTCTATTATTCGCCTAAAACTCATTTTTATATGGTACTTCTTTGACATATCCGACTTCTTGTCTTAATCTTTTTTTCAAATTCTGCAATAAATTTTTTTACATCCTTCTTTGTCTAAATAAACTCCACCATTTTCTTGATTATATTCAAAAATTTTTCTTTTTTTATTTTATTATTATTTAAAAGAGCAATTGCCAACGAATCTACCAACATTGGTCTCCATTCTTCCATCAAATCAGAACATAATGCAGGATGTTTATGCCTATCAGAATGTAAAAAAATCCTGCATAAGGATTTAATCCTTTAGATTCAGCAATTGTAAATATTTCATAATGAAGAAGTGTATATCCAAAAACTCAAAACAGAGTTAAATGGATCTTTTGGCGGTCTTTTAGTTCTTTGGGAAAAATGAATATTCCTTGTCAATTACATTGCTAATACCTTTATAATACATTTTTGCCAAAATGACCTTCTATTCCCATTAATTCTTCAATAGACTTAGCATTATCTATATTTTTTTGAATAAACAGACATTTTTAGAACTATATTCGTTAATTCTGGATTTTTTTAATAATTTATTCGCTCTCATAAGTATTGTTCTTTGATTTGCTGCTTTTCCTTTTTATAAATCGCTTACTTATATTCAAAGAAAAAAATTTTTATCATCACTTTTTCTAAATTGTAATCTCTGTCTATTTATATTTACATGTCCTGTAGATTCCAATCTTCCAAAAATAAGATCCATTTTTAGATAGAAATTGTTAAATTTACTCCCTTGTCAGCATTTGCTGAACACATTTTGTACTGACTTGAATTGCACCAAAAAAATCACAATATTATCTATATTTTCAATTGGTATCGACTTAAAATCATTTTCTGAATAATTAATGATCAACCGATTTTCTTTATATTTTAACATTGCTCCTTGTTCGTAAACATACACATTACTCATTTTAACTTTACCTCATGTTCTTTGATAATAAAGGGGCTTAATCCCTTAAAAAATTCATAATTAAATACATTTTTCAAACAGAAAATAGAATTACTTTTTCTGTTCCTAAAATTTCATTTATAGCTTCGTTTATTTCATCATAAACATATATCATATTTTCTTTATATCCAAGATTTGTATAACATTTGTTAAAAAAATCAGTTATTTTACTATTTATAGTATCTATTCCAACTTTTTGCTTCACTATTAAAAATCATCTCCACTAATAGTTTTTTTAATGAATGAGCAACCATATTTCTAACTTCTTTTACTTTGTTTAAAGTATTACTAAAATTTTTGAGAAATAGTCTAACTCCATCTTTTTCAGTCATTCCAGTACTCATTTTTTTCAATAAAATATTTAATCGTAGCAATTAATACTTTATTTGATACAAATGTTGAATCTTTTCAATTCCAAAAATGTCCAATTCATCTTCAATTTTTTTCTTTTTTTAGTCCATCGTATTTTTTTATTTTTTTAAAAATATCTGTTTTATAACTAAATTCTCCATCTTTTTCTTTTTTTCTGAAAAATAAATCCGATAATTTTTTTCCAAAAACATCTCTTAAAATTGACAAATAAATATTTCACAATCAAAGGTTCCAACATTATTGTATACCCTGCTATATCACCAGATTTTTTTGCTTTAATATTAGCAAGAGCAAAATAATCTGCAATTTTATACCATTCTCTTTACTTTATTTTTCATTTGTTTCATTTTTACTGTAATAATAGAATTTATCAAATTTTTTTATCATTCAAACTTTTTTTAATTTCCCATTTGATTTCAAACCTTTTTAAGTGTCGTCTATCATTTCGCAAAATTAAGAAGTCCGTTTAATTTACTATTTTCTTGAAAAAAATATCCCTTTTTTTAACAGTTCTAAACATGTTGAATATTCATATTTTTTTAACAATTCTTTTTATTTGATTTTTTTCACCAAAAAGTCTTGAATATTGTCTTAAATCAGGAAATAATATTCTATTTGTTCTAAATTCTTCTATATTATCAAAATTATTTTCTTTTTCATCAGCTACTTTGTAACTATCATTTACAACTTTTTGAAGTATTTCCTTTTCCTTCAGGAGTCGCCACCTGTACTGGAATAATATTTATATTTACAGCGTCAACTGTGTACATTACTAAATTGCTAATCATTTGAGCAGTTCCTGATGTTATATTTACTAGAACTTCTGCATTAGGATATTCTGATTTTTATTTTTGTTAAATGCTCCATTTATTTTATCAAAAATAAATGTCAAACAAATGTGCATTATCAATATCCGTATTTATGTATTCAAATACTGGATTATAATTTTCCAAATTTTTCTTTTATCGCTTTTTCATAAATTTTTATTCTCATTTCTTTTTTTGCATTTCAGAAGTTAAAACCAAATATATTTTTTTCAGGTCTATAATAACGGCAAATATGAAGTATAGGCCCATCATAATTACCTCTAGTTGGGTCAGTATTTCCTGCAAATGTTAAAAAGTACTCTTTCTTTATTTTCATCAATATTTCTTATTATCCAATTTTTATTCCTCCCATTCCTAATGCTGTTTTTTTACTCCAAATCCCTGTATATTCAGCTACTTTCAATAAAAAAATTCAAAAAGTTGCTAAAAGCATTTCATCTTTACTTTTTATTCTAATCTTTTATATTTCCAATAAACCCTTTAATCCTTACATTTTCCAAAAAAGAAATATCTCGTTCGTAAATAATATTCATCAATATACACTTTTTCCAAAAAGTTCATTTATCACATTTTCATCTTTCAACTTAATCGTATCCGAATGTTGATTTATTTTATTTATTACTCCTAGAAGTAATGTCGAAAACATTCGGAAATATTTGTAATACTCCATTTCGATTTATGAGTTGTTGGAGTTAAAAAAATATTTTTACTTTTTTTCTCGTCATTAAGAAAACAGTTCATCAAAAAGCTGTCTTTGTCATAGAAACCGATTTTACAAATACTTCAATCCCTTTTTTTTCCAAATAAATATTTTTACATCATTCTCTAAAAAGTATTTTATTAACATCTCATAAGCATTTTTTTATTAAAGGTCGTTATTCTCCAAAAATATTTTTTTCCGCTTTCCATATCTTTATAAATACATGAAGTATAAGGATGTGTTTCATTATAGTGCAAATAATCTGCATAAGCAGAATCGATACTATTCATCAAATATCCATGAAAAAAAGCGAACTCATATTCACATCTAACCCATTCCCTCAATTTCCATTTCTATTTTTTTGCAAGCATCTTATTTTCCCACTTCCTTTTTCAGATATTTTTCCTAATTTCAACTAATCCTGCTAATTCAAGTTTTCCATTTTTTTCTAATTCTATTTATTACTCTTGGAGAATCTTTATCATTCAAATGTAATCTTATCGCATTTGTTCCCACCCTTTGTGCAATAATATTTTTAACAACTTGAGTTCTTTCACTTTTTATCTTTTAAACAATGCATGAACAATTGTTTTTTTGATGAAATCCTGTATTTGCTCCCAATATTAAATTTTGACAGCACAATTCATCTGGTAATTCTAAAGTATTTTCTATCAGATAATCCGTAGCTTCTTCAAGAGCATTTATTAAATCATCAAAAATTATTTATTTTTCAGTCTTGTTCTTGAAAGTAGTTCAAAAATCTAAAGTAATGTCAAATTCAAATATATTTTTTTAGGTTCTATATATTCCCTGACTACTGGCAAGTAACTTTCTTTTTTTATCTTTTTATTTTTTTCATCAATATCTTGATAAAAAAATTAACATCTATATCCTTTTTATTTTCATAACTATCTGATACTGATATTCCAAATTTTTTTAATTTTTTTATTTCGAGCAATTTTCATATAATATTTTCTCTTGTATTTTATTTATTACATTTTTTTACTTTTCCTTGGAAAAAAATTTAGAATTTTTTTTATCGAAAAAAATTTCGATTTCTTTTTCTGTAATATTTTCTTTACTAACAAATTCATTTCTCTTTTTATCAAAAATTCTCAACTTCATTTTTCTATCTGTTTTATTTCATTAACAAATTCATCTCGATTATTTATAATATAACTAACCAACAAAAGATTTACCAAAGCTCCTTTTATTGAACTTCCAGGAATATAAACTTCATCTTTTCACATTTTTTTATTTAATAAAAGTTATATTATTTCAAATTTTCCTTTTTCTCATTTTTCTTTAATTTTTTTAATTCTATATCCAAATTTTTATAACTCTTTTTAGTAAAAACTCTTAAATCTTTTTTTTCAGAGCTTCGTTTTTTTATTTTTATTATCATAATTATTATTGTCATAAAGACCACTTTTTATTTGTTAAAAAAAGAATATAAATTTAATCTATTATTTTTTTCTAATTTCATCCAAATACTTGTCTATAATTTTTTTCTCTACCAAAAAAATTAACAAATTTGTTATTATCTATTATTGTTAAATCATTTGTATTAGGATTAAAAAAATATTCAGTCTTATTCAATTTTGACTTATAATCCGCTCCCGCAATATGCACAGGCGTCAAAACTTCCATCTCCATTTTATATCTAACTATCTTTCCCATAAGTCACTCCTATAACTATCGGCTTTCCCATTCTGTAAATGCTATGATTTCCATGCAATTTCAAATCTGCTAATCTTCCTGCTGGTTTAAAAATTCAATACTGCTCCTGAAGAAATCATATAAACTTGTTTTCTTTTTTTGTGGATTTTTCACTATATTTAGAACTATTTACAAATCCACTTCTTTTTTTATTAATTGATAGCCATTTTCTTTATTTTTTTATTTTTTTCAATTTCATCTCTTTTGTGGCAAATATGACGACAACAGTAAATATTTCTCACTTTCCTTATATAAAGATTCATTTATAAATCTATCATCCTCCGACTCAATTATATCAAAAATATTCTCCATCAAATATCATAGCATCGTCTGTGATACTAAATTGTCCATATCCAGCACTCTTTTTTTCCCACCTATTCCTGTCAGTGACAAACTTTCCAATACATTTTCAAATTTTTTTCTTGCCATTTCTCTGGTAATTGCACAATAAAAATAAAGTCCTGAATCTTTATTAAATCTAAAAAAATTTCAACATTATAAAGTTCTGTATCTTCTCCAATTCTCGAAACCTTATTTTTTTAGTATGCAATTCCTTTTCTCCAAAAATCATCATCTATTTCAGGAAAAATTCTTTTCCTGTTTTCCAAAAATTCAAAATATTCCTTTAATCTATTTGCAGGAATATAACTTAATTTTTTTCACCTTTTTTTCTATCTACAACTTGCTCATTTTCATCATTACTTTTGTTTTTCTTTTAATATCATTCACAAATGGCTTTGGAACATAAAAAAACTGTTTCTGTTTTTCATTTTCTTTAAAAGGCAATAAATCTGATATTTTAAATTCATCATTTTCTGTTAATTGAAATAATTCTCTATCATTTTCGCCAAATATTCTAATATATTCAGCATAAAAAAAGCAGAATAAAAAAACATCTGAACTTACAGTTGTGCTTGTCAATTCTAAAGAACTGTTTGCACCAATATGAATTCCATTTGGAAATTTTTAATTTATACAGTAAATAAGTCATTATTCTCTCCTACTTTCCAAATATTTCACTATAATTTTCAATATTTTTCAATTTCTGATTTTCAAATATTCTATATCATCTTCATTTTTCTTTTATGTAAACTTTTTTTCTATCAATTTTAAATCCTCAAATTTAACACGACCATATCCCCTAGTTCCATGTCCTCCCAAATAATCATCTTCAAGTAATTCAAACATCAAAAGTATATTTTTCAAAAATCTTGTTTTACTTCTTCTTCCATATTTCTCTGTATTTTCAATATTATAAATCAATCTAAAATCAAATTCTGAACCTGTTGGAACTCTTTCCTGCTGTCTCGGATTTGCAATACCAGTTCCCCTGTCTATTGTATTTTCATATTTTTATTTCTGTATATGGCAAATCAAACTCAACATCTCTACCATAATCTTTTTCTCTAAGCAACATATCACAAAAATTGCAATCTTGACAAAACTACTGGTTCAGAAGCTCCAAATAATCTTTTAATGTCATCACTTTCCTTTTTTTGATATTTGGCATTGTTAATGTAGAATTATCATTATATTTAGCTCTTGAAAGTAAATATCTCATTTTTCCCTTTTAACGAAGACCCTGGTATTATCGGTTTATTTCGTAACTGTATCTCTAATTACAATGTTATCTACCGCTCCTATCGCCGAAAAAAATCTCCAGATGTTCCTATATGAAGTCCTGTTAAAAACTTTTATTTTTCCCTGTTATAATAAATTTTTCCTTTTTAATGTATTCATAACTATTTTTTTCACTCCTATTTTTTTATTTTTTTAGTTTATCCAATATAATATTTCACATATGCTACTATTTCTTCTAAATAACGATAAAAATCTATCAAAATCTTCTTTTGGTTTTTTTATTTTTTTCAATCTTTTCTGAAATTTCAAATCTTTTTATCAAATTCCTTTTACTTTAGATTCTCTACCACATTGATATGTATGCTTTTATTAAAAGATATTTTACATCATTTAATAATTTATCTGATAATTTGTCTTCTTTCTTTAGTACATTTTGAAGATATTTTATTTTTTTACTATTACTGAATTTGACAAAAGTTGTCTTAACTGCGTTGTTGTAACCATATTATCTTTTATTTTTCTTTTACTAATTTTTTTCCACTGTTTTATTTTCCATAACAAATTCCTTTTCTAAATTTGTAATAAATTTCCATTTTATAATATTTAATTTTAATTCTTATTTCTAAAATTATTTACTTTCTCTATATTCATAAATCAATATATTTATTGCCGTCAATAATTGTTTTTGCATCTTCTTCATTTTTTTATCCATTCAAACAGCTGTTTTTTTCAAATCTAAATAATTTTTTTGCTGTCTTTCATTTTGTTTATCGTATTTTATTCTTGCAATTATATAAGCAAATCGAGCAATATCAATTCTATGTTTTTTTCATCTTTCTTTTTTTCTTCAAACTGACTTCTTATAAGATTCATAAGACTATACCATTTTCGACTTTTCCTACAAACACTTTTTTTCTGTTTCTTCACTTTTCCTTCAAACTAATCCTAGATTTTAAATATTTATATTTTTTTCATTTAAAAACCTTTTCCTATAAAATCGTCCCATTTATAAAACATGGTTTAATTTGTCATTTTTTTCCACTCCAAATAATGCAATAGCATCTTTTGCAGTTTTGCCAATTTCATTTTTCATTATATGATTTTTGCAAGTTTCTCTAATTCTCCTGTTTTTTTGTGCCATTTGAAATATTGGATAATTTTTCATCAAAAAAATCCTATTCCTGCCGACAATGTAACTCTATCACTTGAAAAATTCTTTAAATGCCGTTCTTAAATCAACAGAAAATTCAATAATATCATTCCAAGTCCCAATTGCAAAAGACATCATCTCCACCAGAATATACTAACACAATATTTCTTCCTTCTGTTTTTTTCTTTTTGTTCTTTCTGTTATTATATTACAGTATTCTTTTAAACAATTCATTCTTTTCATCAGTTAAATTTTTTTCTTTCCAATATCAAATTTATCACTCTTTTTAAAAGAAATCAGACAAATATCTTGACAAAACTACTGTTTTTTTGAGAATCTTACAAATTTATATGGTTCTTTTTCTCCATCTATATTAACAAATCTCTATCTTCAAAAACCTGTTTGAAATAAAGTTCCCAAATTATCAATATCCGCTCTTAACACAGCAAGTCTTTCAATTCCTTTACTCTTTTTTTAACTAATTCTGTAAATTCTACAAGATTATTAGTATCTTTATTTCTTTCATTTTTCATTGATTTTATATTATAATTTCCAACTTTTAATATTTCTTGAATTTCCTTTTCCAAAGTAATCATCATTTATTGAATAAAAATCTATAGAAATTTTTCACTTTTCTTTTCTCAAATAATTCCTCAAATCTTTTGATCTTAAAAATCTTTAAAAACTATCTCAACAAATCCTTTCGGATATTTTTGGAAATTTTTAACTTTATCACTATTTTCTTCACAATTCTTTTTCCATAAAAAAATGTTCTTTTTTTTTAATATGATGAAATGATTTTTGAAATATCTCTTTACCTAATTTAATATAATTTTTTTACAAGAATCACATATTTCAAGATTTCCATTACTTTTCATTTTTGAGAATTTTTTTATCAAAATTTCTTCCTTTTTCAGATTTTTTTACAAATCACACATTCTTTTGTATCATTATAAATTTTATTCAAATCACTATCTTCATCAAATATTTCTTCCAATTGTTTTTCAGAATATCTATTCAGTTTTTTTCTGGAAGTTTCAATAGAATTTCTTTTTAAAAAAATTTCTTTTAATTTGGTTTTCTTTTTTTATATTCTCACTTAACTTATTTCCCAATTCTTCTGCTGAAGTTTCAGTATGCGATATTTCATAATAAACCGATGTTCCCAATTCCTTCAAAAGAAAATCATTTACTATTTTTTTGTAATTCTCTAAAGATTTCTATCGTTTTTGGAACATTTGGCAATAACATGTAAAAATTGGCTTCCTGCCGAATAAATTAAATTTACTCTTGATAAATTCAATGCTTCCAAGATTTCATCTATTATATGTTCAATAAAAAGTTCCAGGTAAAATGATCGTCCTCTTAGTGATTTCATAGCCATTTTTAGATGTTATTGTATAAATAAAATTTTTGTATTCAGTGAACTCCCCTGATACAAATAGAAATTTTGTTTTTTTCCCTTTCCTTCTTTTTGGCTCTTTTTTTAAAAATATTTATTTTTATAATCTCTATTATTTTCCTTTTCCATATCATAAATATACATGCAAACAGCTACTGCAGCTGTCAATTTAACATGATCATAATAAGGGACATCTGGATAATCAACATATGAACTCGAAGGAAAAATATACAACTTTCTTCCAATACTGAATTTAATTTTTTTCAGGTGTCAAAAATATTCTTTTTCTTCATTTCTTCCAAATCATCTCTTAACTGCTCTAGCACATTCAAATATTCAGTATTTTCTATTTTATTTTTCTCTTTTTATTTCTTTTTGGAATATTAAAATTACGCCTGTCATTTCTTAAGGAACCAAAAATTTTTTTTCTATCTTATTCTTTTTGAAGATTAAGTTTATTAAATATTGAATTTAATGGTAACCCTTCTATTTCAGTAATTTTTACTTTTTCTCCCTTTTCATTTATTTCATCTTCATATTTAACTCTATCTACCCCAGAAGCAATATTATCAGCCTCATAAACAAGATATGCCAAAGAACTGTCATCCAATTTATCATTTTGTTTTAATTTTTTTCATTTATTTCTTCATTATGATGATATTTTATCATATCATAAACTTCTCTATATTTTTCTTTATCTAATAATTCTCTATTTTCTAAATAGTCCGATCCTGCTTTAGAATGTCTGTTTTTTTCCACCTTTACCAGCTCTTCTAACAATTTTTTTCCAATATCGTGCAATAAAGCACCTATTTGTAGATTAATTAATTTTTTTCATCCATATTTCCTCCCACACCCATTAATCTATTTTTTTATATTTCAAATTTTACCATCTTACATTTATTATACCATACAAAAATTTGAAAAAAACCATTTTAATTCTAAAATTTTCAAAACTGCAAATGAAAAATTAATTCAAATACAGCTTTTTTTCTTTTTATAAAACTCTAAAAAAACAAAACTTATTCATAATCACTCAAAAATTTCATCCAATTTTTTTCAGAATCATAAAGAGCAGATGTAATAAAAAGTATGATCCATCATTCTATATATTTTCTATCAATTTTTTTGAATTATACAACAATAATGCTCCTTTTCGCTCTTTCACATTCAATTTTTCCTTCAAAACTTTACTCGCATTTTTCTTGTAATCCTCAATTATTTTTGCATGTTCTTCATCCGTCGTAGCCGAATCAAAAAACTGCCGAGAACAACTGATTATCAGAAAAAGCAAAACTATTTAACTCTCTTTTTACACCCAACGGATCTTCCACATTTACAAAAATAATAAACAGCATAATTTCCATTATCATGCGAATTTGATAGTGGCTCACTTTTTATAATATTTTGCAATTCTTTTGGAGAAATCCCAAAATTGATTTTATTTGTAACTTTTGCATTAACAGTTCCTGCAAAAACAGTCACTGAAAATAACATCATCATGAAATAATAAAAATTTTTTTCATTTTATCACTCCTCATAAATAATTTTTAAAATTGATTCAACATAAGTATACCGCATAAAAAAAGTAAAATTCCAAATAAAAACATGATTTTTTTCAATTGTTCTGAAATAAAAAGAAATCCAAGACCAATATCTCAAATTCCTTTTTTTAATATTCTAAATTTTTTTCTAATTTTAATAATTTTCCAAAAAACTATTTTAATTTTTTTTCCAAAGTATTTTGAACTCTCTTCAAAGTTCTCTCTTTTCCCAATAATCGCAATTACAGTATACAAGTCAGCTCCTCTAGCTTTTCCAGTAACAACTGCTCTAAGTGGCATTAATACTGCTGCTGGTCCTTCCACCTAGTTCATCTTGTAATCCGTGTAAAAATTTCTTTTTGCTTCTTCTTCAGAGATTTCTTCATTTAAAGCATTAATTTTTTTCTACAAATAATTCGATAGATTTTTTTACCAACTTCTGTTTCCAGTGAATTTCTCAATCTTTCAACAGATTTTCTCGCTTTTTTTGTTCATTCCTTCTTCAACAACTGGCAATTCAAACTCATCTTCAAAAGTAAATTGATGAAATTTCAGGCAATTCTTTCAAAGTATGAGCTCCTTCTCTTGAAATCTCTACAATTCTTCTCAATTTTGCAAATTCTTCATCAGATAAGTTTTCGTCAGCGTAATATCCAGCTTTCACAAAATACGGAATCGCTAGTTTAGTCAATTCGTCTAAATCTTTCAATCTCATATGATGATTATTTACCCAACCTAATTTAACCAAGTCAAATACAGGTCCTCCAAGCGAGATTTTATCAAACGAAAAGTTTTCAATCATTTCTTCAATTGTAAAAATTTCTTTGTTTTCTCCAAAGCTCCATCCCATTAATGCCAAGAAATTTAAAAGTCCTTCCTTCAAATATCCTTCTTCTTGGTAATAGTTCAATGAAACTGGATTTTTTCTCTTAGAAATTTTAGTTTTATCCGCATTTCTCAAAAGTGGCATGTGATACCATTTTGGCTCATCCCAACCAAACGCTTTGTACAATTGAATATGTTTAGGCGTAGACGAAATCCATTCTTCAGCTCTAATAACATGTGTAATTCCCATTAAATGGTCATCCACGATATTTGCCAAATGATAAGTAGGGAATCCATCAGATTTTAACAATACTTGGTCATCAATTTTACTATTCTCAAATCTAATTTCTCCTCTTAAACCGTCATTTACAATAGTTTCCCCTTCATAAGGCATTTTCAATCTAATTGTATAAGGTTCTCCTGCAGCCAATTTAGCTTCAACTTCCTCTTTAGAAAGGTTTCTACAATGACCGTCATATCCAGGTGCTTGTTTCATTGCAGTTTGTCTTTCTCTCAATTTTTGCAATCTTTCAGGTGTACAAAAACAGTAATATGCCTCACCTTTTTCTACCAATTTTTCAGCATATTCTTTATATATTTCAAATCTTTCAGACTGTCTATAAGGGCCTCTATCCCCACCAACATCTGGACCTTCATCATAATTAAGTCCAAGCCATTTCATCGCATCAAAAAAATTTTGTTGTTCCGAATCTTCAGAAAATCTAGTTCTATCCGTATCTTCAATTCTCAATAAAAAGTCTCCACCATTATGTTTTGCAAACACATAATTAAAAAGACCAATGTAGGCAGTTCCCACATGTGGATCTCCAGTTGGAGACGGTGCTATTCTAACTCTTACTCTTTTTGTTATCACTATTTGACATTTTTTTCTCTTTTTCTCCTATCTATTTGTTATTCTTTTTTTATATTATATAATAAAATGAATTATTGTGCAACAACTATTGTGTAAATTCCAATTATACAACAACGGTTACCTAAAAATTCTAACTATCTTCTTTTTAGGTTATATTTCTTTACATAGTCTTCCATCATTTGTACTGCTATCGGTCTATTAGATCTTCTCGCAAATTCAATTACTGTTAATCCCCATTTATCCTTTTACTAAGAGAGGAAGTCCTGGTTGAGAAAAATATTAGCTGATATAGTGGTAACATTTCCATTTTCAGAAGTACCAGTATTAAATATTGTCTTAAATGAAACTGTCCGTTCTTTTCTTATAAATTGTTGTTATATCCGCGCCTTTTTTTCCAATAATGTTTTACATAATATTGTTGTTTTTTTACTATATCTGTCCAACCATATGAGAATAACGGGAAAAAATAAACTTATCCCATCTTCTGTTACTGCTTTTAACATCAGCTCCTTTATTTATTAAAAAAATTTAGTAATTTCATAACGTGCAATGCTATTAGTATTTTGCTAATGCATCAAATAAGATACTATCTCCTGATGCATCTCCAATTTTTTTCATCTCCTTTTTTTGAATATTTCTATAACATCCTTTAATGTTCCCAAATCTTACTGCTTCCCAAATTGTTGTACATTCTGACATTTTTGATATCTCCTTCCTATTATTTTGTAGGTATTTTCATTTGTTGTTTTTTTGAATTATATTTTTGTATATTATTTATATAATCTGGCTTATATTCTAATAATGGTGCTGTTTTGTATTCTTTTTCCACACCTTACTTTAAACCTCCATTTATAAGCAACTTTCACTTTTTTTCTATTCAGATTATTAAATATTTCTATAACTATATTTTTAACAGAAAGATTTTTTTAGCCATAATAAAAAAACCTCCAAATAGTATATAGTTATTTTACCATATATTATTTAGAAGTTTACATAAAAATTTTTTTACACATGATAAACTATTATATTTTTGAGCTTACACAAAATTATGGACACTTTTTACAAATCATTTATTTTTATTTCTAAATAACTTTCTAATTCTTTTGGCAACATTAAAAATGCTTTTTTCCCCAACAGAACTCTTTTATATTCTTCTAAAGTACAGCTCCAGTCTGGCCAATCATAAAAGTCCGATTCAAACTCTACCCTGTCTTTATATACGGAAGTGAAAAATATCTCTGTTCCTGTTTTAAAGCACTCTATTTCCCCACTCTCCACTCTTTTTATTTCTTCCAGTTCATAATCTACATCTGAAACATATCTCATCTCCCATACAGCTCCAGCTAAATAACGTGAGTAATTAACATCATATTTTTCATCATCTATAACATCACAGTCTGGAGCCCATAATTCTCCATTTTTAGCTATCCTATAAAAAAATTTCACTTTCATTAGTTTCCTCCTTCATACATTGGAAAGGCTCTTGTTCCTTCTTTATTTAAAAAAATCCTTCTATTTTTACTCCACTTGGTGAAGTCCCTTTCCATTCAATACCTTTTTCTTGTTTGTTCTATTTTAAAATTATTTCCACACCTTATTTTTAAACCTCTATTTATAAACAGATTCCACTTTTTTTCTATTCATATTATTAAATATTTCTATAACTATATTTTTAACAAACAGATTTCTTTTTAGTCATAACAAAAACCTCCAAATATTATATAGTTATTTTATCATATATTATTTAGAGGTTTAAACAAAAATTCTGGACACTCTCATTTATTTTATTTTTTTCCATTTTTGTATGTTTTTCTATTTTTATCTTTATAAGTTTCTTTTCTATCTGAAATTTCTATAATTAATATTAATAAAATATCATTTTTTTATTTCAGCTACGATTCTATAAGAGCCTACTCGATATCTCCATAATTCTTTTAAATTTCCTGTAAGTGCTTTTCCTCTTTGCTTTGGATTTTGTGTACCGATTAAATTTTCTGAAATCCATTTTTAAGAAGTTTAGCAATTGCTTTTATTTGATTTAATTAATTTTTTTAGATCTTTTTCTGCAGATTCAGTAAATTTTACTTCATAAAAATTTTTTCCATTATAATCCTAGCCTTTTAAAAACTTCTTCAGCAGAAGCATTTTTTTCAGATTTTTGAATTTTCCCATCTTCTTAATATTCTTTTTTTCATCTTCTTCAGTTATTTCATCATATATTTTTGTCTAAAAATTAAATTACGGACAAAAGATGACATATTAAGATTATTTATATTTGAATATTCTTTTTAAAAAGTTCTAAATCTTCTTTTTCCATTCTCAATGATAATGTAGGCATTTTTATCCCTCCAATTGTAATATTTATATTACAATTGTACCAAGTATTATTCTATTTGTCAAGATATGAAAAAAATTTTTAAGATAGTAAATCGATATGGATTTTACTCAAGATGTATTTCCGATAAACTCAAAAAAACAATTGAACCTTTTTAAGAGAAATGTTGCAGAAATATTCCTTTTATACAAAAACTTTTTGAATGCCCCATTTTTACTATCCTAACTGTAAAGTTAAAATGATTATACGGGAATTTTATCATTATATTTCTACACCTTGCTTTTAAACTTCTATTTATAAACAGATTCCACTTCTTCTGTTCAGACTATTAAATATTTTTATAACTCTATTTTAAATTAATCCCAGTAACGGCTTAAATATATTATTCATTTCCACAAATTCTTTATAAGTAATATCTGCCTTGTCATTAAAGATAATGTATATACCCTTTTCAAGCAACAGAACTTCATTCGCTTTCCCTTTGAGTCTTTCTAGAAGCTCTTCCTTTGGTACTTTTATCAGCTTATTATAACTTTCTTCATTGAAGTACATCACTGGGGATAGTGTAAATAATACATCTCCCAGCATTCCTATGTTACAATTTTTCTCCTTCAGTTTTAAAAATTCAGGATTTATACTTTCTCCATAAGTTCTTGTTTCCGGAGTTCTTCCTTCCTCATAAGCACCATTATAAGCTACATATAAATCAGCAACATAAGGATCAAAAACATTTATCACCTTTGGAAGATCCTCGTATATTATTTTCTTATAATTTATCAACTTATATGTTATTTTAAAATCATACTCCAGAGAATCCCATCTTCCTTTCTCTGAACTTTCATCTCTCCATATATAATCTCCTGATATCGAAACTCCTTTTGTTTTAGAATTTTTTGTACGATAATAGGCTCTTATTTCTACACCAAAATCTGGCACTTCTGGAATCTCACTATCTTTCAATCCTAAAGGTGCTTCCAGTTTTGACAGTCCTTCCATAACTTTTTTATGCCTTTCTTCCATCGTTTCATTTACATTTACTTTTCTGTATAAACGAATTGCTCTTTCTACTTTTTTCATTTCTTTATTTCCTTTCGTAGAATTTATAAAATCAAGATAATGGGGTGCCATCTTAATTTATATTTTAGATTTTGAACTTGCACAAAATTCTGGACACTCTCTCTTCTAAAAATTTTTTTAAAGTTTTCAAACATTCCTTGAACTTCGTTATCATTATAAATATCTTCATAAGCATTAACAATAATTTCAAGTTCTTTCAAAAAGTCTTTTTTTAGAAATTATTTCTACATTTTTCTTTTTCTCTATTCCCTTTTAAATCTTTCTGGAATTAAAGTTTTAATTTCTTCTTCCAATATAAAAATCACTCATCATATTATTATATTTTTTTCTATCAAACCATTCATAAATTTTTCCATTTTTTTATATCCTGTATAGTAATAAAATATGATATTTTTTTATCTCCTTTTGACATTATATCAAAAATATAATTCTCTTTCATCAAAAATGTCCAAATTTTTCTCTTTCTTTTTCAAAAAAATTCATTTTTTTCCATTTTCAAAAATTTTTTTTAGTATATTTTTCACCCATTAAATAAGAAAAAATAATTTTTAATATATCTTTATCCCAATAATTTATCGCTTCTCTTTTTAAAATTAATAATTCCTAAGTTATATTTATTACTTTCATAGTTATATTTTAAAAAGAAAATCTCGAAGTTTATCTCTTACAAAAAAATACTTTTGACATCTAAATCAATTTTTATATTTTTTTAGATTCTCCAATGTAATTAGTATAGTTAACAAATTCCTGTTCAATAAAAGCTATCATATCAGGATAACAATGAATATTTTTTTAAAAATAATACATTAAAAAAATACTGCAACATTTCTTCATAAGAAAAAAATAAACTCTTATTTCAACATTATTCAAATAGTCATATTCAGATATATATACTGCTGTTTCATCCTCATTATTCCATCCCCCATTTATTAAAAAAACCTAAAGTACTCTCCTGAACTTGTTTCAGTAGCATCAGTATAAAATTCATTTATAATATCTGGAAAAATCATTAATATAATCTATTGCTGATACAAAAAAATTCATATTTATTCATTTTTTTAAATTTTTCAAAAAAATTTTTCTTTTATTTTTTTATCTCCATTTATTTCCCACCTTTACTTAAAAGCTTCATTTATAAGCAGATTTCATTTTTTTCTGTTCAGATTATTGAAATATTTCTATAACTATATTTTAACAGACAGATTTCTTTTTTTAGCCATAACAAAAAAACCTCCAAATACTATATAATTATTTTACCGTATATTATTTAAAGATTTCACAAAAATTTTTGGACCACTCTTGCTACTTTTTTATTTAGCGTTTCTTTTTAGTGTAATCTATTATATTGTCTATTTCTCCATCTTTGTTATAATGTGTATCTCTTAGCATTCTTCCGTTAATATCATAATCGTATTCCGTTCTTGCACCACTACTGCCATGTTGAATATATTTTTTTACTTTTTCCATTTTTATGATAATAATATTCAGAATCAGATTTTCCATCTGGACTACGAGCAACTTCCTTTCCTCCTATAATTTTTACGATTTTTTTAATTTCATAATCTTTATCCTGTTTCCCACTAGGTGTATATGAGATAATTCTCCCATTTCCGTTTTTTTAAACTTTTCTGAGAAAAATTTTTTTCTCCTGTATTATAATCATAAATTTCATAACTATTTACATATTTTTTTCAAACCCCTCAGAAAAAAATGTGATAAATCTATCTGTACATTTCTTAACATTGACTTTCTATATTTTTACCATTATTGTAATACTCTACAAGTTCTCCCTGTTGGTTTACCATTTTTTTATAATTTAATTTCATTGAATAGCCGGAATTCTGAACTGAACCATCTATATAAACTTCTCCATCTAATCCTAAATAATTATATTTTCCCAGAAAAAAAGAAGTTCATTATTGAATGCAGATTTTACTTCAAGCTCTACCATTCTTCCATTCTTAATTTCTAATGATATTACAGCATTGTCAAAATAATGATGATCATTCTGTTTCCAAAAAAGGATCTATTAATTATTCTAAATGGACCTCCTGTTACAACTTTTGCATTCTGTTATTCCTTCTTTTATTTTTCATATTTGTTTTTCCAGTATACAGATCAATGTATTTATTGTTTTCTTCATTAAATGTAAAATCAGTCAAAAATTACAATCATAATTTTTTTCTTTACTTCCCCAAAAAGTTAAAAAAATTTAATAACATAGATAATAAAATTAAAAAAATTTTTTTATTCATTATTTTATCCTCACTTTTTCTTCATTTATTGTAATTTATATTAGTTTACACAAAAATTTTGGACTATCCCTTTATTTTTACTTATATTTTTTTCAAACTTATTTTCATCCTCGTAATATCTGCTTGTACTTTTTCTCTTATCATTTTTGACATTAAGAAGATAATAAATTCTTTTTATCTTTATTATGCCAACAAATTTTTACTTACTTTTTGCCTCAAGCACTGGATATTTAAACAATCTAACTTTTATCTCCAATATTGAATTTTTGGCTTATTTTTTTATTTCATAAATTTCTCTCTTTAGTCGAAACTTTGCCTTTCCTCCTAATGATTGCACTACTATATATTCTTCTTTTTCTTCTATACATTTCAATATTGTTATTCCGAGATTTTCATTTGATTTTTCCAAATCTTCGAGATAGATATATTTTTAATTTATTTGGTACATCTTTTAGTACTCCATAACTTCCTACATATTTTTTTCATTTTATTTCACTTCTCCTTTTTGTATGGAGTAAATACCTTAAATTTTCTATCAAAATATTTATTTGGAACTTTGTTTAAAAAAATAATTCTTCAACTTGCTTTTAAACCTATATTTATAAGCAGATTCCACTTCTTCTGTTCAAATTATTAAATATTTCTATAACTCTATTTTTAAATTAATCCCAGTAATGGCTTAAATATATTATTCATTTCCACAAATTCTTCATAAGTAATATCTGCCTTGTCATTAAAGATAATGTATATACCCTTTTCAAGTAACTGAACTTCATTCGCTTTCCCTTTGAGTCTTTCTAGAAGCTCTTCCTTAGGTATTTTTTTATTAGATTAGTGTAACTCTCTTCATTGAAATACATCACTGGAGATAGTGTAAATAATACATCTCCCAGCATTCCTATATTACAATTTTTTTCTCCTTCAGTTTTAAAAAATTCAGGATTTATACTTTCTCCATAAGTTCTTGTTTCCGGAGTTCTTCCTTCCTCATAAGCACCATTATAAGCTACATATAAATCAGCAACATAAGGATCAAAAATATTTATTACTTTTGGAAGGTCTTCATATATTATTTTCTTATAGTCTATCAGCTTATATGTTATTTTAAAATCATACTCAGAGAATCCCATCTTCCTTTCTCTGAACTTTCATCTCTCCATATATAATCTCCTGATATCGAAACTCCTTTTGTTTTAGAATTTTTTTGTACGATAATAGGCTCTTATTTCTACACCAAAATCTGGCACTTCTGGAATCTCACTATCTTCCAATCCTAAAGGTGCTTCCAGTTTTGACAGTCCTTCCATAACTTTCTTATGTCTTTTCTTCCATTGATTCATTTACGTCTACTTTTCTGTATAAGTGAATTGTTCTTTCTACTTCCTTCATTTCTTTATTTCCTTTCGTAGAATTTATAAAATCAAGATAATGGGGTGCCATCTTAATTTATATTTTTAGATTTTTGAATTTGTACAAAAATTCTGAACACACTCTCTTCTAAAAAAATTTTTCTTTAAAGTTTTTCAAACATTTCCTGAACTTCATTATCATTATAAATATCTTCATAAGCATTAACAATAATTTCAAGTTCTTTCAAAAAGTCTTTTTAGAAATTATCTCAACATTCATTTCGTCTCTAGAGTTTCTGAATCTTTCTTCTTTTAAATCATTAATATTTTTTTATATTTCAATAATGCAACATCACTTTTTTTCAATTTTTTTCTTTGTATTGAAACCCTACTATACCTCTACTATCATGATATTCTAATTCAATATTTTTATATTCTATTTCAATTTTATTTTTTTCAAAATATTTATAATAAATTTTTTTCTAAGTTCGTTTTTAGGCAATGTATACTTTTTTTCTTTTTTTATTCAAAAATTTCTTTTAATTTTTCCTTCTTTTTAATAAAAATGAATAAAATTTTTTTAATATATTGATATCCCAATAATTGATATATTTCCTATTAAAGTTTATGAAATTATAATTATAAATATTTTTCTTTTTTTGTTATATTCAATCAGAAAAATTTCTTAATTTATCTCTATTTAAAAAAATCATTTAAATCAAACTTTATCTTATATTTTTTTCAAATTATCTGTATATTGTGTATAATTATACAATTCTTGTTCAATAAAAAAGCATAAAATCACTATAATCTGCCATATTTTTTTAGATAATATAAATAAAAAAACTATAAAATAACTCCTCATACGAATAATATACTCTGATTTCCTTAGCTTCATTTAGTTCTGCTATGTACAAAGAACTTTCATTACTAATATAATAACCATAATTTTCAATAATACTTGTTTTAACTTCTCCACTTTTATAAATTTCAGAAATTAAAAAAAGCAAAAATTTCCTATTTCATTTACTAAATTATTAAAAAATCATATTTATTCATTTTTAAATTTTTCAAAAAAATTTTTCTTTTTATTTTTTTACTATCTCCATTTATTTCACACCTTTACTTAAACCTCTATTTAAAAACAACCTTCACTTCTTTCCCATAAAAACGCAACCCCAATCTTTAAAAATATTCTTTATCCCTCTTGCCTTCAATCTCGTATCATATTTCTTCTCATCAATCTGTTTCAACGCCTTCTGTGCCCTCTCTTCCATCCCCTTTTTCGTCTTCGATATTTTTAAATTCCATAAGATATGCTTTCTCATTACTTTTTATCGGTATCATTGCAAGGTCATATCTTCCATATCCGCTTTCATCATTTGAAATAATCTCATATTTCCCCATTAAAAAAATCCAACAAGCCCTATCATAAAAACTTGATATATCTTTTCCATTTCCTTATCCAAGTCAAAATGGCTTAACATATTTATCATTATTTCTCCCAATGTTTTCTCGAAATTTCTTAATGTCTCCATTTTCAAGTGCTTTTTATCAAAAATGTTAGTTTTTACTTCTGTTCCAAAAAAATCTGTTTAAGAACATATTACCAAAAATATTTTCGTATTTCCTTGTTTGGAATTCTCAAGTTATAAACATCTGTATATTCTGAAGTTACATCTATTTCCTTTTTGTTTTTCATCTTTTGTTAAGTACCCGCTGTATAAAAAGTAATTGCCATATTTCATCATCATTATTTAAAAAGACTTTTTTTATTGTTGTTCCGTCTGAAATATATTTTTCAATACTTTCCCCATCAGTAAACCGTTTTAAATCATCATAAACACTTTCTCCAGCTTGATCAAGCATATTTTCCCAGAAGTGTATTCCCTGAAACATTTGCCCAGTATGCCTTTAATCTCTTTTTCTCTCACATAATTTACAATAGACCAAGGATTGTATACTTTACTTTCTCCAAAAAAATATACCCATTATACCATTCTCTAACTTCTTCAATTTTATATTTCATATCAAAATACTCAAAGCATTTCAATTACTTCACTCTCAAGAAGTCCAAAAATATTCTGAATAATCCTTGCTTAAAAATCGTATTCACATAAAGATTATTTAAGCCAGAAAATATTCCTTCTTTTATAATCCTTGTTATTCCTGTTAAAAACACCATATTTCAAGGAATTATTAGTTTTTAATGCTGAGCTGTAAAAATGTTTGAAAAAAAGTTTATCGCTTCATTGTAATATCCTTTATCAAAAGCATTTATTATTGGAGCGTCGTATTCATCAATTAAAAATTATTACACTTTTTCTATAATATTCGTACAAATAATTTGATAGATTTTTAAGTGAATAAATCCAGTCAGCCTCTTCTTTTTCCATAACTATCTTTTCAAAATCATTTTTTTAAAAAATAGGATTCAATTTATCCTTTAAATCATAAAAATTCCATGTATAAGTTTTTTTTATATGTTTTTATCAACATAAAATTTTCTTCCCAAGTATTTCCTTTTAAATCCTTCAGTGAAATGAAAATTACAGGATATTTCCCTTGTTCACTCATATATTCACTATCAGATACTTTTCAAATTTTTCAAAAAAAGCTTTTTTTATTTTTCTTCTTTATCTTTTTACATCAAAAAAATATTTCAACATCGACATATTCAACGTTTTTCCAAATCTACGTGGTCTTGTAAATAATGTAACTTTCGATCTGTTCATTAACATTTCATCTATTAGTAAAGTTTTATCTATATAATAATATCCTTCTTGTATCAACTCTTTAAAATCCTCAATCCCCACAGGAATAGCTTTTTTTCTCATAAAAATCACTCCCTTTTTTTATTTTTTTATAACTTTCAATATATTCTTTCAATATATTAATTATACCACAACTTGATATTTAAAAATAAAGTCGTTTGAACGCTCTGTGATGCTTTCTTTTTTTAAATTTGAGGATTTGAAATATTTTGAGAATTGGTTTGGGGATACGGACTGGAGAACATTGATGAAAAATCTAAAAGAGACTGTCTCAACTTTGATTCTGAATTTGTACAAAATTTTTTTATGCACTCTGGCATTATATTTTGATTTTTGCATAAAAATACTGGACACTCTCTTTTCAATATTCTAATATATTCTATAAATCATTTATTTTTATTTCTAATTTTTTTCTTTTTTTCATTATTTTTTTATCCTGTTCTTTTTCAAATTGTGTTACAAATTCTCCTTTTTCTCTATATTCAAAAATATTCCTTTGGAATTTTATCTTTAAATAACTCAAATATTTTTTTCTACAAAATTCTTTTCATAACTCAGTAAATAAGGACTTTTATGAATTATCTTATTTTCAGTAAATATTGTAAATTCCTCATTAATAGTTGATATAGGATAATACCCTTCTTCTTCAAAAATAATCAAATTTATTATATAGACTTGGAAGGAATTATTTTATCAAAAAAATAAACTTTTTTTATTTCAATATTATCTTTATTAATATAATATAATTCTAATTTTGTTGAATTTTTAAATTTTAAATTATCCCAAACTAATTTTCCATATAAAAACTTCTCTCCATTTTTTTAGTGGAATATACTCTCTAGAATAATATTCCTCTATTTTTTTAGATAAAAATTTGAGTACTTCATCTTTGTTATCATAATTTTTTTATATATTCAACACCATACGAATTTTCTGGATTTTTCATATACCTTAAAATACATAACATATGTATTAAAAATTATCATTGTTTAAAAACATAATCAAATCCATCCCATTATTTCAGCACCAATTGCTGATTCATCTTTTTCATACTATGTAATCCCAAATTAATTAATTTATTTGAGTTACAATATACAATACTTTGAAATAAAATAATTAACAATATTATGTATTTTTTTATCATAAATTACCTCCTATTTTTTTATATTTGATTTTTTTGTTCTATATAAATTTCTTTTCTACTAAACTAAATAACTTTTAAGATTTTCCTAATTAGAACTTTGATTTTTTTATTTTTTTCAGAAATTATATTTTCACTATAATTAAGTTCATCTATATTATTTCTTTTTAAAATTAAATATTTAAAAATATCTTGTTGAAAAAAACAGAAACAATGGTATAATTAAATCAAAAGGAAATAAAAAAATATTAGAGGTGTTTTTTTATGAAAAAAAGTTATTTAACAAATTGAAAATTTATATTATAAAATTTTTTTAAATATTTGACAAAAAGACGAGATCGAAACCATATGAAGATCTAATAAAAAGCTATTTTAAAAAAATATTGGTGAAAAAAGCAATGAAAAAAAGAACTTTTCAGAAAAATATGGCAACTCTTCAAAAAAGAAACTAATATCGGTTTAAAAAAATTTTTAGTAGCTTTTGCTTCATTTATTATAGCTCTTATATCTTTCCCATTAATATTTATTTTCGGACCTTTTTGGATTATTATATTTTTTTCACTAAGCACTTCCATTTTGTATACTTTCTTTTCAAATAAATTTGAGGACTAATTAAGTCCTCTTTTCTAAAAATATACCTTACTTTTTTTACTGTTAAATAAAAAAACTTTTTATTTCCCTTTATGTTTCTGTTTCTTTTTCTCCTGTTTCAATAAAAAAATTTTCTCTGTTTTTTTCAAGTTCTTTTTCTTTTTTTGTTTTGATTTTTTTCTTTCTTTTTATTTTCTTCATACTGTAGTTTTAAAATTTCTTCCGATTTTTTTCAAAAATTTTTTTACTTTGAAGTTCTTTTTATTTCTCGTTGTCTCCGTTTTTGGATTTTTACTTTTTCATTAAAATTTGACTTCATCTCATTACTAAATTTTAAAGTATCAAACCTTTCAATATAAAATCATAAATTTCATATTCTTTAGGGTTCTGAACCAAAAGTTACTTTACAAACTGACAAATTATCATTTTCAAAATTTTCAAAAATTCCTACCCAAAACGGATTTTCAAAAAACTGTCAATTTCCCTGAAATTTTTTTCATAATTTCAGCCTCCTTAAAAATTTTTTTATAAAGAATGGACAACCTAAGGAGGCAGGTTACTTACATTGCTGTGTCTGGACTACCAACCAGAACTGTGTTTTTTTATCTTTATTTATATTTATTCATTTTTTTAATATATTTTTTTATTCAATTATTTCCAAAAACATCTTTTTAACTCTCGTCTTATCTTTTTAGGTTGTTCTTCATCCCTATACCCAAAAACTTACCATCACAGAAACTCCATACACATTCAAGTCAAGAAGGCCCATATCTGACAAATATTTTTCCAATTGCTCTTTATTAAATCCTTCAATCGCACAGCTGTCAATTCCTAAATAAGCCGCAACTGTCATCATATTTCCAAGTGCAATGTAAGTTTGTTTTTGAAGCCCAGTCAAAAAAGTGTTCTTTCATTTTCCAATAATTTTTAAATGTTCTTTCTGAAATTTTTGTAAATTTATCTTTCACCGCTTCGAAAGCTTCATCAGAAACTTTCTTCAAATTTTTTTCAATTATCTCTAAAATATTCACTATCTCCAGTAACATCTTTTTCTTGCCAAAATTATCACAATTTCAGTTGCTCCATTCAAGCTATTCAAAAGCTCCCCAAACAAATTGTCTAAAAATCATTTCTCATTTCTTCATTTCTCAAAAGTAAAAAAATTTCCAAGGTTCCATACCAAATGAACTTGGCGACAATCTCGCACTTTCCAAAAATTGTCTTCAAATCTTCATCAGACACTCTTTTTCCATACTAAATTTTTTTACAAGCATATCTTTTTATTAAACACTTCCAATATTTCTTCATTTTTTTGTCATTTTAACCACTTCTTTCTGTTATTTTTTTATTTTTTTAATTCTATATTCATCTCAAAAAAATTTATTGATTTTTTATCTTCTCCATCACATCTTCATCGAATTTCCCAGCTCTAAGCATTTCAATCTCAAATTTATACGGCGGAACTTTTTTAGCCTTCTTATCATCGCTCAAAGCCACATAAGGTGTTTCCAAAATCTTAGGCAAATGAGAAAAATTTCTCAAAATGTGCAATTTTATTCAACACTTCAAATCCAATATATCCAAAACCAATATTTTCATGTCTGTCTTTATGTGCCCCTAACAGGATTTTTACTATCATTCAAGTGAATTACTGAAATTCTGTCAATTCCAACAATCTTGTCAAACTGCTCAATAACTCCTTCAAAATCATTCACAATATCATACCCAGCATCATGAACATGGCAAGTATCAAAACAAACACTAAGTTTATCTTTCAATTTCACACCATCAATAATTTTTGCAATTTCCTCAAAACTTCTCCCAATTTCCGTACCTTTCCCAGCCATCGTCTCAAGTGCCACAGTAGTTTTCTGCTCTTTCGTCAAAACTTCGTTCAATCCTTCCAATAATCTTATCAATCCCAGCCGACGCACCTTTCCCCAACATGAGCTCCAGGATGAAGCACTATTCTAGGTGCACCTATTGCATCTGTTCTTTCTATTTCCGTTCTCAAAAACTGCACTGCAATCTCAAAAGTTTCAGGCTTTACTGTATTTCCAAGATTTATAATATACGGAGCATGAACAACAATGTCATTTATATCAATACCATTTTCTCCCATAAGTTTAAGCCCAGCTTCAATATTCAATTCTTCAATTGGCTTTCTCCGTGTATTCTGGGGTGCTCCAGTATAAATCATAAAAGTATTCGATCCATAAGAAACTGCTTCCTTAACCGATCCCAAAAAGCATATCTTTCCCACTCATTCCCACATGCGATCCAATTTTAAAAAAATTTCTTTTTAACATTTTCTATTTTTACCTCTCTATATTTTATATTTATTAGTTAGTTACAATTTATAACTATCTTATCAATTATATCAATCATATTGATTTGTTTATAATTTTACAAAATTAATAATTTAAACAATTCTCTTTTTTTCTTAATTCCAAAAGTTTTTCGACTATTTATTTTTTTCTAAATATTTTTTTCCATATTATAATTATATTTTTTTCTAAATCTATTTAATTCTTATAGATTATCTTCCTAACTCCTTTATTAAGTCTTTCGCAATTTCATCATCTGGAACATACTTTTGTTATAAATTTAGGGCTCTCTTTCCGCCGTTTTAAAAAAATCTTTGTAAAAACATCTTTTGCAATATTGTCGTATATTTTTATATCCAGTTTCTCCGACAATTCCTTTTGCAATTCAAGATAAGACGGCATATCGTCCCCATAAGCATCTTCAAAATCTTCTCGCCCTTCTGGTTCTGCTTTTTCCACTTCCTTTTCCAGCATTTCAAAATTTTTCCAAATATTCCCTATTCGCATAATTCCACCAAAAAAATTAGCACAATTTAAAAAGCAGTTCAAACCATTCCTCAAATTTTCAGCGATTCTCCCACATTCAAGCGGAAAAATCAAAACAGACAAATCCAATACTGCCATCTTCCAGCAAAACATAAACCCCAGCTCCACCATCTTCGGCAAAAACCTTTCCATCAATATTAAATTCATAATCTGGATATTCATCTTTCACCGATGACAATTCTTTAAAATCCAATGCAAACAATGCTTCTGTTTTTTTTCTCAAATCTTCATTTTCTAAAACCATTTTAAACAATTCAGCTTGAGTATATTTTTGATTTTTTTGTTAATTTTTTTGTATTATCAAACATAAAATTCTCCATTCTACAGATTTTCCAGTTTTTTTCCCTCATTTTTATAAAGAAAAATCCCTGTCGCCACACTTACATTCAGTGACTCAATATTTCCATAAATTGGAATAATCGCCTTTATATCTGAATTTTTCTATCAGATATTCAGATACTCCGCCACCTTCATGACCAAAAAAATAAACGCATTATTTTTCACGCAGTTCAATTTTTTTCATAAGAAATCGAATCTTCATGTAAAGCTGTCGCTATTTTCAAGTAATTTTTATCATTCAAAAAATTTCACAATATTTTCAGGTGTTTCGTAAATTATATTTAATTTGAAAAATTCCACTCATTGTGGCACGTACTGTTTTAGGATTGTAAACATCTACAGATCCTTTTTGTCAAAATTAAATTTTGAAAAATTCGCAGCAATCATTGTTCTAATAATTGTTCCAGCATTTCCTGGATCTTGAACATCATCTAAAAATTACCACATTGCCTTTTACATCCTCAATCGTATTCAAGTTTTTTTAGAATACAAAAAACATTATCCCTTGACTATTTTCCTGTGTTGAAACCTCATCAAACAGATTATCCTTTAAAATTGTCAAATTATCGTGCTCAGAAATCCCATATCTTTCATCAAAAATATTCAAACTTCGATTCCTTTACAATAATTTTATTAAAATTAATATTCTCATTTAAAAAAACTTTTCCCTTCAGCCTTAAAAAAATGCTGTTTTTCATCACGATACTTCTTTTTATCCAGCTTTTTTTAGCAATTTATAAAATTTGTTATCTGAACTCGCTATTACATCTCTCATTTTCTATTTTTTTCACTTTCTATTTTCTAAACTTAAAAATAATATTTTTTTATTAATATACTCAAACATATTCAAAATTGAACTATTAAAAATCATATAAATTTAGGGGCTTAAATAAAAATAGCCCTAACTTTTTGAGTTTGGTTTTAAATCTATTTTACTATAATAAGGGGTCAAGACCCTTGCTAAAAATAACTATTTAGTTTACTTAGTATCCTAGTTTGATTTTTAAATAATTCAAAATTATTTTTTTAAATTCTTTATAAATTTTATTTTTTTATCTCTTATTGTAACTCCATCACTTGTCTCAATTATCTTAAAACTTTCTGGGTCTGCACCTTTAATTTCCCGATCTTTCAATATACACTTTATTCTTATCTTTTTGCATAACCAAACATTAATTGTACAAATGATGAAGTATCAGCCCCTTTTACTTTGGCAAAAAAACTTTATTTGGATTTAATTCATCTAATCTAAATGCGTCAAAATAATAAACTCCATTTTTATCTTGAAAAATAACCCGCAGACTCAGATTCATACGAATTATCAGCATTAGAATATTTAAAAAGAATTTTGCATCAAAATTTAAAGGAACTGTTTCATATACTTCTTTACCAGCTTTATTTTTTTAACACATAAACTTTATCTTTAGTTTTTTTAAGAAATAAATAATATCTTCATTATTTTTTTAAAGTCACGGCCCACAAATTCAAATCCATCTGGATTTATACCTTTCATTTTATTTCCATAATAATAAACATTGTTTTTTTATCTCTTGAAAATTCATCATTCAAAACCTCAAAACTATTTCTATCTGCACCTGCTATTTTTTTCAAGTCCATTTTATACAATTCATTTTCATAATACACGTTATTTTTTTATCACGAAAATAATTTCCCGAATAACTAAACGTTTCAAAAGTTTTAGAATCTACTTTAGGATTTTTTTACAACAGCTGTTTTTACACTTTTTAGCTCACCAGTTTCTTCATCAAATACTGCAATAAGTTTATATATATTCTTATTATCATTTAGAAAAATTGACTGGTAAATTTGGTCTGTTAACAAGTCTTGTAACTTTAAATCCAGCTGAACTTATATCGTTTAACTTTTCTTCCTGCATAATAAACATTTTTTTCTTGTCATACGAAAAAACCATTTTTCTTCTCCAATAGCAAAACTGTTTTTTTATCCACATCCTGCAACTGCACAACATTGTATCCTGCGTAATAAATATTATTTTTGTCTTTAGAATAATCACTATTTTCCATTACTTCAAAAAGTATCTTTATCAGCATTTTTTTATTATTTTAAGATAACCAGCTTCCTTATACGGTGTCATCACGTATACATTTTTTTATCATCTTTTCCATAAACAACCATACTTGGACTGCTTAAATAATTTTCTATTATTTCAAATTTATCAGGATTTTTTTACATTCACTTTTTCTCCCAAATAGTAGACTTCATTTCCATTTTTAACCAAATCACTATCCAAAACTTTAAAAATCTTTTTCATTTATTTTCCCAAGATTTTTAACATCTCCAAAGTAGTAATACAGGTTATTTTTTTATCTCTGGCATAATTTGTTTCAGGAATTCTTCTAAAAGTTTGAGGATCTGCATCTTTTATAATGTCTACTGCAGCATACACATTTTTATCATCCTTTGAATACATTCCATCCCCAATTATTTTAAATGTTTTTTTGGATTCGCACCTTTAATTTTTTTCTCCTGAATAATAGACCGCATTTTTTTGTCTTTGGCATAACTATGGTCTCCTTCCAGAACTACAAAATGAATTTACATCTGCATTTGAAATTTTGTCTGAATCATAATACACATTTTTATCATCTTTTGAATAATATTCATTCAAAACTTTTATTGTTTTTTTGGATTTGCTCCATTTATTTTGTGAATCCATTCATTAATTGGTCTGTAAACATTATTCTTATCTCTTGAATAATACTGTGGCAGCACTTCAAAAGTTTTACTGTCCACATCTTCAAACGATTTATTTCCTGAAAAAAATAAACATTTTTTTCCTATCCTTTTGCATATTTATCATTCAGTATTTTTAAACGTCCCTAAATCTACATTTTCAACTTTAAATTCTGAATCATCTTCTTCACTGTATTTGTAATAAACTGCATTATCCTTTTTCACATATTCTGCCATTCCTAAATTAGCTAAAATAAATACTCCAACAATAATTTTTAAAAAAATTTACTTTTTCATAAAAAAATCCCTCCAAATCCTTTTTTTAAATAATTTATTCAACAGACCTATTTGATAACTTAATTTTTTTATTTCACGAAAGGGCAAAAACCCTTGCTTCAGAATATTTGTTTTATTAAATTCTAAGTTTACAAACAAGTCTAATAAACGCTTAAAAAAACATTTAAAACCCTTCAAAATTGAATTAGATAATTAAAAAGAATTTTTAGCAGGATAATTATGATTTTCTAAATTCTTTTTTTAAAAGCAGTTTTACTAAAATAAATAAAATAATTTTTACTTGTCACTCACAATCATTTTTTTATAAACTCTATTTTTATCCTTAACTACAACTCCCTCATCTTCCAGTACGACAGTAAAACTTGACACATCCACCCCTTTTAAATTCCTTATATTTACAATAAGCTCTATTCTTATCTTTGGAATATCCATATCCAAATGCTTTAAATGTTGGAATATCAGCCCCTTCTAGTTTAATAAAGGCATTCTGCACATCCTTTGCTTCCAAATTTAATAATTTTTCCATAATCAAGATAATAAATCCCATTTTTTTATCTTTAAAAATAATTACTCGTATTTTTATTTGCTATATCAAATGAAGCACTGTCAAAAATTTAAAGGTACTATCTCATAATCTCCTGTCCCAGTTTCATCTTTCCAAAAAAATATACACCATTTTTTTATTTTTTTACAATATCTGAACCGACAAATTTAAATCCTTCTGAACTAATATTCTCAATTTGTTTTTCCAAGATAATAGACTTTTTTTATTATCCTTTGCAAAAAAATTATCCATTTCGACAAAGCTGCTCCTATCACTACCTTCGACCTTTTTCAGTTCCTTCTTATTCATATCATAATAAAAAAACGTTGTTCTTATCTCTGTAATAACTCCCCGTATATTCCTTAACAAGTTCAAAGCTCGAGCATCGACTTTCACATTTGTTACATTAGACAATTTTATATTTTTTTCAAATTATATCTTTCATCATCAAATCCATAAGTAAATTTATACAAATTCCTGCTGTCTGTCAAAAAAAGCAATTTTTTTCAGAATCTCCAGAATTAACAGTTAAATCAATAATTTTTAAATCCTTGTGGACTTATTCTGTCTAACTTTTTTTCCATAAAAAATAAACACTGTTCTTATCATGCGAAAAAGCCATTTTTCTCCAATAGTAAAACTGTCTTTATCTACATTTTTTTCATTTGTACAACATCAGAATGCGTAAAAATAAATATTGTTTTTTTATCTTTTGTATACATACTGTTTTTTTCATTACTTCAAAAAGAATTTACATCTGCATTTTTTTATTATTTTACTTGAATAAGTTTCATCAAATTTTTGAAATTGCATATACATTTTTATCATCTTTTTCCATAAATAAAAATTTGGAAAGTTATAATATTTACTCAAAAATTATTTCAAAAGTTTCTGGACTTTTTATATTCAATTTTTTTCCCTTCTGCAAAAAAATTCTATTTCTATTTTTTTACCACGTCAATTCCATCAGAATATAAAATTTTAAGAGTTTTATTGTCAATTTTATCAATTTTTACTTCCCGATAATAAAGATTATTTTTTTATCCTTTGAATAATACGTTGTTTTAGGAAGCCTTTCAAAAAGTTTTTTTGAATCTGCCTCTTTTATTTTACGTCCTCCAATAAAGACACTATTTTTTTATCTTTTTGAATACATCTGAACAATATCATTAGGGCTCTAAAAATAACTTCAAAAGATTTTACATCAGCTCCTTTTTATTTTTTTCACCAAAAAAGTAAACATTATTTTTTTATCTTTTTCCATAAGCTACGTTTCCTCTATGGCTTTAAAAGTAGCTACATCGACATTTTCCATCTTTTTGTCCAAAATTCAAAAAAATACATTTTTTTATCATCCTTTAAATAAACCTGATTTAATATTTTTTTATCGTATCAGGATTCGCATCCTTTATTTTATCAGAGCCACTGTACACATTATTCTTGTCTTTTGCGTAATAATCAGGCATTATTATCTGAAATGTACTTTTTATCAACATCGTATATCGGTGTTCCAGCATAATAAATATTATACCTGTCCTTTGAATAACTTTCATCAATTGCTTCAAAACTGTCTAAATCCTGAACATATTCAACTTCAAAAAAACTTCCTCCAATATACAGTTTACCATTATTTCTAAAAATACAAAAGTTTATCCTTATTTTTTTGTAAAGTTTGAAATCCTTTTGGATTTATCTCCATTTTTTTCATCATAATTATAAATATTTTTTTATCTTTCCCATTGACTTCCCAATTACCTGAAAAGTCTTAGCATCAGCATCTTCTAGCTTCTTGTCAATACAAAAAAACATTTTTTTACTATCTTTCCCATAAATATCATTTAATTTCACAAATGTCTTAAAATCTGCGTCTTCCACTTTTTCTTTTCATCAGTCTGCGATATTTTTATCCATATAGTAAACAGCATCATCTTTTTTTATATACTCAGCCATTCCCAAATTTGCCAAAAGAAAGACAAGCACAACAATTTTAGAAAAACTTATTTACCATAAATTTCCTCCAGAATAAAAAATTTTTACTTCTTCTATTTTTAATTTAACTGGCAATTTTTTTCCCCACCTAAAAATATGATAATGAATATGTAAAACTTCCTGTCCGCCATTTTCCTCCAATATTAGTTATAACTCTATAACCATCTTTATCTATCCCTAAAATTCTTGCCACTTTTTGCCACAGTCAACTGCAGTTTTCCAAGTAACAAAAGCATCTTCTTCAGTTGCCGCATCCAAACTTTTTGATTTCCTTTTTTTGGAATTACAAGCACGTGAACTTTCGCCGCAGGATTTATATCATGAAAAGCCAAAAACTCATCATCTTCATACACAATATTTGCAGGTATTTCCTTATCTATTATTTTTTTAAAAAAACTGTTGACATAAAAAAATCACTTCCCTTTTTTTATTTTTTTCTTATTATTTTTTTAATTTTTAGCAAGGAATCTTAACCCCTTGCCATTTTTTTAAAAAAAGTTACTGCTATTTTTTTAACATTTACTAATTACTGTTCAATTTTCCCAACTCTTCTAGCATGTCTGCCACCTTCAAATTCGGTATTTATAAAAGTTTCAACACAGGCTAATCCCAAGTCTTCTCCCAAAACTCTAGCTCCCAAAGCGATTATATTCGCATCATTATGAAGTCTTGAAAGTCTTGCCGTATATTCATTGTGACAAAGAGCAGCACGAATTCCATTTATTTTATTTGCAGCAATAGAAATTCCAATTCCAGTTCCACAAATTAAAATCCCAAAATTCGCCTCTTTATTTATAATTTTTTTACTAACTTCCTTCGCAATATCAGGATAATCAACTGAATCCAAAGTATCAGTTCCTACATTTATAATTTCATGCCCTTTACTTCTAAGCGCCTGCATAATTTTATTTTTAAATTCTACACCCGCATGATCATTTCCAATTACTATTTTTCATTTATAAAAGCCTCTTTTCTTTATTTTTTTTATAATAATTTTTAAATTTTATTTTCTTAAATTCTTTAAAAATATATATTTAAATTTCCCTTTATTATACAAATATTTTTATTCAATTATTTAGTAATTTTTCTCCAGCAATTCATTTGAAATTCTCTTTAATTTCCCACTTTTCATCCACAAAAAACATTCACAGTTTCAGCCTTTTGCCTTTAAAACTCCATCTGAATTATACATCTCATAAGAAAAATCTAATTTTAATATTATTTATTTCCTCAATCTTTACAAAAATCTCAATTTCCTCATCATACTTTTGCCGAATTAACATATTCAATATTCAGTGTCTTTACTGGCAAAATAAATCCCATATCCTCCATATTTTTTTATATGGAAAAAAACATCTCTAAAAATATTCAGTTCGTGCCATTTCCATCCATTTTAGATAATTTGAATGGTACACAACTCCCATTTTATCAGTATCATAATAGTAAACTCTGAGTTTAAAACTCTTTTTTTCCTTAAGTTGCAAGTTTTTCATAAATTCACTCCTTGATTATTATAAAATCTAGTGTTATTTTTATCTAAATAATTTTTTTCAAACTTACATTTCCTTAACTTCAATTTTTTTATACTTTTTTTATCTTTTTTTCCCAATTGATGACATAAGAACTCTAAGTGCTGTAATAATTCTTCCATTTTTACCAATAACTTTTCCCATATCCTCCTTTGTGACATTAATTGTAATATCTACAAACTTCCCTTTTTCATTACTTTCAATCGTATAACTTTCAGTCGAATCCAATAAATTCTCAATCCAAAAAAATCTACAGTTTCAAAATACTTGCTCATTTATTTTTTTCCCTCCATTTTTTTATCCAAAATTTATATTTTCTTACGGTTATTATACCATATTTTCAATATTCTTATCAAATTTTGTTTTTTTAAATTAAGTAGTAAAAAAATTTATTTATTAATTAATATTTTTTTAAAAATAATATGGGAAAAAAATATAATTTTATTACAGTTGATTGGAGTATTTTTTTATGTTATAATATTTTTTTGATTACTTAAACAAATCAAGGCTAATATGAACTTTAAAAAGGAGTTACAGATAATGAATTTAGAAAAATGATCTCGATGACAAAAAAATACGATAAATAATGAAGCAAATGCTGATAAAATCGCCACTACCTCTCTCGGAAGCGCAGTTTGTGAAACAGTTTTACCATCAGTTCCACTTCAGCCATTAGAAACCATTGAAAAAAAGCATACAAAAAAATACCGTTCAGCACTTTGGACACCATTTGTGCGAGCTTTAAAGGAATTTGAAATGGTAAAGGATGGAGACAGAATCGCAGTTGCTATTTCTGGCGGAAAAGACAGCCTCTTGCTTTCAAAGCTGTTTCAAGAATTGAAAAGAGCCAGCAGAACTAACTTTGAAGTTGTTTTTATTTCAATGAATCCAGGATTCAATCCTGCTAATTTAAATAATTTGAAAAAAATCTAAAAACATCTAAATATCCCGTGTGAAATTTATGATGACAATATCTTTGAAATTGCCGAAAAAAATCGCAAAAGACTATCCTTGCTATATGTGTGCCAAAATGCGTCGTGGCAGCCTTTATACAAAAGCAACTTCACTTGGCTGCAATAAACTTGCGCTTGGACACCATTTTGATGATGTTATTGAAACAACTCTTATGAGCATGTTTTATATGGGAAAAATTTGAAACAATGCTGCCAAAAATTAAAGTCCGATAATTTTAACATAGAATTGATACGTCCCTATTTTATGTTGAAGAAAAAGGCAATTATAAAATGGGTACGAAATAACGGAATCCTTCCGATGAACTGCGGCTGTACAGTCGCTGCCGAAAAAAACTTCAAGCAAGCGCCGTGAAACAAAGGAATTAATTGCACAGCTTGTAAAAAAATAATCCAGACATAAAAAAACGTATCATTCAGTCAACTCAAAATGTGAATTTGGAAAAAAATATTAGGCTGGAAGGATTCAAATGGAAGATACTCGTATTTAGATAATTTTTTTAAAAAAAGAAAGGTAAAAAGTAAATTATGGAAAATAAAGAAAAAAATATAACAAGCTGGGAATACATCATTCAAACAAAAAGAATACATTGACTTTATTAATAAAGTCATCGAAGCTTATGATGGCTTAGGAAATGTGAGAACACTTGATAACCAGAGCGGTCTGATAAAAAAATTCTTACAAATTCATATCTTTTTAGATGATATGGATAAAGCGATTGAAACGTTAAAAACAAAAAAATATCGAAATGGAAGTACTAGAAAAAGAGAATGGCTTGGAGTGTTATAATTCCAAAGCCTTTTTATAATAAAAACTTATTAAAACTGAACTAAACCTATGACTGTTTTATACAAGCCCTAAATCTATATTAAATTCTGAATAAATATAGTTTCCGAATAATTCTACTACATAAATCAAATGATTTTAGCTTTCCAAAAATCCCAATAAAATCAATAAATTCCTGCACCGAAAAATTCCTCAGTCCGTGCAAGCCGTGTTTTTTTCCAACTTCTTCCAGTGCATTTCCCACTACATCCTTTGAGAATCCCAATTTTGTCAAATTATTGGCAATGCTTTTTTTCTTTTATTTGAAAAAGGCTTCTCTCAAATATTTAAAAATATTTTTTTCTTCTGAAATTTGACTTTCATATTTTTTTATTTTTTTCAAAAATTTTTTTATTCCTAAAAAAATGCCGAATCAACTTTTGGAACAGGATCAAATTTTTTTCTTTTGGAACAGTAAATAAGTATTCTGTTTCAGCGTAAAATTGAACAGCATGAGTAAGCAGGCTCATATTTTTTTGCTATGAGACTGTGAAGCAATCCGTTCTGCCACTTCCTTTTGTACCATCAAATAAATTTCATCAATATTTTCACGATATTCAAGCAATTTGTTAATGATTGGCGAAGTTATGTAATATGGAATATTCGCTACAACTTTCACGTCTTTTTTTATTTTTCAAAAAAATCTTTCAAATCTGCTTCCATAAAATCCTGATGAATCAACTTAAAATTTTTCCTTTTTTTTCAAATTTTTTTACTCAAAAAAACGGAATTAAATCATCATCTATTTCAAAAAGCAGTCAAAAAAATTTAGAATTTTCAATTAATTTTTTTCTGTTAAAAATCCTAATCCTGGCCCAATTTCCAGAACTTCCGTTTCTTTGTCAATATTTCGCCACATTTAAAATTTCATCCGACAAATTGCTGTCATTTAAAAAAATTCTGCCCATACTTCTTTTTTTAGCCTTATGACTTTCATTTTCAAAAATTTTTTTATCTCTTTTCTTATATTTTTTTATTTTTTTCCCCTTCAATTTTACTCCTTACTCAAATACTGATGGTTCAGCAACTCCTATATATTCCAAATTTCTATAATTTTTCATTAAAATCAAGCCCATATCCAACAACAAATTCATTTTGGAATTTCAAATCCAACATATTGCACATCAACTTCAACTTCTCTTCTTTCAGGCTTATCTAAAAAGTGTGCAAAGCGATATTTTCTTAGGATTTCTGCTTCCCAAAAATTTTGCAATACTTTTTTTTAACGTAAATCCTGAATCAATAATATCTTCAACTACCAGAACATTTTTTTCCCGCTAATTGTACTTCTCAAATCCTTTAAAAATCTTAACTTCTCTAGAACTTTGAGTCCCTTCCCCATAACTGGAAGCCTCAATAAAGTCAATTTCAAGCGATAATTTTATTTCCCTAATCAAATCAGCCATAAACACAATAGATCCCTTCAATAGCCCTATCACTATTAACGGCTCATTTTCATTTTTAAAAATCTTCAGTAATCTTTACTCCCAGTTCCTTTACCTTTTTTTCTGAAGTTCTTCCTTCGTAATCAACTGTCTTTTTTTATTCCAAATTCAAAAATCTCTGTTCATGTTTTTCCTCCCTGTTATCTTTTTTATTTATTTATAAAAATTTAAAAAAATCTAATAAACACAGTATTTTTATGCTTGACTTTTCTTATCTCTCTTTGCTCCTGACAAAAAAATCTTGATTCTTTGTGATTAATAAAATATTACTGTTATTTAATATTACCACTTTTATTTTTTTCCAATTACCTAATTTACATTTTATAATTACTTATAAAATTCCATAACCTTTAGTCAATACAGCGGACTACTCCCACTTTATAGAAGTCGGAGACTTCTTGCTATCTTTTCGTTAAATAAATATTATTACTGCTCAAATTTAATAATACCCTAAAAAAATTTAAAATTTTTTTTTAATTCGTACTATTGACTTTTTTTAATTTTTTTGTGCTATAATATTAATGTCAAGAGAAAGTTAAACGATGTTTAACAATCTCATGGCTGTATAGGGAAATTTTGTTTTTTTGAATAAAAGACCATTTTTATGAGATAGCCCAAAAAAACATTATTTATTTAATTTCCCTATATAAAAAGGGCTATCTCATAACTCAGAGTTAATCTATTTTTGCAAGATTTATAAGTATAGTCCTTTTAATTAAATCTAATTCATTTAGATTTTTTTATTCCAAATTTTTTTATTAGATGTTGCTCGATCTCTTATTTAAATAAAAAAACAAATTTTTTTTAATTATAATTCTAAATTTATACTTTATAACTTAAAAAGTAATACTCAAACAGCTGCTTTTAATTTAAAAAAATCACCATTTGAGTATTGATTTATTTCTATTTGAATCACTATTTAACTTTTTTTCTACTAATTTTGCAAATTCAGCAGGGTTGTTTAATGCTAAGTCTGCTAAAAACTTTTCTATCAAGTTCAATTCCAGCTTTTTTTAAGTCCGTTCATTAATCTTGAATAAGAAATTCCGTTTAATCTTGCAGCAGCGTTAATTCTGATAATCCACAATTCACGCATTTTTTTCTTTTTTTCAATTTTTCTATGTTCAGTTGCATAAGCCATAGCTTTTTTTAACTGCTTCATTAGCTTTTTATAATTTGTTTTTTTATAGCTCCTCTATAACCTTTTTGCTTCTTTTTAAAAACTTTTTTTATGTCTTTTTTTCTTCTAACTATTCCTGTTTTTTTACTCTTGGCATATTTTTTTCCTCCTTAATATTTTTAGCCGTTTTCTGTTCTTTATTTATTTTTTTAGAACTAACTTTCTGTCAATCTTTAATTTTAATTTTTTTCGAAATAAAAAAAGCCGTCAATTATTGTTTTTAAACTGCTTTTTTTAATTTTATCTTTGAAATAAAAAAAGTTGCAAATTTTTGCTAAATCACTTTTTTTCAAAAAAATATTTTTTTAAAAACAATTATTGGAATTATCTTCCTTCTTGTCCAGCCAATACTTTTTTTGATTTTTTTCTTTCAGCACCTTTTTGGAGCGATTGCGTCTTGTCCTAGACGTTTCTTTCTTTTTATGAGTCTTTTTTTAGTTAAGATATGGCTCTTTCCAGAGTGTCTTAAAGAAATTTTTTTCCACTTCCTGTAACTTTAACTCTTTTTTTGTTCCTTTATGTGTTTTTCATTTTTTTGGCATTTTCTTTCCTCCTAAATCACTTTTTCACTTTTTTTAAATTTTGCCTTTATTTTTTTAGGGCGATAATAAAAATAAATTTTTGAATTTGCTCTTTTCCGTATTTTTTTTCTCAACTGTCGCAATTTCTTCAAAATGACTTGCAAACTCATCCAATACTTTAATAGCAGATTCTGCATGTAATCTTTCTCTACCTGTAAGTCTTAGGCTTACTTTTACCTTATGCTCTTTGGCTATAAATTTTTCAATTTGAGAAATCTTTGTATCCTTGTCATGTTCATCAATATGAGGTTTAATTCTAATCTCTTTAACGACAATATTTTTTTGTTTTTTCTTATTTTCCTTGTCTTTCTTCGTTTTCTCATACTTGAATTTTCCATAGTCCATAATCTTACATACAGGCGGTGTTGCATTTGGTGAAATTTCAACTAAATCCAGTTCTTTTTCTGCCGCAAGTGCCAATGCATCTCGTGTAGACATTACTCCAAACTGCTCCCCATCATCACCAACAACTCTAATTTCTCTCACTCTAATTCGCTCATTCATTCGTGGCTCATCAGATCGGTTATTCCCTCTTATAAAAAACACCTCCTAATTTTTTTACAATAAAAAAACAAGATATAAGAAACCTTGCTCAATAGTTATTATAAAAAAATTTTTACAATGAATAAAAAAAATAATTACATTATTGTAAAAAATAAATAACTAATTACCTAACTCATCTTCAACAAATAGAATTAAAAATATTCTATTTTACTTAAAAAATTAATTCAAAAATATAAATATAACTGATGGAAAGGTGAGAAACAATGTTTCTACTTCTAATTTAATTACTAAAAGTAGTTTATCATATTTTAGTATATTTTTGCAAGGAAATTTTGAAATTTTTCACTTCTTGTCCTTGACATTTTATGAAATTATGATATAATTAATTTAACAAGATAACTTGTGAAGGATTAGTGCTGGGTTCCTGGATAGGAGTAGGATTAAAAATCTTAGAATTCCTTTGCCCCTGAGGGTTATCTTATTTTTTATTTCAATTCCTTATTATTTATAAAATTAATAGTTTTTTTCTCCATTTACTACCCTTCCTATATTATTTTTTTATCAAATTTTAACATAATTATACTATATAATTTCTTATTTTTCAAAAAAAATTTCTAGATTTATTCTATAGAAAAAAAGCCCTCCAAACAGAGAGCTTTTATATTAATCTAAATTATATTTTTCAGCCTATATCGACTTCTATTTAAGAAATCATTGATATAGTACGATCACATATTATTTATAACACTTTTGTTACTTTTTTTGTCAACCACATTTTTTTAAACTTTTTTTAATAAATCTCAAAACCTCCTCAATCCCCCACTTCCTTTATTTTTTTTTCCCTTTTCAGCCAAAAATCCCTCCTATTTCAAAACCTAAAAAAAGCCAAAAATCATAAAAAAACTAAATTGTTCTAACAATACGAAAACTGGTACGATAGAACCAAACCCATTCTCCATCCCTCCATACTCTTTGAGAAATAAATTCATCTCTACTACAATTAAATATATTACAATTCTTTTGTATCACTACGAAAAAGATCCTCCTTTTTAATCTATGATCTGATACTCTTTCCTCATACCTGTATGGTGTTTTTTCAGGTATATATCCATCACCAGATATATCATAACACCACTCCCAAATATTTCCACTGCAATCACAAATCCCTAATTGATTTGGTTTCTTTGTTCCTACATCATGAGTACAATTTTTCTGAATTATTATCATTCCAAGCAACTTCATCTATATTATTACTGCCTGAATACTTATAATCAAATGTTCCATCTTGCATTGCAATTTCTCCGCCTCTTGCAAACCATTCCCATTCAACTTCTGTTGGTAATCTAAAACCTTCAGTTTTTCTAAAATCTGCTACATTTGGGTACTCTATTTTGCCATTTGATTGATATATTCTTAATATGCCTTCTTCTTTTTGGCTCAAGTCATAAACTGGTTTTAATCCATGTTTTTCACTCAATTTATTACAAAATTCCAAAGCATCCCACCAAGATACATTTTCAACTGGACGTCTTCCACCTTCTAAATTCTGATGGATTATTCTCCATTACTTCCATCCACATATCTTGTGTTGTCTGATATTTACAAACTTCTAAATTGCAAACTTCTCTTTCTTCGTTAAAGAATGATGGTGTGTATTTTCCTCCATTTACTATAACCATATCTTTAAATGTTGGTTTTCCAGCTATTCTTTTTGCCATTTTTTTATTTTTTTGAGAAGCTGATTTTATTTTTGAATTTTTATAACTCTTTTTCAAAAACATCTATTTTATCAGATAAAAATATTTGATAAAGAATCTATACTTTTAGTTGCTTCTAATAAATTATTTGTTGTAATTTTCTTTTTCTTCTTCATTTTCAGTTTCTAGTATAAATTTATTTTCAACTGCATTTTTAACGATTTCTTCTATGTCAGCACCACAGTAACCTTCTGTTTCTTCCGCTAGTTCCTTTAAATTTATATCATCTGACATTTTTTTCCTCTTTTTTTCAAGGTGAATTTCAAATATTCTTTCTCTTTCTTCCTCGTTCGGGAAATCTATGAAAAATACTTCATCAAATCGTCCTTTTTCTTAGAAATTCTGGCGGGAATGCTGTTATATCATTAGCTGTTGCCACTACAAAGACCGTATTTTCTTTTTCCTGTAACCAAGTTAGAAATTGTCCAAATAGTCGTTTTTGTTATGTCGCTTGCTCCGCCACTTTGATCTATTCCTGCAAATGCTTTTTCTATTTCATCTATCCATAGAATGCACGGACTTATTGATTCAGCTGTTTTTAGTGCTATTCTCATATTGTGTTCTGATTCTCCAACGTATTTTCCCAAAAGTCTTCCTATATCCAGCCTTAATAATGGAACATTAAACAATCTTGCACTTGCTTTTGCCGCCAAACTTTTACCACAGCCTGGCATTCCTACAAGCAGTACTCCTTTTGGTGTATCCACTCCAAATTTCTTGGCTTCATCCAGCCTTCTAAATACTTGTGCCTTAGAACTTAACCATTCTTTTCAGTCCTTCAAGCCCACCAATTTCTTCGATTTTTTTCCTTAAAATCAATGATTTCCAAAATTGAAGATTTTTTTAATTATTTGTCCTTTTTCACGAATGATTATATCTCTTCCTGAAATTGAAATATTATTCTTAGATTCAATTATCATATTCAGAACGTGATCTATTTCTAGTTTTTGTTAGCCCTTTTAACGAAATCGCTACTTCTCCAACATCTTTTTTTATCCACATTCACCTTATTTTTCCTTAGCAAAATTCCAAATATATTTTTCAATTTCATCTTTTGTCATATTTGGAATATCGAGTATTGAAGTAAATTTTTCTAATTCTTTTTGGTATCATTTCTGTTTCTGTTACAACAATTACTGTAAAAATTATAATCTGAATTTGAATACCTAGTTTCTGCTATTTTTCTTTATAAGTGCAATATTTCTAGCATCTTTCATTTCTTCTTCTGCATTCTTAATTATCAAAAACACATTAGTTTTCACGCCTTCAGAAAACAAAAATATTTAAAAAGCTGTACAAATCCACAACTTCGTCACTTTTTAACCTTCGTTTCAAAAATTCACAGCTCCAAAGGCCCTGTATTCAAAAAAATTGCCTTGTTTTTTTATATTCCTTAGTTGCTTCTTTCACAATCGCATCAACTTCCTTGTAATCTCCACTGTGTACCCAAACTATAGGTCTTCTTGCCCTTAAATACTTTGATAAATTTGTTTCCATTTTTTTCCTCCTGATTTTTTTATTTATTTCAATTTTTTTATAAATATGCTCGAATTTATCTAAAAATTAAATTAATTTTAACACTACAGAGTGTAATTAAAAATTTTTTTAATCTCAATTTTAAAATGATACTATTATTTTTTTACCAACCAAACAGCCCTCCAATAAAAACTTCCCACTGCACCAAATGCTGAACTTATAGCACTTCCTACTGCTTTTACACCTGAAACTACTGCTTTTCCAACAGTTTTTACACCTTCCCATACTCCTTTTGCGACACTTTTTACAACATTTACTCCAGCCTTAACTATTTCAACTGCTCCATTGACTATTGGTTTGGATATTTCTCCTATTCCTTTGGCTATTGCTCCACCAACTTTACTTCCAACTATTCCGCAAACAGCACCAGCTGCAAGAGCAACCCCAACTCCTATTATAGTTCCAACAGCTCCTATTGTTCCTAATCCAACTATTGCAGCCATTGCAGCACCGTATCCCCAATTTGCAGCAATAATTGCTCCATATGCAGAACCTACTGATGTTCCAACTCTTTTTGGTTGCTTCTCCTAAATTTATTTCGCCTGATCCTAATTTAAAAGCTGTTCCTATCATATCTACTGAAGAAGCCGCAACTGCCCCGACAACACTATTATTTGCCAGAACTCCTGTAAGAACTTTTGGTACAACATTTTTTTCAACTGCAACTCTTATTCCACCTGCAACTGCTGTTGAAAGTCCCATTGAAGTTCCAGTCTTCACTCCAGCCTCGATTACTTCAGCAACTTCCACTTCTTCTCCAGAAACAAGTTTTGTTCCAACATCCAAAAGCCATTCCAATACCAATTCCCATAGTTCCATTGATTACAGCCTGTTTTTCCTAGCTGTTTACTTATCGCAAGAGTATCTACATCTTTTTTTCAAAAATTAAATTTCACTGCTTCTTTGTCGCCAGACTGGTATTTTTTTCTTGAATATTTTTTTATTTCTTCCTTACTTATATTTTTTTACTTTTCCACTTCTCCAAATTTCATCTTATCTACTGAATTTGGAATCTCTCCAGTCTGATCTGACGGAACTAATTTTTGACTGAAATTTATATTTGTAGCCTTGCTGTCTGTCGTAAAATGATTTTTGCTGTTTCATTGGCATTTTTTTATAGGCTTTTGCTTGATATTTTCTTACAATCTTACTTGAATCTTCTATTGTCATATCAACTGAATTTTTTTTCCATAAGTCTCGCCTAATTTCTGGCTTTAATGCCTTAGCATAGTAATTTTCCTCCTTAACTGCCGCATCTATGTTAAATGTTCCAGCATGATGTTCTTCAAATATAAATCCATCTAAATTAGGATTTTGGATTATTTCTCCAGTTTCTAGTTGTAAGTGCTGACAAAATTTCCTCATTTGACTTGCCTATAGCTGAATTTACATTGTCAACATAGGTATTTGCTCTATTCTGCACTCAATGTATTTGCTACTACTCGTGGATCGTTTATTGCAGCAGCTTCGTATATCATTACCTCATTATAATTTGCTAAAATTTCACTGCTTTCCTTCTATATCTCTAATTATTTGTTTTTTATCTACAATTTCTGTATTTTTTACATCTTCCGAAATTTTATCCAGTATCACATCTCCCACATATAGTCACTGGTGCTTATCCCAACTCTTTTGGTATTTTTTTCAACTTCCTTTTTTTCTTGTTAAAATACACTTTCAACTCCTGCTATAAGTTCATCAGCTATTTTTCTATTTCCTGTATCTTTTTATCAGCAAATTCATTTTTGCAATTCATAAAATTAACCAACTTCTCAAATCTTTTTATTTTTCACTCTTTTTCATTTTTGAGCATAACTTTTTAAAAATTTTTAATAATTTCCTCCGTTTTTTTCCCTTCTTCTTCCTCTTAACCTAAACATTTTTTTCTCCTTATTTTTATATATCTTTTTAACTTCTAAATCTAATTTCTAAATTATATTTTCCAAT